>Ga0189287_100051_pt1 | contig 152985 bp, 136 predicted proteins | sample UW86minimetaG_FD_130319 | JGI IMG/M metagenome (GOLD analysis project Ga0189287, IMG submission 130319) | Marine microbial communities from the Costa Rica Dome - UW86 mini metaG | ecosystem: Environmental > Aquatic > Marine > Oceanic > Photic zone | place: Costa Rica: the Eastern Pacific...
ATGAAGATCGCCAAGGAGCCGATCAGCCTCGAGACGCCGATCGGCGACGAGGAGGACAGCCAGCTTGGCGATTTCATCGAGGACAAGAACGTCGTCCTGCCGCTGGACAGCGCCATTCAGGACAACCTGCGCGAAACCACGACGCGGGTGCTGTCGAGCCTGACCCCGCGCGAGGAACGTGTGCTGCGGATGCGGTTCGGGATCGGCATGAACACCGATCACACGCTGGAGGAAGTGGGCCAGCAGTTCAGCGTGACCCGCGAACGGATCCGGCAGATCGAGGCCAAGGCGCTGCGCAAGCTCAAGCACCCGTCGCGGTCGCGCAAGCTGCGATCGTTCCTCGATCAGTAAGCTGCGCCGAAAGGCAGGAAAGGGCCGCGTTTGACGCGGCCTTTTTTCATGCTCGGTGGCCTGTCGGGATGCGTACGGTTCGTACGAAACCTACGCGCGTTTGGGACGAAAGCCGTTTTTGCCGGTTTGCGGCCCGGATCGGCGGCGTTGCGCGCGGCCGGGACGCGGACGCCGCGTTTACGATTGACCGTGCCGGGGCCGTGCTGCGCCCCGGATGCACAAAAGTGTCACCAAAGGATGACCACAGCGCCCGCCGCCTGTTGGTGAACAGGCCGTGCGGTGGTGTCACCGGGCGGAAAGGAATGGGCGAGGCGGGCCGGGGCGTGGTATGACCCGGGGTGTAACCAGTGAGGGGAAGACGACATGCGAGGCATGATCCTGAGCGCGATGGCACTGGGCGCGACGGCATTGGGCATGATGGCCGGTTCGGCCGGTTCGGCCAAGGCAGAGGGGTGTTTCGGCGCGGGCACACCGCTGTTTCATTGCACGCTGCAGGAGGGCGCAAAGACGCTGGATGCCTGCCTGCAGGGCGATGTCGCCACGTACCGGTTCGGACCTGCGGCAGGCGCGGCGGACCTGCTGCTGGCGCAGCCTGTCGGGCAAGTGGACATGCGGCCCTGGCCGGGTGTCGGGCGCTGGCTGTCCGAGGCGGCGGTGTTCACCAATGACGGGTACGCCTATCGGGTCAGCTATGCGGTGGACCGCTTGAGTGACAAACCCGAGGTGACAGGCGCGGTTGAGGTGCTGCGCGGCGATGCACCCCTGGCCGAGCTGCCTTGTGATCCGGGCAGTGTGAGTGTTGCGGATCTCTACCCGCTTTTCGAGGCCAAGGAAGCGGCGGGCCAATGCTGGAGCCGCGAGACGCAAGACTGGACGGGGTGTTGAGCCGATGCAGACCACATTCACCATCGAAACCAATGGTCAGGGGCTGTACGAATTTACCCGGCAGGTGAGTGCCTGGGTCGCGGGATCGGGCGTGGGGGATGGGCTTCTGACGCTGTTCATACGCCATACATCGGCAAGCCTGCTGATCCAGGAAAACGCCGATCCGGATGTGCAGGCCGATCTGCGGGCCTATTTCGCGCGGCTGGTGCCGCAGGCCAATGATCCGGCGATGGCGTATCTGCGCCACACGATCGAAGGCCCCGACGACATGCCCGCCCATATCAAGGCCGCGATGATGCCGGTGAGCCTGTCGATCCCGGTCAGGGGCGGGCATCCGGTGCTGGGCACATGGCAGGGCATCTATGTCTTCGAGCATCGCGATGCGCCGCACCGGCGTGCGGTTGCGGCGCATCTGTCGGGCGATTGAGCGAGGCGCGCCAGCGGCGGCTCAGCCTGTCGGCATCAGAAAGATCTCGCGCAGGTCGGCGCGGCGCGGCTGTTCGAGCGCATGGACGACCGAGGCCGCCACATCCTCGGGCTTGAGCTTGTCGGGCTTCGGCTCGTCGAAAAAGGGCGTGTCGACCATGCCGGGCGCGATCACGGTGCAGCGCCCGCCCCAGTCGCGCATCGCCTCGGACATGTTGCCGGCCAGCCCGTGCACGAACCATTTCGACGCGCCGTAGACCGAGCCGGGGATGTGGCGCTTGCCGGCGGCCGAGCCTGTCAGGACCAGGTGGCCGCGACTGGCCTTCAGGGCGGCATGGGCGGCCTTGATGGTCCACAGAAGGCCCATGACGTTGACCTCCATCATGGCGCGCCATTCATCGGGGTCGCCCTTCTCGATGCCGGGGACGGACAGGCCAGTGCCGGCATTGGCGAAGACCGCGTCGATCCCCTGAAAATGGGTGGCGGCGCGTTCGATGGCGGCGCTGATGTCATCGAGCCGGGTGACATCGCCGGGCAGGGCGAGGGCGCGATCGGGGCCGATCTCGTCTGCGAGGGCGCCGAGTTTTTCGCGGTTGCGCGCGAAAAGCGCCACGTTCCAGCCCGCATGGGCCGCGGCGCGGGCGGTGGCGGCACCGATGCCCGAGGAGGCGCCGGTGATGAAAAGGGTCTTGGAAGTCATGACCTGTCCTTGTGTTGATTTCGTATCTCTGGGGGTGACCTAAGGGTCTGCGGGCGTCGATCAACCGGGGGGATGGGTCTTTATCTAGGGGTGTCATTTCCCCCCTACCCAAAACCTTGCGGCTCTCCTATAGTGGCTGTGGATAAATGGGCTTCAGACCCATGACCAAGAGGCGGACAAGAAAGGGGAACGGCCGATGCGCTGCCCGTTTTGTGGAAATATCGACACTCAGGTAAAGGATTCACGGCCCGCGGAGGATCATGTTTCGATCCGTCGGCGCCGGTTCTGCCCGGCTTGTGGCGGGCGGTTCACCACCTATGAGCGCGTGCAGCTGCGCGATCTGGTGGTGGTCAAGACCAACGGGCGGCGCGAGGATTTCGACCGTGACAAGCTGGAACGCTCGATCCGGATCGCGCTTCAGAAGCGGCCCGTGGACCCGGAGCGCATCGAGCAGATGATCTCGGGGATCGTGCGGCGGCTGGAAAGCATGGGCGAGACGGATATCCCGTCGAAGACGGTGGGCGAGATCGTGATGGAAAGCCTCGCGCGGATCGACACGGTGGCCTATGTGCGCTTTGCCAGCGTCTACAAGAACTTCCAGGCGGCCGATGATTTCGACAAGTTCGTGAGCGAACTGCGCCCCGACGAGGCGATCGCCGAAGCCAAGCAACCGGACGAGTGAGCCAAGACGACGCCCGCTTCATGGCCCTCGCCCTGTCGCTGGGGCGGCGTGGCCAGGGCCGGTGCTGGCCCAACCCGGCCGTGGGCTGCGTGGTGGTGCGTGAAGGGCGCATCGTCGGGCGCGGCTGGACCGGTGTCGGCGGACGGCCCCATGCCGAGCCGCAGGCGCTGGCGCGCGCCGGGGAGGCGGCGCGTGGTGCGACGGTCTATGTCAGCCTCGAGCCTTGTGCCCATCATGGCCGCACGCCGCCCTGCACCGAGGCGCTGATCGCGGCGGGTGTGGCGCGGGTGGTGGCGCCGGTATCGGACAGTGATCCGCGCGTATCGGGCAAGGGCTTTGCGCGGCTGCGCGACGCCGGGATCGAGGTGACGACCGGGGTCCTGGCCGAGGAGGCGATGCGCGACCTGGGCGGTTTCCTGCGCCGGGCGGGCGGCGGGCGGCCCCATGTGACGCTGAAACTGGCCACCTCGCTGGATGGGCGGATCGCCACGGCCTCGGGGCACAGCCAATGGATCACCGGGCCGCAGGCGCGTCATGCCGTGCATGCGATGCGCGCGCGCCATGACGCGGTGATGGTCGGCGCGGGCACGGCGCGCGCGGATGATCCGATGCTGACCGTGCGCGGCCAGGACGATGTCCCGCGCCAGCCGGTGCGGATCGTCGTGTCGCGCAGGCTGGACCTGCCGCTGATGTCGCAACTGGCGCAAACCGCGCGCGATGTGCCCTTGTGGCTGTGCCATGGCCCGGACCCCGATGCAGCCCTGGCCGAGGCCTGGGACGGGATCGGGGCCGAGCGCATCCCCTGCCACCTGGCGGGACGACAGCTGGACATGGAGGCCGTGCTGCAGGCGCTTGGCGAGAAGGGCCTCACACGGATTTTCTGCGAAGGCGGTGGCAGTCTTGCGGCGTCGCTTCTGGGGGCGGGGCTGGTCGACGAGCTGGTGATGTTTTCCGCGGGTCTGATGATCGGCGCCGAAGGGCTGCCCGCGCTTGGGGCGATGGGGCTCGATCGGCTCGATGGGGCCGAGCGCTTTCGCCTGGCCGAGCTGCGCGCGATCGGCGATGACGCGATGAGCCGCTGGATCAAGAGCTGACGCGCCGGTCCTTTCGGGGGCTCTGCCCCCGTCGCGTCTTCGCCGCGCCTCCCCCGGGGATATTTCCGGCCAGAAGAAGCGCGCGCGGCGCCCCTTTCATCGTTCCCCAAATACTCCCGCCGGAGGCTCCTGACGGTCACCTGCGGGCCGCGATCGGCTCAGGGGTCGCGGCGCCAGATCCAGGCCTGGCTGGCGAAGGCGCCTTGCAGTTTCGCCAGGGCCCGGTTGGCGGGGCCGGGGCGGGGGCATGCGCCATCCGACAGGCGCTCCACGATCACCTCGACCGGGCAGGGCTGGGCGCTCAGCGGGTCGAGATAGCGCGGGTAGTCGATCAGCGTGGCATGGACGAGACCGGCAAGCGAGGGGCGCGCGCGGCGCCGGGGCGGGACCGCGCCGAGATCGCGGGTCAGGCCCCAGCCGGCATAGAAGGGCGCGCCGGTCGTGGTCACCGGCAGGCCGCGCAGCAGCGCCTCGAACCCCATGAGCGAGGTCATCGTCCAGACAGCATCGACCTGCGAAAGCAGGGCTGCCGGATCGGCATGTGGCAGCACCGCGTCGGCGAGGCCGGAAAGCTGCGCCTCGTCCAGCTTGCCGGGGCGCAGGCCGGCTTCGACATCGGGGTGGGGTTTGTAGAGGATCACGGCATCGGGGTTGTCGGATCGGCATTTGACCAGCAGCGCGAGGTTGGTCGAGATCTCGCCTGCGCCGCACCGGATGGAGGCGTCATTCTCGACCTGGCCCGGGACCAGGATACGTGGCCCGGCCGGCAGGCCCGCAAGATCGAGGGGCGCGCCGGTCAGGTTGTACTTGCTGAGCCCGCGCGCGGTCAGCGCCGCGATCAGCGCCTCGGCGCGGTCACGCTGATCCGGGCGCAGCCGGGCGCGGCTGGCGATCAGCCGTTCCAGGCGGCTTTCGGCGCCGGGATCGTAATAGATGCCGAGATCGTCGCAGACCAGCGACAGGGGCGGGACCAGCTCGGCGCCCAGGCCGCGCGACCGCAGGAACCCGTCTTCGAGCCGCAGGGCGCCGGGCGCGGGCGTCGCGCCTGAGGCCCAGCACATGTGACGGCGGCCCGTCTTGAGGGCGAGTGCCGCGGCCTTGGCCGGATCGGAGCGGAAGCGCACCGGGCGCAGGCTGCCGAAAAAGCGTTGCAGGTGGGCGCGTTTCCACAGCCGCATGCCCGAGGCGACCCAGCCCTGATGATCCTCGCGCCAGGCGCGGGTCTGCGCCTCGAGCGCCGAGATGGCGTCTTCGATCCCGCACAGCCTGTCGCGGCAAGGGTCGTACCATTTGGGATAGAGAATCATCGCACCGGCGAAGAGCTGCGCGCGACTGAGCGGGCGGCCCCGGCGGGGCAGGGGCATCGGGTGATGATCCTCGGTCAGGCCCCACCCGGCATAGAAGGGCTGGCCGAAGACATGCGGCCGGTGGCCGGCATGGATCGCCTCGAAACCCAGTTGCGAGCTGACGGTATAGACGGCGACAGCCCCGTCGAGCAGCGCCCAGGGGCTGACCGGATCGCTGAACAGGCGCACACGGTCGGTTTCGACATCCGCACCGAAATACCCCGCACGGTGGCCCGCCACGGTTTCGGGATGCGTCTTGATCAGCACCGGCGCGCCGGGATTGTCGACCTGCGCGTGGTAGAGCATCTCGCGGAAGGTATTGGCATCGGCCCGGCCATGGGTGACCGAGGCGTCGCCCCGGGTCTGGTCGATCACCAGCACATAGCCCGGATCGGGGCAGGGCGCGTCCGGATCGAAAGCGGTGTATTTGGTCAGATGCGCTTCTTGCAGGCGGGCGATGGCCGCGCGGGCGCGGTCCAGAAGGGGCGTGTCGTCCAACGGGTGCGTGGCCAGCAGGGTTTCCAGATCCGAGGGCGTCGACGGGTCGAAATGCACGCCCGTGTGGTCGATCACCAGCCCGAGGGGCGGCGCGCCCGAGCGGCCGGGATGCAGCGAGCGCAGGAAGGCGTCCTCGATCCGGATGAGGCCGGCGCCGGTGCGGGCGGCCAGGGCCGCGCCGCGCGGGGCATAGGGGCTGTGGCCCCAGACGGCGACGAGGTCCGAGGGGCCGGGCCAGCCGAGGCGCAGATCGTAGCCCGCCAGCGACAGGATGCGGCGCAGCCGGCGTTGGTGCAGAAACCCTGCATTGGCATGGAAAACCCGCCGCGGCGTCATGCCTGCGGCGGGATCCTGCGCATGTGGCGCGGACATCAGTTGCCGCTGAGCACGTCTGCCGAGGTCGCGACCGAACTGACCGCGCCAAGCGTGCCGGTGAGCGCCGAGATGACCTTGCCCCATTGTGCGAAGGGCGCTTCGGTCACGTAGAGCGTGTCATCGTCGCGGATCGAGAAGTCACGCGCGACGAACATGCCGTTGGGTTTGGTCAGGTCGAGCACATAGACCATGCGCTGAGCGCCGATGAGGTCGTCGCGGCCAAGCACCTGGTTGGCGATGGCGGCCGGTTCGTTGCGCATCACGAAGACACCGGTCGGATCGGCGGCGGTCGCTGTCAGGCCGCCCACCTGGGCCAGGGCCTCGACGGCGCTGAGGGTCTGGGTTTCGAAGGGCACACGGGCCTGCGCGCCGGTGGCGCCGAGGGCGGTGAAGGCGCGGGTGTCCTGTTCGACCAGGATCCGGTCGCCCGCGCGCAGCGCGATGTCGAAGGAGGGATCGTTGAACAGGTCCTGGAACCAGACCTTGCTGCGGTGGTTGCCGCGGATCACGGTGATCTGGGCGATCTCGGGTTCGATGGCCACGCCGCCCGCATTGGCGAGCATCGCCGACAGCGTCCGGGTCGGCCGCTCGATCGGATAGACGCCCTGCGCGCCGACGGCGCCGATCAGCGACACGGTCGAGCCGTCACCGGCGAGGCGGCGCACCTCGACCTGGGGGTCGGGTGTCTGTTCGTCGAGTTTCGAGGTGATGATGCGGCGGATCGCGTCGGGCGTGTTGCCGGCGGCGCGGATGCGGCCGGCATAGGGGACGAAGATGAAGCCCGAGCCATCGACCTGCACTTCCTGAAGCACGGTCTGGTTGGCGGCTTCGCCGGCGAGAAGGCCGTCATCGACGTTTTCCCAGATCGTCAGGCCGAGAACGTCGCCGGGCCGGATCGTGTCGGAGCCGAGCACGCCTGCATTGCGGAATTCCTCGGAGAAGCCGAGCGCGGGTTGCACGGCGGTGGCCCGGGTCACGCGGTCGTTGACGGACACGATGAAGGCATCGCCTTCGCGTTGAACGGAGCCTGCGTAGATTTCGTTCTTTGTCGGGCCGACGCGGGGAAGGATGCCACAGGAGGATACCATGGCAACACTGACAACAAGGGCGACACTTTTCGCCCAGCGACTGGTTCTGAATTTCACTGCTCGGTCTCCTCGACCTTTTGCCTGCCGTATTTTCTTTTTCGGACAAGGTACCGGAATACGGGATCAAAATCCAGCGCCGTGATCGCAAACGGTCAGGTCACCACACGCAACTGTTGCCGTGGTGCCGCGGTGCCCGAGCGCAGGGCATCGTAGGGATCCTCGTCCGAGAGCATCATGTCGACGGTCTGACGCAGCAATTGGCGCCGCCCCCGGGACGAGTAGAACCCGCCTGCAACCTGGCTGGTTTCCAAAAGAAAACGGCGATAATCGGCATAGGCGCGGCGGTCGGGGCGTTCGGCGCCGGCGAAGAACTCTTCGAGTGGGCGGGTCGAGACGAATTCGGGCTTGGCGTAGACAGCGGCGCCGAATGTCCGCAAGGGAATGCCGCGCCACAGGACCTGTTGGGCGGCGGTGGAATTGACGGTGACGGCGCTGCGGGCCTCATCGAGAAGTTGCGCCAGCTTGCCGCCGCGCACGTAATGCACCCGCCCCACCAGGCCATGATCGCGCGCCAGCCTGCGCAGCTTGCGGCGGATGGGGGCGCGATCATCCTCGAGCGGGTGGGCCTTGATCACGAGGTGATGGTGCCGTGGCGCGCCCCGGGCGAAGCCGGAAATCACCGTTTCCAGGAATTCGGTCATCGAGGAAAAGGGTGAATGGGCCTGGAAGGACGCGTCATGTTCCAGTTGCAGGAGCACGAGGTGATAGGGAAAGCCGCCATACTTGATGCGTCTGGTGGCGATGTGCCGCTCGATCGCCTGGACAGGCATCAGCAACAGCCGCTTGAGATAGAGTTGGAATTCCTGGGCAACGCCGAGGGCGCGATGCGGCCGGAAATTGCGGTAGCGGCGGTTCATCAGCAAAACGAAGCCATGATAGAGCGCGCCGTAGAATACATGCTGGCGCATGTCGCCCCAGCTGGCGGGGGGCAGCGCGGTGTCCATGTCGGAGTTTTCCAGGGCGGCGCGCATCTCGTCGACGGTCATGGTCATCAGGCGCGAATGGCCGTTCACCCCGTCGCGTTCATAGGTCACCCAGTAGGGGCGCATGTAGCCTTCTTCGAAGACATGGATGCGCAGGCCCGCGGTGCGGGCAAGGCGGATCGCCTGTGCATGGACCGGGCGGGTGTCGCCATAGAGCACCAGATCGGTCACGGACTTGTCGGCCAGGATGGCAGACAGCGTATCGGGCCAGTCTTCGGCGCGGCCAAGGAACGGAATATAGCTGGAGCGGTCGCGCCAGAACGCCTGATCCCCGGCGTTGAAGCCCACGCGCAGCACATCCGCGCCGGTCCGCTTCAACATCTGCGCAAGCCGGTAGAAGAAGGGCCCGTGAGGCCCCTGAAGAAACAGAAATGTGCGACCGTTACCTGTCATGCCTGCAATCATACCAAGCCAAACCTGTTACCAGCTATCTTACGTAACGGCAAAATTCGGCAAAATTAAGCCCGTGATCGCCAAGCGCGCCTTGCCAGTGGGCATCGGCGCGGCTAGGTCCGGTCGGAAAGGCAAGTGGAGGCTCATCATGTTCACGGGGATCATTACGGATGTGGGTGAGGTGCGCCGCGTCGAAAAGCGCGGAGACCTTCGGGCGCGGATCGGCACGCTTTATGACATGCAGGGTGTCGATATCGGCGCGTCGATCGCCTGTGACGGTGTGTGCCTGACGGTGGTGGACAAGGGCCCGGACTGGTTCGACGTGGATATCAGCGCCGAGACGGTGTCCAAGACCAATGTGCAGGGCTGGACCGAGGGGTACCGGATCAACCTGGAACGCGCGCTGAAGGTCGGGGACGAATTGGGCGGGCATATCGTGTCGGGCCATGTCGACGGGCTGGCCGAGATCGTGGCGGTCCGCGACGAGGGCGACAGCACGCGCGTCACCCTGCGCGCCCCCGAGGCGCTGGCGAAATTCATCGCGCCCAAGGGATCGGTGGCGCTGAACGGGACATCGCTGACGGTGAACGAGGTGGAGGGCTGCGACTTCGGGATCAATTTCATCCCGCATACCAAGCAATCGACCACCTGGGGGCAGGCGGCGGTGGGTGATGCGGTCAACCTGGAGATCGATACGCTGGCGCGTTACGTGGCGCGCCTGCAAGAGATGAGCTGACCACGCGCCGCGCGCCGCCCTGATATCGGCGGCCTGTCGGCGGGGCGCTGCGTTATCCCATATCATATTCACGAAACGTGTTGCGTTGTGCCGCGTGGTGATTATCCTTGCGCTGACCCAAGGGAGGATCACCATGACTTTGCTCAAACCCTCGCGCCGCGATCTGCTCAAGATGGCCGCCGCAGCCCCCGCTTTTGCCTTGCCCGCCACTGCACGCGCGGAACTTGGCGCACCCCAGGGGGGCAACCCGTCGCATTTCAGCTTTTCGGTGGGCGATGCCCGGCTGACCGTGGTCTCGGACGGGTATTTCCGCCTGCCGACCGACGGGCTGGGCGTGAATGCCGATCCTGCCGAGGTGCAGGCGTTTCTCAAGCGTCATTTCCTGTCGCCCGATCTGGGCTATTCGCACACCAACCACCTGTATGTCGAAATCGGCGACGCCAAGGTGCTGGTGGATGTCGGCTCGGGGAGCCGCTTCATGGCCGATACCGCGGGCCGGTTGATGGGCAACCTCGAGCGTGCCGGGATCGATCCATCGGGGATCACCCATGTGGTCATCACCCATGCCCATCCCGATCATGTCTGGGGGATCATCGACGATTTCGAGGAGGCGATCCTGCCGGATGCCGAGCATCTGATGGGCGAGGCGGAACATGCTTTCTGGATGCAGGACGGTCTGGTGGACCGGGTCGAGCCGGAGATGCAGCAATTCGTCGTGGGTGCGGTCAACTCCATCCAGACCGAGGGCGTGGAGTGGACGCTGGTGCAGGACGGGCACGAGGTGGTGCCGGGACTGACCATGTTCGACACGCCCGGTCATACGCCGGGGCACATGAGCCTGCGGGTCGATAGCGGCGACCGGTCGTTGATCGCGCTTGGGGATTCGATGAGCCACGCCTATACGAATTTCGCGCATCCCGAGTGGTATAACGGCTTTGACGCCGATGGCGCGCAGACGGTCGCCACGCGCAAGCGGTTGCTGGACATGGCCGCCGAGGACCGTATCGCGGTGCTGGGCTATCACTTCCCGTTCCCCGGCGTGGGGCATGTCCAGCGGGATGGCGATGCCTATCGCTTCATCCCGGCGCTCTGGCAATTCTGAGACAGGGAGCCGCGCGCGGGGTCAGTCGTTGTCGGTGAGCCCCGCGCCCGCGCCGGCCAGCCGGCTGGCTTCGGTTTCCGGGGCATAGGTGCGTTGCGCGAAGTGATCGAGCTGGCGCGCGGTCGTCTCGGGGATGTCCGCGCGGCCAGTCGGCGATGGTGTCTCGGCATCGCAGGTTTCGCCGGGCAGGATCGATACGGCGTCCACCATGCCGGTGCTCAGCGCGTCGGTCATGCCGGCGGGAATGTCATCGGTGCCACCACAGGTCAGCGACACGCCTTCCCATGACACGGTGACGCTGCGCCCGGCCATCCGGGCGGCGGCATCGAGATAGGGCAGCAGCAGCATCGGGCTTGCGGTGCGGCCCAGGTGCAGCGCCTCGCCCGCCGCCAGGCGCGAGGCATGATCGCAAAGCGCTGCGCCGGAAATCAGCGGGCAAAGTGTTCCGCCACGCGCTGTCCAGCGGCCTTCGTCTTCGTCATGGGGGCACAGGGTTTCATAGTCCGCCCCGTCGTTGCGTGTCAGCAGATCGGCCAGAACCTGCGGGCCGGGCAGACCCTGCGCCACCAGCCAGCGTGCGGCCTTGCCGGCCTCTTCGGCCAGACCCCAGCTGAGGCCCGCGCCGCGCGCGGCCTTGCGCGACAGCGCCTCGATCTCGTTCAGGGACAGGGTCATTCGGCAGCCGTGGCGAGGAAGGGATAGGCCCAGTCATCGCCCGAACGCGCACCCAGTTCATGCGGGAAGGGGGCGTGCTGATACATGTTGATACGCAGCCAGCGGTCCGAGCGGGGATCGAAATGGCAGGCGCCGAAGAAGCTGAGTTTCAGGCGCAGCATGTCGATCGGCATCATGGCGGCGTCGATCGTGTTGTCGCGGATCTCGGCATAGGGCAGGCGGGCGGCGATCTGGGCGCGGCGCACGATATGGCGGTGCTGCGGGTGGCGCATCAGGAAGCCCGCCACGTTGTCATGCGCGGTGTGCGCCAGGTCGGCCCAGAGACGGGCGGCATCACGACCGGGGCAGAGCGGTTGCTCGTAGGGTTCTATGGGCTCGTCGAAGCGTTCGCCGAGGCGGGGTTCGAGCTTGGCTTCGGAGGTGTACCAGACGCGGGCCTGTGCATCGGGGGATGTCCAGTCGATGGCGAGGGCCCAGCCGTAGATATCCTGAACCAGGGCGCGCAGGCGATCGCTGCGCATCGCGCCATCGATGCGCCAGGTGGCGGTTTCGTCGGCGGCCATGCAGCAGGCCAGCGGATCGACCAGCTGCGGGTAGGGTTCGAGCAGGAGCGAGGCCAGCAGTTCCTGGCCTTCGAGCGACAGGGCCTGTTCGGCCCAGAGCCAGAGCCGGTTCCAGGGCTGGTCGGCCTGCAGGTCGGCGGTGGACAGATGCGCCAGAAGCGCCGCCATGTCGGCGCGCAGGGCGTCGAGCTTGGCGATCTGCACCGGGTGTTCGGAGTGCCAGTCCTGGGCGTGAAGATGCGCGCGGGTGGCGAAGCGGCGCAGGGTCCGGGCCTCGTCCGTGCTGGCGCGGGGCAGGCTGCGGATGCGGGCCAGTGCCTCTTCGCGGGTGGCGATCCAGTTGTTGAGAAGCGCGGGATGCGTCACCAGGAACGGCGCCATGCCAAGCCCGGTGGAATTGCCGATGCCGAAGCGGCGGCGCAGATCGGGATCGAGCGGCACTGCGGTGTCGGGCGCGCGCATGCGGGCCATGTGTTCGACAAGGTCCATGACGAAGGCGCGGGTCAGGTACACCGACAGCATCTCGATCTGGAAGGGGGCCTGGCATTCGGGGCGGTCGGCGATCTGTTCGCGGTCCGCCGCGCCGAACTTGCCCGAGCCGTAGACGGCGGTGGTGCGCATCAGGTAGCCCACTTCGGCCACCCGATCCGGGTCGGGTTGGTGGCCTGCAGCCAGGCTTTCGACCACGTGATCCCAGAGCCGGACCGATCGGTTGGCGCGGCTGAGCGAGAGTTCCTTTTCCGAGACGCGGCCGGCTTCTTGCCGGGGGACATTGGCCTGAAGGCGCGCGAGGTCTGCCGCGTCGGGCACGCCGTCGAACAGGGTGAATGTCGCGTCCCATTCGGTGGCGATCACCCGGTCCGAGCGTTTTTCGGGGGGCAGGTCGTTGGCGAAGGCGACAAGCGAATAGCTGCGATCGGGGCCATGCGCGGTATAGACCGCGCGGCCCACGCCCCGCGCGTCGATCTCGAACAGGGTGCGCTCCACGCGCCAGCCCTCGGATTGCAGGCGGCGCAGCAGGATGCGCATGAAACTGAGGCGCGATTGATGAAAGGAGCCGAGCCGGTCAAGCCGCATCACGACATCGGGATGCCGGGGGGCGATGGGCTGCGTGTCAGGCGTGTGCATGGGGCTCCTCCGGGGTCTGTGTATCAGAAAAGGGGGCGGCCCGGCCAGCGGACCGCCCTTTTGTTTATCATGCGTTGCCGCGGCCCTTGGCAAGGGTGATGCGCAGTGCGTCCCACAGCGACGGCAGCAGCACCAGCGACACCGGGACGGCGGTGACGACGATGAAGCTTTGCAGTTTGCCGATGCCGCCCGAGCCGGTGTAGATCAGGATCAGGGCCATGGCACCCATGGCAGCGCCCCAGAACATGCGGACGGGCAGGGCGGGCTTGTCCTCGGAGGACATGGCGACCGAGATCACATAGGTCATCGAGTCGCCCGTCGTGGCCACGAAGACCGTGGTCAGGATCAGGAACAGGATCGACACCAGGAAGCCCATCGGCAATTGCTGCGTGATGGCCAGAAGGGCCGCCGGCAGGTTGAAGCCCTCGAAGGCGGTCGAGACCGAACCGGGGTTGGCCAGTTCCTGGCTGAGGCCGGTGCCGCCCACGATGGTGAACCAGAACGCGGTCACGACAGGCGCCACGATCGACAGCATGATGATGATCGACCGGATGGAGCGGCCCCGCGACACGCGCGCGATGAACATCGCCATAAGCGGGCCGTAGCCAAGGAACCAGCCCCAGAAGAACACGGTCCACCAGCCCAGCCAGCCCGGTTCGCCAAAGAGGCCGGCATCCCCACGATAAAGCGCCATGCCGAAGAAATCGGTGACATAGGTCGTGAAGCCGCCGACAAAGCCCTTGAGGATGAACATCGTAGGGCCAGCGATCAGCATGAACACCAACAGAATCCCGGCGAGGATCACGTTGAACCGGCTAAGGATCTGGATGCCTTTGGACAGGCCGGTCATGGCCGAGATCGTGTAGATCGCGACAAGCCCGAGGATCACGACGGCCTGAGTGGCGAAGGTGTCGGGAATACCGAACAGCGCGCCCAGCCCATAGCTGACCTGCAGGCCCAGAAAGCCGATGGGCCCGACGGTGCCCGCGACGACGGCGATGATGCAGGAGGCATCCGCGATCAGGCCGATGGGGCCGTTGATCGCCTTGTCGCCGAATACCGGGTAAAGCAGCGTGCGCGGCGAGAGCGGCAGGCCCTTTTCATAGTGGTAATGCATCAGCATCACCGTGGTCAGCGCGCCAAGGATGGCCCATGCCAGAAAGCCCCAATGCATGAAGCTTTGCGCAAGCGCCGGGTTGACGGCTTCGGGCGTCGCGGCCTCGGCCCCGAAATGGGGCGGCGAGGACAGGAAATGCGCCATCGGTTCGCTTGCGGCCCAGAACACGCCACCGCCGGCCAGCAGGGTGCACATGATCATCGCGCCCCACTGGAACAGCGGAAACTCGGGCCGGTCAAGACCGCCCATGAGGGCCTTGCTGCCGGGCAGCACCACCAGAACCAGCCCCATCAGGAAGGTTCCCAGCAGCAGAAGCTGCCAGTAGAGGCCGAAATACTTGGCCGAGAAGGCAAAGCTTGCGTCGACCATGCGCGACAGCAGGTCGAGGTCGAAAAGCGCGATCAGGCAGAAGATCGCGATGAAGCCGCCCGTGATGGCGAAGAGAGGCTTGTTGATGTGATGAAGTCCACCACCGGAGGCGGTCGTCTTGTGTGTGATGTCGGACATTCTGTTCTCCCTGCGAATATCCTTGGGCAGGCGCTTGCGCCCTTATGTGTCCGGCTTTGTGTCAGCCGGGGTGAAGTTGGTTTCGAAGAACCGCAGCCAGTTGTCGCCCATCAGGCCGGCGACCTCGGTGTCGTTGAAGCCTGCACGGCGCAGGCCGTCCTCGATGTTGTCGAAATCGCGGTTGTCGCGGAACCAGTCGGGCTGCGGCGGGAAGCCGGGTGCCGCGGCCGAGCCTTCGCCATAGTCGATTTCCTTGGTCCAGCGCCCGACGCGCATCCATTCCACGATGCTGTCGGGTTGGTCCTGGCACAGATCGCTGCCGATGCCGAAATGCTGGACGCCGAAGCTGTCGGCGGCGGTGGCGATCATCTGGCAGAAACTGTCGACGGTGCAGTCGGACTTGCCCTGCAAATGATGGGGATAGAGGGAAAAGCCCATCATTCCGCCGTTCTCGACCACGGCGCGCACCACGTCGTCGCGCTTGTTGCGCAGGGCGGGCTGCCATGAATGCAGGTTGGCATGGGTGATGGCGATGGGGCGCTCGGAGATATCGGCGGCCTCGATGGTGGAGCGGTCGGCGGAATGGCTCATGTCGACCACCATGCCCACGCGGTTCATTTCCTTGATGACCTGACGGCCCATCCGGGTGATGCCGGGGTCTTCGGCCTCGTAGCAGCCGGTGGCCAGCAGGGACTGGTTGTTATAGCTGAGCTGCATGAAGCGCGCGCCCAGTTTGTGCAGCACCTCGACAAGGCCGATATCGTCTTCGATCGGGCTGGGGTTCTGGAAGCCGAAAAAGATCGCGGTGCGCCCGGTTTCGCGGGCGCGGGCCACGTCGCTGGCCCATTCCCCGTGAAAGATCAGGTCGGGGAACTGTTCGAACCAGCGGTTCCATGCTTCGATGTTCAGGACCGTTTCACGGAAATTCTCGTGGTAGGCGATGGTGACATGGACCGCATCGACGCCGCCCTCGCGCATTTGGCGGAAAATCTTTTCGGACCAGTTGGCGTATTGCAGGCAATCGATGCGATATCCCACGGCGCTTACTCCGGCGTGCCTGCGGCGATATAGGCCGTCTTGACGGTGGTGTAGAATTCGCGCGCATGGATCCCCTGCTCGCGCGGGCCGTAAGAGCTGTCGCCCCGGCCGCCGAAGGGCACGTGATAGTCGGTGCCTGCAGTGGGCAGGTTGACGGTGACCACGCCGGTGCGCGCATTGCGGCGGAAATGGGTGGCACGGGCGAGGTTTTTGGTGACGATCCCCGAGGTCAGGCCGAAATTGGTGTCGTTGACGGTGGCCAGGGCCTCGTCATAGGAGCCGACCTTGATGACGGCGGCCAATGGGGCGAACATTTCCTCGCGGTTGATGCGCATCTGGTTGGTGGTGTTCAGGAAGACGCCGGGGGACATGAAATAGCCGTCGGTCTCGAGCGTGAGGCGCGCGCCGCCGCAGGCCAGCTCGGCGCCTTCGGATTTGCCCAGCTCGACATAGGCGAGGTTCTCGGACAGTTGCTGTTCGCTGACCACGGGGCCGATCTGGGTGCCCTCGGCAAGCGCGTGTCCCACTTTCATCGCCTGCGCGCCGGCCACGAGTTTCTCGACGAAGGCGTCATGCACCGCCGCATGCACGATCAGCCGCGAGGAGGCGGTGCATTTCTGCCCGGTGCCGCCGAACGCGCCGCCAAGCGCCAGTGTGACCGCCAGATCGAGATCGGCGTCGTCCATGACCGCAAGGGCGTTCTTCGAGCCCATTTCCATCTGCACCCGCGTCAGGTTGCCGATGGCAGCCATGGCGATGCCCTTGCCCACCGGCACCGAGCCGGTGAACGAGATCGCATCGACCATGGGGCTTTCGACAAGGCGCTGGCCCACGTCGCGGCCCGCGCCCATCACCAGCTGGAACAGACCTTTGGGGATGTCCTGCCGGGTGATGATCTCGGTCAGGGCATGGGCCGAGGCGGGGGTCAGGTTGGCGGGTTTCCAGATCACCGCGTTGCCGTAGGCCAGGGCCGGGGCGATCTTCCAGCTGGCGGTGGCGGTGGGGAAGTTCCAGGGGCTGATGACGGCGACGGTGCCCACGGGTTCGCGGCGTACATCGACTTCGATGCCGGGGCGGACGCTGTCGGCATTCTCGCCCAGCTGGCGCAGGACTTCATGGGCGTAATAGGTGAAGAATTGCCCGGCGCGGTAGACCTCGCCCTTGCCTTCGGCAAAGGGTTTGCCCTCTTCGCGGCTGAGCAGCGTGCCCAGTTCTTCGGCGCGGGCCATCATTTCGGTGCCGATGGCCATCAGGACGGCCTGCTTGCGCTCGAGCCCGTATGCGGCCCATTCGGCTTGCGCGGTGCGGGCGGCGTCAAGCGCGGTGTCCAGCTGATCGGGCGTGGCTTGGGCGAAAAGGCCGACAAGATCCGTCAGATCCGAGGGATTGCGGTTTTCGATTTCGCTGCCACCAGCGACCCATTCGCCCGCGATATGGTTCAATTTGGTGTCGGTCATGGTGCAGCCCCCGTGCTGAGTCGGTCGTCAAAGATGATGCGCGGCAGAAGGGCAGACAGAAACGTTTCAGGCAAACGCAAAATTCTGAATAAAAATTCAGACTGGCTTAAGTCTTGATGTCGAGCGACACTTTCAGCCCGGGCTACCGGGAAGATCCGCCGTGCGGATCGCGCGCGCAAGCGCTTGGGCGGCAGGTGTCATAAGCGTCTCGGGCGGGGTCAGCATCCAGACCTCGCGGCGGGCGCTGCTGTCCAGAAGCGGGAGGAAGGCCAGATCTTCATCCGCGCGCTGCATGGCCAGTTCCGGCAGAAGCGTGACACCCGCACCGGCCCGCACCATGCTGAGCAGCGAGGCGGTATTGGCGATGTTCAGTCGCGAGGCTTCGAGCACGGGGAGAAAGCCGTCATCCTGAATGTGATGGCACAGGCCGTTGGCGATGAACTGGCTGCCATTCAGATCCGACCAACGCAGATCGGACCAGTCGCGCGCCAGCGGATGATCGGAGCGGCAGACCACGCCGAAACGGTCGGTGAAGACCAGGTGACGCTCGAATCCCGGCATCGGGGGCAGGGTGGCCAGCCCGATATCGGCCCGGCCTGCGGCAAGATCATCCTGCACGGCGGCAGAATGACTGTCGCGCATATCCACATGGACGCCGGGATGCGCCGCCATGAAGCTGCGCAGGATCGACGGCATGATCACCTGTCCCACCGATGGCGTCACTGCGAGCCGCACATGACCGGCCTCGGCGCGGGAGATGCCTTCGATCGCGGCGATGGTGCGGTCGAAATGATCAAGCTCGCGGCGGGCTTCGGCGTGGATCAACTCGCCCAAGGGGGTCAGGCGGGACTTGCGGGCGCTTTCGAAAAGCGGCGCGCCGATATGATCCTCGAACTGGCGCAGCATCATCGACACGGCCGAGGGCGTGCGCCCCAGCATTTCGGCGGCATCGGCAAGGCTGCCCTGTTCTGCGACCGCGCGAAAGCAGCGCAGCATCTCGATCTTGATTGCCAATTTCAGAATTCCTTGAATCTGCGCAGTGAACCTTGCGCTGGCCTGAAATAGGTGGAGATGCGCGTGCTGTCCAGCAGGATGTCGGGCCGTCCGGTCGTGTCAGGGACGCGCCAGCCAGTCGAAGATGATCTTGAGGATCGCAGTGGGGTCTTCTTCATGGGCAAGGTGGCCCAGCCCGTCGATGCGGTGCGTTTGGGCAGTGGGCAAAAGCCGGGCGGCCCGTTCCGAGACCTCGGGCGAGACAGCCGCATCGCGCGCGCCGGTGATCAGCAGGCAACGCGCGTCGATTGCGGGCAGGTAGGGCAAGAGCGCGTCGATATCCCATTGTGCCATCATCTGAAGCGTTGCTTCCACATGGTCGCGGTCGGCGATCAGGCGCGCGTAGTAGGACAGCCCTTGTTCATCCAGCGTAGACCCGGTGCTTTCGATCAGGCGACGGGCGCGGCTGGCATGGTTGCGACCAATGGTGAAGGCGGTTGCGGTCAGCGGGTTAAGCGCCAGCACCTTGGCCAGCACCGGAAAGAGCCAGCCCGCAACACCTTCGAAACGGTCGAGCGCGGCATTGATGCCGATCACGTCAGGGGGCGTGCCATCGGGGCGTGTGATATGGCGGGCCAGATCGAGCGCCAGCGCGGCGCCCGCTGAATGGCCGATGATGGCATGAGGCTGCCAGCCCTGCGCGGCGCAGAGGGCGGCGATATCTTCGGACATTGCGGTCAGTCCCAGCCGCCGCCGGGTGCCTGCGCGGCTGAAACCCTGTCCGGGCAGATCAAGCGCGACGACGTGAAGCGAGTCCGCAAGGGCCGGGATCATGTCGCGCCAGCTATGGGTCGAGGCCGCTGCGCCATGCAGAAGCAGGACAGTCCGGCCCGCGCCGCTGATCTGTGCATGCCAGTCATGCGGGCGGTTGCGAATGCGGTGTGACAGGGATGAGAGCGGCCAGTTCGGGAGGTCTCGGGTCCAGTCCATCGGGCTAGCCGTCCAAGGCGGCGGAGACGGCGGTGCTGATCAGGGCGGCATCGGCTCTGGGGAGGGCGAGATACTGCGCCCCCATGCGCGCGGCCAGGGTGGCGGGGGCCTCGCCGGGGCGGGCGGCCGTGTCGATCACGACCCCGGGCAAGCCCTGCGCGAAAAGCTGGCGGGCGATCATCTCGGCGTCTTGTGCGGCCTGCGCGCGGTCGCCTCGGCCATCGAGCGCCACGTTGGCCCGCCCATCGGTCAGCAGTGCCACGGCGGGCGAAAGCCCCCGGCTGCGCGCCTGGTTGGCCAACAAGGATGCCGCCACCAGCCCTGCGGCCAGTGGTGTGCCGCCGCCGCCCGGCATTGCAGCCAGCCGCCGCTTGGCCTGCACAAGCGAGCGGGTCGGGGGCAGCAGCACCTCGGCCGAGGTGCCGCGAAAGCCCACCAGTGCGACCTGATCGCGCCGCGCATAGGCCTGGACCAGCAACAATTCGACAGCACCCTTGGCTTCGGCCAGGCGGGCCAGCGCGGCAGAGCCGGAGGCGTCGACCGTGAAGACCAGAAGCCGATCCGACCGGTCCTCGTAGCGGCGCAGGTGAATGTCCGAAGGATGGATGATCACCTTTTGCGGCGCGTCCGGCCGCTGCCTGCGGCGCACGGCTTGCCACGGTGCCGCGCTGCGAAGGGTGGCGACGACATCGATGCGTGAGCGCCCATCGGGATGGCCGGGGCGCGCGGGCAGGGGACGGCCGCGCCGATTGCCCTTGCGCCGTGCACCGGCGCCTGCACCCGATGCGCCGCCACGGGTGCTGTGGCCTTCGGCGATCTGGTCCAGAAGCGAGGGCGGCAGGAGGGCGCGGACGGCCTCGACCAGCAGCTCGTCGGGGATGTCCATGGCGCTGTCGTTGTCGCCTGCATCGGGTGGCTGATCGGGGGTGTCTTCGGGGGCGGGGGGCTCGGGGGTGTCCGCGTCATCCGCGTCCTGCGGGAGCATGGTGGCCCGGGATGGATATACAAGCTCGGCTGCTTCGCGCAGAATGTCGTCATCCAGCGCGTCCTGCCCATCAAGGGCGGCGATCGCGCGGGCGGCGCGCATCGCAAGGCTGGGCGCACGCAGGCTGTCGATGCCGAAGCGCGCGGCCAAGGTGGTGAGCGTGGCCAGATCATCGCCAGAGGCGGTGACGTGGGACAAGCGGGTCCGGGCAGCATCGATATCGCCGGGGGCGGGCAGGCGGATGATGGCCTCTGGCCAGCGGGTGTCGTTCAGATCGATGTCGAAGGCCAGCCTGTCGCGCAGTCCGGACGGGGCCTGCTCGTCATCATCGATCCCCTCGTCGAGCAGGATCAGGCCGTGCCCGCGCGCGGCGTCGAGGATCTGTCCAAGACGGGCCGCAAGGCCCGGTGAGGCGCGCTCGGCCATGGGCAGGACCAACAGGGCGGGCGTTTCGGCCAGCCCTGGCTCCAGCACAAGGCGTCCCTCGGCCAATGTGGCGGCGATGTCGGGGCCTCCGAAAAGTTGCGTGTCCGAAATCTCGGGGTGGATGCGCCGCTGCGCCATGGGCAGCCTTGTGATTGCATCCTCGAAGGCTTGCCGCACCGGGCCGCTGCGCGCCCGCAGGGCCAGCCCGCCCAGGCCCGTCGGGTCTACCGCCAGCAGGGCCAGCGCGCGAAGACCGCGCGCCCAGGCCGAGGCAGGGACCCTGTCGTCGGTCATCCCAGAACGTCCGCCACGCAGCGCGCGACACGGGCGCCCGATCCGGCCTCGTCCAGGGGATCGCGGCGCAAGCGGTGGCTGAGTGCGAGGGGCGCCACGGCCCGCAGGTGATCGCGGCTGACGGTCTCGGTGCCTTCATAGGCGGCAAGCGCGCGGGCGGCGCGCAGCAGCGTCAACTCGCCGCGCAGGCCGTCGGCACCAAGCGCCACGCAGAGCCGGGCGCAATCGCGCAGCACGTCATCGCCCGCCTTGGTGCTGTCCAGGGTGCTGCGGGCCGACAGGATACGGTTGCGGATCGCGGCGTCCTTGTCCTGCCAGTCTGCCAGAAACGTGTCGGGCGCCATGTCGAAGGCATCGCGCCGGCGGATCACCTCGATCCGTTCATCGATATCGGTGGGCGAGGCCACCTCGACCGAGAGGCCGAACCGGTCCAGAAGCTGGGGACGCAATTCGCCTTCTTCGGGGTTGCCCGAGCCGACCAGGACGAAGCGCGCGGGGTGGCGGATCGACAGTCCCTCGCGTTCCACCACGTTTTCGCCGGATTGGGCCACGTCGAGCAACAGGTCGACGATGTGGTCCTCCAGGAGGTTGACCTCGTCGATATAGAGATATCCGCGATTGGCCCGCGCCAGCAGGCCGGGTTGAAACGTCTTTTCGCCTTGCGTCAGCGCGCGTTCGATATCGAGCGCGCCGGTCACGCGATCTTCGGTCACGCCAAGTGGCAGGTCGATCACCGGGGTGGGCCGTTCGATGGTCTCCGTGGTGGCGACCCCCGCCCAATCGGGGCATTCGGCGGCGGTGGCCGCGTTGACCGGACAGCCCTTGATCGCGGTGATCGGCGGCAGGAGTGCCGCCAGAGACCGCACGGCGGTGGATTTGCCCGTGCCACGGTCGCCGAACACCAGAACACCGCCCAGACGGGGTTCGATCGCGGTCAGGATCATGGCCAGTTTCATCTGCTCCTGGCCGACGATGGCGGAAAACGGGAAAGCTGCTGTCATGTCTGTCCTGAGAGTTTGGAAAGGGGGTGTCCGCCATCCCATGTGCCACGGGTTTCGAGAACACGGAAGCGGGCATAGAGTTCTTCGCGAAACCAGTTGCCGTCCCGGACGGCACGGATCGCGCGGGCATGGGGGCCATCATGGCGCGCAAAGGCGGCCATGCTGTCGGCATCCGGCCAGATCGAGAAGGTGATCTGGTGCAACAGGGGCACCTCACCGATGCCGATCTTGAAGGCGACATTCGGATCGCTGCCGATCACGGCGCTGATATCCGGCACGCGACGCCAGAAGCGCAACGCCGCCAACGGGCGCACGGTGGCGCGCGTCAGCGCGGCCAGCGGCCCTTGGTCGGGGTGGGCGTCGGGCTGGAAAGGGGTGTCGCCCGACCAGTGGCCGCGCACCGAGGTCGGACCCAGAAACACGCTCCAGCTTTCGCTGGCGCGGCGCTCGTAGCTGCGGAAAATCGGGGCGGTGGCGGTCTGCCTGCGGGCCGTCTCGAGATCGGGCCAGGTCGCGAGAATTGCATAGACCGCCGTGTTGGGAACCGGGGTGAAGCCTTCACCGGTGCCCGATCCACAGAGTTTCCAGAAGCCGATGCCGTCAACCTGCGGCAGTGACAGCCGCGCAAATCCCATCATGGCGAAGGCCCATAAACGGTCGGCGCCTGAGGAAAAGCGATAAAAACTGAGGCTGACGGTTTGTATGGGCCCGCTCCTGCGTGGTCTTTGTTCCCGATTATTGGCATGGTTTTAGGGGCGTGAAAAGGGTTGCACGTCGAGATTGTCAACTAAACTAGACATGTGTAGTCTTGCCTTATGTTGACACGTGTTGATCCTGAGCTGAGCAAGCAGGTGGCCGGGGCCATGAAGCCCCATGCCATCATCATCGGGGCGGGCCTTGGCGGGCTTGCGTCGGCAATGAGGTTGGGGGCGAAGGGATACCGCGTCACGGTGCTGGACAGGCTCGAGTCGCCGGGTGGGCGCGGATCGTCGATCACCCAGAACGGCCATCGCTTCGATCTGGGCCCGACGATCGTCACGGTGCCACAGGTGTTCCGCGAGTTGTGGGCGGCCTGCGGGCGGGAATTCGACGCCGATGTCGATCTGCGCGCCCTTGACCCCTTCTATGAAATCCGCTGGCCCGATGGCAGTCATTTCACCGCGCGGCAGGATGATGCCGCGATGAAGGCCGAGGTGGCGCGCCTGTCGCCCGGCGATCTGAAGGGCTATGAGAAGTTCCTGGCCGACAGCGAGCGGCGCTACTGGGTCGGGTTCGAGGATCTGGGCCGGCGCTCGATGCACAAGCTGTGGGATCTGATCAAGGTTCTGCCGACCTTCGCGTTGCTGCGTGCCGACAGGTCCGTCGCCGCCCATGCCGCGATGCGCGTCAAGGACGAGCGTTTGCGGATGGCGCTGTCGTTCCACCCGCTGTTCATCGGCGGCGATCCGTTCAATGTCACGTCGATGTATGCGCTGGTCAGTCATCTGGAAAAGGCCTTTGGCGTGCATTACGCCATGGGCGGCGTCGATGCGATTGCGCGCGCCATGGTGCGGGTGATCGAGGATCAGGGCGGGATCATGCGCCAGAACGCCGAGGTCGATGAGATCCTGCTGAAGGCGGGCCGCGCGCGCGGCGTCCGCCTGACCGGCGGTGAGATCGTGACCGCCGATATCGTGGTGTCGAACGCCGATGCGGGCCACACCTATGACCATCTGCTGCGCAATCACCGCAAGCGCCGATGGACGCCGGCACGGCTGAAACGCTCGAGATGGTCCATGGGGCTGTTCGTCTGGTATTTCGGAACCAAAGGCACATCCGGGATGTGGCCCGACGCGGGCCACCACACCATCCTGAGCGGTCCGCGCTACGAGGGGCTGGTGCGCGACATCTTTCGCAAGGGCGTGTTGGCCGATGACATGAGCCTTTATGTGCACCGGCCCAGTGTGACGGACCCCGGCGTGGCCCCCGAGGGCGATGACACGTTCTATGCCCTCAGCCCGGTGCCGCATCTGGGTCATGCCGATCCGGTCAACTGGTCCGAGATGGAGGAAACCTATCGTCTCAAGGTCCAGAACGTGCTCGAGGAGCAGCTGTTGCCGGGCTTGGGCGATCATTTGTCCGCGTCCTGCGTGTTCACGCCGGATACGTTCCGGGACCGCTATCTCAGCCCTTACGGGACCGGTTTCTCGATCGAGCCGCGCATCCTGCAAAGCGCATGGTTCCGACCCCATAACGTAAGTGAGGAGGCCAAGGGCCTGTACCTCGTGGGGGCGGGGACGCATCCCGGCGCGGGCCTGCCGGGGGTGATTTCCAGTGCCGAAGTCCTGGGGCAATTGGTGCCCGACGCTGAAAAGGTGATGCCGTCATGATCGATCCCCGCGACATGGAGCATTGCGTCGAGGCGATCCGGCACGGGTCATTGTCGTTTCATGCGGCGTCCCGGCTGTTGCCGCGCTCTTTGCGGGAACCGGCGTTGGCGCTCTATGCATTCTGCCGGTTGGCAGATGATGCGGTGGATTTGCATGATGCCAAGGCGGATGCCGTCCTGTCCTTGCATGAACGGCTGGACAAGGCTTATGCCGGGCGGCCGCGCAATGCGCCGGCGGATCGCGCCTTTACCGCGGTGATCGAGGATTTCGACATGCCACGGGCCTTGCCCGAGGCCTTGCTGGAAGGGCTGGCATGGGATGCGGGCGGCCGGCGGTATGCGAACTTGTCGGAATTGCGCGCCTATTCGGCGCGGGTGGCGTCGGCGGTCGGTGTGATGATGTGCGTGTTGATGCGTGTGAGGGACCGCGATGCGCTGGCCCGGGCCTGTGATCTGGGCGTTGCCATGCAGTTGACCAATATCGCCCGCGACGTGGGCGAGGATGCCCGCGAGGGCCGGCTTTACATGCCGACCGAATGGATGGAACAGGAGGGGCTGGCGCCCGAGGCATTCCTGGAATCGCCGCGGCCCTGCCCCGAGATGGCGGCCATGGTCCGGCGATTGCTGCGCGAGGCGGATGATCTTTATGTGCGCGGGGCAGCGGGGATTTCCGCGCTGCCCGTGGCGTGCCGTCCGGGTATTTTCGCGGCGCGGCATATCTATGCCGGGATCGGCGGACAGGTACGGGCAGCAGGCCACGATTCGGTGTCGCGCCGTGCCCGAACGGGGGGCTGGCAGAAGATGGGCTGGCTTGGCCTGTCGGTGCTGAACGCAGGCAGCACGATCGTGATGCCGGCCTCGCCCCTGATCTATGCCCGCCCTTTGCCGGAAACCGCCTTTCTGGTCGATGCGACTGCGGATACCAAACCGGTCACGGATTGGAGCGAGACGCTTTACGAAACTCTGGCCGAGCTTAAATCCCAGGACAGGGAACGCCGCAGGGCGTTGCCCGGAACGGGTGCGCAGGTTAGAGAGACCGCATGATCTGGATATATTTCGGAATTTTCCTTGCCGCCTGCTTTGCTGCGGGCTCGACCGGTGGGCTTTTCCCGCCGGGCAAATGGTATGACGCGCTGCAAAAGCCAAGCTGGACGCCGCCCAACTGGCTGTTTCCCGTGGCGTGGACGGTGCTTTATCTGTGCATGGCCGGGGCCGGTGCGCGGGTTGCGATCAGTCCCGACAACGGGCTGGCGATGGCGCTGTGGTCACTACAGATCGCGCTCAACGGGCTATGGACGCCGGTCTTCTTCGGGCTGCGGCGGATGAAATTGGGACTGATCGTGCTGAGTGCACTCTGGGCGGCCGTGGCCGCGACCATGGTGGCGCTGTGGCAGGTGGACTGGATCGCCGGGGCGCTGTTCGTGCCCTACCTGTGCTGGGTGTCGGTGGCGGGGGCGCTGAATTTTTCGGTGCTGCGCCTCAACCCCGATGCGGAACCTGGACGCGATCAGGCCTGAGCCTGAGGCGGTTCAGTCGCTGAACCGCCAGCCCGGACGCCGTGGCACCCGCACCGCCAGCATCGGCTTGAGCAGGGGTGAGCGGAACCGCGTCAGGTCCAGCGCCTCGTGCACGCCGACGGTTTCCTCGCCGTCGATGCAGGTGCGCACCGCCGAGCGGCAATAGAACGGCGCATCCAGCATCGCCTTGACCTGTCGCGGCTGGTACCCGGGGTCCGCCCTGGTGTCGCGCGTCACGGTCCAGAGGCTGCGGCGCATCGGCGTTTTGGGTGGCGGGTTGTGGATCGCTTCGGCGCGGCCTGCCGCATCGAAGCGGATACCGACCCCCAGCTCGCTACCATCGAGGCGCCTTGCGTCATAGAAACAGGTGCTTCCATCGCCGGTCGGATAGCGGCCCCAGGTCCAGTGGCTGAAATCCTGTTCAAGCGCGCGGGTGCCGAAATTCGCATCGAAATAGCCGTGTCCGGTCCAGGTCCATCCGGGGGCATCGAGATCGACCTCGATGTCGCAGGTTGGCGCGAAGGGGCGCCAGATATGCGCGCCATCCGGGGTCAGCGGCATTTCCACCGAGGTCAGCGACGACGGGATGACCCTGATCTGGCCCCTGACCCGCGATATGATCGGCGGCGAGGAAATCTCGTTGATGTCGATCACGAGGCTGTCGCCCTGCCAACGCAAAGACGAAGGGCCGACAGTGAACTCGGTCTCGGTCTGGCGCAGGGCGGCACGGCCACGGTCGGTCATCGTGAAACGTCCGCCGGGGCCATAGGTGGCGACATTTATGCAGACATTGTTGTCCGGCGACCGGCGGCCCGACCAGGCATACCATGGCGAAAAAACCGACCCTATGAACGCGATGACGCTGAGCGCGCGGGTGCCGTCGTCGCTGATCCCGTCGATATACCACCACGCGTAGCCGTTGGACGGGACATCAAGGTTGAAATTCGGTCGTTCAAGATCGCCGCGGCCGCGTGCCGGCCTGAGAGGGTCGCCATCGGGACGCCCGCCCCCGGATGCGTCCCGCCCCCCGCCAGGTACAGCCCCGGTATGGGGCTGCGCGCCGTGGGGCGTTGAAACGCCGCTGTCATGCCATGCGGGCTCTGCCCGTAAAGGGATCCGAGCGAGGCTGGAAACAGCCGGTCGAAGCCCGGCGGCGTCGTCAGCGCCTCTGGTCCCGGGATCGGATCGAAGCTCAGTCCGAAGCGGACCAGCGTCTGGAATGTGCGTGTCCGGCATGTGTCGAACTCCTCGTGGCGTGGGGTGGCCGGGTCAATCGGCGGTGCGTTGGCAATGATCTCGAACCGTTCGGGCGAGGGGAGCGGGCCGGGAAGCCCGCGATCCTGTGCGCAGATATAGAGCGTCGGATCGGCATCCAGGCGGCCATGCTCGAGCGCATCGAATTCGGGCTTGGGATCGTCGCGGAAAAAGACGTTGTGATGGGCAAGTTCCGGGCCTTGCGGCGTGGCGGCAAAGGCCCATACCTGGGCTGAGAGGCTGCGACCGGCCCGGAGTGTCTGGGGGGCTGCGGCAGTGCACCCCGACCCAAGCGCGCCGGTGGCCAGGGCGCGGGGATCGCCGTTGAAGATCACCGTGTCCGCAGGAATGCGGGTGCCATCGGTCAGGATCACGGCGCTGACGCGTCCGGCTTGCCGTTCGATCCGTTCGACATGGGCGTCGAAGCGGGTTTCGGCGCCGCGCGCCTGTGCCAGATCGCAGAGCGCCTGCGCCAGGCGGTGCATCCCGCCCTGGACAACCCAGACGCCTTTTGCCTCGGCGTGCCAGATCAGCGCCAACAGTCCCGGCACCTTGTAGGGAGAGCCGCCGACATAGGTGGCGTAGCGTCCGAACAGCTGCGCCAGTCGCGGGTCGTCAAAGGTCTTGTGCAGAAGGCTGGCCAGTGACGACAGCGGCGCCATGGGGCGAATCAGGTGAGGATTGCGCGTCACATGCGCGGCAAGCCCGGGCAGGGAGGGGGCGGGCGCGCGCATGACGGGCTGTTCGAACCCGGTGAACAGCATGCGCGCACGGGCCGAAAAATCACGGAACTGCCGTGCCGCCCGGGCGCCGGCGAAGGTGCGGATCGCTTCTGTGCTGTCATCCTCGTTGTCCAGAAGGTCCAGCTGGCTGCCATCGGACCAGAAATGACGGGCCAGAATGCGCTGCGGAACAAGGGTCACATGATCGTCGAGCCGCTCGCCCATTTCCGCGAAAAGCTCGTCGAAGACCGCGCGCATGGTCAGGACCGTCGGGCCGGCATCCACCGGGCCTGCAGGGCTGTCGAGGCAGCGCATCTTGCCACCGGGCGCGGCCTGCCTGTCCAGCAGGAGGACGGGCAGGCCCTCGTGGGCCAGACGCGCAGCGGCAGCCAGGCCGGCGATGCCGGCTCCGACGACGACCACGCGATCCTTGGCGGTTATGCCCGATGCGTTTGCTGTCATGGGTTGATTGTTGACTCGACTGCGCAAACTGTCCAGTATGATTTACACATTGCCTGTCCTAATTTGTGTACAGGTCGTATCAAAGGAGGCCTCGATGCCACTGAACGAGCGGATCGAAGCGGCTATCTCACGCGCGATTGCAAGGTCACGGGCGGGGGCGGCGCCTCGAAAGCTTGGCGCAGCACTGGATTATGCCACTGCGCCGGGTGGGGCGCGGATACGCCCCACGATCCTTCTGTCTGTCGCAATGGCCTGCGGAGATGACCGTCCGGATGTGTCCAACGCTGCGGCCTGCGCGTTGGAGCTGATCCATTGCGCATCGCTCGTGCATGACGATCTGCCCTGTTTCGACGACGCCGATATCCGGCGCGGCAAGCCGTCGGTGCATCGTGCCTTTTCCGAGCCGCTGGCGGTACTGGCGGGCGACAGCCTGATCGTTCTGGCGTTCGAGGTGCTTGCGCGGCAGGCGATTACCGATCCGGCGCGCGCGGCGCGCCTGATGACGTCGCTGGCCGAGCGTACCGGGATGCCGGGTGGCATCTGTGCGGGGCAGGGCTGGGAAAGCGAGCCCGAGGTCGATCTGGCGGCCTATCATCGCTCGAAGACCGGCGCGCTGTTCATCGCGGCCACGGAAATGGGCGCCATCGCGGCGGGCCATGATCCTGACAGCTGGCGTGATCTGGGTGCCCTGATCGGCGAGGCGTTCCAGGTTGCGGATGATCTGCGTGACGCGCTGCTGGACGAGACCACGCTTGGCAAGCCCGTGGGGCAGGATGCGCTGCATGGTCGGCCAAATGCGGTCGCCAAGCTGGGTGTCGACGGGGCCAGCAAGCGCCTGTCGGATATCCTGGCGGGTGCGATCGCGTCGATCCCGTCTTGCCCGGGCGAGGCGGATCTGGCGCTGATGGTGCGCAGGACGGCGCAGCGCATCGTGCCCAACGTGCCGGCGACGGCAGGTCGGGCCTGAGCGCCGTGGCGGCGCAAGACCCTCCGGCGCGCGGTGGCTTTGATCTCCCGCGGTGGCTGAACCGGCTGATCGCGCGTCCCGATATCCAGAGCCTTGCCGCAAGGCTGCCCTTCAGCCGTGGGCTTGCGCGGCGCGATGGGGCCGAGATTTTCGAGATTGTTCAAGGTTTTGTGCGGTCCCAGGTTCTGGGGGCGCTGATCGAGTTGCGGGTTCTGCCCTGGCTGATGGATCGCGACGCCTATCCCGCTGATCTGGCGCAGGGCGCAGGCATCGCGCCCGAGCGTATGGAGATCCTCTTGCAGGCGGGTGCCGCCATGGGGTTGATGAAGCGCCGCGCTGACGGTCGCTTTCGTCTGTCGCGCAAGGGGGCTGCCTTGATGGGGGTTCCGGGGCTCGAGGCGATGATCCGGCATCATCACGTGTTCTACGGCGACATGGCCGATCCCGTGGCCCTGCTGCGCGGCGAGGGGGAAACCGGGCTGGCGCGGTTCTGGCCCTATGTCTTTGGCGCCAAGGGGGATATCCCGCCGGAAGATGCGGCGCGCTACTCTGACCTCATGGCGCAGTCGCAAGAGCTTGTGGCGCAAGATACATTGCGGATGATCCCGCTGCGGGGGGTCGGCACCCTGATGGATGTGGGCGGTGGGTCCGGTGTGTTCGTGTCGCATGTGGCGCGGCGGTACCCGCGTGCTGCCCTGACGGTGTTCGACCTTCCGCAAGTGATCCCGGCGGCGAAGCGGCGGTTGTCGTCGGCTGGTCTGGATCAGCGCGTCATCTGCTGCGCCGGCTCGTTTCGGGACGGGGCATTGCCGATGGGGGCGGATGCGATTTCGTTGATCCGGGTGCTCTATGATCACGATGACGCAACCGTGGCCGATCTTTTGGCCAAGGTGCATGCAGCACTTCCGCCCGGCGGGCGGCTGATCATATCCGAGCCGATGTCGGGCGGCGCAAGGCCCGATCCGATCTGCGATGTCTATTTCGCCTTCTACACCATGGCGATGGGCACCGGGCGCACGCGCTCGGCGGCCAGGATCGCGGAGCTGTGCGAGGCGGCGGGTTTCGAGGCTGTCCGCGTGGCCAAGGCGCCGCGCCCCTATGTGACCAGCGCCTTGACATGCAGCAAGCCGATGTAAGGGCTCTGCACCAACAATCTCCTCTCCAATATGTAAACTAAACTTGACACTAAAGTGTGTGTCTTTAAACTTACATCATAGCCTGTGATCCGCGCTGAGTCTTTCGGCCGGCAGGGCTGCGAAACAAGGAGATGTTGATGGAGGCCCGCGCTGTCTTTCTGAACGGTCCAGAAGATCTGCACCTGGATACCCTTGCGCTCAAGGCGCCGGGTGCGGGGGATCTGGTCGTTGACATCGCGCATTCCGGCATCTCCACGGGCACCGAAAAACTGTTCTGGTCAGGCCGGATGCCGCCCTTTCCCGGCATGGGCTACCCGCTTGTTCCCGGCTACGAGGCAGCAGGCGAGGTGGTCGAGGCTGCGGCGGGCACCGGTTTCAAGCCTGGGGATCATGTATTCGTCCCCGGTGCAGATTGTTTTAACGGAGCGTTCGGTCTTTTCGGCGGTGCCTCGGCGCGGCTGGTAACGCAAGCCGACCGCGTCACGCGAATCGATCCGGCCCTCGGGGCCGAAGGCGCGCTTCTGGCCCTGGCGGCCACGGCGCGGCATGCGATGGCGGGGCTCGACAAGGCCGTGCCGGACCTGATCGTTGGGCATGGGGCGCTGGGGCGCTTGCTGGCGCGGCTGACCATCGCTGCGGGCGCGCCCGCGCCGACCGTATGGGAAACGCAGGCCGACCGGCGCACGGGCGCCACGGCATACCAGGTGATCGCCCCCGAGGATGACACGCGCCGCGACTATGGCGCGATTTACGATGCATCGGGCAATTCGGCCATTCTGAACGACCTGGTGGGCCGCATCCGCAAGGGCGGCGAGATCGTTCTGGCCGGCTTTTATCCCGACGCGCTGAGTTTTGCCTTTCCGCCCGCTTTCATGAAAGAGGCGCGGTTCCGCGTCGCGGCGGAATGGGCGCGCGAGGATCTGAACGCGACCGCCGCATTGGTGAACAGTGGCGCGCTGTCGCTGGCGGGGCTGATCACGCATCGCGCCTCGGCCCGGCAGGCCCCCGACGCCTACCGGACGGCATTCGAAGACAGCGGATGCCTGAAAATGATACTTGATTGGGAGGACGCCGCGTGAAGGACGAAGTACCGAATGTGAAGGATTTCGACAAACGCCTGCGAGACGAGGCGGCGACAGAGCCGACCTTGGAGATCCCCCAGGGCGAGCCGACCTCGAAAACCCAGATCATCGCGATCTACGGCAAGGGCGGGATCGGCAAATCCTTCACGCTCGCCAATCTCAGTCACATGATGGCCGAGCAGGGCAAGCGCGTCCTGCTGATCGGCTGTGATCCCAAATCCGACACGACCTCGCTTTTGTTCGGGGGCAAGGCTTGCCCCACGATCATCGAGACATCGACCAAGAAGAACCTCGCCGGCGAGCAGGTGCAGATCGGCGATGTCTGCTTCAAGCGCGGCGGTGTTTTCGCGATGGAGCTTGGCGGGCCGGAAGTGGGCCGCGGCTGTGGTGGTCGCGGGATCATCCACGGGTTCGAACTGCTTGAAAAGCTGGGCTTTCACGATTGGGACTTCGACTATGTCCTGCTGGATTTCCTGGGCGACGTGGTGTGCGGAGGCTTCGGCCTGCCGATCGCGCGGGACATGGCGCAGAAGGTGATCCTTGTGGGGTCGAACGACCTGCAATCGCTGTATGTGGCCAACAATGTCTGCTCGGCGGTCGAGTATTTCCGCAAGATGGGCGGCAATGTCGGGATCGCCGGTCTGGTCATCAACAAGGATGACGGCTCGGGCGAGGCGCAAGCCTTTGCCAAGGCAGTGGATATCCCGGTGCTGGCCGCCATCCCGCAGGATGACGACCTGCGCAAGAAATCCGCCAATTACCAGATTGTCGGCACGGCCCAAAGCCAATGGGGCGCATTGTTTGCCGAGCTGGCCGAGGCGGTGTCGCTGGCGCCGCCGGTACGGCCCGCGCCGCTGGATCAGGACGGGCTTCTGGCCTTGTTCGACGGATCGGATACCGGGGCGGGCATCACGCTGGAGCCTGCCACCGACGAGGATATGCGCGGCAAGTACGCAGCCACGCGCGAGAGCCTGGAGGTGATCTATGACGACGCATGATCAATCCTGTGACCGCCGCCTGAACGAGATGCGCGAGATGCTGGCCCGGGCGCGTCCCGACCAGATCCGCCGCCTGATCAAGGATATCCGCACATCTGACCAGCCCGAGGAGCGCCGGGGGACCGCATGAGCGAAGAAGTCACATATGACGACGCCGCGACTGCGCAGGTGATCGAAGGCAAGTCCGACGCGCCGGCCCCTGAACTGCAGGGTGATCCGGGGCTTGGCTGCCATTCGGGTGCCGAGATGGAAAAGGCCGCCCGCATGGCCGGCCAATCCGAGCTGCTGGACCAGTATGCCAAGGACTATCCGCAAGGTCCGCATGACAAGCCGCAAAGCATGTGCCCGGCCTTCGGCTCGTTGCGGGTGGGGCTGCGAATGAAGCGGGTGGCCACGGTGCTGTCCGGCTCGGCCTGCTGCGTTTACGGCCTGACCTTCGTGAGCCATTTCTACGGCGCGCGGCGGTCGGTGGGCTATGTGCCGTTCAATTCCGAAAGCCTGGTGACGGGCAAGCTGTTCGAGGATATCCGCGACAGCGTGCACGAGTTGGCCGATCCCGACCGCTTTGATGCGGTGGTGGTGACCAACCTGTGCGTGCCCACGGCAAGCGGTGTTCCGCTGCGGCTTTTGCCGAGCGAAATCAATGGGGTACGGGTTGTCGGCATCGATGTGCCGGGGTTCGGAATCCCGACCCATGCCGAGGCCAAGGACGTGTTGGCCGGCGCGATGCTGAATTACGCGCGCAAGGAAATCCAGGCAGGTCCGGTGCCAAGGCCCGAGGGCGGTGTCTCGGACAGGCCGAGCGTGGCCCTGATGGGCGAGATGTTCCCGGTCGATCCGGTGATGATCGGCCAGATGCTGGCGCCCATGGGACTGGCGGCAGGGCCGGTTGTGCCATGCCGCGAATGGCGCGAGCTTTATGCCGCGCTGGATTGCGGCGCGGTCGCGGCGATCCATCCGTTCTATACCGCCGCCATCCGCGAGTTTCAGGCCGCAGGCCGCCCCATCGTGGGCAGCGCGCCCGTAGGCCATGACGGCACCGCCGCCTGGCTGGCGGGGATCGGTGACGCGTTCGGGTTGTCCGCCGACAAGGTGGCGCAGGCGCAGAATGCGTTCTTGCCGGCCATCAAGGGCGCGCTGAGTGCTGCGCCGATCAATGGCACGATAACGTTAAGCGGATATGAAGGCAGCGAACTGCTGGTCGCGCGCCTGCTGATCGAGAGCGGTGCGGATGTGCCTTATGTGGGCACCGCCTGCCCGAAAACACCGTGGTCCGAAGCGGATGCCGAATGGCTGCGCGCGCGCGGTGTCACGGTGAAATTCCGCGCCTCGCTGGAAGACGATTGCGCGGCGATGGAAGGGCTGAAACCCGACCTGGCCATCGGCACGACACCGGTTGTGCAAAAGGCCAAAGAGCTTGCGATTCCAGCGCTTTACTTCACCAACCTCATCTCGGCGCGACCGCTGATGGGACCGGCCGGAGCGGGCAGCCTGGCCGAGGTGGTCAATGCCGCGATGGCGGGCAAGGCGCGCATGGAGCATATGCGCGAATTCTTCGAAGGGGTGGGCGCGGGCGATACGGCCGGTGTCTGGGAAGGCGACCCGAATATCCGCGAGGATTACCGGGCGCTCAACCTCAAGAAACTGGAAAAACAGCGCCGCGCCGCCAAGGCGCAGGAGATGATCTGATGGGGGGCCGGGGGCAAAATATCCGCATCGGTATCACGTCGGTATCACGTCGGTATCGTGTCGGTGCGCCGCACCGCGCGAAAGGCGGTGCGCCATGCTGATCCAGGATCATGATCGCGCCGGCGGCTATTGGGGGGCGATCTATGCCTTCTGCGCCGTCAAGGGCCTGCAGGTGGTCATCGATGGCCCCGTGGGCTGCGAGAACCTGCCCGTGACCTCGGTGCTGCATTACACCGATGCGCTGCCGCCCCATGAGCTGCCGATCGTGGTGACCGGACTGGGCGAAGAGGAACTGGGGCGCGACGGCACCGAAGGCGCGATGAAGCGGGCCTGGGGCACGCTGGATCCGGCGCTTCCGGCGGTGGTGGTCACCGGCTCGATCGCCGAGATGATCGGCGGCGGCGTGACGCCCATGGGCACCAATATCCAGCGCTTCCTGCCGCGCACCATCGACGAGGACCAGTGGCAGGCGGCCGACCGCGCGATGACCTGGCTGTTCACCGAATTTGGCATGACCAAGGGCAGGATGCCCCGCGAGAAGGCCCGCGAAGAGGGCGCCGCGCCGCGCGTCAACATCCTTGGGCCGATGTATGGCACGTTCAACATGCCGAGCGACCTGCACGAGATCCGCCGCCTGGTGGAAGGGATCGGCGCCGAGGTCAACATGGTGATGCCGCTTGGCGCGCACCTGGCCGAGATGCGCGACCTGGTGAATGCGGATGTGAACATCTGCATGTATCGCGAGTTTGGCCGGGGCCTGTGCGAGGTGCTGGACAAGCCCTATCTGCAGGCGCCCATCGGCGTGGACAGCACGACGAAATTCCTGCGCAAGCTGGGCGATCTTCTGGGGCTGGACCCCGAGCCGTTCATCGCCCGCGAGAAGCATTCGACGATCAAGCCGGTCTGGGACCTGTGGCGCAGTGTCACGCAGGATTTCTTCGCCACCGCCAGTTTCGGCATCGTCGCCAACGAGACCTATGCCCGCGGCATCCGCAATTACCTGGAAGGTGACCTGGGCCTGCCCTGCGCCTTCGCGGTGTCGCGCAGTGCCGGCACCAAGACCAACAACGAGGAAGTGCGCGCGCTGATCGGGCGCGAGCGCCCGCTGATCCTGATGGGGTCGATCAACGAAAAGATGTACCTGGCCGAGTTGCAGGGCGGGCACGGGCCGAAACCGGCCTTCATCCCCGCCAGCTTCCCGGGTGCCGCGATCCGCAGGGCCACGGGCACGCCGATGATGGGCTATGCCGGGGCCACGTATCTTTTGCAGGAAGTGTGCAACGGGCTGTTCGATGCGCTGTTCCACATCCTGCCGCTTGGCACCGAGATGGATGCAAGCGCGGCCACGCCGACGCCGCTGCGCCGTGACTTCCCCTGGGACGAGGACGCGCAACGCGAGCTGGACCGCATCGTTGCCGGCCATCCCGTCCTGACCCGAATTTCCGCCGCAAAGACCCTGCGCGATGCCGCCGAGGATGCCGCCCTGCGGCAAGGCGCCGAGCGCGTGGTCCTGGAAACCGTTCAAGCCCTGGCGCCCGAGGGGCGGCAGGCCCAGCCAGTTCACAAGGAGGACTGACACCATGACCGACATGACATCCAACCCGCCGCAGCGCATCCATCACGGGCGACGCCGCAGCCTGGAATTCAAGGTCTATTTCGCGACGATCTTCGTCGTGGCGCTGCCTTTCGCAACGGTCAGTTACCTGCGCGATGTCGGTGTGCTGCGCACGCTGAACCTGCGCGGCCCGCTGGCGCGCGCATGGTCCGAAGCGGATCGCACGACGCCATTCATATTCTCGGCCTGAGCACGCGGACATGCGTGCTCGGTGATCCGAGATCCAAGCTGCCTGTCCGAAAGGGCGGACAGAAACCTGAGGGACCGTGAAGGCCCCGAAGGCACCCGGCCGCGGGGTTCGCGGCGTCAGCATAACGTTCCGGAGGAAAGTTCATGGCTGATAAATCCGACCTGTCCTTCACAGGTCTCACAGACGAGCAGGCCCAGGAGCTGCATTCGGTGTACATGAGCGGCCTTTGGCTGTTCGCGCTGATTGCAGTGGTTGCACATATCGCGACCTTCATCTGGTTCCCGTGGTTCTAAGGAAGGGGTAAAGAAATGGCTAAATTCTACAAGATCTGGCTCATCTTCGACCCCCGCCGCGTTTTCGTGGCGCAGGGCGCGTTCCTGTTTCTGCTCGCAGCGATGATCCACCTCGTGCTTCTGAGCACCGACGGTTTCAACTGGTTTGAAATCGCCGCTGCCAAGTACGGCGGCTGATCGCTGATGCAAGACAGCGCTGCGGGCGGGGCCTGTCCCGCCCGCGGCTACCAAGACCAAGTTTAGATCCGGTCGGCTCCGGGCCAGAGGCCCCGTGAGCCGCCATATGCGGAGGCTGCGAAAATGGCTGTGCTCAGTTTCGAACGAAAATACCGGGTCCGCGGAGGGACGCTGATCGGCGGCGATCTGTTCGACTTCTGGGTCGGACCTTTCTATGTCGGCTTCTTCGGTGTCACGACGGCGTTTTTCGCCGCCCTCGGGACCATCCTGATATTCTGGGGCGCTGCCCATCAGGGCACCTTCAACCCCTGGCTGATCAACATCGCGCCGCCCGACCTGAAATACGGTCTGGGGCTGGCGCCGCTGATGGAGGGCGGCCTGTGGCAGATCATCACGATCTGCGCGCTTGGAGCCTTCATCAGCTGGGCGCTGCGAGAGGTCGAGATCTGCCGCAAGCTGGGCATGGGCTATCATGTGCCTGTCGCCTTCAGCTTTGCGATCTTCGCCTATGCCACGCTGGTGGTGTTCCGGCCGCTTCTGATGGGCGCATGGGGGCACGGCTTCCCTTACGGGATCTTCAGCCACCTCGATTGGGTGTCGAATACCGGCTACGCCTATCTGCACTTCCATTACAATCCGGCGCATATGCTGGCGGTGACCTTCTTCTTCACCACCACGCTGGCGCTGGCGCTGCATGGCGGCCTGATCCTGTCGGCGGCCAATCCCGAGAAGGGCGAAGAGGCCAAATCGCCCGATCACGAGGATACGTTCTTCCGCGATTTCATCGGTTACTCGGTGGGCACGCTGGGGATTCACCGCGTCGGTTTGCTGCTGGCGCTCAATGCCGGGTTCTGGTCGGCGGTCTGCATCATCATCAGCGGACCTCTCTGGACCAAGGGCTGGCCCGAGTGGTGGAACTGGTGGCTCGAGCTGCCGATCTGGCCCTCTCAGGTGGGGATGTAAGAGATGCCCGAATATCAGAACATATTCACGCAAGTTCAGGTCCAGGGCCCGCCCGAATGGGGCATGGACAACGAAAACAACATGGCCGAGGAGCGGATCGGCAAGCCGTTCTTCAGCACCCTCGTGGGCTGGATGGGCAACGCACAGCTTGGTCCCGTCTACCTTGGCTGGACCGGGATGATCAGCCTGCTGACCGGTGTGCTGTGGTTCAACATCGTGGGTCTGAACATGCTGGCGCAGGTCGGCTGGTCGATCCCCGAGTTCCTGCGGCAGGGCTTCTGGCTGGCGCTGGAACCTCCCGGCCCCGAGCATGGCCTGTCGATGCCGCCCCTGAATGACGGGGGCTGGTACATCATCTCGAGCTTCTTCCTGCTGGTCAGTGTGATGACATGGTGGCTGCGCTCGTACCTGCTGGCGCAACAGCACAAGATGGGCAAGCATATCGCCTGGGCCTTCGGGTCCGCGATCTGGCTGTTCCTGGTGCTGGGGCTGTTCCGTCCGATCCTGATGGGGTCGTGGTCCGAGGCTGTGCCTTACGGCATCTTCCCGCATCTCGACTGGACGACGGCGTTCTCGATCCGCTACGGCAACCTCTACTACAACCCGTTCCACTGTCTTTCGATCGTGTTCCTCTATGGCTCGGTGCTGCTGTTCGCGATGCATGGCGCGACGATCCTTGCCGTGACCCGCTTCGGCGGCGACCGCGAGCTGGAGCAGATCTATGACCGCGGCACGGCGAGCGAGCGTGCGGCCCTGTTCTGGCGCTGGACCATGGGGTTTAATGCCACGATGGAGGGCATTCACCGCTGGGCCTGGTGGTTTGCGGTGCTGACGCCGATCACCGGCGGTATCGGGATCCTGCTGACGGGTACGGTTGTCGACAACTGGTTCATCTGGGCTCAGGAGCACAATTTCGCGCCGATGTATGATGGTTCTTACGGCTACGAGAACTACGGGTCTTATGAAGCCTTCATCGGGCAGGAGGACTGAGCGATGTTTCCCAAATGGTTTGACAAATGGAACCGGGACAATCCCACGGACGTCTTTCGTCCGGCGATCATCATCGGCACGGTGGGCGGGGCAGTCTTTGCCGCCACCATGCTGATCGCCTGGGGGCAGCCCTTTGCGACCGACAGCATGCAGACCGGCCCGCGCGGTACGGGGATGTCCGTCCCCGAGTTTACCGCCGACCTGGCCAAGCCCGATCCCGATATCGAGCTTCTGATCGAGGATCCGCCCTTCGCGCCCGAACCGGGTGAAGCCCTGGCCAAGGACATCTACCAGAACGTACAGGTTCTGGGCGATCTGACCGATGCCAACTTCAACCGGCTGATGGCGGCGATGACCCGGTGGGTCTCGCCCGAGCAGGGCTGCGCCTATTGCCACGGCGATGGCGACATCGAGACCTATGGCGAGGACAACCTTTACACCAAGGTGGTCGCCCGCCGGATGATCCAGATGACGCAGAACATCAACGAGGCCTGGGCCGGTCACGTCAACGCCAACAAGGAGGTCGGCGTGACCTGCATGACCTGCCACCGCGGTCAGAACGTTCCCAGCGACATCTGGTTCAAGATGGGCGATGTGAACGAGACGATGGCGGGCTGGTCGGCCAACCAGAACCGGGTGACGGTGCAAAGCCAGTCCACCTCGTTGCCGTCGGACGCGCTCGAGAAATACCTGCTCGATGGCGAGGTGATCGGGGTGCACGACCTGGAAAGCCGCGTTGCCGGCATTCCGGGCCAGGATGGCTATCCGGGCATCCAGCAGGCCGAGCGGACCTATTCGCTGATGAACTATGTCAGCAACTCGCTCGGGGTGAACTGCGTGTTCTGTCACAACAGCCGCGCCTTCTATGACGGCGGGCAGGTGACGCCGCAATGGGCGACCGAAAGCCTGGGTATCCAGATGGTGCTCGAGATGAACAACGACTATCTCGTGCCGCTTCAGGATCAATACCCGCCCGAGCGTCTTGGTCCGGTCCATGCGGACGCGCCGAAAGCCGCCTGCAAGACCTGCCACAAGGGCTATCAGCAGCCGCTGCAGGGCACGAACGTGATCAAGGACTGGCCGGAACTGGCCACCACGGGCGCGCCGGATTACGGCAACTGAGCTGAAAACAGGGACCGGCGCGCCAGCCTGCGCGCCGGTCCATCCACATCGCGCCGCCTGCGTCCCGACCCCGTTGCGCGGGCGACGCCAGAGCCACCGAAAAGGGGGGCCGCGATGCCCAGCGAAAAACCACACACACCGTTGCTCGACCGCGTTGCAGGCCCATCGGACCTGCGCCAGATGCCGGATCGTGATCTGGCCCGGCTGGCCGACGAGCTGCGCTCGGAGGTGATCTCGGCCGTGTCGGAAACCGGCGGCCACCTTGGATCGAGCCTGGGCGTGGTGGAACTGACAGTGGCGATCCATGCCGTGTTCAGCACGCCCATGGACAAGCTGATCTGGGATGTCGGCCACCAGTGTTATCCGCACAAGATCCTGACCGGACGGCGCGACCGCATCCGCACCCTGCGCCAGAAGGACGGGTTGAGCGGCTTCACCAAGCGATCCGAGTCGCCCTATGATCCGTTCGGGGCGGCGCATAGCTCGACCTCGATCAGTGCCGCACTTGGCTTTGCGGTGGGGCGCGACATGGGACAGGCCACGGGCGATGCCATCGCGGTGATCGGCGACGGGTCGATCAGTGCCGGCATGGCCTATGAGGCGATGAACAATGCCGGGCACGAGGGGCGGCGGCTGTTCGTGATCCTGAACGACAATGAAATGAGCATCGCGCCGCCCGTGGGGGCGATGTCATCCTATCTGAGCCGGCTTTATGCCAACGAGCCGTTGGCGCGCATGGCGTCGCTGGCCGAGGGCTTCGAGGCGGCGATGCCCGCACCGATGCGCGAGGGTGCCAAGCGCGCCCGGCAGCTGGTGACCGGGCTGACCGGGTCGGGCACCTTGTTCGAGGAGCTGGGCTTTGACTATGTCGGACCGATCAACGGTCATGACATGGACCAGCTTCTGCCGGTGCTGCGCGCGGCGCGGACCCGTGCCACCGGGCCGGTCCTGATCCATTGCTGCACCGTGAAGGGCAAGGGCTATACCCCTGCCGAAACGAGCGCCGACAAGTATCATGGCGTCGCCACATTCGACGTGGCCACCGGCACGCAGACCAAGAAATCCGGCGGATCGCCGTCCTTTACATCGGTTTTCGGGCAGTCCCTGACCGAAGAGGCGGCGCGCGATCCCGATATCGTGGCGGTGACCGCCGCGATGCCGTCGGGCACCGGTCTGGACGCGATGGCGGCCAGGTTCCCGGCGCGGGTCTTCGATGTGGGCATTGCCGAACAGCACGCGGTGACCTTTGCGGCGGGCATGGCGGCAAGCGGTCTGAAGCCGTTCTGCGCGATCTATTCCACCTTCCTGCAGCGCGGTTATGACCAGGTGGTGCATGACGTGGCCCTGCAAGGGCTGCCGGTGCGCTTTGCCATTGACCGCGCGGGCCTGGTGGGGGCGGATGGTGCGACCCATGCCGGGGCGTTCGACATCGGCTACCTGGCCAGCCTGCCGGGGTTCACCGTGATGGCCGCCGCCGACGAGGCGGAACTCAAGCACATGGTGGCCACGGCTGCCGCGCATGACGCGGGCCCCATCGCGTTCCGCTATCCGCGCGGATCGGGCATCGGCGCCGAGATCCCCGAGCGCGGCCAGGTGCTGAAGATCGGCAAGGGCCGGGTGCTGCGCGAAGGCTCGGACGTGGCGATCCTGTCCTATGGCGCCCACCTGGCCGAATGCCTGGAGGCGGCTGACCTTCTGGAGCGCGAGGGGCTGAGTGTCACGCTGGCCGATGCGCGCTTTGCCAAGCCGCTGGATACCGAGCTGGTGTTGCAGCTGGCCGACAAGCACCGCGCGCTGGTCACGGTGGAGCAGGGGGCCGAGGGCGGCTTCGGCTCGATCGTGATGCATGCGCTGGCGCGCGAAGGGGCGTTCGACCGGGGGCTTGCGATCCGCAATGTCTGCCTGCCGGACCGGTTCATCGATCAGGCCAGCCCCGCCGACATGTATGCCGATGCCGGAATGACGGCGGCGGATATCGCAGCTACGGCCCGCGCCGCGGCCGAGCGCACGGCACGGGTTGTTCCGCTGAGCCTGGCCAAGTAGCCGGCCGCTGAAGCGACGGGCTGCCAACGAAAAAGGCCGCGCGGGGGATGCCCGGCGCGGCCTTTCCACATGGTGCCCGAGGTGGCTTACGAGCCGCCCTTGGGGCCGACCGAGGCCAGGTAGGCCCAGACGTTGACGGCGTCTTCTTCCTTGCGGACCTTGTAGGTCATCTTGCTGCGGCCTTTTTCGCCGGTATGCTCTTCAAGCCAGCCCGTGGGGTCCTGGACATAGCCCACGAAGCTGGCCTCGTCCCAGGCAAGACCCTGTTCGCCTGCTGCGATCAGCAGGTCGGAATAACGGAAATCTTCGACAGACCCGGCAGTGCGCCCGACGACGCCATACAGGTTCGGACCAACGCGACCACCTTTCACGATATTGTTGCCATCCGCGTCGGTGATCATGTGGCAGGCCTTGCACTGGTTGAAGGCCTTTTCACCCGCCGCCGCGTCGCCGCTGGCGTGATCGTCCGCGAATGCCGGCGCGGCCAGGGCCACGGCGGTCAGAAGCGTTGCGTATTTCAGTTTCATCCGAAACCTCCCTTGGTTGCTGTGCCGTAATCAGCTAGTGTCATGCGCCGGATGTCAACCATCCGCGTGCGGCAAAAGGCGGGATTATGCCACGGCATGCGCGATGGCGCATTGCTTCCAGAGCACGGCCAGCGCCTCGACCAGGTGGTCGATATCGGCGTCGCTGTGCAGGGGGCCGGGGGTGAAGCGCAACCGCTCGGTGCCCTTGGGCACGGTGGGGTAGTTGATCGGCTGCACATATATGCCCCAGTCGCGCATCAGGATATCCGCCAGCATCCGGCATTTGACCGGATCCTTGATCATCACCGGGATGATATGGCTGGGATTCTCGAGATGCGGGATGCCCCGGCGATCCAGCTGCGCGCGCAGGCGCGCGACGCGGTCGCGCTGTTGCTGGCGTTCGATCTGCGAGGTCTTGAGATGCGCGATCGACGCCGTGGCCGCCGCGGCAACCGCCGGGGGCAGGGCGGTGGTGAAGATGAAGCCGCTGGCGAACGAGCGGATGAAATCGCACATCGCCGTCGAGCCGGTCACATAGCCGCCCATGCAGCCATAGGCCTTGCCGAGCGTGCCCTCGATCAGGGTGATGCGGTCGGCCAGCCCCAGCTCTTCGCTGACGCCGCCGCCGCGCGGCCCGTAAAGGCCCACGGCATGCACCTCGTCGAGATAGGTCATGGCCCCGTGCTTTTCGGCGACCTCGATGATTTCGGCCATCGGGCAGATATCGCCATCCATCGAATAGACGGATTCGAAGGCCACGATCTTGGCCGCGTTGGCGGGCAGGGCCGACAGCTTGCGGTCCAGATCCTCGGGGTCGTTATGCTTCCAGATGACCTTGCTGGCGCGCGAATGACGGATGCCTTCGATCATCGAGGCGTGGTTCAGCTCGTCGCTGAGGATTACGGCGTCGGGCAGGCGGCTGCCCAGGGTGGACAGCGCGGCCCAGTTCGACACGTAGCCCGAGGTGAACAGCAGCGCGTCCTGCTTGCCATGCAGGTCGGCCAGTTCGCGTTCCAGTTTGACATGCAGGTGGTTGGTGCCCGAGATGTTGCGGGTTCCCCCCGCGCCGGTGCCGCATTGGTCGATCGCGTCCTTCATGGCCTGGCGCACCACCGGGTGCTGGCCCATGCCGAGATAATCGTTCGAACACCACACCGTCACTTCGTCGGGGGCCTCGTCATCATGGCTGATCGCCTTGGGAAATTGACCGCAGCGGCGCTCGAGCTCAGCGAAGATGCGGTAATTCCCTTCTTTTTTGAGCGCATCCAGCTGCGCATTGAACATGGCGTCAAAATCCATGAGGTCCCTCCGGTCGTGTCTTGTGTTGTGATTGCTTGGGCGCAGGGAGCATCCAGCGCCAGAGTTTCGCATCGGGCAGCGGCAACACCATGAGCCAGTGTTCCAGCAGCGCGAGCAGGGTGATGGCGGTCAGCAGGGCAAAGCCTGCGATATCGCCGGGCGTGGTGGCGGCATAGAGCCGTTCCAGCCAGCACGCGGCGGCGAATGTCAGGGCGGTGATCGAGATCGGAAAGACCCAGTTCAGCCGCGAAATCCGGAAATGGCTGGCCAGGTGGCCAAGCGCTTCGGGCAGGAATTCGGTATTGATCCGCGGCACGCCGAAATAGAGGTTCAGCTTGGCCGAGATGCGCGCGAAATAGAGCGTGGTGAAGGTCCACAGGCCGAAGGTGTTCTCGGCCTCGTAGCCATAGAGCCACATGATGACGACAACCGCCGTCAGCAGGGTTTCATGGTAGGCGATGGTGCCCCAGGCGCGCAGGAACCGTTCCCATTCGGGCAGATCGTCGGGGCAGACCCGCAGGTTCGGCCCGGTGATCGCGCCGGTCAGGAAGGCCAGTTCGATCCAGCCCCAGATCGCCAGGGCAGCCAGGAACGCCCAATAGGCCGCCGACAGGGTTTCGGAGGGCAATGTCGCCTCGAACCCCCAGATCCCCAGCACCAGCATCGGCAGGCCGGCCAGGGTGGCGATGATCCGGGCGCGCCCGCCCGAGCGATCGGCGTAACGGACCACCATCAGGATCGCGCCGGTGGAAAACCACCAGATGAAGAGCGCGAAAAGGGCGGCGATCCAGGGGCTTGTCATCTGCGCGCCCCGCAACACGGCCTGCGGCACGGCACGCCCCGTGCGGCCCGGAGGGTTGCCCCCCCGCGCCGCATGGCGTGATATGCCGGCGTGCCGCGCATCAGTAGGCCGGCTCCATCCGGGTGCTGACGGGCACCTGGTGACGCTTGGCGGGGATGAAGAACAGCCCCGCAAAGGCCGTGGCCGCCCGCGCCTGCGCCGAGACCTGCCGCAGCATGGCGCCCATCCCGCTGTCCTGCTTGGCGCGCGCCAGATCGGCGTTCGCCTTTTGCAGCTTGACCAGCCCGGCCTGCCAGCGCGGATTTTCGATGTCCAGCGTGATCGGGAAGATCTGTTTGGTCAGCGCGCTGGTCTTGGTGAAGACCTCGTGGGCATACCAGTCGGGATCGACACCGAGCGCGTCGTGGAAGGCCGGGCGCTGATGATCGCGCACATACATCGTGGCATAGACGGCCGTGAGGAAGAACTTGATCCACCACACATTGACGCCCGATGTCAGCTTGGGGTCGGTCTTCATCAGCAGGGCGAAGGCCTCGCCATGGCTGAACTCGTCGTTGCACCATTCCTCGAACCACTTGAAGATCGGGTGGAACCGATGCTGCGGGTTTGCCTCGAGATGGCGGAAGATCGTGATATAGCGGGCATAGCCGATCTTTTCCGACAGGTAGGTGGCGTAGTAGATGAACTTGGGTCTGAAATAGGTGTATTTCTTCTTCTGGGTCAGGAACCCGAGATTGACCGCAACGCCCGCTTCGCGCAGCGCGTCATTGATGAAGCCGGCGTGACGTGCTTCGTCGCGCGCCATCAGCTGGAACAGCTGCGTGATGTCCGAATTGGACCCGCGCCGCTTCATTTCCTTGTAGAGTACGCAGCCCGAGAACTCGGCGGTGCAGCTGGAGATCAGGAAATCGATGAATTCCTTCTTCAGCTTGGGCTCCATGTTGTCCCAGTCGACGTGATCCCAGTCTTCGTTCTTCTTGAAATGCCCCTTGTTGGGGTCGCTTTCCATCTGGTCGATCAGGTGATCCCAGTCCTCGCGCACGGAGCTGACGTCGATCGCGTCAAGCTCGTCGAAATCGGTGGTGTAGAAGCGCGGGGTGAGCAGGGTGTTCTGCATGGCCACGTCGGTGGCGGCCTTGCTGTCGAACTTGGACTGCTCTTCCTGGATGGCGAGACCTTCCTCGACGGTGGTGGCGTCGGCGGCGTGCTTGGGCTGCATGTTCATAGCGTCACCTCCTCGGAGAAGGAGAATTCGCACAGCTCCATCACTTCGAAATCGCCGGTCAGCCGTGTCCAGAGCTGTTCCAGCTTGGAGGCACGGAAGATGATCGCGTCGCGATCCTCGGAGACGATCTCGCCGAAGGGGGCCATGATCTCGGGGCCCTGGACCTTGACCTCGTCACCCGGATAGATGACGGCCCCGTTGTTGAACCGCACATGCGCGTGCAGCGACTCGAATTTATGACTGATTTCCACAGTGCACGGCGCGTGCTCTATTTCCTTGGTAAGCCATCCCATTCTTGGCCTCCTTTCCCTATTGTGCCAGCAGCCGCGCGAAGGCCCTGGCGTTATCCGCACCGAATCCCATTAAATCGGCGCCCCAGCCCGTGCTGGGATCTTGAATCTCGACCCGGCCATTGTCGCGCCGGATCAAGGTGACGGGCCCGTCAAGGGCCACGCGATGCTTCGTGCGTTCGCGCAGAACAACGCGCCAGACGCCCGAAATGAAACCGCCCTGATCGGGCGTCAGGTCGGCAACGACAGTGCCGTCCAGATTGAGAACCGTGGCCGAGCCCGACAAGTCGCCCGACAGGATCACCTCGCGGCTGACCACGATATTGCCCTCGGGGGGCGTCGCGATCAGCGGGCGGTCGGTGACCCGGGCATAGGTGACGAGGGCCAGCACGGTCAGGACAAGCGCCAGCATCGCGCGTGTCATGACGCGAGGGATCAACTCCTTGTCGTGGGGGTTGCGGCGCGCCTGGCCGTGTGTGTCGATCTGGGTCATGGCGGTGTCCCTTTCGTCTTCCTATTCGGCCGCGACGGGCGCGGGGGCGCCGTGTCGTTCGACCTTGGGGGTGCTGACGCGGGCCTCGGCGGCTTCGGCCAGCAGGTGGGCGATCTTTTCCGCGTCGGGGATGCAGCGCAGCGCGGGTTGCGTGCGGCGGATGACCCAGGGGCGCACATGCGGCCAGCAGACCAGGTAGCTCAGTCGCGTGTCGCCCATCAGGTCCAGCGCGATCGTGCCGGTGCCGTCACGCTGCAGGCGCAGGTCGGCGTTGCGCACTTGGGTGAAGGGCAGGTTCAGCGTCACGGTCAGCGCCGCGCCGATGCGCATCGCGACCCGGCGGTTGGTGATGGTGTAGACGGTGGCGCGGGCCTGCACATAGCCCACGATCAGCAGGATCGCGCACACGATCCCGCCAAGGATGATGAACGGAAACGAGGCCCGAAAGGCGCTGGCGGCGCTGACCTGATCCATCAGCGTGACATAGCGCCAGACCGCCAGAACCACGAAATAGACGGCCACCCAGTACAGGTTGAGTGAATCGCGTGTCAGCGCCCACCAGTTGGGTCGTCCCTGCCACAGGATATGCTCGCCCTCGGGCGGGCGCTCGGGCAGTCCCTTGACGGGCTCTGATGCGAAATCGTCGTGATCGTGGCTCATGGCGGCCTCCCTTGGTTCAGCCCAGTTGCGGCTCAAGCCGCGCGTCGGAGGCATAGAGCGTGCCGCCGGCGTAGTAGCCGCTGATCTTGTCTTCCTCGAGCATGGTCACCTGGTTCGGCGAGGCATGCTGCGGCACGCCGGCGAAATGCTTGCCGAAGATCGAGCGGACCTTGACGTGGTTCGACTTGATCCGGGCCATCGGCAGGGGCACCAGCCGCTTGCCGCCGCCATGATCGGCATCGAGGTCGATTTCCAGGTAGCGGACCATCTGTTCGGGCTCGTCGATCCACATGTCGGTGATCGCGCCCACCACCTCGCCGTCGCCGGCCATCACCGGCAGGCCGCGCGGATCGCGGCCGGCGGCGACATGGAAATGCTCGGTCGCGGCCATCGGGACGATCTTGGGGTGACCCTTGCCGTCAAGCTCGGGCATGTCGCGGCGCGGCGCCCAGGACGCGGGGCCGACGCCATCGGCCATCGGATCGCCCGTCGGCACGAAGGGAAAGCCGTTGCCCTCGGCGGTCTTGCGCAGGGCGATGTCCTTGCGCTCAGGCGTCTGGCCCGAGGGCACGGTCACGTCGCCACGGCCATGCGGCAGGCGGAACGTCTTGTCGTCCGGCACCGGGAACAGGCCCTGGTTGGCCGACACGTTGCCGTCATCGTCCTCCAGCGGATAGCCCTCGCGCATGTTCTCGCGCTGAATGTAGAAGATCAGCGCGGCGAAGAAGAAATAGAACAGCCACAGCGACAGGCTGGCCAGGTCGAATTGTCCAAAGAAGGTCTCGGTCATGTCGGTATCCTTTCCGAGCAACGGCAGGTCATGTGGGGAAGTCGGCCAGGCCGATACGGGCCGCTCCCTTTTGGGTTTCGGGTGTGGTATCCGCGCGCACCAGGCGGACCAGCGGTCCGAGGGCGGCGAGGGTGACGAAAAGCAGGCCGATCTCGAGGTGATAGACGAACGAGTAGCCCGTGGCGGGGGTGTTCAGCGCCTCGCCCAGAGAGCCCGAGATCGCTGCGGAATTGATCCAGTCGCGCAGCCCGCCGCCCAGGGCGATCGACAGGCCGGCGGCCGTGGCCTGTGCCGCGCCCCAGGCGCCAAGTGCCAGGCCGTGCCCGGCCTTGCCACGGGTCTGCATGGTCATTGCGGCGGTCAGGGTCGAGACCGCGAACAAGCCGCCGCCAAGCCCGATCAGGCCCGCGCCGGAAAAGAACATCACCGGCGATCCCATGGGGGCGGCGAAGATCACCACCGAAAACGCGGCGACGCCGGTCAAAAGGCCGAACGCGGCCAGCCGGTAGGGATCGCGCCCCTGCGCCAGCATCCGGCCCGCCATGGTGAACCCGGCCAGCGCGCCGATGGCCCAGACAGCGGTCAGCATCGTGGTGGACGACACCGACAGGCCCAGGATCTCGCCGCCGTAAGGTTCGAGCAGGACATCCTGCATGTTGAAGGCCATGGTCCCCAGGAACACCACCGCCAGCAGACGCCCGGCCTGACCGCCAGCGATCAGGTCGGCCCATGCCTCGCCAAAGCGCGGGCGCGGGGCCTCGCGTTCGGCGCGGCTCATCGGGATGACTTTTTCCTGCTTCCAGAGTGCGATCAGGTTCAGGACGATGCCCACGACGGCGGCACCCTGCACCACCCGGATCAGCCGGAACGGCGAGAAATCCTTGAGCAGCCAGCCGATGATCACAGCCGACAGGCCCATGCCCACCAGGAACATCACGTAAAGCAGGGCCACCACGCGCGGGCGCGTTTCGTCATCGGCCCGGTCGGTGGCCAGCGCCAGACCGGCGGTCTGTGTCATGTGCAGGCCGAGGCCCGTCATCAGGAACGCAAGGGCCGCCAGCACCTCGCCCGCCCATGCCGGGCCCACGGCCTGCTGACCCGACAGCACCAGAAGGGCGAAGGGCATCACGGCCAATCCTCCCATCTGCCACAACGAGCCAAACCAGATATAGGGAATGCGCTTCCAGCCGATCGCGCTGCGATGCGTGTCCGACCGGAAGCCCAGAAGCGCCCGGAACGGCGCGATCAGCACCGGCAGGGCGATCATCACCGCCACGATGGTCGCCGGCACCGAAAGCTCGACGATCATCACGCGGTTGAGCGTGCCCAGAAGCAGAACCGTCGCCATCCCCACCGACACCTGGAACAGCGACAGGCGCAGAAGCTGCGCCATCGGCAGCCCCTCGCTTGCGGCATCTGCGAAAGGCAGGATGCGGCTTGTCAGCTGGATCAGCGGAGAGGGACGGCGCCGGCTCATCGTGACAGCTCCATCGCTTGCGAGATGTAGAAGCCCGAGGTGATCCGCGTCAGTGGCGACAGGCTGGCCTCGGTGCCGGTGTCCGCAAGCGCGCGGCTGAGGGCGGTGGCCGCATGCGGCACCATGGTGGGCGAGCGATCGGCGCGGGGGAACATCTGCCCCATGCGCCACATCGCCATCAGAAGCGGCGTGCGCGGCGCGACGGTGAACACCAATTTGCTGTCCGTGCGCGCGGCCAATTCGGCCAGCGCCCGGGCGATATCGGCCTGCGAGTAATAGATCAGGCTGTCCATGGCGACCACGTGATCGAACGATCCCAGCCTGTCCGACAGCATGTCGCCGGACTGGAACGTCACCCGCCCCGCAAGATCGATGGGCAGGCGTTTGCGCGCGATCTCGACCAGCGACGGCGAGATATCCACCGCCACCACATCGGCCCCGCGCGCCGCCAGTTCCGCCGTCATCTGCCCCGCGCCGCAGCCCGCATCCAGCACCCGCGCGCCGGTCAGGTCACTTGGCAGGCGTGACAGGATCTGTGCGCGCATCCTGTCCCGCCCCGCGCGGACGGTTTCACGGATGCGGCTGACCGGCGCGTCGCTGGTCAGCCGTTCCCATGTCCGGGTTGCGGTCTTGTCGAAATAGGTCTCGACCGAGGCAAGGGTGCGGTCATAGGACATCAGTCAAACCCCAGCAGCTCGAAGATGTCGCGGTCTTCCATCGGCGCCGGGACCAGCGGCTCGGTGCCGTTCCACAGCGTTTCGGCCAGCCGGATGTATTCCTTGCGGCAATTGACGACGTCTTCCTCGTCATCCATCTCGAACAGCGTCTTTTTCTTCAGGCGCGACCGGCGGATGGCATCCACATCGGGCATATGCGCGATCCGGTTGAAACCGATCTCGGCGCAGTAGCGATCCACCTCGTCGGTATCCTTCGACCGGTTCGCCACGCAGCCCGCCAGGCGGACCTTGTAATTGGCCGACTTGGCCTGCACCGCCGCGATGATCCGGTTCATCGCGTAGATCGAGTCGAAATCATTGGCGGTCACGATCAGCGCCCTGTCGGCATGCTGCAAGGGGGCGGCAAAGCCGCCGCAGACCACATCGCCCAGCACGTCGAAGATCACCACATCGGTGTCTTCCAGCATGTGATGCTGCTTGAGCAGCTTGACGGTCTGACCCACCACATAGCCGCCGCATCCGGTGCCTGCGGGCGGGCCGCCTGCCTCGACGCATTTCACACCGCCCCAGCCGGTCGCCACGAAATCCTCGGGGCGCAGTTCCTCGGGGTGGAAATCGACCTCCTTGAGGATGTCGATCACCGTGGGTTGCAGCCGTCCGGTCAGCGTGAAGGTGCTGTCATGCTTGGGGTCGCAGCCGATCTGCAGCACCCGTTTGCCCATCTTGGCGAAGGCCGCCGACAGGTTCGAACTGGTGGTCGACTTGCCGATCCCGCCCTTGCCATAGACCGAGAACACCTTGGCGCCCTCGATCTTCGTCGAGGCGTCCTGGTGGACCTGTACGGAGCCTTCTCCATCCTGTCCCTTGAGCGTCGGAATTTCGTCGCGAGGGCTCATGTCTGGCCTGTCCTTCCTGAATGTCGTGTCCTGTTGCGCGTGTCGTTGGTCATTCCGCGGCCACCCCTTCAAGGCGGTCCTCGATGGCGTCAGCCGCATTGCGCAGGGCGCTCAGCGTCGCTTCATCGGGGGACCAGTAGGCGCGGTCATGGGCCTCGAGCAGGCGGTTGGCCATGCGCGAGGACGCCACCGGGTTGAGATCGGTCAGACGTTCGCGCATCGCATCGTCCAGCACGAAGGTCTCGGAAATCCGTTGATAGACCCATGGCTCCACCTGCCCGGTGGTGGCCGACCAGCCCATCGTGTTGGTCACATGGCTTTCGATCAGCCGGACGCCCTCGGCGCCATGCTTGAGGAGGGCCTCGTGGAATTTCGGGTTGAGCGCCCGCGACCGCGTCTCGAGCGAGACCTGATCGGCCAGCGTGCGTACCTTGCCCGCGCCTCGGGTGGTGTCGGAAATGTAGATCGCGGCCTCCTGACCGCCGCGCGCGCGCTTGACCGCACGGGAAATCCCGCCAAGCGTGTCGAAATAGTGATCCACCGTGGTCACGCCCAGTTCGACCGATTCTAGGTTCTGATAGGCCAGGTCCACATCGCGCAGCGCCTGCTGCAGAAGGGCGGTGTTCTGCTGGGCCTTGCCGTTGACGCCATAGGCAAAGCTCTTGCGTGTCTCGTAGGCATCGGCCAGCTCGTCCTCGTCGCCGAAGGCCGACCCGTCCACCAGCTGGTTGACGTTGGACCCATAGGCGCCCTCGGCATTGGAAAACACCCGCAAGGCGGCCGTTTCCATGTCGCAGCCGATCTTTTCGGCATAGGCCAGCGCATGGGCGCGGATGAAGTTCTGCTCGGGCGGCTCATCGGCCATCGCGGCCTTCAGCGCGGCCTCGGCCAGAAGCCGGGTCTGCAGCGGCAGCAGGTCGCGGAAGATGCCCGACAGGGTCATGATCACGTCGATGCGCGGCCGGCCCAGTTCGGCCAGCGGGATCAGGTCGGCCCCGCAAAGCCGCCCGAAACTGTCGAATCTCGGCTTGGCGCCGATCAGCGCCAGCGCCTGTGCGATCGGGCTGCCATCGGACTTGATGTTGTCCGAGCCCCACAGCACCAGCGCCACGCTGCGCGGCAGGCTCTTGTGGGTCTCCAGCAGAACCAGCGCCTGTTTCGCGCCTTCGCGGCAGGCGAATTCGGTGGGCATGCGGAACGGATCGAAGGCATGGATATTGCGCCCCGTCGGCAGGATATCGGGCGAACGGATCAGGTCGCCCCCCGGCACCGGCGCGGTGAACCCGCCATCAAGCGCATGCAGAAGTCCCGCCATCTCGGTATTGCCCTGCAGCAGGCCGTCCACCCTTGCGCGGGTCTCGGCATCGGCACCCTCGATCAGGCGCAGGTAATCGGCGCGTGCGGCGTCGCTCATCGGCTGGCCCAGCACATGCAGCCCCTCGGGGATCAGCGCCTGCTCGGTTTCCAGCAGCCGCAACCACAGCGCCTGCGGATCCGCGCCATCCAGATCGACCGCCGCCGCCTGCTCGGCGATCAACGCCTCCAGTTCGGCGCGCTCATGCGCATCGGGGGTCATTTCGCGCCAGCGCGTCAGGCTGTCCTTCAACTCGGCCAGCCCCTTGTACAACCCCGACGCCGCCAGCGGCGGGGTCAGATGCGTCACCGTCACCGCCCCCGAGCGGCGCTTGGCCAGCGTCGCCTCGGACGGGTTGTTCGACGCATAGAGATAGACATTCGGCATGTCGCCGATCAGCCGGTCGGGCCAGTCCGAAGGCCCGGCCCCCGCCTGCTTGCCCGGCATGAACTCAAGCGCGCCATGCATCCCGAAATGCAGCACCACATCGGCGCGGAACGTGGACTTGAGCCACAGGTAGAAGGTGCTGAAGGCGTGGGTCGGGGCAAAGCCGCGCTCGAACAACAGCCGCATCGGATCGCCTTCATAGCCGAAGGCGGGTTGCAGCCCGACGAACACCTTGCCCATCTGCGCGCCCAGGACGAACACGCCGCGCCCGTCCGATTGGACCTTGCCGGGGGCGGGGCCCCATTGCGCCTCGATCTCGTCCAGCCAGGGCGTGCCGGCGACGATCTCGTCGGCGCTCACATGGGCGGCGACATTGGCATCCTGCCCGTATTGCCGGGCGCTGCCTTCCAGCACCGTGGCGCGCAGCGCCTCGACACTGGCGGGCGGCGTCACGTCATAGCCGCGATCGGCCAGCGCGTGCAGCGTGTTGTAAAGCGAGTGGAACACATCCAGGTAGGCCGCCGTGCCCGCAGCACCCGCATTGGGCGGAAAGCCGAACAGCACGATCGCCAGGCGGCGCTCGGCCACCTGCGAGCGGCGCAGTGCCACCAGCCGGTCGACCCGTATGGCCAGCCGCTCGATCCGGTCCAGGCAGGGCGCCATCGCCTTGGCGCTTTGCCCGGCCCGGCAACGATGCGCGCAGCCGGTGCAGATATCCTCGCCATGCCGGCCCGCAAAGACCGTGGGGTTCGTGGCGCCATCCAGCTCGGGCAGCGCGATCAGCATGGTGGTCTCGATCGGGCCCAGCCCCTGCGCCGAGGCCGCCCATTGACCAAGTGTCTGGAATTCCAGCGGATGCGCGGCCACGTAAGGCACGTCAAGCGCGCTCAGCACGCCGATGGCGGCGTCATTGTCGTTATAGGCCGGCCCGCCCACCAGCGAGAACCCGGTCAGCGACACCAGCGCGTCGATCTTCACGCCCGCCGCGTCGCGGAAGAAGGCCTCGATCGCCGGGCGCCCGTCCAGCCCCGAGGCGAAGGCCGCCAGAACCCTCAGCCCGCGGGCCTCCAGCGCGCGGATCGCCGCGTCGTAATGCGCGGTATCACCCGACAGCACATAGCTGCGCATCAGCAAAACGCCCACCGTGCCGGTCGCGTTCTCGGGGCCGGGCAGGGCGCGGGCATCCTCGGTGATGCGGTCGGGCAGGTCGGGGTGATACAGGCCGGTATCGGGATATTCCAGCGGCGCCGGCGCGCGCGTGCCGCGCCACTCCGCGATCCGGCAATAGCGCGAGATCAGGAACCGCACCATGCCCTCGATATTGTCGTCCGACCCGCCCAGCCAGTATTGCATGATCAGGAACCAGGCCCGCAGATCCTGCGCCTTGCCGGGAATGAGCTTGAGGATGCGCGGCAACCGCTTGAGCATCTTCATCTTGCGCTCGCCGCTCTCGGTCGAGGGCGCCGACGAGCCGCGCAGCTTTTTCAGAAGCTTGCGTGTCGCGGTTTCCGGCGCCGCCATGTCCAGCGTGCCCATGCGCGTCAGCTTGACGATCTGCGCATCCGCGATGATCCCGGCCATCGCATCGCAATGATCGCGCCGGGCCAGCAGATCGGGCAGGATCGCGTTGATATGCTCTTCCAGGAAAATCAGCGACGACACCACGATATCGGCGGTCGCGATGTCGCGTTTGGCCGCATCCAGCGCCTCGGCGCTCTCGCCCCATTCGGCGGCGGCATGCACACGGATCTCCAGCCCGGGAAACTCCGCCGCCATGCGCAGGGCGGCCCGCTCGCACGGGCCCGCCGCATGGCTGTCCAGCGTCAGGATCACGACGCTGTAGCGGGGCTCTTGCCCGGTCAGGGGGGCGTCATCGCGCATAATGTGCCTTGGCCTCGTAAAGCGTGTCGATGCCGATTTCCTGCATCCCGCGCTCGCTGGCGAACAGCTCGGTATTGCGCCGCGCCTTGCCGCGCACGAAGAACGGGATCTTCTTCAACTCGCGCTCCGCATCGGCCAGCCAGATGACCTCGCCGGGCGCCTTCTTCTGGCCGGAAATATCCTCGGGGGGAGCGTCGAAATCCTGCGGGATTTCGGCGTGGGGGGCAGACGGCCCCCCGGCCTCGCGCGGGACATGGGCGCCGCCATGATGGCTGGCACCGGCCGCGTCGTGAAATTCGAAATCCTCTCGGAACATGTGCAGCAGATGTTCCTCCAGCCCCATGACCAGCGGATGCACCCATGTGTCGAAGATCACGTTGGCGCCTTCCAACCCCATCTGCGGGCTGTAGCGGGCGGGGAAATCCTGCACATGCACCGGCGCCGAGATCACGGCGCAGGGAATGCCGAGGCGCTTGCCGATATGGCGCTCCATCTGCGTGCCCAGGATCATTTCCGGGGCCAGCTCCTCGATGCGGGCCTCGACATCCAGGTAATCGTCCGAGATCAGCGCCTCGACGCCGTACTCCTTGGCCAGCGCGCGGATCGGGCGGGCCATCTCGCGGTTGTAGCACCCCAGCCCCACCACCTCGAAGCCCATCTCGTCGCGCGCGATGCGCGCGGCGGCGGCCACATGGGTGCCATCGCCGAAGACAAAGACGCGCTTGCCGGTCAGGTAGGTGGAATCGACGCTGGCCGAATACCAGGGCAGGCGCAGCCGCGCTTCATCCAGTTTCGCAGGAAGCCCCGACAATTCACTGACTTCGCGGATGAAATCGCGGGTCGCACCCACGCCGATCGGCACGGTGCGGGTAAAGGGCAGGCCCAGCTCGCGCTCCATCCAGCGGCAGGCCGCCTCGCCGGTCTCGGGATACATCAGCACGTTGAAATGCGCCGCCCCCATCCGGGTGATATCCTCAGGAGACGCGCCGTAAGGCGCGCAGACATTGACCGAGATGCCCATCTCCTCCAGCAGCGCCGTCACCTCGGTGATGTCGTCGCGATGCCGGAAGCCAAGCGCGGTCGGCCCGATCAGGTTGGCGGTGACCGTTGCGCTCTTTTCCACCGGCCGCGCCAGCGCGCGCACGATCTGGAAAAACGTCTCGTCGGCGCCGAAATTTTCCTTGCGCTGGTAGCTGGGCAGCTCGAGTGCGATCACCGGCACCGGCAGGCCCATGGTTTCGGCCATGCCCCCCGGATCGTCCTGGATCAGCTCGGCGGTGCAGGAGGCGCCCACGATCATCGCCTGCGGCTTGAACCGCTCATAGGCGTCCTGGCAGGCGGTCTTGAACAGGTTGGCGGTGTCGCTGCCCAGGTCGCGGGCCTGGAAGGTGGTATAGGTCACCGGCGGGCGATGGTTGCGCCGCTCGATCATGGTGAACAGCAGGTCGGCATAGGTGTCGCCCTGCGGGGCATGCAGCACGTAATGCAGCCCGGTCATCGCCGTGGCCACGCGCATCGCGCCGACATGCGGCGGGCCTTCATATGTCCAGACGCTCAGCTTCATGTCGCCGCCCCCAGCTTGAGGGCCTCGCGGCGGCGCACCGGACGCGAGAAGAGCCCCGCCAGATCGCCCGCCTGCTCGTAGAAATGCACCGGGGTGAAGACCAGCTCGATCGCCCATTTGGTGGTCAGGCCCTCGGCCTCCAGCGGATTGGCAAGGCCCAGGCCGCAGACCGTCAGGTCGGGCTGCGCCGCGCGGCAGCGGTCCAGTTGCAGGTCCACATCCTGCCCTTCGGCCAGTTGCGGGCCTTCGGCCAGCAGGTCCAGCTCGGGGCCGACAACGGCGCGATGAAGGAAGGGCGTGCCCACCTCGATCGCCTGCATCCCGCATTCACGGGTCAGGAAGCGCGCCAGCGGAATTTCCATCTGGCTGTCGGGGAAGAAGAACACCGATTTGCCGTTCAGCGTTTCGGTGGCCTTGGCCACGGCCTTGCGAGCTCGTGCGCGGGGCGCGTCAGTAGCGGCGCCGAAACGCGCCTGATCGACGCCGAACTCCCGCGCAACGGCTTGGAGCCACGCAGTGGTGCCCTCCTCGCCGAACGGGAACGGCGCGGGGAGATGACGCGCCCCGCGTCTCTCCAGGGCGGCATGGGTGCCGCCAAGGAAAGGCTGTGTTAGTGCAAAAACGGTATTGGGACCGACGGTGACCTCGGTATCGGCATGGCGTGCAGGCAGCACGGTGACATCCTCGATGCCCATCTGGGCCAGCAGGTCCAGCGCCTGGTCCTCGACCACATCGGGCAGCGCGCCCACCAGCATCAGCTGGCGCTTGTCGGTCTCGGGCAGGGTCGGCACCATCGACGCCAGGCAGGCATCCTCGCCTTCGGTGAAGGTGGTCTCGATGCCGGACCCCGAATAATTCAGCACCCGCACGCGGGGCGCGTATTTCATCGTCAGCCGTTCGGCGGCGCGCGCCAGGTCCAGCTTGATCACTTCCGACGGGCAGCTGCCCACCAGGAACAGTTGCCGGATATCGCTGCGGCGCGACAGCAGGCGGTCGACCTCGCGTTCCAGCTCGTCCTGCGCATCGGCCAGCCCCGCCAGGTCGGTTTCTTCCAGGATGGCGGTGCCGAAACGCGGCTCGGCAAAGATCATCACGCCGGCGGCGCTTTGCAGCAGATGCGCGCAGGTGCGCGACCCCACCACAAGAAAGAATGCATCCTGCATCTTGCGGTGCAGCCAGATGATTCCCGTCAGGCCGCAAAACACCTCGTGCTGGCCACGCTGCTTGAGAACCGGCGCATTGCGGCATCCGGTGGTTGGCGGCGGGGGGGTGTGCCGGGTCATGCCACGCCCTCCGCCTGCAGGCGCGCGGCCCGCAGCTTGAGCAGGAATTGCCCCGCGTTCACCACGTAGGCGGCATAGGCGGCCAGCGCCACGACCATTTGCCCATCCGGCCCCATCGCGCCACTGAAAAGCACCCAGACATACGCGGTGTGAAGGCCGATCACGGCAAAGCTGAACACGTCCTCCCAGAAGAAGGCAGGGGCGAAAAGGTATTGACCGAAAACGACTTTTTCCCAAATCGCGCCGGTCACCATGATCAGGTAAAGGAACCCGGTCTTGACCAGGATCGACCAGGTCGCCGCCTCATAGCCCAGACCCGTGGTCAGGAAGCGCAGCACCAGCACCAATGAGATCAGGAAGACCAAGAACTGCATCGGCGCAAGAATGCCCTGGACCAGCGTCCAGATGCTTTCGTCGCGTCGCGCGCGCTGCGCCTCGGTATAGAGACCGGCGCGGCCGTGTTCCGGACCAGAATGCGGTGCCATGTTCCCCCTCGCAGGTCTATGAGCATGGCCCGATGCTAGTGTCGGCGGGCGGAAAGTGTCAACTAAAACTTACACATTTGAACCACGGGCGATGTCAGTTTTGCGTGATTCTCTGGGTCGGGTGCCTGCAGGGGCCTGGTTTTTCAAATGTCCAGCGCAGTTTAACGCGAATTTTCCGACCTTTTTGTTGATCAAGAACAGCCATATGGGCCGTTTCGAGGGGCAAAACTGTCAAGTATGTTTGACATTTTACGGGCCGGCCCGCATGCTCTTTTCATCGGAGCAGCATTGGAAACGCGCACGACACGCGATGGCCTTCTCGGCCAGGAGGGGTTCATGGAACTAGACCCGCGCAGGCAGCGCTCCGGGATGTCTGCTCCGAAGGGGCAGGGGATCCGGTTCCTTGTCGAATCGGCGCTCCGAAGTATTGCCTCCGACCGGATCACCAGCCGTCCCACCACGCGCGCCCAATGGGTCGAACGCCTGTGCGAGGCGCTGGTGTCCACCTCCGAGACCAGCCATCAAACCGTGATATCCGAACTGATCTCGATCGGTGTCAGCAGTCAGGACATCTATCATGTCTTCGTCCCCGAGGCGGCGCGCCATCTGGGCAAGCTGTGGTTGCACGACGAGGCAAGCTTCGTCGATGTCTCCGTCGGCGCCGCGCGCCTTCAGACGCTTCTGCGCGAGGCCGAAAGCAAGGGGCATGGCGTGGGGCTCGATCCGACGATCCCGCTTGGTCAGTCCATCCTGATGGTGATCCCCGAGTTCGAGGACCACTCCCTCGGCGCCTTCGTGGCGGCCGATCAATTTCGCCGCCACGGGCTGTGGGTTCACATGGCGATCGGCCTGAAGCCGGACGAATTGGTCAATCTGATTGCAACGGGTCGGTTTTCAATGGTTGGGGTCACTGTCGCCAGCCGGAAAACGGTTGAAAAGCTTGCTGGGTTGCTAGAATACATACGGTCAAGAACGGAAACTTGTCCTCCGATTGTCGTGGGCGGAAGTGCGGTGACTGAAATTGCGGATGTTGCGCGACGAACAGGGGCAGATTTTGCCGTAAAATCAGTTCGTGAGGCTGTAGAACGTTGTGGCCTTGCGACCGTTGCCGAAACACTGTCATCCGAAATCGCCCCATAAGCGGCGAGGCAGTTTTATCGGCTATTGAGGTGAAGATGTGACGAAGCAAACACGGACATCGGAACGGCTCCGCGCTGGTGTTCTGCCGGACGCGACGCATATCGATCAGCTGATCGAGCAGGCGTGCGATATCGCTGTCGTGGTCGATGTGCAGGGCGTCGTCACCGGCATTTCGGTGAATTCCGAAAGCGCATCCCTTGGGTGCCTCGATCATTGGGTGGGTCGTCCGTTCGATGATTTCCTGACCGAGGAATCCATCAGCAAGTTCCATGACCGGATTGCGCGCATCCGGGCCGACGCGGCCCTTGTCCCGCGCCCGATCGAAATCAACCACATCGATAACGCGAAATGGGAATTTCCCATTCGCTACACATTGCACCGCATTGCCGACACCGGCGCGATCCTCATGCTGGGCCGGGACATGCAGCCGTTTGCCGAAGTGCAGCAGCGCCTTGTCCGCGAACAGATGGCGCGCGAGCGCGACCAGCAGAAACTGCGCGGAGCCGAGACCTATTTCCGCGTCGTCCTCGAAGCCTCGGACACGCCGATGGCGCTGGTCGATCCCGAAACCGGCAAGATCAGCGATCTCAACTCCGCCGCGGCCGAGTTGATGGGCGGCAAGGCCGATCTTCTGACCGGCAGCGCGATCGCCCAGGCGTTCGAAGGGCGCCGCCGCTCGGAATTCATGGATGCCCTGAAATCCGCCGCCTCCTCGGATGAACGCAAGGGCGTCGAAGTGGTCGCGCGTCGCAATGGCCGTGTCATCACGATCTGCCCGCAATTCTTCCGGGCCTCCGGAGAATTGGTGCTCCTGTGCCGCATGGTGACGCTGGACGATGTCGAAGCGGGCGGCCACGAGCTGGCCAGCACCCTGTCGTCGCTGTTTTCATCGACCACCGATGCAATCGTGCTGATCGACATCAAGGGCTTCATCCGCGAGGCGAACGAAGCCTTCCTCGTCATGACCGACGCGGCGCAGCTGCGCGACATCAAGGATCAGTCCTTCTCCGAATTCCTGTCCCGGGGTGCCGTGGATCTCAAGCTCATCCTTGAAAACACCATCAAGTCCGGGCGGATGCGCAGCTATACCGCGCAGATCAAGAGTGTCGTGGGCACCCGTCTCTCGGTCGAGATTTCCGCCGCGCACCTGCGCCAGAGGGGCGGCGACATGGGCGTCGGCCTGATCATCCGCGATGTCACCCCGACCGAACAGGGCGCCGCCATGGACAGCACCGCGATGGTCAGCGACGATGCCATGAAGAACGTCATGGAACTTGTCGGCACCGCCTCCCTCAAGGAACTGGTCTCCGCCACTTCCGACGTGATCGAGAAGATGTGCATCGAAACCGCCGTGCAGATGACCGGCAACAACCGCGTCGCCGCAGCCGAGATGCTGGGCCTCTCGCGCCAGAGCCTTTATGTCAAGCTGCGCAAGCACGGATTGCTGAAATCCGGCGACGAGTAGCGCCCGGCGGTCCCGGGCGCGGCAAGAAAGCCCTTTCCCGGAATCGAATTGTATAGTTTAATTGACACCATGAGTGTCACCTATTCCTTACAGGCGTCCCGCCGCCTTCCCAAACCGCGCGCCGTCCTCACCCTGATCAAGCCGATCACGTGGTTCCCGCCGATCTGGGCCTACCTGTGCGGCGTCGTGGCCTCGGGCGTGCCGCTGTCGCAGGCGCCATGGCTGGTGCTGGTCGGCATGGTGCTGGCCGGGCCGGTCGTCTGCGGCATGAGCCAGGCCGCCAATGACTGGTGCGACCGGCACGTCGATGCCATCAACGAACCGGACCGCCCGATCCCTTCCGGCGCGATCCCCGGCCGCTGGGGCCTCTGGATCGCCCTTGTCATGAGCGCGCTTGCCCTGGCGCTTGGCGCCCTGCTCGGACCGTGGGGCTTCGGCGCCACCGTCTTCGGTGTGCTGGCCGCCTGGGCCTATTCCGCCGAGCCTGTCCGCCTCAAGAAATCCGGCATCTGGGGGCCGGCCCTCGTGGGGCTGTGCTACGAAGGTCTGCCGTGGTTCACCGGCGCAGCGGTGCTGTCGGATGGTGCGCCCTCCTGGCCCATCGTCACGCTGGCGCTGCTCTATGCCCTGGGCGCGCATGGCATCATGACGCTCAATGATTTCAAGGCATTGGAAGGCGATCGTCAGACCGGCGTCAACTCCTTGCCCGTCACCCTGGGGCCCGCGCGCGCCGCGCGCGTCGCCTGCTGGGTCATGGCGCTGCCGCAACTGGCGGTCGTGGCGCTGCTTTACGCCTGGGGCAGCCCCTGGCACGCGCTGGCTGTCACCGCCCTTGTCGCCGCACAGCTTTGGGCGATGCGGGTGCTGCTGTCCGATCCCAAGGGCCGCGCGCCCTGGTACAACGCCACCGGCGTCACGCTTTATGTCAGCGGCATGATGGTCTCGGCCTTCGCCCTGCGCTCCATGGGAGGGTTCTGAATGACACTTGGCTGGCTTTCGATTGTCCGCCTGGGGCTGGTGCAGATGGCACTTGGCGCCATCGTGGTTCTCACGACCTCCACCCTCAACCGCCTGATGGTGGTTGAACTGGCGCTGCCCGCCGTCCTTCCCGGCCTTCTGGTGGCGCTGCATTACGGCATTCAGATCACCCGCCCCAACTGGGGCTTCATGTCCGATGCGGGCGGGCACCGGACGCGCTGGATCATCGGCGGCATGATCGTGCTGGCGCTTGGCGCGCTTGGCGCCTCCTATGGCGTGGTGCTGTTCGACACCAGCTTCGCCGCCGGCCTGTCGCTCTCGATCCTGGCCTATGCGATGATCGGGCTGGGGGCAGGGGCCTCGGGCACCTCGCTTCTGGCGCTTCTGGCCACCGCCACCGCGCCGCATCGCCGTGCCGCCGCCGCCACCATCACATGGCTGATGATGATCTTCGGTATCGCCGCCACCGCAGGCACCGTGGGCGCCTTCCTCGATCCCTACACTCCCGCCCTCCTGCTCAGGATCGTGGCCATCGTCACCGGCGCCGCCGTTGCCGTGACCATCCTTGCCTCCTGGGGCATCGAGGCCCGCGTTCAGACCGAACGCCGCCCCCCAGACACAACCCGCTTCATCGACGGCCTGCGCGAGGTCTGGTCCGAACCCGCCGCGCGCAACTTCACGATCTTCGTGTTCCTGTCGATGACCGCCTATTTCATGCAGGAACTGATCCTCGAACCCTATTCCGGGCTGGTCTTCGGCTTCACGCCGGGACAATCCACCTCGCTCAGCGGTGCCCAGAATGGCGGGGTGTTCCTTGGCATGCTCACCGTCGGCATCGCCGCCACCGGGTTCCGGCTCGGCTCGTTGCGGGCCTGGGTCGTGGCCGGTTGCCTCGGCTCGGCGGGCAGCCTGGCGCTCATCACCTTCCTGGGGGGCGCGGCCATCGCCTCGGCACTGGTGCCCGCTGTCGTCTGCCTCGGCTTTTTTAACGGCATGTTCGCGGTCGCGGCCATCGGCTCGATGATGGCGCTGGCCGGCGAAGGGCGCGGCGCGCGCGAAGGCACCCGCATGGGCCTTTGGGGGGCCGCACAGGCCATCGCGGCGGGCTTTGGCGGCCTTCTGGGCGCGGCGGCGGTCGATGTGATGCGCGTGGCCCTGCACTCTGACGCACAGGCTTTCGGCATCGTCTTTCTGGCCGAGGCCACACTTTTCATCCTCGCGGCGCTGCTGGCGCTTCGGGTCATCGAACACGGGCGCGGCCGGGCCGCTGCCATCGTTCCGGGGGAATAGCAGATGTATGATGTCGTAGTCGTGGGCGGAGGCCCGTCCGGCGCCACCGCCGCCGAGGATCTGGCCCGTTCGGGTCACAAGGTGGCCCTTCTGGATCGCGCCGGGCGCATCAAGCCCTGTGGCGGGGCGATCCCGCCGCGCCTGATCGCCGATTTCGATCTGCCCGACGATCAGCTTGTCGCCAAGATCACCACCGCGCGGATGATCTCGCCCACCGGGCGCAAGGTCGATATCCCGATCGAGAACGGTTTTGTCGGCATGGTCGACCGCGAGGATTTCGACGAATTCCTGCGCCTCCGCGCCGCCCGTGCGGGTGCGACCCGCGCCACCGGCACCTATCTGCGGATCGAGCGCGATGGCGACGGCACCCGCGTCGTCTATCGCGACAAGGTCAGCGGCAATGAACGCAGCCTTGCCACCAGGCTGGTGATCGGCGCCGATGGGGCGCGCTCGAACGTGGCGCGCACCGAAGTGCCGGGCGGCGACAGCATCCCTTACGTCATCGCCTATCACGAAATCATCGAGGCGCCGGGCAAGGTCGGCGATTACGACCCCGAACGCTGCGACGTGATCTATGACGGGCGCATCTCTCCGGATTTCTACGGCTGGGTGTTCCCGCATGGCAAATCCGCCAGCGTCGGCATGGGCTCGATGGTGCGCGACGTGGACCTCAAGAAGGCCACCGCCGATCTGCGCCTGTCCAGCGGTCTGGCCGAGTGTCCGACCATCCGCAAGGAAGGCGCGCCGATCCCGCTCAAACCGCTCGACCGGTGGGACAACGGCGCCGACGTTGTGCTGGCCGGCGACGCCGCCGGCGTCGTCGCCCCCAGCTCGGGCGAGGGGATCTATTATGCCATGGTCGGTGGCCGCGTCGCCGCCACCGCCGCCTCGGCCTGCCTCGCCTCGGGCCGCGCCCGCGACCTGCGGCTGGCGCGCAAGCTTTTCATGTCCGAACACAAGACCGTCTTTCGGGTTCTGGCCTCGATGCAGAATGCCTATTATAGATCGGACGAGCGCCGCGAGAGGTTCGTCTCGCTGTGCCACGATATCGATGTCCAGCGCCTGACCTTCGAGGCTTACATGAACAAGAAACTCGTCCGCGCGCGCCTGATGGCGCATCTGAAGATCGGATTGAAGAACCTCGCCCACCTGACGCGGCTTGTCCCGGCGGTTCGTGTATGACCGATTTCGCACCGACAGAATACCGACGTGATACCGACGCGATACCGACGTGGGAAAATGGCGTCCTGAAACCCATCGACAAGCTCGAGGCGCACCGCCGCGGATTGCGCCACAAGGCGGTGTCCGTCTTCGTCATGCATGGCGATGAAGTGCTGATCCAGCGCCGCGCCATGTGCAAGTATCACACCCCCGGATTATGGGCCAACACCTGCTGCACGCACCCCCATTGGGACGAGGCCCCCGAGGCTTGCGCGCAGCGCCGCCTGTCCGAGGAACTGGGCATCTCGGGGCTTGTGCTGGAACACCGCGATCAGGTCGAATACCGCGCCGATGTGGGTGGCGGGCTGATCGAACACGAGCTGGTGGACATCTTCATCGCGCGGGTGCCCGCGCGCATACAAGTGGCCCCCAACCCCGATGAGGTCATGGAGGTGGAGTGGGTGCAAATGTCTGATCTTGTTCGCAAAACCAAGCGTGATCCGGGCCGCTTCACGCCGTGGCTCAGGATCTATCTCGAGCAATACGCCGAGCAGATATTCGCCTGATCCCGGGCCTTTGGCTAAAATTTTCTTACATTGATCTGTGTCAATCAAAGTTGACAGTAAGCATGCGACGTTTCTCCTGAATAGGAGGCGCCATGAAACTGCTCTTGATCCATCCGAATTATCATTCCGGCGGTGCCGAAATCGCCGGCAACTGGCCGCCCGCCTGGGTCGCCTATCTCGCCGGGCCGCTCAAGGCGGCGGGCTACGATGACATCACCTTCATCGACGCGATGACCAACAATGTCGAAGAGGATGAGTTGCGCGCCCGCATCGCCGAGTTGCAACCAGATATAGTGGGTTGTACCGCCATCACCCCCTCTATCTACCGTGCTGAACGCGTCCTCGAGATCGCCAAGCAGGCCGCGCCCGACTGTGTCACGGTGCTTGGCGGCGTGCATGCGACCTTCATGTTCAAGCAGGTCCTGTCCGAAGCCCCCCATATCGACGCCATCGTCCGCGGCGAGGGCGAGGAGGTGTTTCTGGACTTCGTGCGCGCGGTCGAGGATGGCCGCTGGCACACGGATCGTAAACATATCAAGGGCATAGCCTATACCGACGCGGGCGAGATCGTCGCGACGCAGGCCGCGCCCACGGTCAAGAACCTCGATGGGCTGATCCCCGACTGGTCGATCCTCGAATGGGACAAGTACATCTACATCCCGCTCAACACCCGGCTGGCCATTCCCAGCATGGCGCGCGGCTGCCCGTTCACCTGCTCGTTCTGTTCGCAATGGAAGTTCTGGCGTGATTACCGCGTCCGCGACCCCAAGAAGGTCGTGGATGAGATCGAAGATCTTGTTGAAAATCATGGCGTTGGCTTCTTCATCCTCGCCGATGAGGAACCCACGATCAACCGTCGCAAGTTCACCGAGTTCTGCGAGGAACTGATCGCGCGCGGCCTGCCTGACCGGGTCAAATGGGGCATCAACACCCGCGTGACCGACATCCAGCGCGACAAGGACCAACTGGGTCTGTGGCGCCGCGCGGGCCTTGTGCATATCAGCCTCGGCACCGAAGCCGCAGCCCAGATGAAGCTGGACCTGTTCAACAAGGAAACCCGCGTCGAGGAAAACAAGGAAGCCATCCGGCTTCTTCGCGAGGCGGACATCTTCACCGAGGCCCAGTTCATCGTCGGCCTGGACAACGAAACCGAAGAGACGCTGGAAGAAACCTATCGCTTCGCGCGTGACTGGAACCCGGATCTGGCCAATTGGACGATGTATACGCCCTGGCCCTTTACCCCGTTGTTTCAAGAGCTTGGCGACAAGGTCGAGGTGTTCGACTTCGAAAAATACAATTTCGTCACCCCGATCATGAAACCCGACGCGATGGACCGTGCCACGCTTCTGGACAAGGTGATGCACAATTACCGACGCTTCTACATGATCAAGGCGCTGTTCCATTATCCATGGCGCGGCCGGGGCTTCCGACGCAAATACCTGTTGGGCTGCCTGCGCGCCTTCGCCAAGGCCGGCTTTGCGCGCACCTTCTACGATCTGGGCAAGGTGGGATATTGGGGCCCGCAATCCAAGGAAAAGGTGGATTTCCACTTTGACGATACCCGCCAGATCGCTCAGGCCCAGATGGCCGATTGGGAAGCGACGGCTGATCGCAAGAAAAAAGCCGCCGAACGCCGCGTCGCCGTCCGGGATCAGATCAAGGCCGAAAAGGCCCGCATCGCCGCCTTGCAGGCCGAGGCGCGCGCCTGTGGCGGTGGGGACGACACCCGGATCGAACGCACCCCGGCGGAGTGAGGCGCCATGCGGGGCGACCAGCTTGCCGATCATGTCGTCGGGCCCAACGCGATCCTGCAGACCGCCGAGGCCCTGCGCGCCGAAGGGGGCGAGGCGCTGACGCGGCATGTCTTCGCCTCGGTCGGGTTGGAGCATCTGCTGGATCACCCCCCCGCCGACATGGTCGATCAACGTTGCGCGGCGGCGCTGCACGGCGCGGTTTCCCGGCTTTTGCCGGCCCCGCGTGCCGATGCCGTGGCGCGCGATGCCGGGGAACGTACGGGGGCTTATATCCTGGCCCACCGCATCCCCGCCCGTGCCCAGACAATTCTGCGCCTGCTCCCTGCTTTTCTGGCCGGTCCCGTCCTCTTGCGGGCCATACGGCAGCACGCCTGGACTTTCGCGGGATCGGGGCATGTCACCACAGGATCGCACGGGGCCCTATCGCTGAGCATTGCCGACAATCCATTGGCCACGCCCGGCTGCCCCTGGCACCGCGCCGTGCTCGAGACGCTTTTCCGACGGCTGGTCGCGCCTGATATCACGGTGCATGAGACCACATGCTGCGCGCGCGGAGACGCGGCCTGCCGGTTCGTCTTTCAACGGGACAGCGCGGGGCGCTAATGCGCCGCAGGCGCGGGCAGGCCGGTAATCTCGACATTGATGCAGGCGGCCTTGCCCGATGCGAAGGCGCGCTCGAGCGCGGGCGCAAGGTCTTCGGGGCGGGTGACGTATTCGCCATGCGCGCCCAGTCCTGCGGCGGCCAGATCATAGCGCGCGCCGCTCAGCTCGCAGCCGATCAGGCGCTCGGTTCCGTAATCGCGAAGTTGGATCTGATGTTCGGCGTTCCAGCGGCGGTCGTTTCCGATCACTGCCACGAAGGGCAGCCCCTCGCGTATGGCGGTCTCGAACTCGGGCAGGTGAAACCCGGCCGTGCCATCGCCCATCAGCGCCACGATACGCGCATCGGGATTGGCCGCGCGCGCACCGATCCCATAGGCGATCCCGCCACCGATTGCCCCGGATGGTCCGTTGATGATCCGCTTGTCCGCGCGCAGGATCGCTTGTGCCCATTGGCCGAATTCGCCGCCGTCACAGATTGCGATCGTCTCGGGGCCAGCTGTCAGCGCCTGTGCTACGGTGTGGCACAGCCCGGCCGAGGTGATCCGCCCGGACGTGTCGACCCCCGGCGCGTCGGGCCGGGCGGTCAGGTGGCGCCGTGTCCTGTCGCACCAGTCCTTTCGCCTTGGCTGATGTCCCGGAGTGGCGATCAGCGCCTCTGCCACCGTTCGGGGATGGGCCTGCACTGCGCAGGCAAGCCGGTCTCCGACATTGCGCCGCGCCCGGTCCAGTTCGGACGCATCCGGTTGCACGCACACCCAATGAGCCTTGCCCGCACCGAAGCCCAGAGTGAAATCGACCCGTTTCCCCAGAATGGTGATCAGGTCGCTTTCGTCAAACACCTTGCGCAGATCACCAAGCGACGGATCGTTCAGGCCGCGTGGGCTTTCCATGGCGACCACTGGCGTGTTCAGGGCTTGGCTCAGGTCTTCCGCCAACCCCGGTGCCCGTGTCGCATTGAGCGCCGGTCCCAGGATCAGCAAAGGGCACTTGGCGTCGCGCAACGCGTCCGTGATCCTTGCGATCATGTCTTGCGGGGCCGCGTCTTGGGACGCGCGCGGGATCGCGCCGGCATCACCCGCCTTGGCGGTCAGGATATCGACCGGCAGCGCCATGTGCACGGGCCCGGGCCGACCGGCTTGCGTGGCGGCCAGGGCGCGCGCCACATCCCGGGCAAGCGTTTCCGCCGCCAGTGGCCGCAAGGACAGCCGTGTCAGCGGTGCGGTGATCGCGGTCTGGTCCATTTCCTGAAACGCGCCGCGGCCATCCTGCCCAACCGGGCTGTCCCCCGACAGAAGGAGTACCGGGGTTTCGGACTCGCTGGCGGAGAACAAAGCGCCGCCCGTGTTGGCAAGCCCGCCGCCCGCTGTCACCAGCGCCACGCCGATCTTGCCTGTCACTTGGGCATAGGCCTCGGCCATGAAAACGGCGGCGGCCTCGTGCCGGGTGTGGACGATGCGAAGCCCCGCTTCGAGGCAGGCATCGAAGATCGGCATGATCTGATTGCCCGAAAGCGCAAATATCACGTCGGTACCGGCATCCGCGAGGGCGCGCACCAGCACATCGGCTCCTCGTATGGCGGGCATCATGCCGCCTTGTCGCGCGAGGCAGCGTGATCGCGCACCGATCTTACCCCTGCACGCGCAATGGCGATCACGGTGATCAAGGTCACCGACCAGAAGAACCAGGTGATCGGCCCTCGGAACAGCACCTTCCAGTCACTGCCGGACATCAGCATCGACTGGCGGAAATTATCCTCGAGAAGGGGGCCCAGGATGAAGGCGATCAGGAAAGGTGCGGCGGGAATGTGATAGCGCATCATCAGGTAACCGACCCACCCCATGACGAACATGACGCCCACGTCGAAAATGTTGTTGTTGACCGCGAAAACCCCGTAGATGCACAGCACCAGAACGCCGGGGATCAGCAACCTCTTGGGCACGTCGGCCACGTATTTGAAACCGCGTATCGCCGCAGAGCCCACGAAAAACAGGAAGAAAGAGCTGACGATCAGGCCCATGAACAGCCCGTAGATGATGTCGACATTGAGCACGAACATCATCGGTCCCGGCTGCAGCCCGTGGATCATGAAGGCGCCGATGATGATCGCCGTGATGACGTCGCCGGGCACGCCAAGCGCCAGCAGAGGGATCAGCGTGGCACCGGCCACGCCGTTGTTGCCAGCCTCGGAGGCGGCCACGCCCTCGATCTCGCCCTTGCCGAAATTCGCCTTGTTCTTCGAGCGCCGGCGCGCCTCGGAGTAGCTGAGAAAGGCCGAAGGTGCAGCCCCGATGCCGGGGATGGACCCCAGGAACACGCCGATCACGCTGCCGCGCACGATGGATCGGAAACATCTCCGGTAATCGGCGAAGGTGACCCATTGCTTGCCGATCGACCGTGTCTTTCCCAGGTGCGCGGTCGGGTGCCAGGCCATCGCCAGCACCTCGGGTATGGCAAAAAGCCCGATCAGGACCGCGATGAAGTTCAGCCCGCCCATCATGTTGGGATCGCCGAAGGTAAAGCGGTTGGTGCCATAGACCAGGTCCAGCCCGATCGTGGCCAGCAACAGCCCAAGAAGTGCCGAAAGCGCCCCCCGCAGCAAGCTGTCGCCCGAAACGCCCGCGATGATTGTCAGTGAGAACAGGATCAGCGTGAAAAACTCGGGCGGCCCGAAATTGAGCGCGAAAGAGGCAAGCCACCCGGCAAAGACGATCAGCGCCAGGTTCGAGATCAGGTCAGCCGTGCATGACGCCCACAGCGCCATGCCAAGCGCGCGTCCGGCCTCGCCTTTCTCGGCCATCGGATAGCCGTCGAGGATGGTGGCCGAGGACGCCGGTGTGCCCGGTGTCTTGATCAGGATGGCCGGGATCGACCCGCCGAAGATGCCGCCCTTGTAGACGCCAAGCAGCAGCAGGATGCCGGTGATCGGCTGCATCGCGAAGGTAAAAGGCAGGGTCAGCGCCACGGCCATCGTGGCCGACATGCCCGGGATCGCACCGCCGATCACGCCGATGATGACACCGCCGAACAGGGCAAGGAAGGATTCGACATTGCCGACAAGGGCAAGTCCGGCAAGCAGGCTGTCGACGAAGCTCATGGCAGTCTCACGATATTGCCCTGCGGGATCGCGACCCCTGCGACATGGGCGAAAAAGGCATAAAGCGCAAGCGGCACCACCACGGCACAGACCAGGGCTGCAACGGGATGGCGCGTGCGGACCAGGAACGCCGAAGCGGCAAAGGCCAGCATGCAGGTCCAAACCATGCCAAGCCGGGGAAGCAGGAACATGGTTCCCGCCATGATCACCGCCATTCCAAGCAGACGCAGCCAGGCCATCGGCGCATCTTCGGAGGGCTCGTTGAGCGGGGTTTGCTCACCTGTGTCGCTCAGACCGGCGGCGATCAGCCCAAGACCCACCAGCGCGGTCAAACCCGCCAGCGAATATGGCCAGAACAGCGGCGACAGGATGATGTTTCGGACATTGCTGGGCGAGGCTACCCATTCGGGTATGGCCACGAAAATCAGGAAGATCGCGGCGATACATGCGCCGAACCCCAACTGCAGTTGCACGGACCTGTTGGTCAAGTGATCCCTCCCTCACGGCAGCATGCCGGGCCTCTTGCGGGCCCGACATGCGGTCTTTGATTGTTCCGCCGGCTTAGCCTTCGATGCGCATGCCGAGGTCGTCAACCAGTTTGCGGAAGGTGTTGTACTGCGTCTCGATGAACGCGTTGGCCTCGGCCGGGTCCATCAGTTCGATCACAGAGCCGCGTGCCGTCATCTTTTCGAGAAAATCGGCGTCCTGCGTGGCCGTGGCCATCCACTCGCCCCATTTCGCGGCGACATCATCCGGCAGGCCTGCGGGGCCGGCGATACCGGTCCAGCCGACAAGCTGATGCAGCGCGGGCTTGCCCAGATCGGCGGCGGTCGGCGCATCGAAGCCTTCCACCGGCTCGGCCGTGGTCACCAGGATCACCTTGAGCTGCTCGTTGGTCACGAAGCTGGCCAGCGCCGAGGAGTTGGTGCAGATGAACGTGGCCGTGCCGTTCAGGACCGCTGTGGCCGCCGCCCCGCCACCTTTGAGCGGGATATGCGTGGCCTGGTTCAACGGGTCCTCGATGCCGAATTCGCGCAGCACCATCGCACCGGCCAGATGCAGAAGCGAGCCGACACCCGAAGAGCTGTAGGTGACGCCGCCCTCTTTCACCTTGGCGATGAGATCATCCATGCTCTCGATGCCCGAAGACGGGTTCACCGCGCAGGCAACCGGGTTGATCTCGTAGACGGTGACGAAACGGAAATCATCCAGCGTGTAGGGCAGCGTGGCTTTCATTGCGGGGTTGACCGAATGCGACCCAACGCGGGCGAAAAGCATCGTGTAGCCATCGGGCTTGGCATTCTGCACGGCAACAGATCCGGTCGCGCCGCCCGCGCCGGTGACGTTGGCCATGATCAAGGGTTTGCCCACGGCATTCCCAAGGGGTTCGGCGATGGTGCGCGCGGAAATATCGGTTGCGCCGCCAGCGCCGTAGGGAATGATCATGTTGATCGGGCGTTCGGGATATTCGGCCAGCGCCGCCCCTGCCGACAGCCCGGCCATCAGCGCGGCACTCGTGAAGATTGTCCTGAATTTCATAATGTTCCTCCCTTTTTTATTTGGACTGCGCCGATCATGACACGGAAGTCCGCGCGCCCTTGACTTCATATATCTTTAAGGGGAGCTTAATAGAAGAAATATTCAATTACAAAAAATGTAAGCTCAGCTATCGGAAAAGATCTGGATGTCTATCAGAATGCTTCGTACCCTGATCGCTGTGGACGAGAACCGGACGTTCAGCGCGGCGGCTGATGTGGTGCATGTCACGCATGCCGCGGTCAGTCAGCAGATGCGTGCACTGGAGGAAGAGTGGCAGGTCACGCTGTTCGACCGGTCACGGCGCACACCGGAACTGACCCCGACGGGACGCGCGATTGCCGCCAAGGCGCGCGAGGTGGTGCGGGCCTATGACAATATCGTGCCCTCTGTCGTCAGCGGCGCCAGCCTCGAGGGGGAGGTCGCGCTTGGCGCCGTGCCTACCACCCTGATCGGCTTGGCGCCCTTGGCGGTGTCCTTGCTGAAATCAGGCTATCCCAAATTGCACGTGCGGCTGTTTCCCGGCCTGACAACGCATCTGTTGTCGCAAATCGAGCGGGGGGCGATCGATGCCGCGATCGTATCGCGCCCGGTCATCGTGCCGCGCGACCTTGAATATCGCGAGATCGCGGAAGAACCCCTGCAATTGCTGGCCTCCCAGGACGTGCAGAGCGACGATGCCGCAGAGCTTCTGGCCGAGCGGCCCTTCATTCGTTTCAACCGGGATGCGGTCGTGGGGCGGCAAATCGAATCCTGGCTGCAGGATCGGGGTATCCGTGTTCAGGAATCCATGGAGTTGGAAGGGCTCGAGGCCATTTCCAGCATGGTCCTTGCCAATCTGGGCGTGTCCATCGTTCCGGAAAGCTGTGTGAAAACCTGTAATCCGCTGCCGCTCAAGCGGTTGCCTTTGGGTCCGGATGCGCCCACGCGTCACCTGGGTCTGATCTTTCGCCGTGACAATCCGCGTCACAGGGTGATGACCGGGCTGGAAGCGGCCTTGTTGGAGGCGGTGCGACTTGGAGAGTTTCACCCGACAGACAGCAGGGATACCGCACCTCGATGACAGCAGAGCAGATCGGTTTCGTGGTGGTCGGCGCCGCAGCCGGCGGCTTCATCAACGGCCTTGCGGGCTTTGGCACGGCCCTTTTCGCGCTTGGTTTTTTCCTCAGCGTCATGCCCCCGCCGCAGGCGGTTGCGGTGACGGTCGTGTTGTCGGTCATCAGTGGCATTCAGGGGCTTTGGGTCGTGCGGGCCGCAATCTGGGAGCGCCCACGCCGATTGATGCGGTTCTTGCTGCCGGGACTTCTGGGAATCCCGCTTGGCGTCGTCACGCTGGCGGTGATCGACGCACGAACCCTGAAGGTGATTATCGCCGGGTTTCTACTGCTTTACGGTGGTTTCTTCAGCCTGCGCCGGGCCTTGCCGAAGTTCGAGCGCCCGACGCCCGTGATGGATAGCGGCATCGGATTCCTGGGGGGCATCCTGGGGGGCGCTGCGTCGCTTTCCGGGGCGCTGCCGACCATGTGGTGCTCGATGCGGCCCTGGCCCAAGGCCGAGACACGCGCGGTCCTGCAGCCGTTCAACGTCATTATTCTGGCGGTGACCACCGCGCTTCTGGCGGTGCGGGGCGCTTATGATGCGACGACGCTGTTGTTCATCGCGGTGGCGGTGCCATCCACCATGATCGCGGCGCAGATCGGGATCGCGGTGTTCAAGCGACTGCCCGACGATCTGTTTCGACGCCTTTTGATCGGGATGTGTTTTCTGTCCGGCGTGATCCTGATGGCGAGGGAGCTGATATGAGGATCGACCGCATCCGGGTGCATGTGTTCCGTGCGCCCACCCCCCGGCCCGTGGCCACGTCCTTTGGGGTGATGCGCGATCGTCCGGCTGTCTTCGTCCGTCTGGACGGATCGGATGGCGCGCATGGCTGGGGCGAGATCTTTGCCAACTGGCCCGCTGCCGGGGCCGAGCATCGCGCGCGATTGTTGATGGAGGACATGGCCGACCTGGTGCTGGGCCGTGGTGTCGAGGCGCCGGAGCAGCTGTTCGATGTCCTGACGCGCCAGACCCGCATCCGCGCCCTGCAATGCGGGGAATGGGGGCCCTTTCGACAGGTGACCGCCGGTCTGGATACGGCGATGCATGACCTGTTCGCGCGGCGCGCGGGCCTGTCGCTGGCGGCGTACCTGTCCGAGGGGGCAGGCGGCGCGGTGCCGGTCTATGCAAGTGGCCTGCAGGTGTCGGCGGCGCAGGACGGGATCGCGGCGGCCCGGGCGCGCGGCATCAAGGCCTTCAAGGTCAAGGTGGGCTTCGATGCAAGGCGCGATCTGGAGGATTTGCGCATGCTGGCGGCAGGGCTGCAGGCCGGCGAGCATCTGATGGCGGATGCCAATCAGGCCTGGTCCCTGGAGGAGGCGCTGGACTTCGCCCGGAGCGCCGGTGATCTGGGTCTTGCCTGGCTTGAGGAGCCGATCCGCGCGGACAGCCCGCTGGCCGACTGGCGGCAGCTGGCGCATGCCTTTGCAATCCCGCTGGCCGCAGGGGAGAATATGGTTGAGTTCGAAGGGTTTGCATCCGCCATTGAAAGTGGTGCCTTCACTGTGCTGCAACCCGATGTGGCCAAGTGGGGCGGCGTGTCGGGCTGCCTGACGGTGGCCCGGCACACGGTGGCGGCGGGGCTGCGCTATTGTCCGCATTTCCTGGGCGGAGGCATAGGGTTGCTGGCCTCGGCGCATCTGCTGGCCGCGGCGGGGGGCGACGGGATGCTGGAGCTGGATGCCAACGAGAACCCTCTGCGCGACAGCTTTGTCGGGCAACATCCTGTTGCCGAAGGGAGGTTTCCGATTGCAGAAGGTCCGGGCCTTGGCATCGACACCCTGCCTGAAGAGATCGCGCAGTTCGGCACATTGATGTTGGACACGGCCCGGAATTGACGGCAGGTCGCGTCAGCCGATCAATTCGTCGTCACGATTATCCGTCTCGCCGAAGCGCTTGAGCACGGCAGGCTTCGTGCCTTCGTAAACGCGGGCGAGGTTCTCGGAAATCTTGGCGTTTTCGCGTTCGAACAGGCAATTGCCCTCCATGTCCGAGGCCACGATGAACGGACCCATGCGGTTGCACTTGATGACCCACATGGCTTGCGCCAGTCCCAGTTCCTCGTGCCAGTGGACCGCCTCGACATTCTCGACGCCGCGTCCCAGCAAGGCGCCGGTCCCGTAGCCCACGGTCGACAGGTAGACCGCGCCATTGGGCACGAAATACTCCTTGTAGTCCTTCGACGACATGCCGCCCTTGCCGATGATCAGCTTCGCGCCGGTCTTGGCGATCCATTCGGGCAGCCATTTGGCAAAGCGGAACGAGGCGGTCGCGGTGACGGCGCCCATGTCGAAACTGCCATCCTCGCGGATGACGGCGGCGGGGGAGCAATGGAAATTGGCCGCACTCTGCGACGGCAACTCCATCGGGATATTGGCCTTGTCGTCGAGCGCGCGCATGTAGACGCCTTCGCGGGCCGTGTACATCAGCCCATCGAGATAGACGATATCCCCCAGCCGAAGCTGTGCTATGTCGTCATCGGTCGGGGTGGTGCTGAGCCGGATTTCACGCGGTTTCATGATCGGCCTCCTGCGGTGCGGGCTGCCAGTCCACGGTTTCGCGGCGCTGGTAGTCGGTGAACCAATCGGGATCGGTGCGATATTCCACCCGGCCATCGGGCCAGAGCCGGGCCACCGCGCGGCGCGAGCTGAGGCAGAAGGCATGGACGCTCATCTGCATGCCGCCGGTATGGCAATAGCCCACCTCGATATTGCAATCGATCACCATGTTCTTGCCGACAAAGCCCATGGCACCCATGCCGATGGAGTTGCCGAGCTCCTTGAATTCGTCCTCGAGCGCCGCGATCTTCGGGTCGGAATTGCGGCTGCCCACGGTGCGCAAGGTGGCGGCGCGCTTGCCGAGCACCATGCAGGTGTCTTTCGATCCGCCAAGCCCGATCCCTATGATCGCCGGCTGACAGGCCAGCCCGCGCTTGCCGAAGGCGACCAGCGTGTCGAGATAGAACCGCTTGATCCCCTCGATCCCGTCCGAGGGAAAGAGCATCCGGTAATCGGTGCCGAACAGCCCGCCCTTGTGCACCGTGATGAGGTCGATCCAGTCGCCTTCGGGTTCGAACCCGTATTCGATCTCGGGCGCGCCGATGCCGACATTGTTGTTGTGATCGGTGCGCCACAGGGGGTGCACCCGGTTCGGCCTGAGCGGCACGCCGGTGGTGGCATTGGCGGTGGCGCGGCGCAGGGCGGTTTCCAGCGCGCACATGCCGCCTTGGACGCGGGCTTCGTTGCCCATCTTGACGAACCAGCGCGGCACGCCGGTATCGCCGCACATGGCGCGGCGGTCTTCCTTGGCGGCGGTGTAGTTTTCCAGCATGGCCTGCAGCACGAAGGACGACAGGTCGCCATCCTCGGTTTCGGCGGCGGCCTTCAGCCCCTCGAGGTAATCCTCGGGGATTTCGATGGCGGCCTTGTCCATCAGGGTTTCGGCGGTCTTCTGGATCAGGTCTATGGGGATCATTGTGCGGCCACCAATGTGTCTGGTTCGCCCTCGGGCAGGATGGTGCCGCCGGGGCGAACGATGGTGAATTTGACGGGCTCGCGGGTCACGGCGACGCTGTCGCCATCCTGACGGGCCACGGTGAAATACGAGGTCTCGAGATCGCCCTCGTCGGGGAAATCCTCGCGGTAATGGGCCCCGCGCGAGTTTTCGCGGGCCAGGGCGGCCTGGGCTATGACGGTAGAGACATCACAGAGCGACGCCATGTTGAGCCAGTCATGCCAGGTAAGGTTGAACGCCAGGCTGTCATGGGCGACGCCGGTTTCCATGAGCTCGGCGCCGATATCGGCGACCTGGCGCATGGCGAGGGTCAGCTTGTCTGCGGTGCGCATGACGCCCGCATTGTCCCACATTGCCTCTTGCAGTTTGTGGCGCAGCGGGTGCACGGCGCCGACCGTCTTGCCGAAGGGGCGGCAGGCGCGCGCGATTTCCGCGTCGAGCACATCGGTGTCCGGATCGCGCAGGCCGGGCATGGTGCGGATATCGGCGCCCATCACGTCGCCGGCGATGCCGCCATAGACCGTGGAATTGGCCACCCCGTTGCCCCCCAGCCGGTTCGAGCCATGCGCGCCGCCCGCGTCCTCGCCCGCGACGTAAAGCCCTTCGAGCGCCGTGCGCGTATCCACATCGACCACGACACCGCCCATGAAGTAATGCGCGGTGGGCACCACCTCGACCCGGCCCGCTGCCAGATCGAAGCCGCAATCGGCGCAGCGCTTGACCATGCCCTTGAACTTCTCGGCGACGAAGTCCGGCCCGAGATGGCCCATCGAGATATAGACCCCGCCATTGGGCGAGGTGTTGCCACGGCGCATCTCGTCGTAGATGCAGCGGCTGACCACGTCGCGGGTGGCCCGTTCGCCCTTGGGATCATAGTCGAACATGAAACGATGGCCCGCGCCGTTCAGCAGGTGACCGCCCGCGCCGCGCAGCCCTTCTTCCAGCACGGTGCCGGTCATCCGGGTGTGATCGCCCGCCAAAAGGCCCGTGGGATGGAACTGCACCATTTCCATGTCGCGCAGCGGCAGGCCCACGCGCAGCGCCATGGCCAGACCATCCATCGTCTTGTCGCCCGAAGGGGTGTGATACTTGTACATCGTGGGGCCGCCGCCCGTTGCCATCAGCACCGCCTTGGCGCGCACGAAACGGAAGCGACCGGTGCGCATGTCGATCATCAGAACGCCCGCGAGGGCGCGGCCGTCGCGGGTGGGAATGAGACCTATGGCGCGGTGTTCCTGCAGTTTTTCAACGGGCCGGGCGAGAACCTGTTCCATCAGGCGGCTGATGATCTCGATCCCGGTCAGGTCGCCCTTGTGCACGGTGCGGTCGGCGGTTTGCCCGGCGAACGCCTTCTGGTGCAGGGAGCCATCGGGGTTGCGATCGAAGAAGCAGCCGATCTCGTTTTCCAGCTCGCGGATGCGGGTGACGGCGGTTTCGCACAGGCGCCAGGCCATGTCCTGATCGGGCAGCCATTTGCCGCCGCGGATCGTGTCCATGAAATGCCGCTCGACGGTATCGCCGCCGCCAAGCGCCACGTTATAGCCGCCCTGCACCATGCGCGTGCAGCCGCATTTGCCAATCAAGCCCTTGACGGCAATGGTGATTTTGGTCCCCTCGGGGGCGGCTTTCTGGGCGTGGAGGGCGGCGAACAGCCCCGCGCCCCCGGTGCCGAGGATCAGGATATCGGTGTCATGGGTGTCGATCTCGGGTCGCATGGGTCAGATCGCCTCGAGGAAGAAGGTGCCGGATACGAAGAAGGCCAGTGCCACGGCGGCGGCGGCCAGTGTCTTGTGGCGCGCGGGCCATGGCAGCAGCTCGAGTGCGAGCAGCCGAAGGCCCCCGAAGAAATGCACCGCGAGCAGGAAAACAAGGCCGAATTCCGCAAGTTTCACAGCCGGGTTGTCGGTCAGCCGCAGGAAGGCATCGAGCTGCGCGGGTGCGGTCAGGGCCTTGGCCAGAACCCAGAAATGCAGCGGCAGGAACAGCGCCAGGGCAAGGCCCGAGACCCTGTGCAGCACGAAGGCCAGCCACAGCGGGTGCGAGCGGGCGGGGGCCCTCATGCCCATGTCACGGCCCAGACGGCGCGTGCTCCCATGATCAGGAGGCCAAGGCCCACGGCCCATGTCAGGGCAGCCAGGGCAGGGCCTTTGAGCCCGGCCCATTCATGGGCGATCACCCGCAGGCCGATGGCGGCATGGACCGAGACGGCCAGCACGAAAAGCCCGTAGAAGGCGAACCAGAAGACCGAGCCTTGCGTGCGGCCAAGGATCTCGGCGGCACTGAGCCCGCCCTGGATCGCGTAGATCATCACGGCGATATGGCCGATCACCAGGGGCGCCATGATGAGCGCCGTAAGCCGTTGAGCCATATAGAGTTTCAGATCAAGCATCCCGCTTTCTCCGGAGGGCATGACGGAAGGTTTCGCGCTTGAGACCGGCGATGGCCGACATCGGGTCAAGCGCGTTCGGGCAGTAGCGGGTGCAGCTGCCCATGGAGTGGCAGTTATGGCAGCCGCCCGAGCCGGAGACCGCATCGAGGATGGCGGTGCGCCCGCCGTCCTTGGCGTCATTGAGCAGTGTCCAGGCCCGTTGCAGGGCGGCGGGGCCGAGATAGTCGGGGTTGCCCGAGACGGTATCGCAGGCGGCATAGCAGATGCCGCAATTGATGCATTCGATCCCGGCATCGGCGGCCTGCCGCGCGGGGGTGGTGGCATCGACGGGGGTGATGGCGTCGTCGCGGGTGCTGGTGGGGTGATGCAGGGCTTCGGCGCTGACCCATTTGTCGAAAAACGGGTCCATATCGGCAACGAGATCCTTGATCACCGGCATGTTGCGCAAAGGTTCGATGCGTAAGATGTTGTTTTCAGACACTTTCTTGACATGTGTCCGACAGGTCCAGCGGGGGATGCCGTTGACCATCATCGCGCAGCTTCCGCACATGCCGACACGGCAGGCGAAGCGATAGGTCAGGGTCGGATCGGCCTGTTGCTGGATCCAGCTGACCACGTCTAGCACGGTCTGGCTGTCGCGGGAGGGGACATCGAAGGTTTCGAAATCACCCGTGTCACCCGTCCCACGCCAGACGGATACCTTGAGAGTCTGCGCCTCGGCGGTCACGCGCACTGCCCCTTGTCCTGTTGTGTCCTGTTGTCCCGCCGAGGACTATATTGATGAATTTAGCTAACCAAAAGGAACAAATTCTTATGTTTTGTGTAAGCAAAGATTTATAAAACCCGAAACGGGGTGGTGCAAAAATGAAAGACTGCAATCGGGGCGGTGGTGTGAGTGGCGCGTTCGAGCAGGTTTCGATCCAAGACTACGCCAGGAAAGTTAATCAATTGCTAACGCGTTGATGATGGGCAAGGGGCGGATATGCCCTTGAAAACAAGGCCCGTGCGCGGGGTGCGCGGTATGCGCAACCTGCGCAGCAAGGGGGGCCTGCCCGGTTAACGATTGGGCCAACACGCCGCGATCCCCTGTTAATCATGACAAAACGCCGTTCGGTATCGCGTCGGTATCACGTCGGTATCGCGTCGGTATCGACCGCCGAATGGCGAAAAGTTAACCGATCGCGCGTTGCATCGCGCGGTGGGCGCGCGGATTTCGGGTGGGCGCCGATCCTTTGGCCGAGAATGGCCATCTTCTATCCATAATTGGGCGGCATGGTCCGGCTTGTGTGACTGTTCGGGGTAGGTGACGGCACGGTAGGCCGCAACGGGAAAATCAATCCGCGAGGCGCAGGCATCAAGGGATGCGCGCGAGCCAGGCAAAGACGACATGACCAGATCAGACACTCCGAAGGCGAAACTGGAAAACGACCTGTCGAGCGATACGCTCGAGCGGCAGTTGCGCGATTATGTCAACATCACCAAGAAACTGATCTGGCAGCGGCAGGCGAGCTTTCTGGCCGCGATGTTGCTGTCGGCCTTCTATTTCGACGCGGCGCTGGCGCTGATCTGTTATTCGGGCCTGCTGTTCAGCGAGGTGCTTGACCTGATACTGACGCGCCGTGTGCAGGCGTGGAAGGGCAATGACCCGGTCGCCGCGCGGCGGTTCCTGGGATGGGTGATGATCAACACCGCGTTGAGCGCGGTGATGATTTCGATCTTCGTTCTGCTGATCGCCATCCAACAGAATTCGGGCGGGCATTTCATGCCCTTGTTCTTCCTGTTCGCGGCGGCGCTGTTCGCGGCGATGAACAACCACCAGATCCTGCCGTCGCTGATCCTGCGGCTGCTGATCTATGGCGGGACGTTCCTGACCATTTCGGTGATGGATATCGTGCGGCTGCGTCCGCCGCTGGATTCGCATCATTGGCTGGAGTTCTTCACGGTCGCCTTCGTCCTTTATTTCATTGTCGATTGCTCGTTCGTGTTCCTGAAGCTGTATCGCAAGGGCCTCAAGCAGCTGCAGAAGATCAAGCTGGAGCATGACCGCGCCAAGCGCGCCTACGAGATCAAGTCGCAGTTCCTGTCGACGATGAGCCACGAGCTGCGCACGCCGCTGACATCGATCAAGTTTTCGCTGGACCTGATGGATTCGGGCTGCATGGCGAAGATGCCCGAGGAATTGAAGCCGATCCTGGATATCGCGGTGAAGAACAGCAACCGGCTGGCCGAGCTGATCAACGAGACGCTGGATCTGCAGAAGATCGAAAGCGGCGAGATGATCTTCCGGTTCCAGAGCCTGGATATCTCGAGGGTGGTGTCGGACAGCGTGGATGCGATCATGGCGCAGGCCAATGCCGAGCAGATCGAGGTGCGCAAGGAATTCCCCGAGGGCGAGGTTCTGATCAATGGCGACGAGGCCCGCATCCAGCAGGTTCTGGGCAACATCCTGTCGAATGCGATCAAGTTCTCGGAGGCGGGGGGGATCATCACCGTGCGCGTGGAGCAGGCCGACAGCCGTGTCCGGGTGAGCGTGCAGGATACCGGCACGGGCATTCCGGAAAATTGCGAGGCGCAGGTCTTCGGGCGGTTCAGCCAGGTGGACTCGTCGGATCGGCGCAAGGTCGGGGGGACGGGGCTTGGCATGAATATCTCGAAGCGGATCATCGAGCGCCATAACGGGACGATCCATTACCAGAGCCGGCTGGGCGAAGGGACGACGTTTTTCCTGGAGTTCGATCTCAGGCGTCAGCCCGCGCGCGGCCGCGATGGCGGCCCGTCGCGCAGGGATGAGACGGCGCAGGGGTTTGCCGAGGCCAATGTGGTGCCGGGCGAATGATGCGCGGCGGCGTCAGTTCATGGCGGTGTTGGCGTTGAACAGGATGGCCTGGCTGTAGGTGCCGTCGATATAGAAGCGCGGCCCGATCGGCACGGCGCGCAGATCGAGCCGCCGCAGCCAGCGCGCCCAGATCGCGGGCACGATGCCGATGACATGCGACGCGCCTTCGGCGCGGGCGGTCGAGATCAGCTTGCCGACCAGTACCTGCTGGATCTGGAAGCGGCGCTGGGAGGGCACCTTTTCGGTGATGAAGACGCGCGCGGCCTCCCATATCTTGGGATCGACGGGGGCCTCCATGAAGAGCACATCCGAGGGCATGTTTTCGAGCAGGCCGCGCTGGGCGTCGCGGAGCATGTAGCTGTAGATGCCGCAGCGCGCGGTCGTGGGAATGAGCCGGATACCGGCGAGGATCTCGCCGAATTCATGCACGATGATCCAGCGGCATTGCGGGGTGTCGTACTGGTCGAACTCCATGCCGTCGGTCTGCAGGATGTCCCAGTCCAGCTGGTCGATGAACACATGCTTGCGCGCCTGCAGGTAGTTGACCAGCAAGTCGCCATAGGCATGCATGTTGCGGAACGACAGGCTGCTGGCGCGGACATTCGCGATGCCGGTGTCCTGATTGCGTTCGGAGCGGATCCTGAGGCGTTTCTTGTCCCGGCTGCTTGTCGGCACAGGAGACGGGGCTTCATGCGGTGATAACTCCGGAAATACGGAGGCCGCCGGAGAGGTATCCGGGGGGACTTTGAAAGTTTTCATAACCTGCGCTCAATAATGGCTTTTTAGTGGCTATTATGAGACATGGTGATGCAATTGTGCCAGTTCTTTTTTGTCCTGCCGCAACATTTCCCTGCATTTCGGGGGAATTGTTCCCGATTTGCCGCTTTTCTGGCCGGTCTCAGCCCTTGGGGAGCAGCATCCTGGCGGGAGGCCAGTTGCCGTCCGAGGCGCGGATCTCGTCGTTGAAGAGCGCGCGGTAGCCGCGGGCTTCGAGATGGGCCAGCTCGTCATTGAAATAGAGGTTGCCCAGTTGCCTTGCCGGCACCTTGTCGAGCGAGCGGGCGATGTTCAGGGACTCGACGCTTTTGACGGCCTGGTAGAGCGCGAAGATCGCGTCGTCAGGGGTCTTGACGCGGGACGGGCTGCCGAGGACGTAATGAATGCGGGCTTGGGCCGCAGCATCGGCGCGATCGAGCTGGCTGATGGCCTTGTGCAATGCGACATGCACGCGGGACTTGAGGAACCGGGCGAAGCCGGGGCAGGCGATGAGGAAAATACCCCGGCCCCGATAGGAGAACATCGCATCGAGCTTGTGCATGCCCGCCGAGAGGACGCGGGCGAAAGCCGAGATCACGCGGATCAGGTCGGGGGGCGAGAGATCCTCTTGCAGGCGTTCGAAATTCGAGATCTTGAGAGCGTTGACGCAGAACCGTTTGCCGGACTGCTGGGCGCGCTTGAGCACGAAATTTTCGAAGGCGATGTATTCGACGAGGCGCGGCAGGTCCAGCGCCTCGAGCTGGGCGGCCAGGTCGATATCCGATGACTTGATGGTCCGTTCGACGGGCTGGCCAAAGGCATCGACCCCGCCTGCGGGCTTGTAATGCGCGATATCGGTGCGCTGCCACGAGCGCAGCTTTTCGCGCAGGACCTGGAAATCGAACGGCTTGTTGAGGTAATCCGAGGCGCCGGCCGCAAAGGCGTTGTCGAGGTAATGGCTTTGCGACATCGCGGTCAGCATGATGACCGGGGTGGTGGCGTAGCGCGGATCGGTGCGGACGTGACGACACAAGGTGATGCCGTCCAGTTCGGGCATCTGGATGTCGAACAGCAGGCAGTCGAAGGCGTCCTCGTGGGTTCGCAGGATGGTCATCGCCTCGGCGCCGGACAGGGCCTTGACGACCTGGTGGTTGTCACTTGCGCTGAGCGATCTTTCAATGAGTTCTACAAAGGAGTCGTCGTCGTCGACTGTCAGGATTTTCATCCGCGATCCCGCCATGTTTCTGTGAATATCTTGGAACATCAGGAACTGGATACTGAAATCATCCGGTCATGATGCCCGACAAATCAGGAGATATTTTGCGCAAATTGCGGTGGAACTTGGATGCATGTCCGGTGCTCCGGCCCGCATCCGCGGCCCGCGAGGGCACAGGCCAGGGGCGGGACGATCAGGGCGGATGACCCGTTCAAGCCACGCGGGCGCCATATTTTGAACGACATCGTGACCTATGCCAAAGGAGTGTGTTGATACGTTTCTAGGGCCTGCGGAGCGTATCCTTTTTCCAGTCAGCAGCATATCTCGGAGCACGCGGGAGACCGACAGGATGAAGATTCTGCTGGTAGACGACGATGAGAGCATCCTGGAATTGCTCAAGCAGTTCCTGAGCTTGTCTTGTGGGCATGACGTGACGGCCTGTCCGAACGGGTTGAAGGCGCTTGACTGCATCGCGCAGGAGCAAGAGCCGTTCGACTGCTTCGTGCTGGATATCCAGATGCCGCAGATGGACGGGATCGAGCTGTGCGGCAGGATCAGGGAAATGCCGCGCTATGCCAATACCTCGATCATCATGCTGACGGCGATGGCGCAGCTTGACCATCTGGACCGCGCCTTTGCGGCGGGGGCCAACGACTATATCACCAAGCCGTTCGAGCTGGGCGAATTGCGCGCACGCATCAAGAGCAGCCAGCGCTTTGTGCGCGGCGAGGGGCGCGGCGGCGCAGGAGAGGGCGACAGCGGCGGAACCGACGACACGCCCGAGGACGGGACGACGCCTGGGCCCGTGCGGCGGGAGGACGGGTTTTCGGAGGTGATCGACATTCGCAATGTCGATCGCGTCCTGGGCTATACCGCCTTCGAGAATTACCTCATGCAGTTGCCGCGCTTCGGCATGTTCCAGGCATCGGTCAGCGCGATCCGCATCGTGCAGGCCGAGCAGGCGCATCGGGTCTGTTCGCCCGATCAGTTCAGAACGCTGATCCACCTGGTCGCCACCGTGATTTCCGAGGCGATGCGGCGGGACAGCTGCTTTGTCTCGTATCGCGGGAGCGGGCTGTTCCTGTGTATCCAGAACGGGCGGGACAGCCTGTCACGAGAGGATATCGAAAAGCCGCTGAACCGGCGGTTGCAGGTTGCGCTGGCGAAATTCCCCAGAAATGTCTCGTTGCAGCTGACGGTGGGCAAGCGGCATCCTTTGCGCTGGGTGACCAAGGCGGGCATCCTCAAGGTATTGTACAACCTTGCGCGCGACAGCGAGGATGAAAGCCTGACACCGCTGACCGAGACCGAACGGGACACCACGCTGGTGACCATGGAGGATCGCCGCGATGCCGCGCCCGGGCGGCAGCCCTACAAGTCGATGCTGAACGAGTTCCTGGTCGAAGAGGAGTTGTCGCCCGACCAGCTGCGCAAGATCGCGAAGGGCAATACCGGCGCATGATCGCCGGGACGGTGTCCTGCAGCATTTGGTCCACTTCCCTCCGGCGCGCTTTCCTGTTCTGATTGCCCCCAGGCGATTTGAACAGGCTGGCGGATATTTTCGATGAACACTGACCTTCCCGTGACCCGCGACCTGGTGCTGATCGGCGGAGGGCATGCCCATGCGCTGATGCTGCGGCAATGGGGCATGAAGCCGCTTGCCGGTGTGCGCCTGACGGTGATCGACCCCAATATCAAGGCCCCCTACACGGGCATGTTGCCGGGACATGTGGCCGGGCATTACCCGCGCGAGGCGCTGGATATCGACCTGGTGCGCCTGGCGCAGTTCGCGGGCGCGCGGCTGGTGCAGGATCGGGCCACGGGCCTTGACCGCACGGCGCGGCTGGTGCGGCTGGAGCGGCGGCCCGACATCGCCTATGACCACCTGTCGATCGATATCGGCATCTCGTCGGCGCCGATGGAGATCGAGGGCTTTGCGGAGCATGGGATCGCGGCCAAGCCGCTGGGGCCTTTCGCCGAAAGCTGGGCGCGGTATGTCGCAAGGGTGACGGATAGCGGCGAGGTGCCGCGCGTGGCGCTGATCGGTGCGGGTGTCGGCGCGGTCGAGCTGGCGCTGGCGATGGATCACCGGCTGCGGGCCGCCGGCGCCGCGCGGCCCGAGATCACGGTGCTGGATGCGGGACAAGGCCTGCGCGGTACGGCGCCGGGCACCCGGCGCGTGTTGTGGGAGGCCATGTGGCAGGCGGGGATCACGCTGCGCGAGGGCGTGGAGGTGGCGGCGGTGACGGCCGAGGGCGTGCGCCTGGCCGATGGCACGGTGATCGCGGCGCGGTTCGTGGTCGGGACGGCCGGGGCGCGCCCCTGGGGGTGGCTGGCCGGGACGGACCTGCCCCTGAGCGAGGGCTTCATCGAGGTGGATGAGTGGTTGCGCGTGGTCGATGACCCGGCGATCTACGCGGTGGGTGATTGCGCCCATATCCGCCACGCGCCAAGGCCCAAGGCCGGGGTCTATGCCGTGCGCGCCGCGCCGATCCTTGCGCATAACCTGCGCGCCGACCTGACGGGCGCGCAGCGCCGCGCCTTCCAGCCGCAGGCCGATTTCCTGAAGCTGGTGTCGCTTGGGGGCAAGCGGGCGCTGGCGGACCGCAGCGGTATTGGCCTGTCCCTGCCGGGGTTGTGGCGCTGGAAGGACTGGATCGATCAGCGGTTCATGGACAAGTTTCGCCACCTGCCCGACATGCCTGGCCCGGTTGTGCCGCAGGACGTGGCCCACGGTGTGCGGGCCGAGATGTCGGATCATCCGGTGATGTGCGGCGGCTGTGGCGCCAAGGTGGGGCCGGGGGCCCTGGGCGGGATGCTGGCCGGGCTGGCGCCGGTGGCGCGCGACGATGTGCTGAGCCGTCTTGGCGATGATGCGGGGGTGCTGAGGATCGGAGGGCAGGTTCAGGTTCTTAGCACGGATCACCTGCGGGCCTTCATCGCCGATCCCTGGACCATGGCGCGGATCACCGCCGTGCATGCATTGGGCGATGTCTGGGCGATGGGCGCCGAGCCGCAGGCGGCGCTGGTCAACGTGATCCTGCCGCGCATGGCGGATCGTCAGCAGCGCCACACCCTGCGCGAGATCATGGACGGTGCGGCGCAAGTGATGGGCGCAGCAGGGGCGGCGATCATCGGCGGGCATACCACGCAAGGGCGCGAGATGACCATCGGGTTCACGGTGACGGGGCTGTGCCAGCAGGCGGCGATCGGGCTGGAGGGGGCGCGCCCCGGTGACCGGCTGATCCTGACCAAGCCGCTGGGGACAGGGGTGATCCTGGCGGCGGCGATGGCGGCCAGGGCGGATGGCGACGTGGTCGCGGGCGCGCTGGCCTCGATGGAGCGGCCCCTGGCGCAGGACGCCGGGATCTTGCGGCCCCATGCGCGCGCGATGACCGATGTGACGGGCTTTGGCCTTGCGGGGCATGTGATCGGGCTGATGACGGGCAGCGGGTGTGGTGCCGAGATACGGCTGGCGGATGTGCCGCTTCTGGCGGGTGTCGAAGAGCTTGCGGCGCGGGGGATCGCATCGTCGCTGCAGGGGGCCAACGTGGCCCATGCGCAGCCCTTCCTGGCGGATGAGGCGGCGCCGGGCTGGCTGTTCGATCCGCAGACGGCGGGCGGATTGCTGGCGGCGGTCCCGCCCGAGACGGCCGCCGATGTCCTGCGCGCGCTGAGGGATGCGGGGATCGAGGCGGCCGAGATCGGCCAGGTCACCGAGGGCGCCGCGCGGCTTAGCCTGCGCTAGGGTTTGCGGCGCGCGTCAGGGCCGCTTCGATCCGGGGCAGGGCGTGGATCAGGGCCGCGTCGTCCAGATCGTCAAGCGCGACGCGATGCGCGGAAGACACCGCGTTGCGGCGGCGCGCCTTGGCATAGGCGGGATCGTAGTGCTGGACGATCAGGGCCTCGGCCAGATCGGTGAACGCGCCCTGTGCCGCCAGCTCTTGCCAGGCATCCACCAGCGCATGGCCCTGGATGGAGCGCAGCAGGTCAAGCTGTCGGCTGAGCACATCCGGTGTCGCGCTGATATCGGCATAGGCGCGCGCAAGGAACGCGGCGCGGGCCCTGGAGGGGGCGCTGATCTCGATGCTGGGGGCGGCACACATGGCATGCCAGAGCGATGGCGGCACGATCCGCTGTCCGACCTTGTTGGACTCGGCCTCGATCACCACGGGGCGATCGGGATCAAGCCCCGCAAGCCTGTTGGCCAGGCGGCCTTCGAACAGCTTCTGCGTGGGTTGACCGCCGGGCCTGTCGCCCAAGGCCGAGCCGCGATGGTTGGCCAGGCCTTCAAGGTCGATGACCTGCCAGCCGCGCTCGGCCAGCAGGGCCAGGAGGCGGGTCTTGGCGGTGCCGGTATTGCCGTCGAGCAGCACCGGGCGCAGGGCGAGCGGCTGATCATAGAGCATGTGGGCCACCCTGCGGCGATAGGCGCGGTACCCGCCGTCAAGCACCCGGACACGCCAGCCGATCTGTTGCAGGATCGTGGCGAAGGCGCCGGAGCGCTGTCCGCCGCGCCAGCAATAGACCAGTGGGCGCCAGTCGCCCGGCTTGTCGGCAAGCGCGGTCTGCAGGTAGCCTGCGACATTGCGCGCGACATGGGCCGCGCCGATCTTGCGCGCCTTGAAGCGGTCGTCCTGGACGTAGATGGTGCCGACCTCGGCGCGTTCGACATCGCTCAGCGAGGGCAGGTTGATGGCGCCCGGCAGGTGATCTTCGGCGAATTCGGCAGGCGAGCGGGCGTCGATGATCGTATCGACGTCGAGGTTGCGCAGGGCGCTGAGAGTGGGTAATTCGACATGCATCACCGGCATCTAGGCCAATCCGGGCGATTGTACCAGATGTCAGGTGCCGGGATGCCCCTTGTGCGGTGATGGTGGATGCCGAGACGGATCACAGGCGCGGCAGAGCCGCCAGGGTCCGGGCAGGAGGAGAGAACTGGGCCAACCAGATTCTCTGACCGGTCTGATATTGGTGCTGATTGGGCCAATTGTGGACCACATTTAGCGAAAAAACGGTTAACAAAACGACGTTAAATTGCGCAAAAGCTGTATTTTTTGCATAAAATACAATCACTGTTGAAATTTTCTTTTTGGGAGAAGACCGCTTTGGTTGGCCGCCATCCCGCTTTCATGGGGTGATTCCACGCCCCATGCGCGATCCAAAATTTCAAAATAATGGCAATAGCTTACGTAGCGTTAGATACGGCCGTGCAGGCGGGCGCGGCGCGCTTTTGCAGAGCCGGAAATCAATCAAAAGATGAATTCGGTTCTGTGGACTCGGGCCAAGAAAGTTCTTTGGGCAGACCGATTCAGGCGTTTGACTTTGCATGTAGCCGCTAACGCCGCGCGACTGAACGCGGCACGGCCAACATGGAGGTGAAGTAAAAATGGAACAACAACTTGCGGAACTTGCGGCCCAGGTGGCCGCAATCGAAGCCAAGGGCAACATGACGAACACGATGTTCGCGGAAACCTATTATTATCTGACCATCCCGTTGATGATCATCATCCACGCAGGCTTCCTGGCCTACGAGATGGGCGCATCCCGCGCCAAGAACGCCTTGTCGTCGGGGGTCAAGAACATCCTCGCCATCGCATTCGTGATCCCGGCGTTCTACTTCTTCGGGTGGTGGGTCTACTGGGCGTTTCCCACGGGGTTCGGCCTGACGGAAGGGCCGAACGGCATTTCCGGCGCGGCCTATGCCAACAGCTTTGCATTTGGCTGGGGTGACGCGGCGGCTGCCATGGGCCCCAACCTCGACGACCAGATCAGCGGCGTGTTCTGGGGGGCCTTCACCTTGTTTGCGGCCACGACGGCCTCGATCATGTCGGGCGCCGTGATCGAGCGGATCCAGACCGTGGGTTTCGTGATCCTTGCGGTGATCCTTGGCGGCTTCAGCTGGACGCTGGCGGCGGCCTGGGGCTGGCATGCCGATGGCTGGCTGGTGCAGCAATGGGGCGTGCATGACTTCGGTGCGGCCGGTCTGGTGCATGCGGTTGCAGGCTTCTTCGCCCTGGGTGTGCTGATCAATCTTGGTCCACGCGTCGGCAAGTTCAATGCGGATGGCACGGCGAACCACATTCCGGGCCACAACCTGCCGCTGACCGCCATGGGCCTTATGCTGATCATCGTCGGCTTCTGGGGCTTCCTGATGGCCTGTCTGGTCGTCGGTGGCGAGGCCTGGTCGTGGGGTGCGAATTTCGCCACGATCTACGGCACACCGACCAACCTTGGCGCGTTGAGCTTCAACATCCTGATGTCCGTGGCCGGTGGGATCATCGGCGCATGGCTGGGCACGCGCGATCCGTTCTGGATGATGTCGGGCGCCTTGGCCGGGATCATCTCGGTCGCGTCGGGGCTGGACATCTACTGGCCGGCGCTGGCCTTCATCATCGCCTTCGGTGCGGGGCTTATCCTCAAGCCGGCGGCGACGTTCCTCGAGAAGTTCGGGATCGACGATGCGGTGGGCGCGGTCACTGTGCACGGCACGATCGGTCTGTATGGCATGATCCTGCTGGGGGTCTTCGGCAGCGGCTATCCGGCCTTGCTGGGCGAGGGTGCTCCGACCATCAGCCTTGTGGGTCAGATCGTGGGTGCCGCCGTCTTCCTGGCGATCGGGCTTTCGACCGGGTATGTCAGCGCGCTGATCCTGAAGCTGCTCGGCATGCTGCGGGTGCCCGAAGCTGCCGAAATCGCGGGTCTGGACACCGTGAAGGTGCCTGCACAGGCCTATCCCGAAGGTATCGCGGCATCCCCGCCGGCGGCCAGCTGAACAAGGAGGACTTGAGATATGGGATATCCATTCGACACACCGACATGGGACGCGGCCAGTGGCGCCATCTTCATGGGGGCCGGAGGGTCCATGCCGGGGCTGTTCACCATGATCGCGATCGCGATCTGCGTGCTGGTCCTGGTGCTTGGCCAAGCCAAGGAGACGTCCAAGTACAAGAACCACAAGTAAGGCCGAAGCAGGTCTGAAAGCGGCCCCCGCCATGAAAGTGGCGGGGGTTTTCGTATCTCGGGGGGCGCAGCGGCATGGCGTGCAGCCTTGTCAACGTGGCGGTTTTCGTGCCCGATACCAAGACGATGCCCGCCAGACAGCGCCGTTTGCGTGAGAGACCCATGATCTTTGATTTCCTTGCCCGCGAGACCTTGTCCGAGCCGCTCTACCAGAGTTTGGCGGCCGCCATAGAGCGCGAGATCCGCGACGGGCGCCTGCCGGCTGGCGCCAGGCTGCCGACCCATCGCGCGGTTGCCGCGCAGTTGGGCCTGAGCGTGCATACCGTGGGCAAGGCCTATGACCGGCTGCGCCAGCACAACCTGATCGCGGGGCATGTCGGGCGTGGCACCTATGTCGTGGACCAGGCCGGGCAGGACCGCGCGCCCTATGCGTTGAAGCCCGTGCGCGAACAGGTCTGCGACCTGGCGCTGTCAAGGCCGCTGTTCGATGAGCGGCACGATATCGCGATGCGGCGCAGCCTGCGCGAGATGGCCGATACGACCGATCCCGCGTTGATTCTGTCCTGTCGCCCGAACCAGGGGCAGATCGAGCACCGGGAGGCCGGTATGGAGTGGCTGGCGTCGCTGGGGGTGGAGGCGAGCGCGGAGCGGATCATCCTGACCAACGGGGTCACGCACGGGATGGCCGCGGCGCTGTCGGCGGTGACGGTGCCCGGGGATGTCGTGCTGGCGGATATGGTGACGCATCACCTTGTGATCTCGCTCTGCCGGTATCTGGGGCTGAGTTTGATCGGTGTGGACGGGGACGGGCAGGGGATGCTGCCCGATGCGCTGGACCGGGCCTGCCGCGCGCATGGACCGAGGGCGATCGTCACTTTGCCCGACATGACCTTGCCGCAGGGCGGTGTCATGGATGCGCCGCGCCGGGCCGAGATCGCCGGCCTTGCCGCGTTTCACGATGTGATGGTCATCGAAAATGACGCCTATGGGGCGTTGTTGCCGAACGGGCCGGCGCCGATCTCGGCGCTGGTGCCCGAGCGCAGCGTCTACCTGACCACCTTTACCAAATGTACCGTGGCCGGTCTGCGGGCGGGCTACATGGTGGGCCCGATGCATTTGCAGCCCGCCTTGCTGAGCCGGTTGCTGGCGGTGTCATGGGCGGCCACCCCGCTGGTCTGCGAGATCGCCGCAGGGTGGGTGCGCGACGGGACCGCCGCCGAACTGGCTCAGTGGCAACGCGAGAGACTGGCCGAGCGGGCCGAGATGGTGCGCGCCGTTCTGGGGCCGCATGGGGTGCAGGGCCATGCGGGCGGGCTGCATTACTGGCTGCCCCTGCCCGAAGGGTGGAGCGCCGACGATTTCGTGCGGCGCGCGCGCGACCAGGATATCGCCCTGGCCCCTGCCGCACCGTTCCTGACGGCGCAGTCCCCGGCCCTCGAGGCGGTGCGCATCTCGGTGGGCGGTGAGCCGGATGCGGCCCGGTTTCGCGGCGCGCTCGATCAGCTTGCCGCCGTGTTGAGGGGCGGTTCCGAAGGGGGGTATCCCGTCGGATATTGAAATTGTACTGCTACAATTAATGGTTTGACATGCATGACAATGCGCCCCACGCTTCAAGCGTATATTGCGAAATCAGGGAGCATTGTAATGGCGAAATACATGACGAAAACCGTGGTCGCCGCGACGGCTGCAAGTGTCATGGCCATGACCGCAAGCATGGCCAGCGCCGACACGTGGCGTTACGCATTCGAAGAGGCCATCGACGAGGTGCAGGGCGTTTTCGCCCAGAAATTCAAGGAAGAGATCGAAGCCAATTCGGATCACACCGTCCAGCTTTTCCCCTATGGCACGCTTGGTGAATCCGCCGACACCATGGAGCAGGCGCAGGCCGGGATCCTGCAATTCGTGGACCAGAGTCCGGGCTTTACCGGGTCGCTGATCCCCGAGGCGCAGGTGTTCTTCGTGCCCTACCTCTTGCCGCAGGACACCGAGGCCTTGGGCGAGTTCTTCCGCACCTCCAAGGCGATCAACGAGATGTTCCCCGAGCTTTACGCGGAACAGGGGCTGGAATTGCTGGTGATGTTCCCCGAGGGCGAGGTCTGCATGACCACGCAGGAGCCTGTCAGCGGGCCTGCCGACCTCAACGAGGTGAAGTTCCGGGTGATGACCAACCCGCTTCTGGTGGAAAGCTACAAGGCGTTCGGTGCGACCCCCACGCCGCTGCCATGGGGCGAGGTCTATGGTGCGCTTCAGACGGGGATCATCCAAGGTCAGGAAAACCCGATGTTCTTCATCGAATCGACCAAGATGTACGAGGTGACCGAGGTCATCACCTGCGCGGGTCACAACAATTTCACCACCGCCGTGATGGCCAACCAGGATTTCTATGACGGCCTGTCCGAGGACGAACAGCAGATGATCGATGACGCGATGGATGTCGCCTTCGAGCATATCATCGACTACCAGAAGGGTCTTCACGAGGCGAGCATCGAGAAGATCAAGGCGGCCAAGCCCGATATGCAGGTGAATGTCCTGACCGGGGACGAGCGGGCGCCCTTCATCGATGCGGCGGCGGATGTCGAGGCGACGTTCCTTGAAATGACCGGCGACAGCGGTGCGGCGATCCTTGAGCAGATGAAAGCCGATCTGGACGCGGTCACCGACTGAACAGGGCCGACGGCGGCTGCGGCAGGACCGTGGCCGCCGTGATTTTTCCCAACGTCATTCGAGGACAGCACGAGGATGGACGAGTCTCAGACGCAGTCGCAGACGGACACGACGTCTGCAGATGATGCGGAGCTTGGCGAGTACCGGTCGACACTGCCGGGCGTGCTTGGCAGCATCGACAACATGATCGCGAAGATCGAAGCGGTGTTGCTGGCGGTGGGCGTTCTGCTGATGGCGGCCAATACGATCGCCAATGTGGTGGGGCGGTTCGTCTTTCAGAACAGCCTGTTCTTTTCCGAAGAGCTGAACCGGATCCTGATCATCATGATCACCTTCGCCGGTATCAGCTATGCGGCGCGTCACGGGCGCCATATCCGCATGTCGGCGATCTATGACGCGATGCCGCCCCGGATGCGCAAGCTGCTGATGATCGTGATCACGCTTGTGACCGCCGTTTTCATGTTCGGGCTGTGCTGGTACGCGTTGACCTACCTGATGACACAGGCCGGGCGCGGGCGCGTCCTGCCGTCATTGCAGATCCCCGTCTGGGTCATGCTGGTCTGGGTGCCGGTCGGCTTCTTCATGACCGGGATGCAGTACCTGCTGACCGCCATCAAGAACATCCTCGAGAAGGACATCTTCCTCTCGACCGCCGTTCTGGAAGGCTATGACGAAGACGAGATGGAGGTCTGACGGATGGCGCTGACGATGTTCTCGATCATGATCGTCCTTCTTTTGCTGGGCTTTCCGATGATGATCCCCTTGATCGTGGGGGCCTTTGTCGGGTTCTACACGCTGTTCGGAGGCTTCAACCAACTCGAGACCATGATCCAGCAGATCATGGCCGGTATCAGGCCGGCCTCGTTGATTGCGGTGCCGATGTTCATCTTTGCGGCCGATATCATGACGCGCGGCCAGTCGGCCAACCGGCTCATCGACCTTGTCATGGCTTTTGTCGGTCACCTGAAGGGGGGGCTTGCGGTGTCCACGGCGGCGGCCTGTACGATGTTCGGCGCGGTGTCGGGATCGACCCAGGCGACGGTTGTGGCGATCGGGTCGCCCTTGCGGCCCCGCATGCAGAAGGCAGGCTATAACGACAGTTTCATCCTGGCGCTGATCGTGAACGCGTCGGATATCGCGTTTCTCATTCCGCCGTCGATCGGGATGATCATCTATGGCGTGGTGTCCAACACCTCGATCGCCGAGCTGTTCATCGCCGGGATCGGGCCGGGGCTTTTGATCCTGTTCCTGTTTTCGGTCTATTCCTGGATTTACGCGGTCCGCAACAACGTCCCGACCGAGCCGAAATTCACTTGGCCCGAGCGCATCCGTGCCGGGCGCAAGGCGCTGTGGCCGCTCGGGTTTCCGCTGATCATCATCGGCGGCATCTATGGCGGTATCTTCAGCCCGACCGAGGCGGCGGCGGCCTGTGTGCTCTATGCGCTGATCCTCGAGGTGGTGATCTTCCGCGAGCTGGATATGAAAGGCGTCTACGACACGGCGAAATCCACGGGCCTGATCACGGCGGTGGTGTTCATCCTGGTGGGTGTCGGCGCCGCGTTTTCCTGGGTGATCTCGTTCGCGCAGATCCCGCAACAGATCCTTGGCGGCATCGGCATCGATCAGATGGACCAGATCGGGGTGCTGTTCGTGATCTCGATCGCGTTTTTCGTGGGCTGCATGTTCGTTGATCCCATCGTGGTGATCCTTGTGCTGGTGCCGATCTTCGCGCCGGTGGTGGATCAGGTGGGGCTTGATCCGGTGCTGGTGGGCACGATCATCACGCTGCAGGTGGCTATCGGATCGGCCACCCCGCCATTCGGCTGCGATATCTTCACTGCCATCGCCGTGTTCAAACGCCCCTACATGGAGGTGATCCGAGGCACGCCGCCCTTCATCTTCATTCTGCTGTCGGTCGCGGTGGCGCTGATCTTCTTCCCGCAGATCGCCCTTTTCCTGCGCGACCTGGCCTTTGCGAAGTAGTCAGGAGAGACGGATGTTCACATCGATCCTAGTTCCGTTCGACGGCTCGCCCAATGCCGAGAAAGCCCTTGAAACCGCGCTGGAGCTGTCGCGGGCGTGCAGTGGGGACGCGATCAAGATCACGATCCTGACGGTCTACCGGCATCATTCCATGCTCGAGGCGTCCCTGTCGATGGTGCGCCCCGACGATCCCGGCAACCTGGACGATATCATGCGCGCCCATGCCAAGGAGGTGGCGGAATATGCCAAGGCGATTGCCCACAAGGCAGGTCGGACAGATGTGCGGGCCTTCGTCAAATCGGGGCCGGCCTCGCGTACGATCGTGAAATTCGCCGAAGAGCACGGCATGGACCTGATCGTGATCGGCAGCCGGGGCATGGGCTCGGTCGAGGGCTATCTTCTGGGCAGCGTGTCCCACAAGGTCACGGGGATATCCACGGTCCCGGTGCTGGTGGTCTGACCGCGACGGTCCGGGGGACGGCCGCCGCGGTCGGTGGTCATGGCTTTTCGGGGTGTCCGGTGTCGCCTTTGCGCCGGAACAGCCGCGTGACGATCATGAAGAACAGCGGCACGAACACCACCCCCAGGATCGTGGCAGACAATGTGCCCGCCAGCACGCCCGAGCCGATGGCATTGCGCCCGCCCGAGCCTGCGCCGGAACTCAGGACCAGCGGCAGGACCCCCAATGAGAAGGCCATCGAGGTCATGATGATCGGGCGAAAGCGCTGGCGCGCGGCTTCGGCCACGGCGTCTATCAGGCGTTCCCCGGCCTCGTATCGGTCGCGGGCGAATTCGACGATCAGGATGGCGTTCTTGCCGGTCAGTCCGATCACCGTCAAAAGCCCGACCTGGAAGAACACCCCGTTTTCGAAACCGCCCAGCCAAGCGCCCGTCAGCGCGCCCAGGATGCCGATCGGCATGGCCAGCATCACGGCGAAGGGGATGGACCAGCTTTCGTAAAGCGCCGCCAGCGACAGGAACACGGCCGCCAGGGACAGCGCATAGAGCAGTGGCGCCTGGTTGCCCGATTGCCGTTCTTCCAGCGAGAGACCGGTCCAAGCCACGTTGTAGCCGGTGCCAAGCTCGGTCACCAGGCGCTCCATTTCGGCCATCGCCTCGCCGGTGCTGACGCCAGGCGCGGGCGAGCCCTGTATCTGGATCGAGGGAACGCCATTGTAGCGATAGAGCCCCTGCGCGCCGTAATCCCACCGCCCCTCGGCGATGTTCGAGAAGGGCACCAGGCCGCCGCTTGCATTGCGCACGCGCCACTTGTCGATATCGGTGGGCACGGCGCGGGCATCGGCCTCGCCCTGCACATAGACGCGCTTGATGCGGCCCTGGTCGATGAAATCGTTCACATAGGTGCCGGCCCAGGCGATTTGCAGAAGCTGGCCGACATCGTTGGGCGTCAGCCCCATCGCACCGGCCTTGCGCCAGTCGATGTCCAGGTTGAACTGGGCGGCATCCTCCAGCCCGCTGGGGCGGGCCGAGGCGATCAGCGGGCTTTGCGCGGCGGCCCCCAGAAGACGGTTGCGCGCGGTGACAAGATCCTCGTGGCTTTGGCCGTCGCGGGCCTGCAGGTAGAAATCGAAGCCCGACACATTGCCAAGCTCGATCACCGAGGGCGGCACGATGGGAAAGACCTGCGCATCCTGGATCTGGCTGAAGGCGCCGAAGGCCCGGCCCGCCAGCGCCTGTACGCTTTGTTGCGGGGCAGGGCGCTCGTCCCAGTCCTTCAGCTGAACGAAGGCCAGGCCCATGTTCTGCCCGCGTCCCGCAAAGCTGAAGCCGACGACACCGAAGGTCGATTCCACGACCTTGTCTTCCTGGGTGAGGTAATAATCCTCGACCTGCTTGACCACTTCGAGCGTGCGTTCGGCGGTGGCGCCGGTGGGTGTCTGGATCAAGGTGAACAGGATGCCCTGGTCTTCTTCGGGCAAGAACCCCGTGGGCGTGCGCAGGAACAGCGCCACCATGACCGCTGCCAGCGCCAGATAGATCACGCCGACGCGGAAGGGACGGCGGACACTCCAGCGCACGGTGCCGGTATAGCCGTTCGTCAGGCCCGCAAAGCCCGTGTTGAACCAGCCGAAGGGCCCGCGTTTGGCCTGATGCTTCTTGGGTTTGAGCAAGGAGGCACACAGGGCCGGGGTCAGTGTCAGGGCGACCACCACCGACAGGGCCATGGCCGAGACGATGGTGATGGCGAATTGCTGGTAGATCACCCCGGTCGAGCCGGGAAAGAACGCCATCGGCACGAAGACGGCCGACAGGACCATGGCGATCCCGATAAGCGCGCCGGTGATCTGGCCCATGGATTTGTGGGTGGCCTCACGCGGGGGCAGGCCTTCGTCTTCCATGATGCGCTCGACATTCTCGACCACGACGATGGCATCATCGACCAACAGCCCGATGGCCAGCACCATGGCCAGCATGGTCAGCGTGTTGATGGTGAAGCCCGCCGCCGCCAGCACCCCGAACGTGCCCAGCAGGACAACGGGCACAGCCAGTGTCGGGATCAGCGTGGCGCGCAGATTCTGCAGGAACAGGAACATCACCAGGAACACGAGGCCGATCGCCTCGAACAGGGTCTTGACGACTTCCTCGATGGAGATCTCGACGAATGGCGTGGTGTCGTAGGGGATCACGTAATCGACACCTTCGGGAAAGAAGCGCGCGAATTCGGCCATCCGGTCCTTGATCGCGGTGGCGGTGTCCAGCGCGTTGGCCCCCGGTGCCAATGTGATCGCCATGCCCGAGGCCGGATCGGCGTTGAAGCGGGCGATGGTGGCATAGTTCTCGGCGCCGATTTCGACGCGGGCCACATCATCCAGAAGAACCAGCCCGCCATCGGTTTCGGCGCGCAGGACGATCTGGCGGAAATCCTCGGGCGTGCGCAGCAGCGACTGCGCGGTGATCGTGGCGTTGAGCTGCTGTCCGTCCACTGTGGGGCGTGCGCCGAACGCGCCAGCCGAGATCTGGGCGTTCTGCGCCGAGACCGCCGCCACCACATCCGACGGCGTCAATTCGAACGCCGCCAGTTTCGCGGGGTCCAGCCAGATGCGCATGGCATATTGCCCGCCGAACACGTTGACCGATCCGACCCCCTGGATCCGGCTCAACTCATCGACGAGGTTGGTCACCATGTAATCGGCCAGATCGACCTGCTCGAGCGTGCCGTCCTTCGAAATCAGGGCCACCACCATAAGGAAGCCCGCCGAGGATTTCTCGACGGTAAGCCCCTGACGCTGAACGGTTTCCGGCAGGAGCGGCGTGGCCTGGCTGAGTTTGTTCTGCACCTGGACCTGCGCGATATCGGCATCGGTGCCGGTCTCGAAGGTCAGGGTGACTTCGGCGAGGCCCGCCGCGGTGGAGCTGGACGAAAAGTAGCGCAGCCCGTCAAGCCCGGTCATCTGCTGTTCGATCACCTGGGTGACGGTATTGGCCACGGTATTGGCAGATGCGCCGGGATAATTCGCGGTGATCGTCACCGAAGGCGGCGCGATCTGCGGGTATTGCGCGACCGGAAGCGTGCGAATGGCCAGGATGCCGATCCCCATGATGAGGATCGAGATCACCCAGGCAAAGACCGGCCGGTCGATGAAGAAGCGTGCCATGTGTTGCGTCCCTCTGTCCGCTGGTCAGTTTGCCGGTGCTGCGTTCGCGCCGCGTTCCTGCGGCGATACGGTGGCGCCCGGTGCGGTTTTCTGGAAACCCGCGACCATCACGCGGTCACCCGGTTGCAGCCCGTCGTTGACGACCCAATCATCGCCGCGGTCCTGGAGGATCGACAAGGCGCGCTCTTCGATCACGTTCTCGGCCGTCACGACCCAGGCTGTCGGGCGTCCGCGGCGATCCCGCACGACGCCTTCCTGCGGGACGAGAAAGACGCCGGTCGCAACTTCGACCGGCATGGAAACCTGCACATACATGCCCGGCAAAAGCAGCATGTCGGGGTTTGAAAACTGCATCCGGAGTGTGACGACACCGGTCTGCGGATCGACATTCGGTTCTGCAGCCTGAAGCCGGCCGGTATGCGCGTAATCCGATCCGTCGGCCAGTGTCAGCCTGACCGTACCGTCCGCATCGGCCAAAGCCTCTTCGGTTTCGCCCCTGCGCCAGCGCAGAAGGTCGGATGCTGATTGCGTGACGTCCACATAGACCGGGTCGATCTTGCGGATCACGGCCAGAGGCTGGGCCTGACTGGCGGCCACCAGCGCGCCCTCGCTGGTCTGCGAGAGGCCGATCCTGCCCGACAGGCGGGCACGGATTGTCGTGCGCGACAGTTCGATATCGGCGGCGTTCAACTGGGCGCGGGCCAGTTCGAGCGCGGCAATGGCCGCATCGCGGGCCGCTTGCGCATCATCCAGCGCCTGTTCGCTGGCCACGTTGCGGGCCTGCAATTCCTGCAGCCGTTCCGCTTCGCGTTCGGCGGCACCAAGCTGAGCCTGTGCTTGCGACACACGCGCGCGCGCCTGCTGTACGGCGGCTTCGTAGGTCGCGCTGTCGATCCGGTAGAGCGGGTCGTTCACATCGACATGAGCGCCCTCCTGGAACATGCGTTCGGTGATGATACCGTTGACCTGTGGGCGTACTTCGGCTTGCGCCGAGGCCGCGACACGGCCCGGCAGGGCCGAGGTCAGGGTGACGGTCTGCGGCTCCAGCGTGACCACGGTCACCGTGGTGGCCTGTCCGCCCTGCTGCGTGAGCGCGGATGACGGCAATGCCAAAGCCAGGCAAGTCGCCACGGCGAAATGTATACGTGTTGAAACTTTCATGATTAACCTCTCGGGACGTCTTGTCAGCGTCGGAACGGTGGCGCACCGCATTTCCATGTTACAGGCCTTAGACAAGCTGATGGGGTGGACCTCAACCATCCCGTGTGAACATGCAGTGTGCGTTGATGCGCGAAGTCGCTTTATCGCAGATCGCGCACCATGGGGCTGTCGCGGACCGGCCAGTTGCCCGATGCAACCTGTTCGCCATCATCGAATGCGACAAAGCTACGTTGACCGAAATAACCCAGCTTTTCGAGGGCTCCCCCAAGATTTTCCGGGCTGTCACCGGAGATGAACAGAAAAACCTGCCCCGAGGCGTCGCGTTCTGCCCAGGCTCGTGCCGTTCCGGCGCGCGCTTGGGATGGGCTGGGCATGGCGATCAGCCGGTCGCGCAGGGCGGCCACGCTGATTGTGTCGCCGATCACCGCTACGGGGCCCGTCCCCAGCTTGTCCAGGGGGGCGGTCATCTTGAAACGGCTCATGCCGCGGATGCGCCCTGCAAGCTGGGTCGCTGCCGTCTGAAAATTCCGCGACAGCTCCATATCCAGACGCTGCAGCTCCGATGAGAACAACGCCTCCGCCAGGATCGGCGCCGTTTCCTCCTGCAAGAGCTGCCGTGCGAGGGCAAAGTCCGGATCCACCGTCACTTTGGTCGGTGTCCCGGGCAGGGCGATATCGCGCGTGGCGCTGCCCGATTGCAGCTCGATCACATCAACAACGGTCCCGCCCGTCGTGTCGATCCGGACGGGCACGCGCAAGCGGTAGTGCGGCCGTGTCTGGGCCAGGGTCAGGCGCAGGCTGCGCTCGTCTGGTGTCCTGACCTCGGTCAAAGAGATTTCCGGCAGGCCCGCGCGCGTGAGCCATTGATCGAAGAACCAACCAAGGTCCCGTTGGCTTGCCCGTTCGAACGCGGCTTGCAGGTCCGCCCAGCTTGCCACCCGGTGTTTTTGCGTGGTGTAGAAATCGCGGATGCCCGCGTCGAAAGCGTTTGGGCCTATGTCCTCGCGCAGCATGTGAAAGACCAGCGCGGCCTTGCCATAGCCCACCGCTTGCTGCCCATCATGCGACGAGGACTGGAATGCCGTCAGCGGGCGGTTCGCATCAGGCGGAAGGTCAGCCAGGGCGCGCAACCAGTCGATACGCATCTTGGCCGCGGCACCCTGGCCTTGGGTTTCGGCCATGGCATGGTCGGCTTGATAGGTGGTCAGCCCTTCGGCCCAATTGCCGCTGGCGTAATCCACGGCCACGGCATTGCCCCACCAACTGTGCAGGACTTCATGCGCAAGCGACCGGCCGCGCATATAGGGATGCGCAAGGATCGACTGACTGACATAGGTCAGCCCGGCAAAGCCCAGACCGACCGGAATAGGTGCCGAAACGATGGAAAAGGAGGTGTAGGGATAAGGCCCGACCCGCGTCTCGAACTCCTGGATATAGCCGGCGGCGGCATCCAGATACGCCTCTGACAGGTCGGTATCGTCCGATGCGAAATAGGTGCGCAATGCGCGCCCGTCGCGCTGCGTTTCACGCATCTCGTAGACGCCCGTGAAGATCCCGATATCGGTGGCCCTGCCTTCGAAGGTGAAGGTCGCGCTGTACCTCTCCGCATCGGTCTGGGCGGCGCGTCTCGATCCTGTTGCAACGGCTGTCTGGTCGGGTGGCACATCCAGTGTGATCTCGAACCGGTGGAGCGCGCGGTCATCGGTTGGAAACCAGTCCGCGCCGATCAGGTAGCTTGCGTCGTCACTGAAGGCGGCGGTGCGGGGCGTTCCGGTCAACGGCGGAAGGCGCCCTGTCAGGGTCGCGGTGAACGGCTTGCCTTTGTGGAGCCCGGCCGGCACCATCGCTGTTTCGGCGGGTGCGATCGGCTGACCATCCACACTCATGTCCGACAACTGCAGCCAGTCTGTTCGAGGCAGGCGAATGTTGCCCTGTGGCGCCTCGATCCGGGTGGTGACCCGGATATCGCCGTCGTCACCGGTCAGCGATACGCTGATCGACTGGCTGACGTGATCATTTGCAAGCGTCTCGGACGCCAGTCCGAAGGTGGTCCAGAAGGGCCAAAGACAAAGTGCGAATATGAGACCCAAAGCCCTTGGCATATCGGTTGCCTTTTCCCTGAAACCCTCGGCGGCATGCGCGAGGACCTAGCGCGTCTTTCGCGAGCGTCCATGCCTGGCCGTGGCAGTAGGGGGGCTAGAGGTTGCGCTTGGGCACATGTCTTGCCCTGATTGATCGCAGTCGGCCGATTGGCCGGCGCGCAAATTCTCGAATCGGGAATGCGGCAAAAATAAGATGGCCTGCGGGGCCATTGGACGCGGTTATGTGCACAAAACGAATTTTGCGGCAGAGGTGTTTCATTTTTGTGGACAATGACCGGGCTAATTGGCGGGAATTGTGGCGAAAAAGAAGCTTATTGTTGACATGGCAGATACTTTAGTGTGACTGATGTATCGAAAGATGTGGTCAGTATCGTGTCACGGCAAACTTCTGACAGCGCCGATGTTCATGAGACATATACCGCATCGCGAGATTGCAGGCCGCATTGATTGACCTGCGCACTGTCTTACGAGTGGCCGCGTTTCAGCGGCGGGGTGTGTCTTTTGAAGACTTACCGTTTCAGGCAGAAATTTAGCGTAAGGCCGGTCGCTCTCGGGCGGCCGGCCGATTACGTTTCGAAACTTCTCTCGGGGTGCCGGGCGATCATACCGTGGCTGTCCGGGGATCATGCGCTTGGTGGCACGCCGCCCAGCTTTTCGGTCAGTTCTGCGGCGGCCCGGGCAACGATCTGTCCGATCTTGTCCAGTTTCTCGTCCTGCAACCGTGCTGCAAGACCCGATACCGAGATGGCGCAAGCCGCCTCCCCCTGAGGTGACCAGACAACTGCCGCAAGGCACCGCAAGCCGGTGACATGCTCCTCGTCATCGAGCGCATAGCCCCTCTGGCGGATGCCGGCGATATCCGTCATCGCGGTTTTCAGGGTTCTGTGTGACCGCGCGGTGAGCGGGTGAAACCCGGTGCGTGCCACGAAGGCCTTGATATCCTCGTCGCTCCATGTGGCGAGGATCGCCTTGCCCATCCCTGAGCAGAACACCGGCACCCGGCCACCCGGAGGCGATATCGCGCGCATGATCTCGCGGCTTTCCACCTGGCTGACTGTTACCAACTCGTCATTGTCCAGCAGCCCAAGGTTTGCGGTCTCTCGGGTGACATCCCGCAGCCGGCGCAGAAAGGGCAGGGCGGGGGCCACGAAATTATGGCGTCGCCCGAAGGCGGCGCCGACGGCGAAGGCTTCGCGCCCGACATGCCACAGGGCGCGCTCTGGCTCGAACTGGGCAAATCCCTGCAATTCCAGCGTCGTCAGCAAGCGATGCGTCGTCGATACAGCCAGCCCGGCGTCGCGTGCCGCATCGCTCACCCGGAGCCCTTCGTCGTGGCGGCTGAGAATGCTGAGCAGGTTCAATGCGCGGACAACGGATTGGACTCCTTGGCTTTTCTGATCGCTCATTTGGTATACCTTTCCATACAATGGAAAACATTTTTCTGTTTCTTACAACTTTGGTGGCTGTGCGCTAGCCCCATCGCGAACTTTAATCCGGAGGATCGACATGACCGATTACGTAGACAGACAGGGCTTGTCCGTGGCCGCTCCGCTGGCCCGGCTGATCGAAGATGACATCCTGCTGGGCATCACGCCCGATCAGTTCTGGTCCGGCTATGCCGCGATCCTTCGCGACCTGGCGCCCGTCAACGCCGATCTGCTTGCCAAGCGCGAGACGATGCAGCGCCAGATCGACGAGTGGCACAAGGCGCGCCGTGGCCAGCCCTTCGACGGCGAGGCCTACCGGTCTTTCCTGTCCGAGATCGGTTATCTTGAGCCCGAGCCCGCGCCCTTCGCGCTGACGACCGAAAAGGTCGATCCCGAAATCGCCAGCATTGCCGGCCCGCAGCTGGTTGTTCCGGTCATGAACGCGCGCTTTGCGCTGAATGCGGCCAATGCGCGTTGGGGGTCACTCTATGATGCGCTTTATGGCACCGACGCAATAGAAGGCGCGCCCGAGGGGCAGGGCTATGATCCGCGCCGTGGCGCCAAGGTGATCGGTTGGGCGCGGACGCATCTTGATCAGGTCGTGCCGCTGGCGCAGGGCTCTTGGGCCAATGTGGCGGCCCTTGATGTCGCGGATGGCGCGTTGTCGCTGACCGTCGGGGGCCAGAAGACCGCTCTTGCCGATCCGGCGCAATTCGCGGGCTACACGGAGGGCGGCAACATCTTCCTGAAGGCCAATGGCCTTTTGATCGAGGTGGTGATCGACCGCAACTCGGCGATCGGTAAGGACGATCCGGCAGGCATTTCGGACATTCGCCTGGAAAGCGCGTTGACTGCGATTCAGGATTGCGAGGATTCGGTGGCCGCTGTCGACGCCGAGGACAAATGCGTGGTGTACGCCAATTGGCTGGGCCTGATGCGTGGCGATCTGCAAGAGCAGTTCGAGAAGGGCGGAAAAACCGTCACCCGCCGTTTGAACCCCGATGTCACCTATCTCGATCCTCAGGGCAACACCGTCACCCATCCGGGCCGCGCGCTGCTTCTGGTGCGCAATGTGGGCCATCTGATGACCACCGATGCGGTTCTGATGGATGGCGCCGAGACCCCCGAGGGGATGCTGGATGCCGCCGTGACCGTGGCCGCCGCGATGCATGACCTTGCCAATGCCGGCGCGCGCAATTCCCGCGCCGGGTCGATCTATGTGGTCAAGCCCAAGATGCATGGACCCGAGGAAGTGGCCTTTACGGATACGCTCTATGGGCGGGTCGAGGACCTGCTGGGACTGCCGCGCCATACGGTCAAACTGGGTGTGATGGACGAAGAGCGTCGCACCTCGGCGAACCTGCTGGCCTGTATCAAGGCCGTCAAGGAGCGCTGCGTGTTCATCAACACCGGCTTCCTCGATCGTACGGGTGACGAGATTCACACCTCGATGCATGCAGGTCCGGTTGTTCCCAAGGGCGAGATGCAGAAGGAAGTCTGGTTGAGCGCCTACGAGGCGGGCAATGTCGATGCGGGTCTGGAGGCCGGAATGTCGGGCAAGGGCCAGATCGGCAAGGGCATGTGGGCCAAGCCCGACGCCATGGCCGAAATGCTGGAGGTCAAGATCGGCCATCCGAAGGCCGGTGCCAACACCGCGTGGGTGCCGTCGCCCACGGCTGCGACCCTGCACGCGACCCATTATCACAAGGTCGATGTGGCCGCCCTGCAGGAGGACATGAAGAGCCGCCAGAAAGCATCGCGCACGGATCTTCTGACCCCGCCGCTGATGATCGGTCGCAACCTGTCGACCGAGGATATCCAGCGCGAGTTGGACAATTCCTGCCAGTCGATCCTGGGCTATGTGGTGCGTTGGGTCGATCAGGGTGTCGGCTGCTCGAAAGTGCCCGATATCAACGACGTGGCCCTGATGGAGGACCGCGCGACGTTGCGCATTTCCTCGCAATACCTGGCCAATTGGCTGCTGCACGGGATCTGCACCCCCGAAGAGGTCGAGGCCTCTCTGCGGCGCATGGCGCCGAAGGTGGATGCGCAGAACGCCCATGATCCGGCCTACTCGCCGATGGCACCCGAGTTCGATGGTGTGGCCTTCCGCGCGGCGCATGACCTGATCTTCAAGGGCGCCGAGCAGCCGTCGGGCTATACCGAACCGCTTCTGCATGCCGCGCGCCGCGCTGCCAAGGCCGCCTGAGGAGGACCGATCCATGATGACAGTCAAACGGCTTGACCTTGCGGATGCGGGCATCCTGCTTGAAGGGGCGCGTGCCAAGGCCGACGAGATCGGGGTTCCGATGTGTATCGCGATCACGGATGAAGGCGGCAACCTGATCGCCTTCGAGCGGATGGACGGTGGCAAGGTGACCTCGATCACCATCGCGATCGACAAGAGCTTCACCGCGTCGGGTGCAAAGAAGGCAACCCATGACTACGGCACCGCCAGTCAGCCCGGCGCGCCGGCCTATGGGATCGCGTCGGCGATCGGCGGGCGGCTGATGGTTGTGGGGGGCGGCGTGCCCGTGGTGGTCGATGGAGATGTTGTCGGGGGGATCGGGGTCAGTTCCGGAACACCGGCGCAGGATCTTGAAGTGGCCGAGGCCGGAATAGCGTTTTTCCTATCAAAAATAGGGTGATGGCTGGCAGTCTTCATCCAATGCACGAGGTGAGGGGCGCGGGTGATACCGCGCCCTTCCTGCTTTGGGGGCATCAGGCACAAGCCGGTGGAAATGCATCGGGCGCTGTGCCACGATCCATGAGGTGCATCCCGTCCGGGCCGTGACGGGCGGTCGGGCCCAAGCCAAGTTTCCAAAGAGGATCAATGCCTTGAAAGACGACGCTCTTGCCGGGAACCCGGATATCACGCCGTTCGCATTTCACGTGCCGGATGACACGCTGGCACATATCCGCGACCGTATCGCAGCTTTTCCCTGGCAGGACATGCCGGACGACGCAGGCTGGGAATATGGTACGAACATGGAGATTTTGAAGGACTTTTGTACATATTGGATCGACGGCTTCGACTGGCGCGCGCAAGAGGCACGGATCAACAGCTTTGCGAATTACCGTACGCATGTGGACGGCATCGACATGCACTTTATTCACGAGACGGGCAGCGGGCCGAACCCGATGCCGTTGATGATCGCGCATGGCTGGCCGGGGTCGGTGGCCGAGTTCCATGGCATCATCGACATGTTGGCCCATCCCGAGCGTTTCGGCGGCGACGTTGCGGATGCCTTCACGGTCATCGCGCCGTCATTGCCGGGCTTCGCCTTTTCGGGTCGACCGCCGCGTCCCTATGGGCCGCGACGCATGGCGGGTGTCATCAATGCGCTGATGACGCAGCGCCTGAGGATTGACCGATACATGGCGCAAGGCGGCGACTGGGGCAGTGCGATTGCCTCGTGGCTGGGGCTTGACCATGCCGCGCAGTGTTCGGCGATCCATATCAACGCGCTTTTGATGCGCCATGCGCAGGGCCCACAGACCGCCGAAGAGGCGGCCTGGGCCAGGGCCTTCGAGCAGGATCAGATCATGGAGGAGGGCTATCGCACGCAGATGGCGACCCGGCCACAAACCCTGGGTTATGCGATGATGGACAGCCCGGTGGGTGTCGCGGCCTGGATGCTGGAAAAGTTCCATGCATGGTCCGATATCCGGAACGACGACATCGAGACCGCGCATTCCAGGGACGCCCTGCTGACCCAGATCATGATCTACATCACGACCCGCAGCTTCACCACGGCCTCCTGGATCTACTACGGTCGCCGCGAGGAAGGGGGACGGGTTCTGTCGCCCGAAGGCGCGCGGGTCGAGGTGCCAACGGCATGCGCCCTGTTTCCCGCCGAGATGCTGCGCTGGTCGCCCCGGTCCTATGCCGAGCGGATCTACAACATCCGGCGCTGGACCGAGATGCCCCGTGGCGGGCATTTCGCGGCGATGGAAGAACCCGCCCTGTTGGCCGAGGATATCCGCGCCTTCGCCCGTATGCTGCGGACCTGACCGGGGGCGCCATGCGCTGGCAGGCCGGTTTGATCGCGTTTTTCGGGATCAGGCCTGCCTGTTGCCCAGCCTGACGCCGACATCCAGGAATTCGTCCATGAAAAGGCTCATCAGTTCCATGCGGGATGCAACGCCCGTCTTGCGGAAGATGTTCGATGTCTGCGCCTTGACGGTGCCTTCGGCGGTGGAGCGTGCAGCGGCGATATCGGCGATGCTCAATCCCTTGAGCATGTACATCGCGATATCGCGCTCGGCCGAGCTGAGGTTCCATTCCTCGAACTTGCCGCGCACGAAGCTGTCCATTTCGCCGCGCAGGAAACTCAGCGACTCGGATTGTTGCCTGTTGCGCGCTTCAAGCCAGCGCAGTTGCTGGACGAGAATGCGGATCGCCAGAACCAGCGCCACGGCCGAAAACACCTCGAAGCACAGGTGCACCGCGTCCAGGAAGCCCGGCGCGCTGTTCGAGATCACACGTTCATAAATATCGCTGGCCACGTCGAAGACGAAAAAGACGACGCTTCCGGCAAGGAAGAGCGTCACGTATTTCAGGGTACTGGCCTGCATGGTGCCTATGTGCTGAATGGGACATATCCTAATGGTTTGATATGCCCATAAGAGAACAAGTGCGATCCGAAGGCAATGCCGGCCCGAGCTTGGCGACGCAGCGGAAAGGCCCCCATGAGGGAGCCTTGGGCCGTGCTGCGGCTGTTTTTCGCCGAAACGACGTGGCTGTGGGGTTATTGCACCCGCGACCAGTGACCGCCGTTGCGGCAGATCATCCCGCCCAGAATACAGCCGTTGACGGAAATGCGGTTGCCCGACAGTTCCAGTTTGGACATGTATTCCTTGTCGCGGTCCGGCGCATAAATCCGGCCCTCGTATTCCCCGGCCTCTGCGGGTTTCAGGTTCCAGACGATCTTGCGCCCCAGCGTGTCGGGCTGGATTGCCTCGCCTTTTTGATTTTCAGCGCGCTCCAGCACGCCGCAAAAGGTGGTTCCGCAGGAGGCCACGCGGATATAGCCCACATCGCCGTGATCATCCGGTGCCGTGCGCCAAAGCCCTTCGATCGGGTCGGACAGCGCGGGGCCGGCTGCGAACAGCGACAGAAGAAGCAAGCTTGCGATACGTTTCATGTCATTTTCTCCGTTGGATATGCGGGATTTGGTCGGCCGGGCCGCGTCAGACATTGCCCATGCCGATGAAGAGCTGGCGGTTGGTGTCCACGATGGCGCGGCGGCCATGCATGATCCGGGTGTTGTCGAGAACCGCGATATCGCCGTCCTGCCAGTTGATCTCGTGGGTGGAGCGTTCGGCCAACGCGCGAAGTTCTTCGATCTCGTCCTCGGTGACCACGTCGTCGTCACCGAAGCGATAGCGCGGCGGGGCATAGTTGTGCGACGGTCCAAGCACCGCGTTGGCGAACCCCTCGCCGCCCGAAAGGGCGGAGGCGCGCACCGGGGACACGGTCAGGCGATAGTTTATGCCGCCATCCTCGAGCATGTCGAAATCCTGGTTCGGGATCGCGGCGCGAAATTCTTCGACATGGCGCGCGGTGACCTCTTCGGGGCTGGAAATGGCGGGGTGTTCGTTGGCCAGATAGCGTTTCCACAATTGTTCGGGCAGGTAGCGTTCGACGACCATGTCACGCTGCCAGCGGGCCTTTTGCGCGTCGGTCATCGCATCGTACACGGCGCGCCCGTCGCAGATCGTGGTCTGCGATCCCTCGAAGGCGGCGACGGGGCTGTAGAAGGCGACGATATCGGGGCAGACCGGGGTATTCCCGTTTTCGGTATGAAGCCCGATCGGGCCGGTTCCGGCATCGACCTTCTGGGTGTTTTCATCGCCGTAATCGCGGGCCGGGTCGAAGGTGATTTTCCGGCAAAGGGCGGTGGTCAGGCCGCTGAACGCGGTCATGTCGGGCTGAAAGCCGCGCAGCAACGCCCAGCCATCCTCGGAAAGGTCGAGGCGGATCTGCGCCACCACGGCGGGGTCGGTGACGGGCTGTGCGTTGGCGGTGGGTCGGATGATGTTGTAGCTCATGGTTCAAGCCTCTTTCTGTTTTGTATAGCCGTTGAGCGCGGCCTGCGCCTTGGCGCTGCCTGCCTTGTGGGTCAACGCCATGTCGATGATCGAAGGGGCGAGGGCCTGCAGCAGCGCAAAGACGCGTTCGCCCGGCCCCGGATAGATCGTCTTGCGGCCCGCCAAGATCCCGGCCCATGCGCGGCGGGCCACGCGGTCCGGATCGTCGAGCGCCATTCCGAAGGGTTCGACCAGATGGGAAAAGCTGCCTTGCGCAGGGGTGCGCGTGGCGCGCGGGGCGACATAGGTGACCGAGATGCCGAATTCCGACAACTCGCGGCGCAGCGCATCAGAGAGGCCGCGCATGGCGAATTTCGTGGCCGAATAGGCCGAGAAATAGGGAAAGGCGATCAGCCCGAACATCGAGCCGATATTGACGATCCGCCCCTGGGCCGCGCACAGCGCCGGGACGAGGTCCCGGGTCAGTTGCACGGCGGCGGTCAGGTTGGTGCCCACGGTGTCAGCGATCTGGGTGTCGTCAAGATCGGTAAGCCGCCCGACCGCCAGCCGGCCTGCATTGTTCACCAGCACATCCAGCCGGTTACCGGCGGCGGCCACGATGTCGGCGCGCCCCTCGGGGGTCGTGATGTCGGCGGCGACGAGCTGCACCTGCGCGGTGCCCAGAAGGGCCGCGGTGTCTTCAAGCTGGGCCTGCCTGCGCCCGACCAGCACGAGATCATGGCCCGAGCGCGCGGCCTGCAGGGCGAGGGCGCGACCGATGCCGGACCCGGCCCCGGTGATCAGGGCCTTGGGAGGGGAGGTGGTCATGCGACGCACTCCTTCATGTCATTGAACAGTGGAAAAGACGGGAGCATCCCGGACAGATGCGCCAGTTGGCTTCGGTCGATGCCGCCGCCGGGTTTCAGAAGCCCCGCTTGGGAGGCGGGTGCAAAGCGCACCCGGTCCGGGCGCGCATAAGGCGGCAGGTCGGCCAGAAGGGTTTCGATCTGTGCGGGCGTGACCGGGGTGGCGAGAACCGCGATGATCTCGAGCCGGTCATCCGGCGCAAGATAAAGCCCCGCTGCGGGGATGCGCGGGTCGGCGCACAGGGCGGCCTCGACCCATTCGGGACTGATATTGCGCCCCTGCGGCGTGACGATGAGCCAATCCTTGCGGCCTTCGACGATCAGGTGGCCATTCTCGATCCGGCCCAGATCGCCTGTGCGCCACTCGCCGGTGACGGGGGGATGGCCGATATATCCCTCCATCACGGTCGGGCCGGACACGACGATTTCGCCCTCGTCTATGCGGACCTGGACCCCGTCCAGCACCCGGCCCACCGTGCCGATGCGTGCATCTTGCGGCCCGTTGAGGGCCACGACCGAACAACATTCCGACAGGCCATATCCTTCGTGGACGGGCAAGCCCCGGGCCTGGGCCTTTGCCAGAAGGGCCGGTGAGGTTCTGGCGCCACCCACCGCGATCAGGCGCAAGCTGTCGGGGGCGCGTGTCGCGGTTGCCCCGAGTTCCGAGACGAGGCGCGACAGGAGGGCCGGCACAAGGATGCTTGTTGTGGGACGCGCCGAGGCCATGGCCGACACGACGGGGGTCATCGGCCCGCCAAAGAGCGCCGCCAGTGCCTCGGGACAGAAATGCACCTCGGCCCCGGCCAGAAGCGGAAGATAGAGACCGGCCACCTGCTCGAGCAACTGTGCCATGGGCAGAAGCGAGAGGTGAATATCCCGGCTGTCGGGCGCAATCGCCTTTTCAAGCCCGGCAAGGGCCGCCGCCATCTGCCGCTCGCCGATCAGCACCCCCTTGGGGGTGCCGGAAGACCCCGAGGTAAAGATGATCCGCCGCGCGCCGGCAATGAGCGGATCAAGCGGCGCGGTCAAAGGCGCGCAGGCCTCGGGCGGGTCCAGGTCCAGCCCCCTCAGGGGGGCCTCACTGCTGCCGATGACCCTGTCGACAGCGGCCACTTCGAGAAGATGCGCCTGTTGGGACCGTGAAAAGAAAGGCGGGACATGCACCGATGCATGGCCGCCATATGTGACGGCAAGATCGGCCAGGGCCGCGTCCAGCGGGTCGCTTGTGCTGATGGCGATGACCCGTGACGGTCCGGCCAGCGCAGTCGCGTTATGCGCAAGAAAGGCGGCAAGGGCGGCGTAAGAGATGCGTCTTGCGCCCGAACGCAATGCGGTTTTCTCGGGGGTGTGACGGGCATGCTGCGCAAGGGCGCTGAAAACAAGGCTGGTCATCAGGCTGTCTCGGCTGCGGGCATCGGGGCGTCTGTCGCCTGAACCGGGTCGCGAAAGGCGCAGACCCATGGGTCATGATCATAGTATGCGCCCCATTGCGCAGGGTCGGGCACCCGGCTTGCCTGGGCGGGGGCCAGCAGGAGCGGCGTGATGCGGGCGCGCGTGATCAGTCGCCGGACCTCGGATGTGGCGGTGAAGATGCCCCAGCCGATCCCGCGCTCGCGGCCCCATTGGAACACGGCGCGCAAGGTCGGATAGGCTGCGAAGGGCGAGGTGCAGGCCAGCCCGCCGACTTCGAGGATGCCCTCGGGGGGGACGTTCAGGCCGGTCCGCCCGGTGAGCAGGCGGCTGACGGGGGCGTCGAGATATTGCTGCGAAAAGAACCCTTCGGAGTGGCACGATATGGTGGTGGCGCAGGCCACGTCACCGGCACGGTTCGTTGTGATGACAAGGCGCGAGGGCCGTGTCCGAATGTCGGCGCAAAAGGCCTGTTGGTAGCTGCGGGCGATATGCAGCACGGCTGCGTCGAACAAAGGCTGGGTGGCTGGGGCGCCGTCTTCGGCGATGATGGTTTGCATGTCATGTCTCCGGACAGGCTGCTCGTGCCTCGTTTGTCGGAGATGTTCCCCTTCAGGCCGTGGAAATCCATTGGACTGAAGTCGGAAAGGCCGGATGACCCCCGCTATACGACAAAGGTTTATGCCCGTTCGGCGGGCCTGCATGCGGCGTGGCGACGTTGCGTGAGCAAAACCGCCTGATGCATGCCGCCGTCGCCACATCGTCCGGCAAGGTCCGGCCCCGCGCACACGGCACCGAGCCGTCGGGATAGCGGCCTGCCGAGGAGCGGTGTGCCCTGGCCCCTCATGGAAAACGGGATGTCAGGCGCAGGGGCGCGGTGCTTGAAAAGGCCTTGGCAAACTGGTTGCGCTCAGGAAGTCGCTGATGAACTTCGCAGAAGGGGGTGCGGTGCCGCGTCTGGTGGACCATCGTCCAACCCTCACGGCCCCTCCCGCCGCCATCAAAACGCTGCGCGTTTGTGGCCATGTCCGGCGCACTAGGTGCCGTCGTGCAAGGCGTCAAGGGCAGGTGGCGGAGGAGGTGGGATTCGAACCCACGGTACGCTTTCACGCACGCCGGTTTTCAAGACCGGTGCATTCGACCACTCTGCCACTCCTCCGGTCTGACCTCCGTAAAGACTGTTTTCCGATTCTGGAAGACGCTGATCTCAGGGGATTTCCGCCGAATGGCACCTGCATGCTTTTCTTGCTGCGGGCAAGACGCTAGACTACCCGCGCGATGGGCTCGAAAGGGTATCGCGCAGCTACAGGATCACCGGGCAAACCGGTAACGGCAGGCCGCGCGGAAAGACGCGCATCACAGGCAAGGGGCAGGGCATGATGCAGTTGGGTAAAGATGGCAAACGGGGCAGGGCAGGCACATTCGTGATATGTGCGTCGGTTATGTTGATGGCCGGGTGCCAGAACGCGGGGGGCTTCAACCCGTTCAACACCGCTCAGACAGGCGCGGCGTCCGCGCCACGTGGCGATACGGCGTCGGTCCGGCTGGTCGAGCGCGATGTCGAGGCGCCCGAGGCGTTCCAGAAGACCGACATGGGGCTCTGGGATGGCCGTCCGTCGCTTGGCGGGGTGTGGGTCGCGCATCCCGATGTCAACGAACCCGAGCGGGTGATCATCCGCAATACGGCGAATTCCAATTTCGTCATCGGAGCGCTGTTCCGACGTGAACGTGAAAATCCCGGACCTGTCTTCCAGGTGTCCTCGGATGCCGCTGCGGCGCTTGGCATGTTGGCCGGCGCGCCGGCGCAGCTGAATGTCACGGCCCTTCGCCGCGAAGAGGCGCCGGCGGAAGAGGCTGCACCGACAGAGGCGCCCGCCGCACCGCAAGCGGTGGAAACCACCGCATTGGACCCCGTTGCAGGGGCTGCGGCCGCCATCGAAGCCGCCGAAGAAACCAGCGCGGAAGCCACGCCCAGCCCGCAGCCTGTCGCCTCGCCGCGTGCACCGGCGTCCAGGCTCGAGAAGCCGTTCATCCAGATCGGGATCTTCAGCATCGAGCAGAACGCCCAGAACACCGCGACCGCCATGCGCCAGAACGGCATGGTGCCGACCGTCATGAAGCAGAGCAGCCAGGGCAAGACCTTCTGGCGGGTGATCGTCGGCCCCGCGACCAGCCGGTCCGAACGGGCCGTGCTGCTTGAGAAAATCAAGGGCGTCGGCTTTGAAGACGCCTATCCCGTAACCAACTAGACAGCGAGATATCATGCCGCGACTGTCCCGATTGCTGACCCCGCTTCTCCTGGTCATGGCGATGGCCGCGCCGGTTGCGGCGTTCGACACGCGCGCCACCTCGGCGTTCGTGGTCGATACGAAAACCGGCACGGTGCTGTTGTCCAAGAATGCCGACACGCCATTGCCGCCGGCCTCGATGTCGAAATTGATGACGCTCTATGTCACCTTCGAGGCGATCCGCGATGGCCGCCTGGCGCTTGATGACCGCCTGCCGGTCTCGAGCCACGCCATGAGCTTTGGCGGCTCGACCATGTTCCTCGATACCACCGACCGGGTGCGCGTCGAAGATCTCTTGCGCGGGATCATCGTGCTTTCGGGCAATGATGCCTGCGTCGTTCTGGCCGAGGCGCTCAGCCCCGATGGCACCGAAGAGGGGTTCGCCCGTTACATGACGCAGCGCGCGCAGCAGATGGGCATGACGAACTCGACCTTCATGAATTCCAGCGGATGGCCCGCCGCAGGCCACCGCATGAGCATGCGCGACCTTGCGCTTCTCGCGCGGCACATCATCGAGGATTTCCCGGAATTCTATCCGATGTTTGCGGAAACCAAGTTCGAGTTCGATGGCCGCGCCCCCCAGAACACGCGCAACCGCAACCCGATCCTGGGCCTGGGTATCGGCGCGGACGGTCTCAAGACCGGTCACACCCAGGAAGCGGGCTATGGGCTGGTCGGGTCGGCCAAACAGGGGGATCGCCGGGTGATCTTCGTCATATCGGGGCTCGACTCGCGGCAGGCCCGGGCCGAGGAATCCGAGGCGATCGTCAACTGGTCCTTTCGCCAGTTCGTCGAGAAATCCGTTGTGAAAGCCGGGGTCGAGGTGGCGCGCGCCGATGTCTGGATGGGGGACGTGACAAGCGTTGGCCTGACACCGGCGTCGGATGTCAGCACGCTGATGCCGGTGCTGGCCAGCGACAAGGTGCCGGGTGAAATCGTCTATCAGGGGCCGATCCGCGCGCCGATCCAGGCGGGCGATCAACTGGCCGAACTGGTCTTTGCCCCCGAGGGGCTGCCCGAAACCCGCGTTCCGCTCGTGGCGGCTCAGGATGTGCCGCGCGGCGGGTTCATTGCCCGGATGCGCACCGTGTCGGGCTTGCTCATCACGCGGCTGCAGCAAGGCCCCGAGGGCGCGCTTTGACGGCTGGTGGCTATTTCATCAGTTTCGAAGGCATAGACGGCTCGGGCAAATCCACCCAGGCCCGGCTTCTGGCCGATCATCTGCGCGGCACGGGCCGCGACGTGGTGCTGACGCGTGAACCCGGCGGCAGCCCCGGCGCCGAGGAAATCCGCGCGCTGGTGCTCGAAGGCGACGGGGACCGCTGGTCGCCCGAGACCGAGCTGTTGCTGTTCACCGCCGCGCGCCGCGATCACCTGGAGCGCACGATCGCCCCGGCGCTCGAGGCCGGGCAGATCGTGATCTGCGACCGGTTCGCCGACAGCACGCGGCTTTATCAGGGGCTGGCGCGGGCTGATCTGCGCGGTCTTGTGGACCAGCTGCACAGCCTGATGATCGGGCGCGAGCCCGACCTGACCATCCTGATCGACATGGACCCCGCCACCGGCTTGGGCCGCGCCCTTGCGCGCGGCACCGGCGAGGAACGCTTCGAATCCTTCGGCGATGCGATGCAGCAGAAGATCCGCCAGGGGTTTCTGGATCTTGCGCAGGAGTTCAGCGCACGTTTCGTCACCGTCGATGGCAATCGCCAGCTTGACGCCGTCGCCGCCGATATCCGTCGGATCGCCGAAGGCTGGCTGCCATGAGCGATGCCGCCACCGCCCCCGAGCCGGACCGCGTGGAGGGCGCGCCACACCCGCGGGAAACGCCCCGGCTGATCGGGCAGCGGGCGGCCGAGGGGGCCTTTCTGGAGGCGTTCAACGCGGGGCGGCTGCATCATGGCTGGCTGATCACCGGGCCGCGTGGCGTGGGCAAGGCGACACTGGCCTGGGCCATCGCACGTTTCTTGCTGGCCTCGCCCGATCCTGGTTCGGATGACGGGGGCCTCTTCGGCGAGGCGGCACCAAAGCCCGACAGTCTGGCCATCCCCGCCGATCACCCCGTGGCGCGGTGCGTCGCGGCGGGCTCTGATCCGGGTCTTTTCCACATCGCCCGGAGTGTGAACGACAAGACGGGCCGCCTGCGCGACCGCATCGTCGCCGAGGACGTGCGCAGCCTCAACAACTTCCTGCACCTGTCCTCGACCGATGGCGGGCGGCGCGTGGTGCTGATCGACAGCGCCGACGAGATGAACACCCAGGCCGCCAACGCCCTTCTGAAGATGCTCGAAGAGCCGCCCGCGCGCACCGTCCTTCTGCTGGTCAGTCACCAGCCCTCGCGCCTTTTGCCGACCATCCGCTCGCGCTGCCGCGAATTGCGCCTTGCCCCGCTTGGCGTGCAGGACATGGCCGCAGCACTTGAACAGGCCGGGATCGCCCCCGATGCCGACGCCACGGCGCTGGCCGAACTGTCCGCCGGATCGGTGGGCGAGGCGGTGCGCCTGATCAATCTGGGTGGCGTGGCCATGTATCGTGAAATCGTCGAACTCGCCGCCACCATGCCCCGGCTGGATCGCGCCCGTGCGCTCCGGCTGGCGGATGCGGCGGCAACGCGTGGGGCCGAGGAGAAGCTCGATCTTCTGCTCGGGCTTACGGATCTTTTCCTGGCGCGGCTGGCGCGTGGCGGCGCGATGGGCCCCCCGCCCGAGGCCGTGCCGGGCGAGGGGGCCTTGATTTCGCGCCTCTCGCCATCGCCGCATGCGGGCCGGGCCTGGGCGGAATGCGCCCAGATGATCGGCGCGCGCGCGCGTCACGGCCGAGCGGTCAACCTTGACCCTGCCGCGCTGGTCCTAGATACCGTGTTCAAGATTCAGCAGACCGCGGCGGGCTGACGGGCCCGCATCAGGGGCACCATGACCGACAGTATTCAGATCACCGACAGCCATTGCCACCTTGATTTCGACGTCTTCGACGCCGACCGCGCCCAAGTGGTCCAGCGGGCCGTCGATGCGGGCGTGACCCGCATGGTCACGATCTGCACCAAGCTCCGGCTCGAGCCGCAGGTGCGCGCCATCGCCGAGGCCCATGCGCCGGTCTTCTATGCTGCGGGCACCCATCCGATGAGTGCGGCAGACGAGCCGATGGCCACCGTGGAGGAGCTGGTGACACTGTCCCGGCATCCCAAATTCGTGGGCATCGGGGAAACCGGGCTTGATTATCACTACACCGCCGACAGCAAGGCCGTGCAGCAGCAAAGCCTTCGCATTCATATCGACGCCGCGCGCGAGACCGGCTTGCCGCTTATCATCCATGCGCGCGACGCGGATGACGACATGGCCCGCATCCTGTCCGAAGAGCATGCCAGGGGCGCGTTTTCCTGCGTGATGCACTGCTTTTCGTCCAGCGCCGCGCTGGCGCGCGCGGCCCTTGACCTGGGGTTTTACCTGTCGATGTCGGGGATCGCGGCCTTCCCCCGCTCCTCCGACCTGCGCGAGATTTTCGCCGCCGCCCCGGTGGACAGGATCCTCGTGGAAACCGACGCGCCTTACCTTGCGCCGCCTCCGCATCGCGGCCGCACCAACGAGCCCGCCTATACCGTCCACACCGCCAAGGTCGGCGCCGAGGTGTTCGGCATGGGCTGGCCCGAATTCGCGGCCCGGACCGAGGCCAATTTCAACCGCCTCTTCACCAAGGCGGCGCAGTACGAGGCGGCAGCCTGATGGGCGAGATGCGGTTCATCATCCTGGGGTGCGGATCGTCGGGCGGCGTGCCTCGGCTTGGCGGCCATTGGGGCGACTGTGATCCCGACAACCCGCGCAACACCCGCCGTCGCTGTTCGCTTTTGATCGAGCGTGAAGGGCCGGGCGGGATCACCCGCGTGCTCATCGACACCTCGCCCGATCTGCGGGCGCAGCTTCTGGATGCCGGCGTGGGCGAGCTTGACGCGGTGCTCTATACCCATAGCCATGCCGACCATGTGCACGGCATCGACGATCTGCGCATGATCGTGTTCAACATGCGCCGCCGCTTGCCCGTCTGGGCCGATGGCGACACCCAGAACGCGCTTTACGCGCGCTTCGGCTATGCCTTCATCCAACCCGATGACAGCCCCTATCCGCCGATCCTCGACATGCACACGATCAGCGGCGATGTGACCATCGACGGGGCAGGGGGGCCGATCACCCTCACCCCGTTCGAGGTCAATCACGGCTCGATCGAGGCGCTTGGCTTCCGGATCGGCGATCTGGCCTATCTGCCCGATGTGGCGCAGATCCCCGATGATGTCTGGCCCCTGCTCGAAGGGCTGGATTGCTGGATCCTTGATGCGCTGCGCCGCACCCCGCATCCCACGCATTCGCATCTCGAACAGTCGCTCGACTGGATCGCGCGGGTGGCGCCGCGTCGTGCGGTGCTGACCAACATGCATATCGACCTGGATTACCAGACCGTTGCGGATGAAACGCCCGCGCATGTCACACCGGCCTATGACGGCATGATCCTGACATATCCGGTCTGATGACATGCAGGCGCTGATCGACGTGATCCTGCCGGTCTTCCTGGTGATCGGTTTCGGATATATCGCGGCGTGGCGGGGCTGGTTCACCGAAGCGGCGGTCGATGGCGTCATGCAGTTCGTGCAGAATTTCGCGGTGCCCTGCCTGTTGTTCACCGCCATCGCCCGGCTCGATCTCGACCGCTATTTCGATCCCTGGCTTCTGGCCAGCTTTTATCTGGGGGCCCTGTCGGGGTTTCTTCTGGGGATGCTCGGCGCGCGCTTTTTGTTCGGGCGCGATTGGGAGGACGCGGTCGCCATCGGCTTTTGCTGTCTGTTCTCGAACTCGGTCCTGTTGGGCCTGCCGATCATGGAGCGCGCCTACGGCCCGGATGCGCTCGATGCCAATTACGCGATCATCGCGATGCATTCGCCGTTCTGTTACGCGGTCGGTATCTCGGTGATGGAGATCACCCGTTCGCGGGGGCGGGCGGGGCCGGCCCTTGTGGCGCGGGTACTCAAGGCGATGTTCTCGAACGCACTGATCCTGGGGGTGGCGGCGGGCTTCGTGGTCAACCTGTCGGGCATCGTGATGCCAAGTGCCGTGGATCAGGGGCTGGACCTGATGGTGCGGGCGGCCCTGCCGGCGGCGCTCTTCGCGCTTGGCGGGGTGTTGCTGCGCTATCGCCCCGATGGCGATCTGCGCATCGTGTTCTATGTCTGCTTCGTGGGGCTGGTGGCCCATCCGCTGATCACGCGGGGGCTTGGCGCCGCGTTTTCCTTGCCCGATCCCGCGCTGCGCTCGGCGGTGGTGACGGCGGCGATGGCGCCGGGGGTCAATACCTATATCTTCGCCAACATGTATGGCCGTGCGCGGCGCGTGGCGGCCAGCTCGGTGCTGGCGGCGACGGCGCTGTCGATCCTGACGGTCTGGATGTGGCTGGGCAGCCTGCCGTGATGCCGGGGGCTGTCGCCCCTCGTCGTCACTTGCCCGGATTGCAGAACTGGCGATACAGCAGGTCGATCAGCTCGCGGGTCTTTTCATCAGCCAGGCTGTAGAAGATCGTCTTGCCCTCGCGCCGCGTCTTGACCCGGCCTTCCTCGCGCAGCCGTGCAAGGATCTGGCTGACCGCCGCCTGCCGCATCTCGAGAAGCTTTTCCAGCTCTCCCACGGATTTCTCACCCGAGCCGAGATGACATAGCGTCATCAATCGTCCCTCATGGGCCACGGTCTTGAGAAATGCAGCCGCCAGCTTGGCGTTTTCCTGCATTTGCGTCGGGGTGACGGTCTGGTCTGTGGTGGTCACTTCGGTGCTACTTTTTGGAATACCATCGGGTTCTTTTATCATGTGTGTTCGGAAACCGCGACCCCGAGCCGCCAATCACCGCTCCGACGGCGCCCCGCCCTGGAACGCATTGCCGTTTTTATAGTCACATGGCGCGTCCTGCATCTCCAGATGAAGCCCCGTTCCGGTATAAGGATGGGCCCTCGCCAGCGCCTCGTCAACCTCGATGCCCAGTCCCGGCGCCTCGGGGGGGATCACAAACCCGTCTTCGACGCGCAAGCTGCCCTTGATCAGCGCCGCGTGGAACGGGGTCTCGATCGTCTCGGCCATCAGAATATTCGGGATCGACGCCGCAAGGTGGATGTTCGCCGCCCATTCCACCGGTCCAGCATAAAGATGCGGCGCGATCTGCGCGTTATAGACCTCGGCCATGGCGGCGATCTTGCGCGCCTCCCACAGCCCGCCCGCCCGGCCAAGCGCCGGCTGCAGGATCGATGCCGCCCCCTGTCGCAGCACGGGCGCGAACTCGGCCTTGGTGCAAAGCCGCTCTCCGGTGGCCACGGGCAGGCCGGTGGCGGCGGCCACCTGGGCCATCTGCGCCACGTTGTCGGGCGGGATCGGCTCTTCGTACCAGAGCGGATCATAGGGCGCGATCGCCCGGCCCAGCCGGATTGCCCCGGCGGTGGTGAACTGCCCATGCGTGCCGAACAGCAGGTCCGCCCGGTCGCCCACGGCCTCGCGGATGTCACGGCAGAACGCCACCGACAGCGAGATGTCCGACAGCGCCGGCATATGCCCGCCCCGGATCGTGTAGGGCCCCGCCGGATCGAACTTGACCGCCGTATAGCCGCGCTTCACGCAATCGGCCGCACTTTCGGCGGCCATTTCGGGCGAGGTCCAGAAGCTTTGCAGGTCGTGATGGGGCAGGGGGTATAGATAGGTATAGGCGCGCACGCGCTCATTCATCCGCCCGCCCATCAACGCCCAGACAGGACGCCCCCTTGCCTTGCCAAGGATATCCCAGCACGCGATCTCCAGCCCCGAAAACGCACCGATCACCGTCGGATCGGGCCGCTGCGTGAAGCCCGCCGAATAGGCGCGGCGGAACATCAGCTCGATGTTCTCCGGGTTTTCCCCCTGCATGTGCCGCTCGAACACATCCTCGATCACCGCGCGCATCGCGTCCGGCCCCACGGCGGCGGCATAACACTCGCCCCAGCCGGTGATCCCGTCATCGGTGGTCAGCTTGACAAGGATCCAATAGCGCCCTCCCCAGCCCGGCGCGGGCGGGGCGGTGACGATGATCTCGAGATCCTGCAACTTCATGTCGGGGCCTTTCCGGGTCTGCCTGGCGGATCGCGGAGGGATCCTGCTATCGCTGCGATGGTGCGGGCGTGTCGGGTCAGATGCAAGACGCAATGCAGGGGGGCACAGCCCGGCCCGGCTGTGCGTGACCTTGGTCCCTTGACCGGGGCCTCCAGCACGACAAAGGGCGCCGGCTTGCACCGGCGCCCTGCAGCCCTGATCATCCAAGGGGCAGTGCTTATACGGGCACGGGCTGATCGATGTTGCCCAACAGGATCCCCGTCAGGTTCACAGGCCCCTCGGGCAGGGTGACAAGATCAAGTCCCGTGTCATAGACGACATTGTCTGCATCGGTCGGCAGGGTTGCATCCGGCGCCACGAACACCCAACGCGGCACATTCGCCGTTTCGGCGCCCACCGCGAAGCGCAGGATATCCAGCGCATCCGTGATGCCGACGCTGCCATTCCCGTTCACATCCGCCGCAATCAGGTTTTGTGGCGTCGCGGGACCGAAACTGGGGGGGATATCCAAGGCGATCCGCAGCGTCTCGAGCGCATCGGTGATCCCGATGCCGGGATCGGTTTCCGCGTCATAGGCCTTGCTCACATCGACACGCCCCGAGGCTCCGGACCCAAGCCGGATATTATAGCTGCCGCCGACGCCCTCGGTCTCTTCGGCCAGCGTCCTGGCGGTGCTGAGCCCGGTGGAAAAGCCCACCACGGCCCCGTCGATCGCCTCGCCCGCGACATCGGTCAGGGTGACATCCAGCGTCACCCTTGTTTCACCGACATCCAGCTTGCCGGGAACCGTCGCCGTCTCGGGCGCGCGAACCAGCTCGGAGGCCGAGGATTCGATGAATGTCGGATCATCCGTCAGCAGGAAATCCAGGACCGCGTTGTCGAAATTCACCGTGCCGGGGGTCAGGCCCGCCGCCTCGACCGCCGCCCGTGCCGCATCGACATCGGCGGGATCGAAATTGTCTGCCGACACGATCGCGCCGGGCATGTCGGGGTCATAAAAGCCCTCAAGGCTTTCGCCCTCGTCATAGGTGAACAGGCTCTGCTCTTCGGTGGTCACGCGCCAATCGTCGCGATATTGCCCGTACAGGTCCTCGAAGGCCAGCGGGCGCTCCAGCACGGTGCCGTCGGCAAGGGCCACGTCATTGGCGGCGTTGCCATCACCGTCGCCCAAAAGCCCCTCGACGCCGCCGGCCATGTTGGCCGCGATCTGCACGCCCAGGTCAAGCCGCCCCTCCTGCAAGGCCACGCTGAGCCGCGCATCGCCAGCGGTCACATCAGGATCCCCATCTGTGTCCGCGAAAACAAGCGTGTAGATATCCCCGTCGCGGATGATCTGGTCACCGGTCTCAAGGGTCAGCACACTGCCATCGCCCAGAAGCCGCGCCGCCCCGTCGATCGACAGCGGGTTGGCGTCGGTGGCATCGAACATGACGCTCGAGCCGTCGGAAAGACGCGCCGCAACGGCCACGTTGACCGACACGTTTTCCACATCGGCCACCGGCGCCGTGCGCGCCTGGATCTCGAACCAGTCGAACCCGTTGCCCGGCACCGCGCGCAGCAGGACGAATTCGCCCACCGCGTGGAAGTCATAGCCCACGCCGTCCAGCGTCAACAGATGCGGGTCGCCCACGGTCCAGGCGACAGGCGTGGGCGAGGGCGGCAGCGGCGGCGGCCCGTCCTGCGCCAGCGAGGCGACATCCTCGGTGGTCAGCCCGAGGAATTTCAGCACGTTGCCATTCCCGAAATCGGCCACCGCGTTGCCGTCGCCATCAAGCGACGCCCCTGTCAGCGCGGCATTGCGATCCGTCACGCTCAGCCCGTCGACCACCACGTTCAGGACATCGACATCGATTTCGAAATCGTAGATCACATCCTGCCCGCCGCCGACGATGGTGAAGAAGTCTTCGCCCTGACCGCCGATCAGGGTGTCACTGCCCAGCCCATCGACAAGAATGTCGTTGCCGCCACGGCCTTCCAGCCGGTTGTCATTGGCGTCGCCCGTCAGCGTGTCCGATCCGTTCGAGCCGCGCACATTCTCGAAACCCTGAACCGTATCGACGGTGGATATGATGTTCAGTTCGCCTTGCGGGTTGGTGAAATCAAAGCTGTTGATGTCGACGGTACCGGTTTCCAGGTTGGCCTCGACACCGAGGACATTGCCCGTGTCATAGCGCAGCCGATCGAACCCGTCGCCCCCGTCCAGCGTGTTGTTGCCGCCGGCATAGCGATAGGACTCGTTGGCGCTCGATCCGGTGAAGCTGTCGTTGTGGAACGAGCCATAGACCTCCCACAGGGGGGTGCCGCCGGCGATCGTTTCGGTGTTGCCGAAGCCGTCATCGATGATCTGGCCGCTGGCAAGGCCCAGGTTCACGTTGATCCCGGTATCGCCATCGCGGAAATCCAGCCGCACAAGCCCGGTGCCGTTGATCGTGAAGCTGTCCACGCCCGCGGTGGATGCGACGCTCATCCATTGCTGGCCTTCCGGGGCGAGATCGAAGACATCGTCGCCGCCCGTCCCGACGATGGCCAGGCCGCCATTGGTCCAGCCTGCCGCCAGAGGTGTTGCCACCCCCAGCAAGGTATCACTGCCGGCGGCCCCCTTGTCGACCGATCCGGTATTGGCCTGCCCGTCGATCGTGACGGTGATCGGGTCCTGCAGCGACGCGTAAGTCAGCACGACGAATTCGTCATTCGCGTCGTTGCCGGTCATGTCGATGATGTCATCGCCGGCCGTGCCGACGACCGTTTCGTTGACGTTGAACGCCGTGGAGGTGTCGATGAGATCGTCGAGCCGCGTGCCGATGAACGTGTTTCCATTGGCCCCGATCGGGATGGGACCACCCAGGTTCGTCGCCTGGACCGGGTCCAGTGCGCGCACTTGATCGGCACTCAGCCCCCGGAACACCACCGAGCTGCCATTGCCGAAATCGACCAAGGCGCCATCGGGGCTGTCTGTCGCCGCCGCGAAGGCATCCTGCACCTGCTGCGTGCTCAGACCCGGCGACGACACCTCCAGCGCATCGTCCCCGATCCGGAAATCGCGGATGACATCCTGACCGCCCGACAGGATGAAGAAATCCGATCCGCCCCGGCCCTCCAGAAGGTCGTTTCCGCTGCTGTCGCCGATCACGTCATCGCCGTTCGAGCCCCGCAGATGTTCCACGTTGCTGATCGCATGGGCAAACACCGAGGTCTCCCAGACACCCGCGACGCTGCCGGCCTCCATGTCGGCGGTGATGCCGTCCACGCCGAACCTGTCATAGCGCAGCCGGTCGAAACCGTCGCCCGCATCCAGCGTGTCGCGACCTCTTGCAAGAATGAAGCTTTCATTGGCGGCCGACCCGATGATGAGATCGTTGCTGTCGGTCCCCCGCACTTCCCAGACATCGCCCGTTCCGGAAATCACCTCCTGGTTGCCAAAGCCGTCATCCAGAACCAATCCTTGCGCCAGATCGACCGACACGCCCGAGGAAAATTGCACGTTTCCATTGTCTTGCGTGATGAACGCGTTTCGGAAATCCAGCCGCACGAAGCCGTCGCCATTGATGATATAAGCGTCTGCCCCGCCGCCACCGCTCACGGAAACCCATTGACCGTCAGGCACCGTCAGGTCGAACGTATCGGCCGATTGGGTGCCCAGAAGGCTCAGACCGCCCGAGTTGAACCCGGCGATCAGCGGATTTTCGACCCCGACGATCGTGTCCAGGCCATTGGCGCCCTTGTCGACGGTCCCGGTATTGTCCTCGCCGTTGATCGTTGCGGTTATGCCGGCGTCAAGCGCCCTGTAGTCCAGCGATACGAAGGCGTTGCTCTGGTTCATTCCCGACAGATCTATCGTGTCATCGCCTTGCGAGCCCAGGATGTTGTCCGAACCCGCATCGCCCGACACGATGGAATCGTCGCCGATCGAGCCGACCAGCAGATCGCCTCCGAAATCGCCCCCACCATCCGTACCTTCAATCAGCAGCGGGCCTTGCGTCGTGTTGGCCCAGGTCGTCAGGTCAAGCGACTGACCGGGCCCGAAAGGGTCGCTCGGATCAATCGGCCCGCTTTCGGTGATGCTGCTTTCGAACGCGGCCCAGCCTTCCGGCGTCATGTCGAACGCAACTGGGTCGCCCCCGATCACGAAAAACCCCTCGAGGGGTCCGGAAAAGCCCAAGGCCGCGTAGTCCAGCGACAGGACGACATGCGTCCCCTGGGATGAGGTCGCCTGTCCCAAAGCGATCCTGGCCGGCTCGAAATCCGGTGCCGGGAGCCCGGGGGCGACCTGTGCAAGCGGAAACACGAACGGTCCCGACGTTTCCGTGTATAACTGCGTCCGTGCGTCATCGGGGCCGAATTCGACCAAGGGTAGGCCATCATCCTGACGGATGATGGAATAGACGACGGACGTGCTGGTATCGGGCGTGACGATAATCAGTGTCGCCGGTCGTAAGAATTGCACGGTATCATTGAGATCGCGTTCCAACAGAACGCCAGAGATAGAAAACGTGCCCACGGCAACCCCCACACCAGATAACAGACTGCCGTAAGGGAAACACGAGGTTGGGCAAAAAGCAAAGTAAGGAAATCATTACTTCTAAAATCGGGCCTGCTGTGCAAGCGTCATCACAGTTGTGTGAAGTACCAGTATACCGCGTTGGGGGTTATTGTGCAGTATCGTCCTGAAAAACAAGGCGTCAATAATTTGACGCCCCGTATTGAAACATCCGAATCGGATGGCAAGTCATTCGCCCACCAGCATCATTGGCTCAAGCGGCATCTCGGAAAAATTGCATCAGGCGGTACGCTGACCGGAACGATCATGGCCCTGCCGGCCATCGCGCAGGCCCAGGTGGCGGAATTCGTCAGTGCCAGCTCGATCAACGGCGTCACCAGCGTGCAGACCCTTGCCAATGGCACGGCCAGCATGACCATGGCCAACGGATCGGTCATATCGATCCCCGCCGGACAGTTCAGCGTTCTGGCAGGCGGCCAGGTGATGGTCGCCCCCCAGATCGCCCAGCTTGCGGCTCAGGCCATGGCAGCGGGCGCGGCTGGTGGGCTCGGTGTCGGTGCGGCGGTTGCGGGGGCCGGTGTTGCCGGGGCTGCGGCCGTCGGCGCGGGCGGCGGCGGGGGGGACGGCGCGTCGCCGCTTCTGTTCCTGCCGACGACCTCCTCCGAGCCCGCGACGATCCCGCCCACCATCGTGAACAATGCCGCAGTCACCGACGTCAGTGGCATCGGCAGCAATGCCATTCCGACCGACCTGCCCGAAGGCACGACACAGTTGCGCGTCACCTTCGATGACGGCAGTGAAGAACCCCGCACCGAAATCGTCACCGTCGACGAGAAAGGCATCTGGGTCCTGCCGCTCGGGTCCGAAGAAACCGCTTTGGATCTGCCGCAGGGGCCGGCCTCGCTGACGCTCGTGGCGCTGGACGAAGACGGGGAAGAGCTGGGAACGGCGACCACCCAAATCTTGGTCGACACCATCCCGCCCACCGTCGCCGTGACCGATATCGCCTCGCCGGGGGATGATGACTTCACGGTCAACATCGCCGAGCGCGCCGAGCCGGTGACGATCCGGGGTGTCTCGGATGCCGAGGACGGCCAGATTGTGACCATTTCCCTCAACGGGGTCGAATACACGGGCGAGGTTCGCGGCGGCGAATGGAGCATCGAGATCCCGCCCGCCGATCTGGCCAACCTGCCTGATGCCGAAGCGTTCTACTTCATCTCGCCCGTCGTCCAGGACGCTGCCGGCAACGAGACCACCGGCGAAGCGGCCACCCTCGCCACCGATTTCGTGCCCCCCTTCATCAACATCAACACGGTGTCCTTCGATGACGTGGTCGGCCTGATCGACCTGCAGGAGGATCTCACGATCACCGGCACCACCAACGCCGACCCCGGTCAGCAGGTGACGGTCCTGTTCAACGGGATCGAGTATCAGGGCGATGTGCTGTTCCCGAGGACAAGAGATGCGGAGCCCCTGGAATTCCGGTGGGAGGTCACCATCCCGCAGGCAGACTTGCAGGCGCTTGCCGAACAGATCGGCGATGAGGAACCGGCCCAGCTCCAGATTACCGCATCCGTCTCCGACTTTGCCGGCAACCCCTCCGAACCGGCCGTGCGCAGCATCGATGTCGATTTCCGTGGTCCCTCGCTGACCGTCAACCCGATCTCCACCGACAACATCATCAACGTCGAGGAAGACGGCAATGCCGTCACCATCTCGGGCAACACGAACAACGTGCAAGCGGGGCAAGAGGTGACGCTCACCTTCAACGGCACCTCGCTTGACCCCGCGATCGTGGCGGGGGATGGATCCTGGGAGACCTTGCTTGACGCGAGTTTTATCACCTCCATACCCGATGGCGGCAGCTTCGATGTCGTGGCCAATGTCTCGGATGCCGACGGCACAGCAGCCCCCACCGTCACCGTGCAGCTTGCGCGCGATGTGACCCCGCCGACCATCGATATCGACGCCCACGCGATTTCGGTGGGCGCGGTCATGAATATCGCTGAAAGCGCCGATGACCTGACCCTTGGTGGCGCGACCACGGCGGAAGACGGGCAAGAGGTCAGCGTGACAATCGCCGGGACCGAGTTCACCACCCAGGCCGAAAACGGCGCCTGGACCCTGACGATCCCCAACGCCAATCTGCCCGCCATCGCCGATGGCGACACCGTTCAGATCACCGCCGATGTGTCCGACCTTGCGGGCAACCCGGCCACACAGGCGACGGCCAGCTTCGACGCCGATCTGAGCGCGCCGACGATCGCGATCACTACGCCCATCGCCACCGACGGCACGTTGAACATCGCGGAACGCGATAACGGGATCTCCATCGGCGGCACCACCACCGGCGCCGAGGACGGGCAGGCCGTCACCGTGACCGTCGACGGGACCGAGTATACCACGACCGTGGAAGGCGACGCCTGGTCCATCGCTCTGACAGCAGGAAACCTGTCCGAGATCACGGACGGTGCCACCATCACGGTCACCGCCGATGTGTCCGACCTTGCGGGCAACCCGGCCACACAGGCGACCGCCAGTTTCGACACCGACCTCACCGCGCCCATCGTCACCATCACCGAGCCGGTCGCCGAAGACGGCTTTCTGAACATCGCCGAACAGGCCAGTTCGATCGTTATTCGCGGCACCGCCGAGGGTGTCGAGGATGGCCGGTCCGTCGTGGTCGATATCGAAGACATCCAATACTCCGCGACAGTGACCGACGGGGCATGGTCCCTGGTGCTGACAAGTGAAGATCTCGAGAGCTTCTCCGAAATAGATGGTCAGACGATCACGATCAGGGCCGATATCGACGATGCCGCCGGAAACGACGCTGAACAGGCCACGGCCAGCCTCGATATCGACCTGACCGCGCCGACCATTTCCTTTGTCGATGAAGTGCCGGAAGGCTTCATCCTGACGCTGGCCAGCCTTGCGGAGGATCCCGACAGCGGCGCCGAGGTGCAAACCGACGCGCCCGATGGCACACCCGTCACGCTGACCTTCTCGGATGGCAATGGCGTTGCCGCTCTGACCGTCCGGACCACGGTATCGGATGGCGGCACCTTCGTGATCGACTTTCCCGATGCCGATCTGCTCGATGTCCTGTTGGATCAGACCACATATACCGCCGCCGTCACAATCGCGGACGAGGCGGGCAACACGGCCACCGACAGTTTCCAACTGACGACCGATTTCAAACCCTCCCTGACCCTGAACGAGGTCGGTGTGGATGGTACGATCGATCTCGAAGACCCGGCCCTCACCGCTGTGACCGGCACGGCCCTTGGCGCCGATGACCAGACCGTGACCGTGACATTCGTGAACAGCGACACGGACGCGGTGATCGGCACCACCACCGGCACCGTGACGGACGGCGCATGGTCCGCCCCGGTCGATGCCGCCCTTCTGGGGCAGATCGCCGCCGGGCAGGCCTATACCGTCAATGCCGATGTCAGCAACGCAGGCGGGCGCGCGGCGGACACGGCCAGCCAGACAGTCACCGGCTATCTGCCCTCCGAATTCGGCTATTTCCTCGTGTCCGATAGCGACACAGCCGTCACGATCACGTCCCTCACCGGCGAGGAGTTCAATTCGAACGACGGGTTCCGCACCGAGATTTCGTTCGATCCACTCCAGAACCCCTATGTCGCAAATTCGATTGACTCGGACCCGGGCCTGCAACTCTTCCTGCACAATGAGGCAGGGGTTGATGACGGCACGCTGATCGTCGGTGGTGGCACGACCACCACACCGATAGATCCGCTTGTCCCGCTGTTCAGCTTCGATCTGGCCTCCGATGGGCAAAACCCGATCACGGTGCGCTTCGACAACGAGGTTGGCGATGTCGCAAGCGGTTCCGCCGAGCTTATCATCGGCACCGACGGGATCGACAACCTGACTGGTGGCAATTTCGACAGCTTCATTCGCGGCAGGGGCGGGGATGATGCGATCGATGTTTCGGCCCCCGGCGGCAATATCGTGATGTTCGAGACGACGCCCGCCGCCAATGGTGTCGACACGATCACCGGCTTCACCATCGGCCTTGGTGATGCCTATGACGACACCATCCTCTTCCAGGGGGCGATCGACCTCAGGGGCAACGGAACCGTGGTCGAGACCCTGACCGGCGGCGCCATCGGCGAAAACACCGGGTTCGTGATCTTCACCACCGCACAAGAGACCCTGTCTTTCTCCGATGCGCTGAACGCACTCAGCGGGTTCGGCGCGGATGAGCAGTTCTACCTGATGGTCGGCGACGGCACTGATGCGCAGCTCGCACTTGTCAGGACCGATGTGGACAGCAGGCCCGCCCAGGAAGTGATGGCCGAGTTCGATGGTATCGGCGCGCTGGCTCAACTCGATCCGTCGCAGATCATCCTGACCGACCCGACATTCACATAGGTGGTGACGTAACCCCCGATGACATCGAAGCCACAGGCCGCCCCGGCCTGTGGCTTCGCCAGAAAGACCCCGTCCGCATGGCCATGACAGCAAGCGCAGAGCGTGAGAACACGATCGTCCCGGTCACGCCCGAGCGGCACGGCCCCCGGCGCTGGCGTCGTTTCTCGTCCTATGCCTTCGCGCGTGCGCTGCGGGATGTCCCCATCGTCCTGGCCGAGCTTGAACCCGCCGCCAGCGCCCTGCCGCTGGCCTTTCGCCAGGCACCCTCGGGCTGGGAGGTTGTCGCCCTGCTTGGCCTCTCGCCTGCCACGCGCGGCATCTTCGTCACCGCCTCGGGCACCTGGCGCGGCACCTATTTGCCATCGGCCCTGCGGGCCTATCCCTTCGTCGCGGATGACAGCGGCGCGGACGGGCAGGCGACGCTGATGATCGACGAAGCCAGCGACCTGATCACCGACGATCCCGGTGACGAGCCGTTCTTCGAGGACGCGGCGCAACCCTCCGAGGCTCTGTCGCAGGTGATCACCTTCTTCCGCACCCGCACGGCCTCCCAGATCGAGACCCGCTGCGCCGCCACCGCCCTTGCCAAGGCGGGCCTTCTGACCGCATGGACGCCCTCGCACGGCATGAGTGCCGAGGATGTGGCGGGCTATTGGTCGGTGGATCAGGCGGCCTTGGCGGCGCTGTCGGGCGATGCGCTGGCCGCGCTGTGGCACTCGGGCGCCCTGCGGCTGGCGCAATCGCAGCTCGTGTCGCTGCACCACCTGGGCTGGATCGCGCGCTATGCGGCCTCCGGGGCCCAGCCCGCTCAGCCCCGTCCGAACGAGCCTACGGGCGATATCGCCTCTTTCCTGTCGGCGCTGTCGGATGCGCAGGCCGCCGAACTGGACCAGCGATCATGATCCGCGTCCCGCTTGCCATCTGCGCCCTGGCCCTGCTCGGCGCCTGCGCCGAGCCGCCGGACCTTGCCGATATCGAGGCCAGCATCGCCCCCGGCACGCCGGGGCTCGGGGCCAAGCGGATACCCGGCACGCTGGCCGACACACCCTACGGCCAGGCCATCGCGGCGGCGACGCTGGACAATCCGGCGCTTGGCCGGGCCAATGCCGCCATACGTTTGGCCCTTGCCGAAAAGCGGGGGGCCGACGCGGCGTTCAAACCGGATTTCTCGATCGGGATCGGCGGGGAAACCAGCCTTGTCCGCGGCAGCACCGACAGCTCCGTGTCGCCGTTCGCCCGCGTGTCCCAGCTGGTCTATGACGGCGGCGCGGCGCAGGCCGATCAGACCGCCGCACAGGCGCGTGTCTACGAAAGCCGGGCAGGGCGGATCGAAACCGGATCCTCGGCGGCCCTTTCTGCCGTCGAGGCCCATCAGGAATTGCTCAGCCGCCAAAAGCTGATGGCGCTGGCGCAGGACAACCTGCGCGCCTTGCAGGACATCGCCGACAATATCGACGAGCGCACCGCGCGCGGCGCCGGATCGGCCACCGACAGGCTCACCGCCGAAAGCCGTCTGGCCGATGCCCAAACCCGGCTGGCCGATGCGCAGCGCCATCTCGACCGTGCCAGGGCGGGCTACGCGCGCATCTTCGGCGCGGTGCCGGCGCGGCTTCCGGCGGCACGTCCCGCGCCCGCCTTGCATGAGAGCGATGATGAAAACCTCCGGCTCAGCCCGCGCCTTCGGGCCATCGAAGCCCGGCTGCGCGCCGCCCAGGCCGATCTGACCGCCGCGCAGGCCAGGACCAACCCCAGCGTCGAACTGGGCGCCACGGGCCGTCGCGCCTCGGGGGGCGGGGGCGATCTGGGGCTTGATCTGTCGCTGAACTACAGTCTCGACACCCGTGGCCAGCGCGCCGCCGCCATCGACGCGGCCCAGGCGCGGCTTGACGGCATACAGTCGGAACGTGACGAACTGGTGCGCGACATCCGCGAGGCGCTGACCTTCGTGCGCTCGGACCAGCGCACGGGCGATGCCCGCGTCGCTGCGGCCCGCGCCGCTGTCGCATCGAACAAGGCGACGGTCGCGGCCGCCCGTGAACAGTTCGGCATCGGCCGCCGCAGCCTGCTCGACCTGCTGGATGCGCAGCGCGATTACCTGCGCGCGCAAGAAGTGCTGATCTCCGCCGCACAAGCCAGGTTCCTGACCGATTACGCGGTGCTGGCCCTGACCGGCGACATACTCGACGTGTTCGCTATCGACATTGGCGGAGTATCGCCATGACCCGGCAGGACAGCTCCAGGGATCAGGCCGGCGCCGCCGATCGTACCATCGTCGCGCTCGACCCCGGCCAGCAAAGCCGCCCGGACGCGATGACCTCGCTCGAGGCCTGCATGCTGCATGCGGCGGCGCATCTCGACAGGCCGATCACGCTTGCGGCCCTGCATGCCGCGCAATCCACCGACGGCTCGGACCGGCTTGGTGTGCGCGATGTGATGACGGCCGCGCAGCGCGCCGGGATCCAGGCCGCATTCGGCGCCCGCAAACTGCGCGGCTTCGACGCCATGCTGGTGCCGGCGATCCTGCTGCTGCGCGATGACCGGGCCGTGGTGCTTTACGGTGTCGGCAAGGGGGATACCCTGCTGGTCCATGACCCTCTTCTGGGCGAGGGGACGGGACAGGTTTCGCGCGCCGAGCTCGAGCAGGTCTATACAGGCTACGCGATACTCTTGCGGGCCGAACACCGCGACGACATGGCCGCCACCGCCATGGGCCGGCAGGGGCATTGGTTCTGGTCGGCCCTGGCGGCGAACAAATGGTCCTACACGCAGGTCCTTCTGGCCGCCGTTGTGGCGAATTTCCTCGGCCTGACCACCTCGATCTTCATCATGGTGGTCTATGACCGCATCCTGCCGAACGAAGCGACCGAGTCTCTCATCGCCCTGACCTTCGGGGTCGGCATCGCCCTGCTGTTCGATTTCTTCATCAAGACCCTGCGCGCGGGCTTCATCGACAGGGCCGGGCAGAGGGCCGATCTGCTGATGGGCCGACGCATTTTCGACCAGTTGCTCGATCTGCAGATGCGGGCGCGCAAAGGCTCGACCGGCGCCCTGGCCAGCACCTTGCGGGAATTCGAGACATTGCGCGATTTCTTCACCTCCGCCACCCTGGTCGCGGTGGTGGACCTGCCGTTCATCCTGCTGTTCGTCTGGGTGATCTACCTCATTGGCGGGCCGCTGGCGCTGGTGCCGGGGCTGGCGGTGCCGCTTGTCCTGGTGATCGGCATCGCGGTGCAGCCGGTCCTCGCGCGCATCGCCGACAAGAGCTTTGCCGACGGGCAGTCCAAGCAAAGCGTGCTGGTCGAAACGGTGTCCGGTCTCGAAACCATCAAGGCCACCGGCGCGGCCTACCGCATGCGCGCCCGCTGGGAAGAGGCGATCTCGCGCCAGTCCGAACACAGCACGCAAAGCCGGGCCGTCATGCAATTCGCGATGAACGCCACCGGCTTCGCGCAGCAGGCCGCCCAGATCCTGATCGTGTTCTACGGCGTGTTCCTGATCTCCGACGGCACCGTCAGCATGGGGGCGCTGATCGCCAGCGTCATCCTGACCGGGCGCGCATTGGCCCCCCTGGCGCAACTGGCCCAGACCATGACCCGGCTCAATCATGCGCGCAGCTCTTATCGCAGCCTCGATGCCCTGATGCGCTCGGACAGTGAACGTCCCGAAGGCCGGACATGGCTCAGCCGCCCCCGGCTCGATGGGGCGATCCGTCTGGATAACGTGCATTTCACCTATCCCGACCAGCTGGTGGCGACCCTCAAGGGGGTCAGCTTCACCATCCAGCCGGGCGAAAAGGTGGCGATCCTCGGTCGGATCGGATCGGGCAAAAGCACCGTCGCGCGCATGATGCTGGGGCTCTACGCCCCCGATCAGGGGGCGGTCCTCGTGGACGATACCGATATCCGGCAGATCGATCCGGGCGACCTGCGCCGCAATATCGGCTCGGTTCTGCAAGACGTCTGGCTGTTCTCCGGTACGGTGCGCGAGAATATCGCCATCGGCGCGCGCCATGCGCGCGATGCCGACATCCTGGACGCGGCCCGCATCGCCGGGGTCGAGGATTTCATCGCGCGCCACCCTTCGGGCTATGATCTGATGCTGGCCGAACGCGGCGAAGGGCTTTCGGGCGGGCAGCGGCAGGCGATCACCCTGGCCCGCGCCCTTGTCGGCAAGCCGCCCATCCTGCTCCTGGATGAGCCGACCAGCGCGATGGACGTGCAGAACGAACGCGACGTGATCGCCCGCCTCAAGACGCATATGCGCGATCAGACCGTGGTGATCGTGACCCACCGCACCAGCCTGCTCGACCTGGTCGATCGCGTCATCGTGATCGAGGACGGCAAGGTCGCCGTCGACGGCGACAAGAGCCTGCTGTCCCAACGCGCCGCGGCGCATGGCTCGGGGGGCAGCCATGGCGCGTGACACGGATTTCGAACGGCTGGCCGCCGAAATGCGTGGCCGGTCTCCGCTGCGCGGCTCGATCCTGCTCCTGACGATCCTCGTCTTCCTGGTGGCGATTTTCATCTGGGCGGCGCGGACCGAGATCGACAACATCACCCGGGCCTCGGGGCGCATCGTGCCCTCGGCCTCGGTCCAGGTGATCGAAGCCACCGAACCCGGCGTCCTGAACGCGCTGCATGTCCGCGAAGGCGCCATCGTGGCTGCAGGCGATCTGTTGATGGAACTGGACGGCACCCTTCTGGACAGCCAGCTGGACCAGGAACAGCAGCGCGCCTACGGGCTGATGGCCCGGATCGAACGGCTGCAGGCCGAGATCAATGCCAAGCCGCTGCGCTTCTCGGATCAGCTGGTGGCCCGTGCCGCCGATGTGGTGCGCTCGGAAACCGCGCTGCATCGCGGCCGGCAGGCCGAATTGCAGGCCGAGATCGACATCCTCGAACGCCAGCGCCAGCAACGCCAGCAGGAATACGAGGAAGGTCTCGCCGACCGCCAGATCGCCCAGGCCACCCTCGCGGTCCTCGCCGAGGAACGCGAGATGATGGCGCCGCTGGTCGAACGCGGAATGGAGCCGGCGACGACGCTTCTGACCCTGCGCCGCTCCGAGGCCGAATGGCATGGCCGCGCCACCCGGTCGCAGGCGTCGCTGGCGCGGCTGCAGGGCGCGCTCGAGGAAATCGACGACCGCATCCGCGCCCAGCAGGAACGGTTCCGTGCCACGGCCTTGTCCGACCTCGCTCTCGCCACCGCCGAGCTCGCGGCCTTGCGCCCCGCGCTTCCCGCCCTCCAGAGCCGGGCCGAGCGGTCGCGCATCGTGGCGCCGGTGCGCGGTATCGTGAACCGGATACACCGCTCCACCCTGGGCAGCATGGCCCGCCAGGGCGAGGAACTGATCGAGATCGTGCCCCTCGATGACACCCTTCTGGTCGAGGCCCATGTCCGCCCCGACGACATCGCGTTCCTCTATCCCGGCCAGCCCGTCAAGGTGCAGATCACCGCCTATGATGCCTCCCGCTATGGCAGCCTCGATGGTGAAATCCTGCGGATCGGGGCGGATGCCGTCACCCGCTCGGACCGCGACGAGGAAGAGTTTTTCGTGGTCGAGATCCGCACCACGGGCACGATCCTCGATGCCGATGGCGTCGCGGTCGAGATCATGCCCGGCATGGTCGCCCAAGCCAATATCCTGACCGGCCGCAAGACGGTGCTCGAGTACCTGCTTCAGCCCGTCGTCCGCGTCCGCGACAGGGCGTTCCGCGAATAAGGCGTTTCGCGAAAAACCTGGGCCCCGGATTTTCGCGGCGTGCGGTGCCCGGTTCAATCGGAGCGCTTTTGGCCCGCATCCTGGCGCACCAGGGCTTCCCTAGCCAAACACGATCACGTTGCGGCGCGCGGCGCCGGCGCGTGTGTCGGCGATCGCCTCGTTGATCTGCTCGAGGCTCCAGCGCCTCGAGATCAGCTCATCCAGCTTCAACCGCCCCTGGCCATAGAGGTCGATCATCCACGGAATATCCCGGCTGATGACCACCTCGCCCATTTTCGAGCCGACCAGCGACTGCCCGGTATAGGCGAAATTCACCGGCTCGTATTCCGCTGTGGCGCCGCTTGGCGGCATGCCCACCATGATCACCTTGCCGCCCCCCGCCAGGTACCGCGGCGCCGTGTCATAGACCGCCGCCGCCCCCACGGTGACCAGCACCGCATCCGCGCCGCGCCCCATCGCCGCCTTGGCCGCGCGCCAGGGTTTGGGATCGCTGGCCAGCACCGTGTCCGTGGCCCCGAAGGCCCGCGCATCCTCCAGCTTGGCCTCCGTCATGTCCACCGCCACGATCCGGCGCGCCCCGGCGATCCGCGCGCCCTGGATCGCGTTCAGCCCGACGCCGCCCGCGCCGATCACCACCACGTCCTGTCCCGCGCGCAAGCCCGCCGCATTGACCACGGCACCGACCCCGGTGATCACCCCGCAGGCCAGCAGGCAGGCCGCATCCATCGGCATCCCTTGCGGGATCCTGGCCACCTGCGACCGGTGCACGACGACCTTTTCCGCAAACGCCCCGCAGTCCATCGCCTGGTGCAAGGCGCCGCCATCGGCCTGGCTCAGCGGGCCGTCATCCCTGTCCTGCGGCGTCTCGCAGCCCGTGGGCCGCCCCGCACCGCAGCTCGGACATTGCCCGCAGGCCCGGATCAGCGTGACCACCACCGGATCGCCCGGCGCCAGCCCCGTGACACCCGCACCAAGGGCGCTCACATGCCCCGCCGCCTCGTGGCCGTAGACCGCCGGCAGGCTGCCGCCCCAGGCGCCCTCGGCGAACGAGATATCCGAATGGCAGATCGCCACCGCATCCAGCGTGACCTCGATCTCGCCCGCGCCCGGCGCGCGCAACCGCACCTCTTCGATGCTCAGCGGTTCTCCGAACCGGTGGCACACCGCCGCCCTGATGGTCTGCATGATCGTCCTCCCGCATCTGCCCCGGCCCAGAGTTACTCCTTGCGCCCCGAGGTGCAAGCCGCTTCGCGCCGGCCCCGCGCCCTCAGCTGCCCGTCGCGATCCGGTCCAGCAGCGCCGCCAGCCCTTTCGGGTCGGCAAAGAACGGCGAATGGCCAAGCGGCAGGCTGTACACATCCTCCTTGGGCCAGCCTTCGGTCATGGTCTCCTGGTATTCGGGCGGGATCGCGCGATCTTGCGTGCAGCGGATATAGGATTTCCGGACATTGTCGTAATTGGCCCCCAGCCGGATCTGCGTCGCCTGCGGGGCGATGGCCTGGACGCACAGATGCTCGGCGGCATAGCCGACCGTGCCCTCGGGACAATCGTGATAAAGCGCGTCTCGGATCCGGTCTTCGCGAAAGACAAAGCCAAGCCCGTCGCCGGTCTTCTCGATGGCGGCCAGCAGCGGCTGGCGCGGCGCTTCCATGCGCATCTCCACCAGCGACAGCCCGTTGCGGGGCGCATAGGCGCACAGGAACACCAGTCTCTCGATCTTCTCGGGCGCCTTCTGGGCCGCCGCCGCGATGGCAAAGCCCGCCATCGAATGCCCGACCACGATGGCCCGCCGCGCCACCGCGCCGAGAACCGCATCGGCATAGGCCTCCAGCGTGACCTCCTCGATGGGGCAGGGGGCCTGCCCATGCCCCGGCAGGTCGATCGCCCGCACCTCGTGGCCGCGCGCGGCAAGCTCGGGCTGCAGGTCGCGCCAGCACCACGCCCCGTGGCACGAGCCATGCACCAACACGATCTCAGACATGGCCGATCTCCTTCAGGAATCCCGTCAGCAGGGCGGCATAGGTCCCGGGGCTGTCCACGCAAGGCAAATGCCCCGCCTTGCGGATCAGCTCGAACCGCGCGCCATGGATCAGCTCCACGGTTTCGCGCACCAGGTCGGGCGGTGTCGCCCCGTCCTCGGACCCCGCAATACCAAGCGTCGGCAGGCGCAACCCGCTGGTCGGCGTATAGAAATCCGTGCCCGCAATCGCTGCGGCACAGCCGATATAGCCCTCCGCCGGGCCGCGCGTCAGCATGTGGCGCCACAGCGCAAAATCCGGATCCCGCTCGCGGAACGCCTTCGAGAACCAGCGCTCCATCACGCCATCCGCCAGCGCCTCCAGCCCGCCTGCCCGAATCGTGTCGATCCGCTCCTGCCACATCTTCTGATGGCCGATCTTGGCCGCTGTGTTCGACAAGACCATCCCGCGCACAAGATCCAGCCGCTTGACCGCAAGGCCCTGCGCGATCAGCCCGCCGATGGACAGGCCCACGAAAACGCAGTCCCTCACCTCCAGGTGATCCAGAAGCCGCTCGGCATCGCGCACCAGGGCGCCCATCGCATAGGGCGCGGGCGGGCAATCGCTCAGGCCATGCCCGCGCTTGTCATAGCGGATGATCCTCAGCCCTTCGGGCATCAGCGGCACCACCGCATCCCAAAGCCTCAGGTCGGTGCCAAGCGAATTGGCAAAGACCACCGGCGCCCCGTCCGGATCGCCATCCTCCCGGTAATGCAGCCGCACATCTCCCAGATCGGCCAATCGCATCCGTACCCTCCCTCAAGCGTTTCGTGTCATGCGGTGCCCGGTTCAAGCGTTGCACGCGGTCCGCCTGTTTTTGTCGCGCCCTCATGGCCACACCCCCGCGCCGGGGTCAACCCGCCCGCCCGCGTTCGGCGCGCCTTCACCGTTTCTTCTGGCCGGAAATATCCCGGGGGGTCCGGGGGGCTGGCCCCCCGGCGCCTGCCTCAGGCGTCCCCGTGGCGCTCCAGCGCGTGGCGGAACATCGCCGCATCCACATTGCCACCGGTGATCACGCAGATCACCGCGTCGCCCTCGATCTCCCCGGGTCTCAGCAGCGCCGCCGCCAGCGCCACCGCGCCGCCCGGCTCGGCCACCAGCTTGAGCCTTGCAAAGGCCAGCGCCATCGCCTGCAACGCCTCCGTCTCGCGCACCACCAGCCCCGGACCGCACAGCCGCTGCAGGATCGGGAATGTCAGATCGCCGGGGCGCGGCGTCACGATCGCATCGCAGATCCCGCCCGAGACCTGCGCGTTCTGCACGATCCGGCCCTCTTTCAGGGACCTCGCCACATCGTCGAACCCCTCGGGCTCGCAGGGCCGTACCCGCAGGCCCGGCGCCTCGGCCTCCAGCGCCAGCGCAATCCCCGAAGTCAGCCCCCCGCCGCCGCAACACACCAGTACATCGGCCCGCTCCACACCGGCCGTGCGCGCCTGCTCGGCGATCTCCAGCCCGCAGGTGCCTTGCCCCGCGATCACCTGTGGCTCGTCATAGGGCTTGATCAGCGTCAGGCCCCGCGCCTCGGTCAGCGCCGCACCGATCTCCTCGCGGCTCTCGCCGCCCGCACGATCATAGAGCACCACCTCCGCGCCAAGCGCGCGGGTATTGTCGATCTTCATGCGGGGTGCATCGGCGGGCATGATGATCACCGCCGGCACGCCGAATTGCCGTGCTGCCAGCGCCACGCCCTGCGCGTGATTGCCGCTGGAAAAGGCGATCACCCCGCGCGCGCGCAGCTCCGGATCCAGCGCCGAGACCGCCGCGCGCCCGCCGCGATACTTGAAGCTGCCCGTATGCTGCAGGCATTCGGGCTTGACCAGCACCCTGCGTCCCGCGATCTCATCGAGGAACGGCGAGGACAACAGCGGCGTGCGCCGCACATGCCCCTCGAGCCTGGCAGCAGCGGCGCGGATCATCCCGATATCGCTCATCTTGCCTGCTCCAGAACGGCGCGGATCGCGGCCAGGCTTTCTTCTTCATCCAGGAACGGCACATGGCCGCGATCCGGCACGGTCCGCGCAATGAGGCCCGGGTGGCGCGCCCCCATCTTCTCCAGTGTCGCCTCGCTCAGCAGGTCCGAATTGGCGCCCCGGATCACCGCCAGCGGCGTGTCTTTCAGGTGATCGAACAACGTCCACAGGTCCGGGCCTTCGCCCGCCCCGGCCTGGCCCACCAGTGCGCGCCGCAGCTCCGGATCATAGCGCAGCGCCAGCCCGCCATCTGGTCGCGCCTCGAACATCGCCTCGGCCTGCGCGCGCCAGCGCTCCAGCGGCACGCCCGGAAAATCATCCGCATGGACCGCCTTCAGCCGCTCGGCGGCGGTCTCGAGGTCGGGCAGGTCCGGCGTCTTGCCCACATAGTCCATGATCCGTGCGATCCCTTCGGCGCTCACCTCGGGGCCGATATCGTTCAGCACCACGCCCGCCAGCCTCTCGGCATGGCTCAGCGACAGCGCCATGGCGATCAGCCCGCCGCGCGATGTGCCGATCAGCACGACCCTGTCCAGCCCCAGGTGATCCAACAGCTCCACCGCATCCTGCGCCTCGCGCACGATGTTGTAATTCATGCAATCGGCATCCCGGTCCGACAGGCCGCGCCCCCGGTAATCCATCCGGATCAGGCGGCAGTCCTGCAGATGCGGGGCCAGGAAATCGAAATCGCGGGCATTGCGTGTCAGCCCCGCCAGGCACAGCACCGCCTGGCCGTCCGGCGCGCCCGCGTCCTCGTAATGCAGGCTCAGCCCGTCGCTCGTGGTGAACCGTGCCATGCTCAGCCCACCGTCAGCTTGGGGATATCGGTCAGGTCGCTCAGGATGTGATGCGGGCGGGCGGGCAGGCGGTCCACCGGCTCGCCCGCGCGGTTGACCCAGGCCGTCACGAACCCGTATCCCGCAGCAGCACCCGCGTCCCAGCCGTTCGACGACACGAAAAGCACCTCCTCGGGGGCACAGCCGAACCGCGCGCCCACCATGTCATAGACAGCCGCCGCCGGCTTGAAGACGCCCACATCTTCGACCGACAGCACATCGTCCAGCCGATCACCGATCCCCGCCGAGGCGACAGCGCCCTGCAGCATCCCCGGCGATCCGTTCGACAGGATCCCCGTGGCCATGCCCTGTATCTTCAGCGCGCTCAGCATGTCGGGGACCTCGGGATAGGCGGCCAGCTCGTGATAGAGCTGCAGCAGCCGCGCGCGCAGCTCCGCATCGTCCTCCAGCCCGCTGGCCTCCAGCGCCCAATCCAGCCCGTCCTGCGTGACCTGCCAGAAATCAGCGTGCTGATCCATCACCGCGCGCAGCCAGGTGTATTGCAATTGCTTCAGCCGCCAATCTGCGGCGATTTTCGGCCAATGCTCGGCAAAGGTCTCTCGGCCGGGCTCATTGGCGGCGATCCGGGCGGCGGCCGCCACATCGAAAAGCGTGCCATATGCGTCGAATATGCAGGTGGTGATGGCCATGAATCCTCCGGTGTTGCGGACCCGAGACTGGCATGGATCGCCGCGCACCGAAAGCCCATCTGTCGGCGTCACCAGATGGTTTGCAATCCGTGCCACGAGTCTCTAGGCTTAGCGGCGATACGCACAAGCACCTGCGCCCGAAGCGCGGCCTTGCAAACCCACCCCTTCCCACAGACCAGATTGGAAAACGCATGACGCAAGTCAAAGAGGGCGATACCGTCCGCATTCACTACACCGGCACCCTGACCGATGGCGCCACCTTCGACAGCTCCGAAGGCCGCGATCCGCTCGAATTCACCGTGGGCTCCGGTCAGATCATCCCCGGCCTCGACCAGGCGCTCCCCGGCATGGCCGTGGGCGACAAGAAAACCGTCGAAGTGCCCGCCGATCAGGCCTATGGCCAGCCCGACCCGAACGCCCGCCAAGCGGTGCCGCGCGCCGACATTCCCGCCGATATCCCGCTTGATCTCGGCACCCAGCTTCAGGTCCAGACGCCCCAGGGCCAGGTCATGCCGGTGACGGTCGTCGAAGTGACCGACGACCAGGTGACGCTTGACGCCAACCACCCGCTTGCCGGCAAGGACCTGACCTTCGCCATCGAGCTGGTCGAGATCGCCTGAGCCTCGCAACAGCCGATCCAACCTGTCATGCGGCGCGCGCAGCCCCTCTGCGCGCGCCGTTTTTCATGCTGCCTGCATCGGTCCCATCCGCCCCGCACTGCTTGAGCCCAAGGCGAAAACCCGGGCTGGCGCCACCCCCCCGCGCCGCGCTACCCTGATCCGGCACCAGCCGGAGAGCCCGCCATGACCTCGCCCACCGACACCCTGCTCGCCCGTATCCGAGAGCTTCAGGACGAGCTTGAACACGACCTTCGCCGCCGCAGCGAGGCGTTCCGTTACCGGCTCGAAAATGGCCGTGTGGTCTTCGAAGAGGGCATCCGCGCGCAGCACCGGGCCTTGCGCGTCCGGCTCTCGACCTTCCTGCGCGGCACCCGCCCCATGGTGGTGCTGAGCGCGCCGGTGATCTACAGCCTGATCGTGCCCTTCGTGCTGCTCGACCTGATGGTGTCGCTCTACCAGGCGGTCTGCTTTCCGGTCTACGGCATCGAAAAGGTCCGGCGCCGCGATTTCATCCATATCGACCGCCACCACCTGGCCTATCTCAACGCGCTTCAGAAACTGAACTGCATCTATTGCGGCTATTGCAACGGGTTGATCGGCTATGTGCAGGAAATCGCGGGCCGGACCGAGGCCTATTGGTGCCCGATCAAGCATGCCGCCCGGATCGGCGCCTACCACGCCTATTATGCGCAATTCGTCGATTACGGCGATGCCGAAGGGTTCGACTCCGGGCTCACCGCCTCGCGCCGGCGCATCACCCGTCCGGGCCTGTCGGGGCTTGGCCCCAAGCCGTGACCTCCACACCCTGACTTCAACAAGGCGCTCCGGCCTCAGCCGATCTCCAGCAGCACCGCGCCCGCGCGCCCCGGCGTCATCACTGCGTCCTGGGCCTGCGCGCAGGCCGCAAGCGGAAACGTCTCGCCGATCGCGGGGCGCAGCGCGCCCGCCTCAAGCGCCTCGTGCAGCCGGGCGATGGCCGCCTGCCGCTCGGGCCAGGGCAGGATGTAGATCAGCGTGATATCGATCTTAAGCGCCTTGAACAGATACGGGCCGAAGGGCAGGGCAGGGGCCATGTCCTTGCCCGACCCGTAGGCCGCAACCGTGCCAAGCGGCGCCATCACCTCGGCCAGAAGGGCGGCATTCACGCCGAACTCCACCTCGATCGCGCGCGCCACGCCCTTGCCTTCGGTCGCTTCCATGATTTTGGCGGCAAGCTCCGGATCGGCATAGTCGAACACATGCTCGGCCCCCGCCTCGCGCACCCGGTCCATGGCGCCCGCCGAACAGGTGGCGATCACATGGGCCCCGGCCCATGCCGCCAGTTGCACCGCGTCATGCCCCACGGCACCCGCGCCGCCGGAGATCAGCAGCGTCTTGCCCGCCACATCGCCGCCGCCAAAGACCGTCTGGCAGGCGGTCAGCCCCGGAATGCCAAGCGCCGCCCCGACCTCCAGGCTCACCGCCTCGGGCAGGGGCACCGCCTGCGCTTGCGGCAGGGCGATATACTCGGCGGCGGTGCCGCAGGCGCGCTGCCACTGGCCGTTCCAGATCCAGACCCGCTGGCCGATCCGGGCGCGGTCCACACCGTCGCCCACCGCCTCGATGACGCCCGCGCCATCCGAATGGGGAATGATTCGATCAAAGGGCGGTTTCGTGACGCCGGGCCGTCCGCCCGCGCGGGCCTTGGCATCCGACGGGTTCACCCCCGAAAAGGCCAGCCTGACCAGCACCTCGCCCGGCCCGGGATCGGGCGTCGCGACATCCTCCAGCGCCAGAACCTCATGGGCCGGCCCGAATTGCGAATAGCTTACCGCGCGCATCGGCATCCTTTCCCCGGCCATCCGGCCCGGTGCGTCATGTTCGGGATATCAGCGCTTGCGCCGCAGGCGGATCACCACATCGACGCTGGCGATCTCGGCGCCCTCGGGCGCTTGCGGCAATTGCGCGATCTGCAACTGGTCCGACGGCGCATCGGTCAACCGATTCTCGTCTTCCCAGAAAAAATGCGGATGGTCATGGGTGTTGGTGTCGAAATAGCTTTTCGAGCCGTCCACGGTGACTTCCTGGATAAGCCCCGCATCGCAGAACGCGCGCAACGTGTTGTAGACCGTGGCCAGCGACACCCGCTCACCGCGCTTCTGCGCCTCGGCGAAAAGGCTTTCGGCGGTGACATGACGGTGCTGCCCATCTCCCACCAGCATGCCGGCCAGGGCCATGCGCTGGCGTGTCGGCCTCAGCCCCGCCTCGGTCAGCCATTTGGCCTCCCGGCCTGTTGCTTGATGGTTCATGTCAGCCTCAATTCCTCGGTTATCTGGGAATATAGGGTGGCAGCCCCCTATATTTCAAACAAATTCCACGACCCCGCGACGCTGTCGCGCGGGTCTGACAGGCTTGCAACGGGCTTTGGCCCGGTGATACAGGGTTTGAAACCGAACCCGAAAGATACGAAAGGGGCCGCCTGCATGGCCGATTATCCGAGCAGTTTCGACCGCGACGACCTGCTGAAATGCGCAAGGGGCGAACTTTTCGGCCCCGGTAACGCCCAACTTCCCGAACCGCCCATGCTGATGATGGACCGGATCACCGAGATCTCGGCCGATGGTGGCACGCATGGCAAGGGCCATGTCGTGGCCGAGTTCGACATCCATCCCGACCTGTGGTTCTTCGAGTGCCATTTCCCCGGCAACCCGATCATGCCCGGCTGCCTGGGCCTGGACGGTCTGTGGCAGCTGACCGGCTTCAACCTGGGCTGGCGTGGCTGGCCGGGGCGCGGCTATGCGCTCGGCGTGGGCGAGGTCAAGCTCACCGGCATGGTCCGTCCCGATCGCAAGCTGCTGACCTATCACGTGGATTTCACCAAGGCCGTGCAGACCCGCCGCCTGACCATGGGTGTCGCCGATGGCACGGTCGAAGCCGATGGCGAAGTGATATACCAGGTCAAGGACATGAAGGTCGCCCTTTCGGAAAACTGAACCCTCGCTTGAATACAAGGAGTGCGCAACATGCGTCGCGTCGTCGTCACGGGTCTGGGGATCGTCTCATCCATCGGCAACACCGCCTCCGAGGTGCTGGCCGCCCTCAAGGCCGGCTCATCGGGGATCGAAGCCAGCCCCGAAATGCAGGAACACGGGTTTCGCTCGCAGGTGGCGGGCACGCTCAAGATCGACGTGACCGACCATGTCGACAAGCGCACCCTGCGCTTCATGGGGCCGGGCGCCGCCTATGCCCATATCGCCATGGGGCAGGCCATCGACGATGCCGGCCTGACCGAGGCCGAAATCGTCAACCCCCGCACCGGCCTTGTCGCCGGCTCCGGCGGGCCGTCCACATCGGCCATGCTCGCGGCGCACCAGACCGTGCTCGACAAGGGCAGCCCCAAGCGCATCGGGCCGTTCGCCGTGCCCAAATGCATGTCCTCCACGATCTCGGCCAATCTCAGCACCGCCTACCGCATCAAGGGGATCAACTACTCGATCACCTCGGCCTGTTCGACCTCTCTGCATTGCATCGGCAATGCCGCCGAACAGATCATGATGGGCAAGCAGGACGTGATGTTCGCCGGCGGCGGCGAGGAACTGGACTGGACCCTGTCCTGCCTCTTCGACGCGATGGGCGCCATGAGCTCCAAGTATAACGACACCCCGCAGCGCGCCAGCCGCGCCTTCGACGCCGACCGCGACGGCTTCGTGATCTCGGGCGGCGGCGGGATCGTCGTGCTCGAGGATCTCGAGCATGCCCTTGCGCGCGGTGCGAAGATCTATGCCGAGGTGACCGGCTACGGCGCGACCTCCGACGGGGCCGACATGGTCGCCCCCTCGGGCGAGGGCGGCGAGCGCGCGATGCGCCTCGCGCTCAGCACCCTGCCGCAAGACCGCAAGGTCGGCTATATCAACGCCCATGGCACCTCGACGCCGGTGGGCGACGCGGGCGAGGTGCAGGCCGTCCGCCGCATCTTCGGCGAAGGCAGTACCCCGCCGATCAGCTCGACCAAGTCGATGACCGGCCACAGCCAGGGCGCCACCGGCGCCCAGGAGGCGATCTACTGCCTGCTGGCGCTCGACAATGATTTCATCATTCCGTCGATCAATGTCGAAACCCTCGATCCGGCACTCCATGCCTCCGAAATCGCGACCGCGCGTATCGACAATGCGGGCCTCGACACGGTGATGACCAACAGCTTCGGCTTCGGCGGCACCAACGGCTCCATGCTTCTCAGCAAATATCACGGGTAGGGTATCGTCAAATGAGCAATTCGATGCAGGGCAAGCGCGGCCTGATCATGGGGGTGGCCAATGACCGCTCCATCGCGTGGGGCATCGCGCATGCGATGCACAAGGCCGGTGCTGAACTGGCCTTCTCCTACCAGGGCGAAGCCTTCGGCAAGCGGGTCGAGCCCTTGGCCGCAAGCGTCGGCTCGGACCTGCTGCTCGATGTGGACGTGACCGATGACGCCTCTCTGGATGCGGCCTTCACCACGCTGGCCGCGACATGGCCCACCATCGATTTCGTGGTGCATGCCATCGCCTATTCCGACAAGGCCGAACTGACCGGGCGGTTCATCAATACCAGCCGCTCGAACTTCAAGCACAGCCTTGAAATCTCGGCTTATTCCTTCATCGACGTGGCCCGCCGCGCCTATCCGATGATGCAGGAGAACGGCGGCACGCTGCTGACGCTGACCTACCAGGGCTCCAACAAGGTCGTGCCGAATTACAACGTGATGGGCGTGGCCAAGGCGGCGCTCGAATCCGCGACGCGCTATCTTGCCAATGATCTCGGCCCCGACGGCATCCGCGTCAACGCGATCTCTCCCGGCCCGATGAAGACGCTGGCCGGCGCGGCGATCGGCGGGGCGCGCAAGACCTACAAGCACACCGATCTCAACGCGCCGCTGCGGGCCAATGCCACGCTCGAGGCGATCGGCGGCACGGCGGTCTACCTGGCCTCCGATGCGGGGGCCTGCACCTCGGGCGAGGTGATCCATGTCGATGGCGGCTACCACGTGCTGGGCATGCCTCAGGCCGAAAACCTCTGATCGGCCCGGGCGGCGGTCGCGCCGCCCGGACCCCGCTTTTACCGGCTTCGGGCCATGAAACCGCCATTTTCGCGGGCGATCAACGGGGCCATGACACGCCCCTTGACCTTTCACGACACGGACTTGCGACAGGACCGCTATCTTGCCCGGTCCCGCCGCGCGGCGCGTCTTGCGGGCTGGGTGAAACTGGCTCTGGCTGCCAGCGTGCTGGCCGCGATCTGGCAGGACAAGGCCCTGGCCCCCGCCGTGCATGACCGGATGCAGCCTGTCGCGGGCCTGGCCGCCTCGCTGCTCGGGCATGGCGATGCCCGCCGGGCCGAGATCGCCATGGCCCCCGCCAGCCTGCCTGTCATCGCCGACGGCAGGCACGATCATGCCGGCACATGGCCGCTCGACCCGCGCCAGTAACACCCCGCGCCAAACACCCCCGCGCCAGTCACGGCCCTCAGGCCGCCTCTTCGGCCTCCCGCTCGGCCTCGGCCTGCTCGGCGGCCCAGGCGCCCGCCGCTTCCACCGCCACCGGCGTTGCGGTGGGCAACACGCCCAGGTAGCTTTCGGTCTCGTCCACCGGCCCGGCCGCGCGCTGCGTCATCCGGTAAAGCGCATAGGCCGCGATCACCCCGAACACCGCCGCCAGGGCCAGCCAGAAGGCGTAGGGCCCGCCCCATTCCATCCCCCAACCCGCGATCAACGGGCCCGCAATGGCCCCCAGCCCGAAGGTAAAGACCAGGCCACCCGACGCCGCCGGCATGTCCTCGGCATCCAGCGCGTCATTGGTATAGGCCAGCAGCAGCGCATAAAGCGGCGTCGTGACACCGCCCGCCAGGAACGCCGACGCCATCAGCGCCCACACGCCGCCCTCCGTGGCCCAGCCTATGCCGCAGGCCGCAGCCCCCGCCATCGCCGATCCCAGGATCAGCTTGCGCCGGTCCATCCGGTCCGACAGCCAGCCGATGGGATATTGCAGCACCAGCGCCCCCGCGAACAGCATCGCCACGAACAGCGACACCTGCGCAGCACTCATCCCGATCTGCGTGGCAAAGACCGCCCCCATGCCCGATTGCGTGGCATAGACCCCGCCCAGCAGGAAAATCCCCACCGTGCCAAGCGGCGATCCGGCGTAAAGCTCCCGCAGCCCCATGGGCCGCGTGACCGCCGCCACCGGCACCGGGGTGGCCGCCAGCAGGATCGGCGTCAGCGACAGCGACACCAGGATCGACGCCCCGATGAACAGCCCGGCCCCCGCCGCATCCCCGAAATTCAGCAGGCCCTGCGCGCCGATGATTCCCAGGGTCTGCGCCATCATGTAGGCCGACAGCACGCCACCGCGCGTCTCGTTGGTGGCGGCATTGTTCAGCCAGCTTTCGGCGGTGACGTAAACGCCCGAAATGCAGAACCCCACCAGCAGTCTCAGGATCGTCCAGGCCCATGGCTCGGTCAGCAGCGGAAACGCGATCAGCCCCGCCGACATCAGGCTGCCAAGGGCGGCGAAGACCCGCACATGGCCCACATGGCGGATCAGCATCGGCGCCAGCCGCGCGCCCGACAGGAAGCCCACGAAATACCCCGAGGTGACAATCGCCAGCTCTGCCGAGGAAAACGCCTCGATCCCGCCGCGCAGGCCGATCAGCGTGAAATGCATGCCGTTGCCCAGCATGATGAAAAGAATGCCCAGCAACAAGGACCAGACACCTGACAAGACCTGGATCATCGCGTATCCTTTCAGCACACGTGCCCGTTATGGTCTCCTCCCTGATCCCGGCCTAGCCCCGATGCGCGCCGCCTGTCCGTGCCACAACGCCGCTTGGATGTGCAAATGCGACCGATCGCGTCGCAAGGGGGCGGACGTGCTGCCCGGCCTCGGCCTCTGACCCTGACCCGGCCTCAGCCCGTCAGAACCATTGCCCCGGCTCCATCAGGCCCAGATCCAGCAACTGCCGCGAATGCCACTCGAACCGGGTCGTGTTGTGCCACTTGAACGTGTGGATATCGAAGGTCGATCCCGGATTGCGCTTGAGCGCCTTCGCGGTGCGGAACGACACGATCGCCGCCGTCAGGTTGTGATGCCACGGGCAGGCATAGGTGTTGTATTCCTCGTCCGTAAAGGTGTGATCCTCGCGCAGCCGCACGTCGTCCCTGGCGCGAAACAGCGCGATCCGGTCGATCTTGCGGCGCGCCGCCGGGATATGCTCCTCATAGCGCCATCGCAGGCCGCCGAAGAAATCCAGTTGCCGGTCCTTGGGGTGGTTGTGATTGGCCGGATCGGGCCGCGCCAGCGCGTAATATCCCGACCTGTCCATATGCGCATCCTCCAGCGACACCGCATTGGGATGCGCCTCAAGATCGCCCGCGTAAAGATCGACCACATAGGCCAACATCGCGCGGCGCCGTTCCTCGGTATGAAAGGCCAGCAATTCGCCCACGCTGCGGGTCTCGCAGAACGGATAGAACAGGTATTCGGCATTGAAGCAGTAATACATCCAGATATCGGGCGCCGCCGCGATCAGCGTGTTCATCACCTCGGCATGATTGCCCGTCATCGCCACCTCGTGGTCGATCCGGTGCACCAGCGGCGCGACATCCTGTGGCAGCTCGAACGCCTTCGGCATCACCGCCAGCACATCGCGAAAGCCGATATCCAGATGATGCCGCAGCGTCGATCCCAGCTCCACCTCGTCCTCGACCAGGATCACCGCCACCGGCCCCTTGGCCAGCGCCTCCGCCCCGTGCCTTATGAAATCGTCAAGACTGGAATACCGCATCGCACTCATCCGTTTTCGCGCAGACTCCGTCAATTCGTCGTCCATTGCAAGACACCCCCGACTTGATGTAGGTCACCGCCCTGTAACAACGCGGGAGCGCGGTCCATGTCCGGGACGAAGAAACTCTACATCAAGACCTATGGCTGTCAGATGAATGTCTACGACAGCGAGCGCATGGCCGAGGCCATGGGCGGCGCGGGCTATGTGGAAACCGACACGCCCGACGATGCCGACATGATCCTGCTCAACACCTGCCATATCCGCGAAAAGGCCGCCGAAAAGGTCTATTCCGAACTGGGCCGCTTCCGCGCCCTCAAGGATGCGCGCCCCGATCTCAAGATCGGCGTGGCCGGCTGCGTGGCCCAGGCCGAGGGCGACGAGATCATGCGCCGCCAGCCGCTGGTCGATCTGGTGGTCGGCCCGCAATCCTATCACCGCCTGCCGCAGCTCGAGGCCCAGACCCGCACCGGCGCCCGCGCCCTCGACACCGAGTTTCCGCTCGATGACAAGTTCGAGGCCCTCAAGACCCGTGGCCCCAGGGCCAGCCGTGGCCCCACCGCCTTTCTCACCGTCCAGGAAGGCTGCGACAAGTTCTGCGCCTTCTGCGTCGTGCCCTATACCCGCGGCGCCGAGGCCAGCCGCCCCGCCGCCCGCATCCTCGATGAGGCGCGCGAGCTGGTGGATCGCGGCGTGCGTGAAATCACCCTGCTGGGCCAGAACGTCAACGCCTATCACGGCACCGGCCCCGATGGCGCCGACTGGTCGCTCGCCCGGCTGATCTGGGCGCTCGACGGCATCGACGGTCTGCAGCGCATCCGCTTCACCACCTCGCATCCCAACGACATGACCGAGGACCTGATCGAGGCGCATGGCACCTGCGCCAAGCTGATGCCCTACCTGCATCTGCCCGTGCAATCCGGCTCCGACCGCATCCTCAAGCGGATGAACCGCAAGCACACCGCCGACAGCTACCTGCGCCTCGTGGAACGGATCCGCGCCGCGCGCCCCGATATCCTGATGTCGGACGATTTCATCGTCGGCTTCCCCGAAGAGACCGAGGCCGATTTCCAGGCCACCATGGACCTGATCGACGCGGTCGAATACGGCTATGCCTATTCCTTCAAGTATTCCACGCGCCCCGGCACCCCCGCCGCCGAACGCGCGCAACTGGACGAAGACGTCAAGACCGACCGGCTGCACCGCCTCCAGGCCCGCATCACCCATCACCAGCGTGCCATCCAGGATGCGATGGTCGGGCGCACCGTGGGCGTGCTCTTCGAAAAGCCCGGCCGCCTGCCCGGGCAGATGGTCGGCAAATCCGACTACCTGCATGCCGTGCATGTCGCCGATTGCCCCCTCCGGCCCGGCGACCTGGCCCGGGTCGAAATCACCGAAAGCGGCTCCAACTCGCTTGCCGGCAGGCTGGTATCGGCCCCCGGCGACTGAGCCTCGCGCGGGCCGGCCTGAGCATCAGACACCCGCCACAACACCCATCACAGACCCGCCGCGCGGGTCTGAGGCCCCGCCATGCAGGCAAATGTGGCATATTTCAGGCATTGTTTCGTAATTGCACACAATATATGGGGTTTTTCGCTTCACTTTGCGTAGAAAGCTGGTAATCTTTCTAAATTATCTACTGTGATAGCCGTTTTGGGTGTGAGTGCGTTCCCGGTCTCGGGAACCCGGTTAAAGAGGGACAGGGCTGTGACACGACAGTTTCCGCAAAATATTCAGTCTATGGTCGGCGGCCTCGCTGCCGCCGCGCTCGCGTTGCTGGTGTCGGCGGATGCCGCTGTCGCCCAGCAGGGCCAGCGCATCGTCAAGGGCGAGGTGTACCAGCCCGGCATCTGGGTCGATCCCGATGGCTGCGAACACTGGGTCATGGATGATGGCGCCGAAGGCTACATGACCCCGCATGTCACCCGTCAGGGCATCCCGGTCTGCCGCACCGCCAATCTTTGCGGCACGCTCAAGACCGATCAGTATTTCGCCACCGACAGCGCCCGCATCGGCCACGCCGCCCGTCAGAGCCTGGCGAATTTCTTCGCCAGCACAGGGGCCGTGTCCTACACGATCATCGGCCATACCGACAGCCGCGCCTCGGACGAATACAACATGGACCTGTCGCTGCGCCGCGCCAATGTGGTGGCCTCGGTCGCCCGCAGCACCGGCGCCCGGATCGCCGATGTGCGCGGCATGGGCGAACGCGCGCCCAAGGCATCCAACAACACGGCCCAAGGCATGGCGGCCAATCGCCGTGTCGAAATCCTGTGCTGGCGCTGAAGGAGGCGGACCAATGACGACATTCAAACTCATCGCGGCGATCCCCGTGGCCTGCCTTCTGTCCGGTTGCGTGGTCGGTCCCGACAAATCGCGCGACACCGGCCTCATCGACCGCAAGTCGCTCAGCCAGCTTCAGGCCGGCATCTGGGTCGATCCCAACGGCTGTGACCACTGGATCATCGATGACGGTCTGGAAGGGTATCTGTCGCAGCGGCTCGACCGCTACGGCAAGCCGGTCTGCTCGGGCACGGCCCCGCCCACCGTGGCCACCGGCGATTTCAAGGGCGGCTCGTCGCTCTTCGATCCGGCCTCCTGACCGGGCCATCGGCGCGATCGTGCCGTGAAATCCAGCCGCAGGCCCCCGCCTGCGGCTTTTTTCGTCACGGTTCGATGACATTTTGCGCAAGGCGCTTGCACCTGCCGGCGGCTCTTGGCACGATCCGGTCAGACCCTCACCCGCAGGAGATGTTGTTGGTTACCACCCAAGCGCCCACGCCCCCGGATCCCGACGCGCTTGCCGAAGCGGTCGTGGAATTTCCCGACAATCGGCTGCTGATCGACCTGTGCGGCGAATATGACCGTCACCTTGCGGATATCGAACAGAAGATGGGCGTGCAGATCCTGCGCCGTGGCAACCAGCTCGTGGTGGTCGGCGCCCAGCTCGCCGCGCGCGACGCGATCGAGGTGCTGCAATCGCTCTACCAGCGGCTCGAAACCGGCAAGCCCGTCGCCCCGGGCGATGTGGATCGCGCCCTGCGCATGGGGACCGATCTCGATCCCTCCGGCACCCGCGACGGCGACCAGCTCGAGATGTTCAAGGGCGGCCCGGTCGAGATCAAGACCCGCAAGAAACTGGTCGAGCCGCGCACCGACGCGCAGAAAGCCTATGTGAAATCGCTCTTCGCCCATGAAATGGCCTTCGGCATCGGGCCGGCCGGCACCGGCAAGACCTATCTCGCCGTGGCCGTGGGCGTGTCGATGTTCATCGACGGCCATGTCGATCGCATCATCCTCAGCCGCCCCGCCGTCGAAGCCGGCGAGAAACTGGGCTACCTGCCCGGCGACATGAAGGAAAAGGTCGATCCCTACATGCAGCCGCTCTATGACGCGCTCAACGATTTCCTGCCCGGCAAGCAACTCGCCAAGCTGATCGAGGAAAAGCGGATCGAGATCGCGCCGCTCGCCTTCATGCGCGGCCGGACCCTGGCCAATGCCTTCGTCGTGCTCGACGAGGCGCAGAACGCGACCTCCATGCAGATGAAGATGTTCCTCACCCGCTTGGGCGAAGGCTCGCGCATGGTCATCACCGGCGACCGCAGCCAGATCGACCTGCCGCGCGGCGTGACCAGCGGCCTGCATGACGCCGAACGCCTGCTCAGCCGCATCCCCGGCCTGTCCTTCAACTATTTCACCTCCAAGGACGTGGTCCGCCACCCGCTCGTCGCCGCGATCATCGAAGCCTACGAAGCCGACACGCCCGGCGCCTGAATGCCCCGACCCTCCCACGCCCTCGCGGTGTCGCCCCGCCACCCGGGCGCCACTTCACGGCCCCGCCACCCGGGCGCCACTTCACGGCCCCGCCACCCGGGCGCCACTTCACGGC
>Ga0189287_100052_pt1 | contig 152051 bp, 136 predicted proteins | sample UW86minimetaG_FD_130319 | JGI IMG/M metagenome (GOLD analysis project Ga0189287, IMG submission 130319) | Marine microbial communities from the Costa Rica Dome - UW86 mini metaG | ecosystem: Environmental > Aquatic > Marine > Oceanic > Photic zone | place: Costa Rica: the Eastern Pacific...
CACAAACATGAGGGCTGAAGACGTGACTGATACGCTGGATCTGGCGCTTGAGGCGTCGGGATGTGATCAGGTCCACGTTGTTCATAAGCCGCGCCTGCTGAGCGACAATGGGTCAAGTTACGTCTCTGGTGATCTGGCAGAATGGTTGCAGGACAAAGGAATGAAGCACAGCAGGGGCGCAGCTTATCATCCCCAGACACAGGGTAAAATTGAGAGGTGGCATCAGACTTTGAAGAACCGCATCCTGCTGGAAAACTACTTCCTGCCCAGCGATCTCGAAGCTCAGATCGAAGCCTTTGTCGATCACTACAACCACCAACGCTATCACGAGAGCCTGAACAACGTCACGCCAGCCGATGTCTACTTCGGCCGTGACAAAGCCATTCTGGAACAAAGAGAAAGGATCAAACAAAAGACGCTCGAAACGCGACGCTTGCATCACAGCCAGCGCGCCGCATAATCAAACCAACCAGATGAGCCAAACTCTCTCTTAGCTTAAGCCCCAATTGGTTCCAAAAGCTCTGACGACGGACACTTGATGCCCGCTTGGGTGATCGTGATCAACTCACTTCGGTTGATGTCGTCAAAGCCGAGATTGCCAAAGGCATGTCGCGCAAGATCGAAGCATTCATCGTTGAGGCGCGGCGCGATGCGAAACGGCGCTTTGCCATGATCGATTTCCGCCGAACCGAAATGGTTGCCCGTCACAAAGACGAACGAACTAATCTCGGGCGGCGTCAGGAGAAACGCTGGGTGGCAGAAGCCAATGAAAGATCGCAGCGATTGCCGCGCGGGTTCTCTGGAATTTGGCATCGTTTGACGGGGCAGTATGCGAAGATCAAAGCACAGAGCGAACAAGAGACGCTGCAAGCATGGCAACGTGATCGGGTGGAGAAAGATGTGCTGATCTTCCGGCGGTTCGAAGAACGTCAGGTTCTTCAAAGAGATGTCAAAAAGCAACGCGCCATCGTTCGAGAAGAACTGATGCAACTCCGCAAAGAGGTGGCGAATTATAAAGAGAGCGAGGGCTTTGATCGTGAACTCGAAAAGGCCGAAGAAGAGCGACGGCGCAGGCACTCACGACTACGTCGTAGTTTGGATCCGTAGAGGCAGGGGCGCTTATGTGTGAAGTGGCTTGTTGATCTCAATGACCCTGAAGGCATGGGATATGGCCGAGCAGAAAGAAAGATTGCTCTTAGCATTGGGGATCGGACTTGGTAGCGTCGTGTCATCTACCCTACCAGCTTCTCGGCGAAGTTGCGGTCACGGGCGTGGAAACTGAAGGTAACTTCGGCAACCGTATCTCCGTCCTCGTTGGCCAGCTTGACTTTTCCACCAAACGTCACGCTGCCGGTCGTATCTAGGGCCCTGTCCATCTCAAGACGCGTGGCAGAAATCTCGGATGTCGCGCTGATCTTCCCCCGCGCTTTTTTGGTGAACGAAATCTCTGCGTTTGACACGACGATGGTGAGGCTCGGCAGGCGATCAAAGACAAGCGCCGTCAGTTCAGCTCCGGCGGTGGTTTCGGCGAGGGTGAACAGCGCGCCTGCATGCACGCTTTGGATGTGGTTTTCGATTTCCGGGCGCTGTTCCAACGAACCCGCGCCTCCTTCGGCATTGGCTTGCGTGAGCGTAACGCCGACATGCTCCACAAAGGGAACGGTCTTTGGCAATTGATCAATGATGAAAGCTTCCATTTTGAGATTTCCTCTGATCAGGCTACGCCAAAAATGGAGGCGGTTGCATTGTTCAGCACACCAGTGCCCGAAAGAAACTGTCCCCCGTCCACAATCAGTGTCGAACCTGTAATGTACGACGCTAGAGGTGAGGCCAAATAGGCCGCTGCCGCGCCGATGTCATCGGTTCGACCAAGGCGACCCATCGGGATGGTATCAATCAGCGTCTGGTGCAGCGGTGTAGCGGCAAGGCGGGCGAGCCCTTCTGTCCCCTCAACAGGACCAGGCACAATCGCGTTGGCGCGAATGCCGTCTTTGCCCCATTCAAGCGCCAGCTGGCGCATCAGTTGTTCAACGCCAGCTTTGGCCGCACCGGCATGGGCCTGATATGCAAACGGCATAAAGGCCTGGGCTGCGGAAATCATCAGCAGGCTGCCACCGGTTTCGCATAGCTGCCCATAAGCCGCCTTTGCGGTGTTGAAAGTGCCGATCAGATCAATATCCACCACGGTTTTGAAGCCGTTTAGCGACATGTCCTTTGCGAGGCACAGAAAGTTCCCGGCGGCCCCGGCCACCACGACATCGGCGGGCCCGAGCACTGCTTTTGACCCGTCCATAAAGGTCTGCATCGCGCCTGAGTCGCGAACATCGGCGACGCAGGTAAACACCTCTGCCCCGGTTTCGCGAAAGGCTTCGGCTGCTTTCTCGAGCTTCGCCTCAGTGCGCCCGCAAATGGCGATATTTGCACCCAAGTCGGCAAAGGTTCTGGCGATCCCGAAATTGATCCCGCTGCCCCCGCCTGTGACGGCAATGGTTTTTCCGGCAAAAAGGTCTTTGGCCAGAATATCCTGAATCCTCATGATTTTTCCTTTGTATTTTCGGTCATCTGGCCATCTGGCCAGTCATCAAACCTTGGCGGCTCACCCAAGGGCCCCGGGCGCGGCGCAACGGCGGTTTCGATCAGTTGGACAAACCGCCCGAGGCTGCGTTCAAGATCAGCCGAAGTTTCAGAAACCGGGCGGTTAAGCATCATGCCCTGCATCTGAAACATGACCATTTCGAACACGTCAGCGGGATGCAGACCGAGCTTTGTCGGGGCAAAATAATGTGACGCGGCAAGTCGAAACGCATCGTTGACCTTCTTAAAGCTCTGCCCGAATTGCGCCGCAAAGACCGGATCGGTGGCGGAGGCGTTCAGAAACTCCAGCATCAATCGCCCTTCGGATGTCAACATGACCTGCCGCCAGATCGCGTCGATCAGGTATTTCACCCGGTTCTCTTCGTTTTCAAGGTTACGCATGGCCAGACCCAGCCGCCGGAAAACATGGTGGCCTGCATCCTCGGTTGCGGCAGCCATCAGTTGTTCTTTGGTGGCGTAGTGGTGCAGATGGGCGCCTCGGGTCAGGCCTGCCTTCTCGGTGATTTTGGCAATCGTCGCATTGCCGTAGCCATCCCGCGCCACGCAAACCCGCGTGGCCGCCAGAAGTTTCTCGCGTGTTTCGCGAGAACGATCTTCCTGTTTGCGCCTGGGACGTTTCGGAGGTTTGGGGGCAGTTTGGGGCATGTCTTCCTCAATTTAACTCGGCTGAATAGCTGGCGCGCAATTTGGCGTCAGGCGTCGTCAGCAACATTAATCACAATCTTTCCTCTGGTTTTCCAGGTCTTGCTTTCGGCAAAGGCCTGCGCGACGTCGGCCAGCGGGTAGGTGCTGCCGACGGTGCTTTGGCAGATGCCTTCGGAATACCAGCCAGCAATCTGAGTCAGTTGCTCCGTGCTGGTCCTTGCAAAAACCAGACGCACGCGCCGCGTTCTGAGCAGGCCAAAGCCCGACAGCACAGCCGTTTTGATGGCCTGCATCAGGTTTGGCACGGTTGGGATCGGCGTGACATAGACGCCCCCCTTCGCAAGCACCCTGCGGCATTTGACGAAAGACGAACGCCCCACCGCGTCAAACACCATATCCTGCCCCCGCGTCGATTTGCTGAAACTGGTGGTTTCATAGTTGATAAACTCATCCGCGCCGATTTCTTTGCAAAAGCCTTCGTTCCGGCCACTGGCCACCGCTGTCACATGGCACCCCATGGCTTTTGCAAACTGAATTGCAAAGGAACCGACACCGCCTGCCGCGCCATTTACCAGAACACAGTTCCCTGGCTTCAGGCCCTTTAACCCGCGCAACGCAGTCTGACCCGCACAAGGGATCGCGGCGGCAATATCGGGTGCCACATTCCGGGGTCTGGGCGCAATTGCTGCCTCATCCACGACAACAAATTCCGCAAAGGCACCCATTTTCCACGCAAGCCCAAACACTTCGTCGCCAACCCTGGTGTTCTTCACGCCCTTGCCCAGCGCCGCCACCCGGCCGCTGAAGTCGCTGCCCAGCGTGATCGGTGGCCTGCCCATGAAGGCTTTGAACTGATAGCGCCCCTCCTGCAACAGCCAGTCGCGCGGATTGACCGAGGCTTTGTGGACCTGAACCAGAACCTGTTTCTTACCGGGTTCCGGGCGCGGGATGTCTTTAATCGAAATCACATCCTTTTTGCCATATTTGCTGAGGCGCAGCGCCTTCATGATGCCAGCTCCCGGATTTCCACTGCGACTTCATGGAGCGTTCCTCCATCAGCCTGCAACGCCCGCAGACGATCCGGCGGGGTAAAGCGTGTGCCGCTGCTTTGCGTCAGTCTTTCCATCTGCTGAAGGAGCTTATCAGGCCCTTCGGTGTCAATATAGCGCGCGACCCCGCCGGTATGTGGTGCAAAACCCCAGCCCAGAATCGACCCGATATCCGCATCAACCGCCGACTTCAGAACACCATCATCCATGCAGCGCAAAGTCTCGGCCACCTGGATCATCATCAGGCGTTCAGTGACCTGTGCAACATCCGGCTGATCGGCAGTTTGCGGGAAACGTTCAGCCAGCCCGTCCCACAACCGCGGCTCAGGCCCGGAATGATCATAAAACCCTTTACCAGCCTTTTCGCCGGGCCGCTCCTGCGCAACCATCCGGCGCGCGGCTTCAATTCCCGGCGATTCATCAAACGCATCGCCAAGGTCTGCCACAGTCTGATCTGCGATTTTCACCGCAAGGTCGAGGTTCACCATATCCGCCAGCCGCAACGGCCCCATCGGCATCCCCGCCGATTTCCCTGCGTTTTCGATCAGCGCCGGATTGACCCCTTCACGCAGCAGCGCCATCCCCTCGGTCATGTAGGACGACACAACGCGGGTGGTGAAAAAGGCCCGGCCATCATTCACGCCAATGGGCGTCTTTTTGATCAGCTTTGCAAAGTCGAACATGGCGGCGAGGGTTTCGGCGCTGGTTTGCGTGCCGGAGATGATTTCCAGCAACGGCATTTTTTCAACGGGAGAGAAAAAGTGCAGCCCGATGAACCGTTCCGGCTGATCGACATAGGCGGCAAGCTCAGAAATCGGGATTGTGGAGGTGTTGGAGGCGATGACAGCATTAGCCGGTGCCGCCTCGTAAATTGACCTAAGCACTTGTTCTTTGATGGCTTTGTCTTCGAATACGGCCTCAATCACCAGGTCGCAATCGGCCAGCGCTGCATAGTCCGCGCCAGCGGAGATTCTGGCCATTTGGCCCTTTGCATCCGCCTCGCTCATGAACCCGCGCGAAACGGGTTTTTTGAGCAGGTTTTCGGAATAAGTCAGCGCATTGGCGGCAACGTCGGCATCCCGGTCAATCACCACAGCTTCCAGCCCGCATTTCGCCGCCTGATACGCAATCCCGGCCCCCATCAGGCCCGCGCCGATTATGCCGATCTTGCGGAAGCTCCGTGTTTCGAAGCCTTCAGGCTTTTTCTCAAGCGCATTGGCACTGTTCAGCCCAAAGAACAATGTGTGGATCATGTTCCGCGCCACTTCGGTGCACGCCACCTGAATGAAATTCCGCGCCTCAACCTTCAGCGCCTGTTCCATCGGCATTTGCAGGCCGTGATAAACCGACCGCATAATCGCTTCGGGCGCGGGATAGTTCCCATAGGTGTTTTTACGCATTTGCCCGGCGGTCCCGGCAAGGATCGGAAGGTTTTTGGCCGTGTGGATTTGCCCGGTCGGGGTGCGTGGGGGTTTCTGATCCCAGGGTTGTTTAGCCCCCGGATTGGCCTTAATCCACGCGCGGACAGCGTTCATAACCTCGCCCGGCTCCGCGATTTCAGTGATCAGCCCGGCCTTAAGCGCAGGCTGCGGACGGTAAGATTTGCCGGTGCTGAGCGCCGTGATGGCATCGGTCAGCGGCAGCAGCCGCGACAGGCGCTGCGTGCCGCCAAACCCCGGCATCAGACCCAGCTTTGCCTCTGGCAGGGACATCTGGATCGCGCTGTCATCCGCGACGATCCTGGCGTGACACGCCAGCGCAAGTTCCAGCCCGCCGCCCATGGCGTGGCCCTCGATTGCTGCGACAAAGGTTTTGCCGCTGCGTTCCATATCCAGCATCAACTGGTTCATCTGCATAACACGCGGGAAAAGAGCGTCAGCCGGCAGCTCTGAAAGCCGCAGCGCCATGTCCAGATCCGCGCCGACGTGAAAGACATCTTTGGCCGAGGCGATGATACATCCGATGACAGCATCATTGGCCAGCAGCGCGCGGACTTCATCCTCAAACTCCGTAATCGTCTGTTCGTCAAAGACGTTGACCTTCTGCCCGGGCAAATCCCAGGTCAGCGTCGCGATGTTGTCACTGTCGATTTCGACCGAAATAGCTTTTGCCATCTGATTATTCTCCTGCCCGCTCAATAACCATCGCGATGGCCTGCCCTGACGCCGCGCACAGCGTGGCAACGCCAACTTCCTTGTCGGCCCGTTCCAGTTCATCCACCAATGTTCCCAAAATCATGCCCCCCGTCGCGCCGAGCGGATGGCCCATCGCAATCGCCCCGCCATTCACGTTGACCTTGTCATGGGGCACGCTGGTTTTATCCATGAAATACATCGGGACGGAGGCGAAGGCCTCGTTCACCTCCCACAGGTCGACATCGCCAAATTGCATCCCCACCTTGTCCAGCGCGATGCGCGAGGCTTCGACCGGACCCGTCAGCATGATTGTGGGTTCAGAGCCGATCGAAACACAGCTCAGAATACGCGCCCGCCGGGTCAGACCCACCGTTTTCGCACTTTCACCACTGCCAATCAGGATCGCCGCCGCGCCATCCACAATCTGCGAGGAATTCCCGGCGTGGTGGACGTGATCCAGCTTTTCGACTTCCGGGTATTTCTGCGTCGCAACCGACCCGAACCCGCCCATTTCTGCCATCATGGCAAAGGAAGGGTCGAGCGCGCCAAGCGATTGCATATCAGCATCAGGGCGCATCGCTTCGTCGTGTTCCAGGATCGGAACGCCGTTCTGATCCCGCACCGCAACCACACTGGTCGCGAAGAACCCCTGATCCCAGGCAGCCCCTGCACGGCGCTGGCTTTCTACCGCGTATTCATCGACGTCCTGGCGCGAATAGCCCTCCATCGTAGCAATCAGATCGGCGGACACACCCTGCGGGATCATGAAATGCGGCAGCGCAATATTCGGATCGGTCAGCGCAGGCATACCCGAGCCTCCCATGCCGACGCGCGACATCATTTCGACCCCGCCAGCAACGACAAGTTCAATATCCCCGGCTTTCACGCGTGACGCGCCCAGCCCGACAGCTTCCAGACCGCTTGCGCAGAAGCGGTTGATCTGCACACCCGGCACCGCATCGCTATAGCCCGCAACAAGTGCCGCAGAACGGGCGATATCGGCGGCCTGGTCCTTAACCGGGTCAACACATCCCAAAATCACATCATCAACGCTTTCGACGGCAAAGTCGTTGCGTTCCGCAAGCGCGCGCAATGTGCCCGCCGCCAGCTCAATCGGTGCGACTTCGTGCAATGCACCGTCTTTTGCCTTTCCCCTGCCTCGCGGCGTCCTGACCGCATCAAATATGAACGCTTCTGCCATCGATCCTCTCCCTGCTGACCGGTATCAGGCCACTCACTTCCCGACCCGGCCAGCCGATTCGCCTGTATTCGGATTGGTTGTTACTTACATGCTATTCGTAACGCAAGTTATTGACTCAGATTTTCCATGGCTATACGACACGCGGTCAACGGGGAGGAAAGAATGAGACAATTTGCAACAAAACAAGATTGCCTGAATGTCGAGCAGGAAATGAGCTGGGCGGACCGGGACGTTCCGGCCACCACCTACGGATTGCTGACACGGGCGCGTGAGAAATATGGTGCGTCCGACGCCCTGACGTTTCAGATGTTTTCCGGCGATAATGCGCCTGCTGCGACGTATTCATGGGACAATGTGCACGCTCAGGTGACCCAGACGGCGAACCTTTTTCGCGCGCTTGGTGTCGGCCCAGATGATACGGTTGCCTACGTTCTGCCCAACTGCCTTGAGACCTGTTTCACTTTCCTGGCCGGAACCGTCGCGGGCATCGCCAATCCGATAAATCCGTTGTTAGAAGCCGAACAGATCGCCTCAATCCTGAACGAAACCGGCGCAAAACTTGTCGTAACGCTGCGCCCTTTCCCCCGAACAGACCTCGCGCAGAAGGTGGCAAAAGCGCTGGAAGGAGCGCCCGGTGTTACAACAGTCCTGGAGGTGGATTTTAACCCCTACCTCACCTTCCCGAAATCCTGGCTGCTGTCGATCATCCGGCCAAAAGTCACCTACCCCAAACATGTCGCGGTGAAACCATTTGCGGCATCGGTTGCAAAGCACAACATCACCCTGGATTTTGAAGACGTGCAGCAGGATCGCATCGCGGCCTTTTTCCATACCGGAGGCACCACCGGAACGCCCAAAGTGACGCAGCATCGCTATTCGGGCATGATTTATAACGGCTGGCTGTGCGAGCTTTTCATGTTCAATGAGAACGACAATGTTCTCTGCCCACTGCCGCTATTCCACGCCATTGCAAGCTATGTTGTGCTGATCGCAGTCCTCGCAAGCGGGGCGCATGTGATCTTTCCCACGCCGCAGGGGTATCGGGGCGAAGGGGTTGTCGATAATATCTGGAAACTGTCTGAGCGCTGGAAGATCAGCTTTATCTTTTCGGTTCCGACGGCCATCTCCGCCATGATGCAGCGCCCGATCGACGCGGATATGTCCACGATCAAAACGGCGTTTTCGGGGTCTTCGCCCTTGCCGGTTGAGCTGTTCAAACGGTTTGAAAGCGCAACGGATGTCACAATCGTCGAAGGCTACGGCATGACCGAAGCGACCTGTATCGTCGCCTGCAACCCCATCGCCGGGCAAAAGAAAATCGGTTCAGTCGGATTGCCGCTGCCCTATACCGACATCGTGATTGTCGAGGAAACGGATTCCGGGCCGAAACAGGTTGAACCCGGCGCCATCGGCGAGATCTGCGTTTCCAGCCCGGGTGTTTTTCTCGGCAGCACCTATACCGATCCTGAAAAAAGCCGGGAACTCAGCTTTGAAGGCACCCATATGCGCACAGGCGATCTGGGGCGGTTTGACGAAGACGGATATCTCTGGGTGACGGGGCGCAAGAAAGACCTGATCATCCGCGGCGGTCACAATATCGACCCGGCCTTCATCGAAGAGGCGCTGATGTCCCACCCCGCAGTTGCCTTTGTCGGCGCGGTTGGTCAGCCCGATGCCTATGCGGGTGAAGTGCCGTGCGCCTATGTGGAACTGATGGCGGATGGAAAGGCAACGCCTGAGGAACTGCTGGACCTCTGCAACACACAACTCAGCGAACGTGCGGCGCGACCAAAGCATATCGAGATATTGCCTGAACTTCCGAAAACGGCGGTTGGAAAGGTCTTCAAACCTGACCTCCGGGACGCGGCGATTATGCGAGTTTATACACAAGCTCTGTCGGAGGCCGATATTCCCTGCACGGTTACCACGGTACGTGCTGACGGCAAACTCGGGAGCGTAGCCTGCGTCGAAGGGGACCGGTCGCAAAACCACAGAGTTGGCGCCGTGCTCGGGCAGTACGCCGTTCGCTGGGAATGGTATGCGGAATCGGCCTCAACTTTTATTGCTGATTGAAACCGGCCGGGGTGATCCACTCTCGCCGCGCTCTGTTTGTATGATTGTAAGTTCTTTTGCACGCTTGCACCTCCCACCAAGGAACTTGCAGAGATGTCTTCGCGTGTAATTTAAAACAGGGAGGAACGGCGACGTTCCTGCCAAAAGCCCTGGCTGGACTGATAACAGTGGTGCGAATACATCAACTCAGGTCAACACCATCCAGATCAGCGGCCTTGAGCCTGAAGCGGATGGCATTCCCTTCGTGAAGGCCTTTGAATTGCTGGTGGGCATACATAATAACCGCTTCCTGATCGGCCTCAGGAACGCCCTGTGCCTTGATTAAGGCTAGAACACCATCGGAGTCAAAACGCCGGGCCTTGAGCACGCAGAACCGAACGGCTTCGCGCACAGTTTCGCGATAGGCGAGCGCGGCCTTTGCAGGGACATCAACTTCAGCGCGCAGGACACGATATTTTTCGGCAGAGGCCAGATAGCTCCCGACATAGATCTCGCGCAAAAGCGCGGTGTTGTTGAGTTCGTAAATGCCAATCAGCCCGTCGATATAGGCCGCATCATCCATTGCCAGAAAGGACATGGGCGCAAGGTCAGCTTTGAGCAGCGGTATGTTCGAAGCTGTCTGACGTCATCTATTGGCTGTTAGGGTCAGGACCCATTGATTTCCGCTTAGTGGCGTGATTCACGGTTCGAAAACGAGCGGTGAACATGTCTGATCTTTTCTGGCTTACGGATGCGCAGATGGCGCGCCTTGAGCCCTTCTTCCCGAAGTCCCACGGTAAACCTCGCGTTGATGACAGGCGCGTTTTGAGCGGGATTATCTTCATCAATCGCAATGGTTTACGGTGGCGCGATGCCCCTGCTGCCTATGGGCCGCACAAGACGCTGTACAACCGCTGGAAACGGTGGAGCGACAAGGACATCTTCGCGCGGATGATGGCCGGTCTGGCAGCCGAGCACGGCGAACAGAAGACCGTGATGATCGACGCGACGTATCTGAAGGCCCACCGGACAGCGACCAGTATGGGCGTCAAAAAGGGGGGCGTGGACGTTTGATTGGCCGAACCAAGGGCGGCATGAACACCAAACTGCATGCCATCTGCGACAGTCAGGGACGTCCGCTCAACCTGTTCGTCACCGCCGGTCAGGTCAGTGACTACATTGGCGCGCGGGCATTGTTGAGCAGCCTGCCGGATGTCGACTGGCTGCTCGGGGACCGCGGATATGATGCCGACTGGTTCCGGAAAGCGCTGAAAGACAAAGGCATACGCGCCTGTATCCCTGGTCGGAAGCAGCGGAAGAAAACCGTCAAATACGACAAACGCCGCTACAAACGACGCAACCGGATCGCAATCATGTTCGGCAGGCTCAAGGATTGGCGGCGGGTCGCCACGCGATACGACCGTTGTCCCAAGGTCTTCCTCTCAGCCATAGCTCTCGCGGCTACTGTCATCTACTGGCTATGAGTCCTGACCCTAGCCAAGGATATCGCCGGGGCGGGTTAACCGTTGTCCTGATCTTTGAACTTTGTTGCGTTCGCAAATATTCTTATGGTTGGTTTGACAAGAGGCTTGTAAGCATAGCGTAACAGCCAACCGGGGAACGTGCTGCCTCTCTCTTCATAGGCAACGCGGGCACGCGGGTGCTCCATGAACCGAAGCCCCGAAGGACGATAGCCAGGGTTTTCCACATGAAATGCAATTCTATTGATGTACTTGATATTTTTATATCCATAGTGGTCTGGTGCAACCAGGCGAAGCGGAGAGCCGTGCTCCCGGGTTAAAGGTTTATCATTCAACCGATCTGCCAAAATGACGTTATCTTGCAAAAGATCGCTTAGCGGCAAACTGGCCCTAGCTCCATCCCGTGCTTTGAGAATGACAAACGTCGCATTTTCATTCGGCTTCGCCATAGGGCTAATGAGCTGTTCAAAAACGTGTTTGAACAGGATGCCCTGCCATCTCAAACCAAGGCTGCTCCACGTTGTAACGCAATGGAAATCAGCAATAATCTCTGTTCGTTGCAAGCCCGCAAGCTCTCCGTCCAGTACCAACTCATTATCTACATCCCCGGAGATGTGAAGGCGGGGAGTGCCCGTCTCAGAGGGAAAACGATCGGCAAACTGTATCAGTCCAAATCTTGGCATCTTGCCAATATCAAACTGCCCCTTGGGCAGAGCCGATGACATTTGCTGTGTCCTTTAATTCTTCGTATTGGAGGCAAGATTCCGAACCAGCAGGAAAAAAGGTGTTTCGCCAACCAAATACGCCTAATCATCTGTCTCTTTATCATACACTGTCTCCAGATGATCAATAAAATTTTGAAGACATTCCCTTAACTAGACTCAAGACCCATTTATTTGCGCCTAGTGGCGTGTTTCACGATTTGAAACCCTAGCGAGGGACATGACTGATCCTTTCTGGCTAACAGATACGCAGATGGCGCGTCTTGCGCCATTCCTCCCCAAGTCCCATAGCAAGCCGCGCGTGGACGATAGGCACGTGTTGAGTGGCATTATCTGCATCAATCGCAATGGCTTGAGGTGGCACGACGCCCCTGCTGGGTATGGGCCGCACAAGGCGCTGTACAACCGTTGGAAACGGTGGAGCGACAAGGGTATCTTCGCGCGAATTATGACTGGGCTGGCTGCCGAAGCCGGCGAGAAGGCAACCGTGATGATTGACGCGACCTATCTGAAGGCCCAGCGGACAGCGACCTGCATGGGTGTCAAAAAGGGGGCGTGGGCGCCTAATCGGGCCACCAAAGGCGGCGTGAACACCAAGTTGCATGCCATCCGCGATGACCAAGGGCGACCGGTTGACCTATTCATGATCGCTGGACAAGCCAGAGGTTATATCGGGGCACGGGCATTGCTATAGGGCCTTCCAAAGGTCGAATGACTGCTCGGGGGCCGTGGTTATGGCGTAGATTGGTTCAGAGAAGCGCTGAAAGACAGAGGGATACGCCCATGCATCCCTGGGCGAACCCAACGCAATACGACATTCGAATACGACAAGAACCACGAGAAACGCCGCAACCGCATAGAGATCATGTTCGGCAGTCTGAAAGACTGGAGGCGTGTGGTGCTACGTTAAGACAGATGCTCAACGCTCTTCCTGTTAGCAATCGCTCTCGCCACCACCATCGTCATAGTCAAGTTTCGAAACTCAATGTGTCCAGAGCCTAGGCGCAGGGGGAAACGGCAGGCAACGCCGCGCAGCTTGGTGTACAGGTCTGGCGGGGTCTCGCTATTCCTGTGATCAGGCTTTGCCTCAACGCTGTGTCTGAGCTGCAACGCCGAGCATGGAAAAACCACCGTGTTTAGCAAGCAGTCCCTTCACTCGAGGCCTTCTGGCTGGTCGACGAACATGAAACACGACTTACAGTCTATCGTGCAGCCACTGGGTTGTCTTGAAGACTTCGCTTTGGGCCCTTTCAATCCTGATGTTGATGACTTACCTGTTCGCTCATCACTACATCCAATCACTTGAAAAGTACCTGTTCGACCGCTAGGTTGACGGGCTGTAAAAATACACGGCGAAGACAGCCAAGCTCATAACTGTCATCTATTGATCTGCAGACCTAGAGAAATCGTTGATCATCATGAAAACTGAACAATCCGCCCCAAGTGATACCGTAGTGCCTAAAAGAGTCGTGATGCTAGCATATGAGGGCGCAAGTTCGATGGACATAATTGGACCGTTGGATCTATTGGCCGGAGTGCAGATTGCACTTAAGAGTCCCGATAAACTTTACGAAGTTGAGCTGGTCTCACCTCATGGCGGGCTAATAAATACAAAGCCCGGAAATATTGTGATGAATACAACGGCCGTAGCTGATTTAATTGACGGTCATATTGACATTCTATTAATCGCAGGTGGCGAAGCAGCATTCGAGATCGCCAAGGATCCTGACATATGTTCGTTGGTTGAAAATCTGGCCTTGCGATCAACCTACGTGGCTAGCATCTGCACCGGTGTTTTTCTACTAGCACAAGCTGGGCTTCTTAAAAACCGTCGAGCTACTACACATTGGGCTTGGTCCAAGAAGCTTTCAGACGACTTTCCCGAAACTTTAGTTGATGCTGAAAAAATATACGTAAAGGACGGAAATATTTTTACGTCTGCAGGTATTACTTCGGGGATGGATCTTGCCTTAGCGCTAATTCAGTCTGATTTTGGTGCCGAGACTGCCTTAACCGTCGCTCAATTCTGGGTGATGGTTCTAAAGAGATCAGGCGGGCAATCTCAATTTAGCTCCCTCTTGCCTGTCCCCCAAGAGATTAGTACGCCGATTGACCGTGTTATTACGTGGGCACAAAAGAACTTGACTTCGGATCTCTCAGTCGACGAGATGGCAAAGTACATCGCCATGAGTCCTAGAAATTTCTCGAGAAGGTTTACGAAAGAGGTGGGATTGACGCCTGCAAAATATGTTGAAACTCTTCGTTTATACAAGGCCAAAAGTCATTTGGAGCTGTCTGAAAAGTCATTAGATGAAATTGCAAGAGTTACTGGTTTTTCGAATGCAGACAGTTTGCGCCGTAGCTTTCTTCGCACTTTTAAGGTTTCACCAAAATATTACAGACAGCGAAATGGCTAGAACCTGTATTTCTTAGTCGACCTAAGCGGTCCATTTCTTCACTTCTTTGACGGTCGCATTAAGCTCCAGCCTCATTGATTTTCACAGCCAGAAGATGAAGGTTACGGCGAGGGCGACGGCCGAGAGGAAGACCACCGGACATCTGTCGTCGCGTGTCGCGACCCGGCGCCAGACCTTCAGCCTGCCGAACATGATTTCGATGCGGTTGCGGCTTTTGTAGCGGCGCTTGTCGTATTAGACGGGCTTTCCGCGCGACTTGCGGCCCGGGATGCATGGCCTGATCCCCTTGTCTTTCAGGGCGTCGCAGAACCAGTCCGCGTCATATCCGCGATCTCCCAGAAGCCATTCGGCCCGCGGCAGGCCGCCCAGCAGCGCCAGCATAGTCGCTGGTCTGGCCAGCGGTCATGAAGAAACGGATCGGGCGTCCGTTGATGTCGGTGATCGCGTGCAGCTTAGTGTTCATGCCGCCCTTGGTCCACCCGATCAGCCGACCGCGCCCCCCTTTTTACCGCGCATGCTTGATGCCGTGCGGTGGGCTTTGAGATAGGTCGCGTCGATCATGATGGCCTTCTGATCTGCCGTCTCAGCGGCCAGTCCTTCGAAGATCCTGGCGAACACGCCCATCTCGCTCCAGCGCTTCCAGCGATTGTAGAGCGTCTTCGGTGGGACGAATTCCTACGGCGCATCGCACCATCGTAACCCATTGCGATTGAATAAGACTATCCTGCTAAGAACGCGCCGGTCATCGACACGCGGCTTGCCATGGCTTTTCGGAAAGTAAGGTCGAAGCCGCGCCATCTGTTCCTCGCTTAGCCAGAAAAGATTGCTCATGATGCCCCCATTTTTGGGGGCACGTAAATCACGCACAAAGTCAGCCGCGAGCTGATTAATGGGTCCTGAGCCTAGATGGCAGCCGCGCTGTTTCAGTGCTGTGTCGTGCGAAAGCCGGTTGCTGGTCTTGCGCTTCATGGGGGATCATCTGATCATAAAATGCCGATAACTAACTGGATTGGATAGGTAAATACCTCAGTCGTTTTGTGCAATAATGCCACCTCCATCCCCTGATGGCTGAAATTGCTGGAAAGTTGTCATTAACCAAATGTTGCCAAACAACTAGAGTCACGAAACCTACTTGGGCTTCATAATGAAGGATCATCAAAGAGGATCACTTCTCACTGTATAGTGGTGCCTCTCAATTCTTCTGATGTTTCCCAGAAAACTCTATCAAGCATAAGTAGGTGGCCAAAACCAGGATAGCCGGATTGAGAGGAAATACATAGTGGCACTGCGAAATAAAACTATCGTTTCCTCAGCTATTTTAAGGCCCGCACAAAAGATTGAAAGTCTTCTATATCTGCACTACACCAAAATTCCATCAAAAAGAAATTTACACAATATAAAGAAGAGCGGTATTTTTGCAACTTGCAAAGATGTAGGAGGAAAAAATTGCATTATTGGTTCTCTTAAGGATATTAAGTTCGATTTAGTTGTGATCGAGCTGGGTTGTGAATGTCAATCAAATTTCCTTCTTAAGTCTTTCTCCGAAATTAGGCCTATATTTTCTGAAAAGTTAGTAATTTTGCTGGATCCCAAAAATCCGTTAAGATTTCAAGAGGAAGCCAATATACCATCTGTCCATCAATATGCTGAGGTGACTAACACTATTGATCAGCTAGCGCCACTTTTGGCTACCAACGGGTTTATAGTTTCTTTTCTATTGCCAAACCTTAAGGGTCAAGATTCATAGCCAGTAGACTGCAGCCGCGATGTGAGCGATGGATGAAACGAATACCTTTGGACAGAGGGCATAGCTTGTAGCGACTCGCCGCCAGTCTTAGAGTCTAGGATCAGGACCCATTAATCAGCTTGCGGCTGATTTGGTTGCGTGATTGACGTGCCCCCAAAAATAGGGGCATCATGAGCAATCTTTTCTGGCTAAGCGAGGAGTAGATGGCGCGGCTTCGACCTTACTTTCCGAGGAGCCGTGGCAAGCCGCGTGTCGATGACCGGCGCGTTTTTAGTGGGATAATTTTCATAAATCAAAATGGGTTACAATGGTGCGATGCGCCGTAGGAATACGGCCCACCGAAGACGCTCAACAATCGCTGGAAGCGCTGGAGCGAGATGGGCGTGTTCGCCAGGATCTTCGAAGGACTGGCCGCTGAGACGGCAGATCAGAAGGCCATCATGATCGACTCGACCTATCTCAAAGCCCACCGCGCGGCATCAAGCATGCGCGGTAAAAAGGGGGGCGCGGTCGGCTGATCGGGCGGACCAAGGGCGGCAAGAACACTACGCTGCACGCGATCACCGACACCAACGGGCGCCCGATTCGGTTCTTCATGACCGCTGGCCAGATCAGCGACTATACTGGCGCGGAGGCGCTGCTGAGCGGCCTGCCGCGGGCCGAATGGTTTCTGGGAGATCGCGGATATGACGCGGACTGGTTCCGCGACGCCATGGAAGACAAGGGGATCAGGCCATGCATCCCGGGCCGCAAGTCGCGCGGAAAGCCCGTCAAATACAACAAGCGCCGCTACAAAAGCCACAAACGCAGCAAGATCATGTTCGGCAGGCTAAAGGACTGGCGCCGGGTCGCGACACGCGACGACAGATGTCCGGTGGTCTTCCTCACGGCCTTCGCCCTCGCCGCAACCGTCATCTTCTGGCTGTGAAAATCAATCAGGCTGCAGCCTAGCATTCCAACTGGACCAATTAGATGGGGCTGACTCGCTCAAAGTCTCAGAGAGCGCCGCCCCTGCATATCGTAGGGGTTAGTTCTGTCATACGCACAATCCAGAGCTTTCTGCCGCCAATTCAAATTATCGCGCAACGACCTTGATATTCCTTTTGATAATTGAGAAACTGCCTCTGGAAATTGCACGATGCTATCCCTATAGAATCTTGGATACTCCGAATAGTTTTCGATTTTGGAGCAACTAAGCACCAGAGTTGGGAGACTTGGCCGCGTTAAGCGAAACAGCCTGATGAAACTTGATAGCGTTGATACTCCAATTTTAGTGTCTAGATGGATGCAAATAAGTGCAAAGTCGTCAGGGTTCTCTGATATGTCACAAAAAGCTACCTCCAAGCTATTTACGCTTTTCGTTGCAAAACCAAGCTGCTCAAACATAAACAATACTTCGAGTTTAGGGCGATCATCGAAATTTACCACTAGTACGTTATTAACACCAAATAGAAGACTATCAGCATAATCGAATTCCTCTGAATTAGTGTGATCTTGATCTATGTACATCGTAGACTACCGCTCTTTCATCGTCTTCAATGATCTGTCTTTCAAAGAAAGAAGTATTTCACCATGCCAAGAAACCGGTAATATCGGACAAAATTGCGCGCCCTCGACGCCGGGCATTGCCTGTTTGACATCAGCGCCTCTATTCGAAGAACTGAGACGCGTGATGTCGGATGGTGGGGTTGCTCAAGCCACCATCCTCTTTGGGGGGTTGCCCTAGCTTAACCAAGTGGTCGCGGAAGGCGGCCGCGTCCGTCAGCGTAACCTTGTCTGTCTGACGTCAGCGCTTATGGGTCCAAATAGGGCGATTTGATTAGAGAGTGTTTCTGGCTCATCGTGACCACCGAGGAGTGGACGATGAGAAAGACAACTAAGAGCCCTAGCGAGAAGATCTTCAAAGACATCAAACGGGCAACCCGCAAACAGTATTCAGCTGAAGAGAAGATCAGGATCGTGCTGGATGGCCTGCGTGGCGAAGATAGCATTGCTGAGCTTTGCCGCCGTGAGGGGATTTCTAGCGGTCGCCAAAGTCGCCCATGGTGGTCGCTACTACGTCGCAAAGCGGGTCGTGCAATTGGAGTTCGACCGAATCGATGAATGCCTTAGCGCATATCCAGCCAAGAGAGGCGAATTTTAGAAATTGAGGGAGAAGCAGTAACAGCGGGAACATTTCCGCGCATCGTGGGAAAGCCTCGAGGTGGACGTTGGGGTGGACTGCGTTCCCAGGAATCTCTTAAGCTTTTAATTTTGCTAAGAAATTATACTAAAAATGGTGCGGGTGAAGGGACTTGAACCCCCACGCCTTGCGGCGCCAGAACCTAAATCTGGTGCGTCTACCAATTCCGCCACACCCGCATCCGGTCAATGAAACAAGCGATCACAGCTTGCTTCGCAGAGCCGCTAGATAGCAAACAGTTTCAGAAGATGCGAGAGGAAATTTTTACTAAAAAACAGAAGACAAGGGACGTTATCCACAGTAAGCTGCTTGTATAAAAAATACAGGCAGAGCAGTAGGACATAGCCCATGAAACCGAAAACGGTCGGGGCGCGGCGTGGCGGGATCGCCACTAAGGCCCAATCGGAGTCTATCTTTGGCATATTGCCAGGGACTGAAATCCTGACTTTGGACGGCGCATTGCCGGTCGAAGTCTTGGCTCCAGGAGACAAGATCATCACCCGAAGCAGCGGTGTGGCGATGCTGAAAGGCGTCGAACACGGCTACCAGATGTGCGAAACCGTGCGCGTGCGTGCAGGATCGCTGGGACATGATCGCCCAGGTATGGACACCGTCCTGCCCTCCCATCAGAAACTTTTGATCCGGGATTGGCGCGCCAAAGCCCTTTATGGTGAACCCCAGAAACTGATCGAGGCCAAGAGCCTAATCGACGGTGAATATCTGCGCCTGCAGCCCAAAGCGCGGCACATGGTGTTCCGGCTCTACTTTGATGAGCCGCAGGTGGTTTACGCCGACGGGCTGGAGCTGGAATGCGCCACAGCCACCATTCGCATGGCGGCCTGAGCCACACGCGACAGAGATGAGAAACGGGCCTGCCAGATGCGGGCCCTTTTTCGTTGTTACAGCTCTTTTGCCAACAAATCGTTAAGCACCCGCGGCAACTGCTCCGGCAGATCCTCGGCGATCAGGCCGGGCCCAAAGCTAAGGGCACAGTCTACATGCAGATAGGCCGCCGTCGCCGCCGCCTGATGCGGCGCAAACCCGCGCGCCAACAGGCCTGTGATGAACCCTGCCAGCACATCCCCTGCCCCGGCGGTGGCCAGCCAGGGGGCGCTGCGCTCATAGCTGGCGGCATGCACCGAACACTGGCCCGACGGATCGGCGATCACCGTATCCGCGCCCTTGAACAGCACGGTGCAGCCGGCCCGCGCCGCTGCTTCACGCGCGGCATCCACCTTGGAATAGGCCGGGCCCTTGGTGGCGGGCGCCTGCAGTTTGGCGGCGATGTCGGGGAACAGGCGGGCAAATTCGCCACCATGTGGGGTCAGCACGCAGCGCTCATGCAACATGGCAAACAGCGCCTCAGGATCCTCAGCAAAAGCGCTCAGCGCATCGGCATCCAGAACCGTTGGCCGCGCTGCCGCCAGAGCGACCGGCACCAGATCACACGCCCGCGCCAACCCCAATCCCGGCCCCAGGCAGAGCGCATTGAGCCGCGCGTCCTCCAGCACCTCCGCCAGCCCCGCCGCATCCGGCACCCGCGTCAGCATCAAGGCGGTGATCTGCGCCGCAACCTCCATCTGCGCAGACGGTGGCACGCCAAGCGTGACCAACCCCGCCCCAATCCGCAAAGCCCCCCGCGCCGCCAACCGCGCCGCCCCGGTTTTGCCAGATCCACCGGTCAGAACCAGCGCGTGACCGTGGGAGAATTTGTGCTCTTCGGTGGTTTTGTCGAGATAGGTTGAAGGCGTCTCAATCAACCGCGCAACAACGCGACCCAGTCTCGCCTCGCCCGTCAGCTTCTGCAAGGCCTTTCGAGACATCGCATCGCCCAGGTCAGCATGGCCAAGTCCAATGTCCTTGACGACAACTTTGTTGCAGGCACTTGGGCCGCCCGCCAAAACGTGGCCGGGCTTTAAGGAATGAAATGTGACCGTAAGAGCCGCCGATATTTCCTCACGGCGCCTGTCTGGCTCATCGGTGTCGAGGTAAACTCCTGAATCAGAGCAAACCCCGCTGGGCAAATCCACTGAGACGACGCGAACACCTGGGTATGCCTGCCGTTGAAGTTCTGGCGCGAGACGCCATTCTGACATTTGTGTCACCCAGCCTACAGCGTCAAAGCCCTGAATAGGGCGCGTCAAACCTGTGCCAAAAAGGGCATCAATCAGCACCGTTTCGGTCGTGTATGTGGATGGATCAAGCCGAAACGCATCCTCTCCATCGTCCACATATTCCGTCACCACCCCACTCTCATACCAGCGCTCATAATTCACCCGCGCATCCGGCGGCAGCTTGCCCGGATCGCCATAAAGAAACACCTCCACCGACCAGCCGCGCGCAGCCAGCAGGCGCGCCACCACAAATCCGTCGCCGCCATTATTGCCCGGCCCGCAGAGCACCACAGCTTTCAACGTTTCAGAAATACTCTGGGGGGCGGCCGCAGGCCGGGGGGCAAGGCCCCCTGCCGCCTTATCAGCCTCATGCGCGCCCTCGGGCCTGTCGGCAGCCAGCTCAGGCCATTCCTCAAAGATCGCCTCCACCACGCCTTGCCCGGCCCGTTCCATCAATTCCAAACCGGTGACCTGCCCCGACTCGATCGCCGCCTGTTCAATGGCGCGCATCTGTGCAGCGGTTAGCAATTCCGTCATCTTTGCCCTCTATATCTGCCCTTAAATGGGGCAATTGGCGGCCTGCCCCGCCGTAAAAGTTTTCAAAACGCCTCAATTTTGTGCATCACGCACAATTCTTAACCTGCCCTCAGAAAAGCGCCCGCAAAATGGGCTGACTTCACCCTATCCGTTTGAGCCCGCCAAGGGAAAGTGATCTGACGTCATTCAACGCAGTTCGGCCAGCGGAGGGGACGCTCCGCAACGGCCCCGTTTGGCGAGGAGACCCGGGCGATGAAGAAGATCGAAGCGATCATCAAGCCGTTCAAATTGGACGAGGTGAAAGAAGCGCTGCAAGACGCAGGCATTCAAGGCCTGAGCGTGATCGAAGTAAAAGGCTTTGGGCGCCAGAAAGGCCATACCGAGCTGTACCGCGGCGCGGAATACGTGGTTGATTTCCTGCCGAAAGTGAAAATCGAAGTGGTGCTGGACGACGATCTGGTCGACGGCGCTGTTGAAGCGATCATCGACGCGGCCAAAACCGATAAAATCGGCGACGGCAAGATTTTTGTCAGCCCCGTCGAACAAGCCATCCGCATCCGTACCGGTGAGACCGGTTCGGACGCCCTGTAATCCACCCAAATTCTTAACAGAAGGGACAAGAGCATGAGCGCAGAAGCCGTTCTCAAGCTGATCAAAGACGAAGACGCCGCCTACGTGGACATCCGTTTCACCGACACCCGCGGCAAGCTGCAGCACGTGACCGTGGATGTGGACCTGGTTGACGAAGACTTCCTGGAAGAAGGCTTCATGTTCGACGGTTCCTCCATCGCTGGCTGGAAGTCGATCGAAAACTCGGACATGAAACTGATGCCCGACACCCTGTCGGCCTACGTAGATCCCTTCTACGCCGAGAAAACCATCGCGATCCATTGCTCGATCGTTGAGCCCGACACCGGCGAAGCTTATGAGCGTGACCCGCGCGGCACCGCCCAGAAAGCCGAAGCCTACCTGAAGTCCTCGGGCATCGGTGACGTGGCCTACATGGGCCCGGAAGCAGAATTCTTCCTGTTCGACAACGTGCGTTTCGCCAACACCATCAACAAAGTCTCCTACGAAGTAGACGCGGTTGACGGCTCCTGGAACACCGACACCGAATATGAAATGGGCAACACCGGCCACCGTCCGGGCGTCAAGGGCGGCTACTTCCCTGTGAACCCAATCGACGACGCACAGGAAATCCGTTCGGAAATGCTGTCGACCATGAAGCGCACCGGCATGAAAGTGGACAAGCACCACCATGAGGTTGCCTCCTGTCAGCACGAGCTGGGCCTGATCTTTGACAGCCTGACCAAACAGGCCGATGAGCTGCAGAAGTACAAGTACATCATCCACAACGTAGCCCACGCCTACGGCAAATCGGCTACCTTCATGCCGAAGCCGATCTACGGTGACAACGGCACCGGCATGCACGTGAACATGTCGATCTGGAAAGACGGCAAGCCGCTGTTTGCTGGCGACAAATACGCCGACCTGTCCCAGGAAGCGCTGTATTTCATCGGTGGTGTTCTGAAGCACGCGAAAACCCTGAACGCCTTCACCAACCCGTCGACCAACAGCTACAAGCGTCTGATCCCGGGCTTTGAAGCACCTGTTCTGCGCGCCTACTCGGCCCGTAACCGTTCGGGTTGTGTCCGTATCCCATGGACTGAATCGCCGAAAGCCAAACGTGTGGAAGCCCGCTTCCCCGATCCCTCGGCCAACCCCTACCTGTGCTTCGCAGCCCTGCTGATGGCTGGCCTTGACGGCATCAAGAACAAGATCGATCCGGGCGAAGCCATGGATAAGAACCTCTACGATCTGCCGGCCGAAGAACTGGCTGACATCCCGACCGTATGTGGTTCCTTGCGCGAAGCTCTGGACAGCCTGGCGGCCGACCATGACTTCCTGCTGGCCGGCGACGTGTTCACCAAAGACCAGATCGACGGCTACATTGAGCTGAAGATGGAAGAGGTCGAAACCTACGAACACACCCCGCACCCGGTTGAGTTCGGCATGTACTACAGCTGCTAATCCGCACCCGCGGTACGCAGAAAGGGCGCCCCACGGGGCGCCCTTTTTCGTGGCATGTGCGTCCCTTAACAGCCGCTACAGGATCAGCTTCAGCACGCTGCCAATAGACCCCAACAGCTTTGAGGCTTTGACGAATTTGTTCGCCAACGCTTCGCGGTCTTTTTTGGTATTGTCCAATGCGTCCTTGGCAGACTTAAACTTCTGGGTGACGGCGGAATAATCGGTGTTTTCATCATAGCCCAGTAGGCTCAGGTACTCTTCTTCCAGCGCAGCAATGGAGGTCGCAACCTCATCCTTCTGGGCCTGCGTCATATCGCTGTGTTTTTCGACACGATAGAGATCCCCCAAGGCGTTAATGATCCGATCTTTGGCCAGTTTGTTATTTGTCGTGCTCATGGGGCACCTCATCCTTCGACTGCGTTAAAAAGAGCTTCAAAGTCTTTCAGGACGGCAACCGCATCCTTGATCGCTTCTTCGAAATTTGTAGGTTCCGTTACCGCCAGAATATGCGCCTTACGCAGCGCTTTGACCGCATCGGGACCCCGTTTGATCGATTTCATCTGATTTGCCAGGGTTTGGCTGCGTTGATCGAACTCTTTAAAACGTTCGATAGACCCATCCAATTTGCGGCTGTTCGACAGCACACACTTTGCCTGCGTGTCCCATTTTGCCACCGCTTGTTCCGACTGTTTGGTAACTTCTCCAACGTCTCGCTTCAGCAAAGCCTCCAGGATAAACAATGGATCGATCGCTTCGCGCATAACCTCGCGGATACGTTCCTGCCGGCGGGCCTCCCCAACGCGGGAGACGAGGGCAAAAGCGGCCTCAGACACCGGGCCGACTTGCGTTTCACCAAACGCAATCGTTGAAAACTCGGTTACGGCTGTAGTCAGACCCGCCTGTGCCTCCGTCAGCTTTTGCAGGCTTTTACCTCTGGTCGCATCGGTGAGCGCCTGAACGTAGGACTTGAGCGCCTTGCCTGCGGCTGCTTGTTTCAGGGCCAATTCACTGGGTTTGGGCGGCTTTGCCGGCGCGCCCAGCTTAATGGTTTTGCCTGATAGGTATTGGCACAGACGCTGGTTTTCGGCAGCACCTGTCAGCGCGACAGACTGCAGCTCCGCCGGCACACCAGTGATAGACGCCGCAGAAGTCGCAAGCTTGGTAAACTCATCCGTTGTGTCCTCGGGCAGCGGCTTCGCACAGGCCGCAAGACCAACCACCAACAACGCTAAAATTGAATAGTGTCTCAGCATCTTGAAAAATCCATCTATGGTTTCAAATAGGCTGATCCTATTTCTGCCTGTTCAAACGTGAATTGAACGTGATCTTGCCTTTCCGCCTTTAATAGCCCCCACCGCGTATGTGTCTTGTGAACTGGGGACCACCGAAATCACTGGCACATATCCTCGCCCACCCCCTGCTTGCCCCTTGTCAGAGATCAAGGCATGGTAAGATCCAACAGACGGGCGGGTTTGCCCTTCAACCATTTTGAACAGACCTGGGCAGGTTGCATGGACATTGACGCGCTTTGGGACTTTGACGATCTGCCTGCCAGCAAGGCGCGGCTGGAGGCGGCGCTGGCGGCGGCCACGGCCCCTCAGGATCAGGCGATCTGGCTCACTCAATTGGCGCGAATGGCGGGGTTGGAGGGTGATTTCACCCAAGGCGAGCTGCTGCTGGATCAGGCCGAGGCGATAGGCCCCACTGCCGCAACAGCGGCGCGTATCACCCTGGAACGGGCGCGGCTGGCGCGCGAAGAGGGCCGCAGCGCTATGGCCGCGACCGGGTTTCATCAGGCGGCAGGCCAGGCCCGCGCGGCGGGCGCCACCGATGTGGCACTGGATGCGCTGCACATGCAGGCCATCGCCGCACCGCCCGCCGTTGCCCGCGCCATTGTGGATCAGGCCGAGCGATTGACGCGCGAGGCCCCAAGCCAGCGCCATTGGCTGGGCCCGTTTTACAACAACCTCGGCTGGGCCCTGTTTGAAGCGGGCGAGATCGCCGACGCGCTGGAAATGTTCAACCGCGACAAGGCTTTGCGCCGCAGCCTAGGGGCGGAAAACGAACGTCGTGTCGCAGGTGTGAACGCGGCCAAGATGCTGCGTTATCTCGGCCGCAATGCCGAAGCCCTCGATCAGCTGCAGAGGTTGGTGGTGGAGATCGGGCCGCAGGGCTTTGGTCTGGGGCTGGTGTTTGAGGAACGGGCAGAACTGGCCTTTGCCACGGGCAAGCCGGAAGAGGCGCGCCATTACGCCGCTGAAGCCCGCCGCCTGTTTGAGGCCCGCGGCATGAGCGCCGATCAACACCCCTCGCGCTTTGCCCGGCTGAGCCATCTGGCCGAACCCACCGGTTAATCCCGTCCCCCGCCGGTGCTAAGGCCGGGCTTGACGCGCGCCCCTCACCTGCCCAACCCTATGCATATTCAGACCACGCCCTTTGCAGGAGGTTGCCGATGCTGCGCGCCCTTTTCAGACCCGCCGTCCCCCTGACCCTATTGTCCCTGACCTTATCCCTCACCCTGCCCCCCGCCGCCACGGCGGCCACCTGCGGCAATAGCGCGGTGGGCTTTCAGGCCTGGAAACAGGACTTCGCCAGCTACGCCCGCAAAAAAGGTGTGAAACAACGCGGCCTCGCCGCCCTGGCCGGGGCGCAATATGCCAGCCGCACCATCGCAGCAGATCGCAACCAGAAAAGCTTTCGCTATTCGCTGGACAAGTTCATGCAGATCCGCGGCGCCACCACCATCGTGGCACAGGGGCGCAAACGCAAAGCACAGGATGCGGCGTTCTTTGCGGCGCTGGAAAAACGTTATGGCGTGCCTGCCGGGGTGATCCTAGCCATTCACGGTATGGAAACCGGCTTTGGCCGCTTCATGGGGGACAGCAATGTGGTCGATGCCATCACCACGCTGGCCTATGACTGCCGCCGCCCAGCCTTTTTCACCCCACATGCGCTGGCAGCGCTGCAGCTGGTGGATCGCGGCGGGCTGAGCGCAGGCACTTTGGGCGCCAAACATGGCGAAGTTGGCCACACCCAGTTCCTGCCCGGCAATATCCTGAAATACGGTGTCGACGGTAACGGCGATGGCCGGGTTGATCTGACAAACCGCGTGGATGCGCTGACCTCCACCGCGAACTTTCTGAAAAAGAAAGGCTGGCGCCGCGGCCGCCCCTATCAGGAGGGGGAACGGAACTTCAAAGTCATTCAGGAATGGAACGCCGCCACGGTCTATCAACAGGCCATTGCACTGATGGCCGCCCGCATTGATGCACCTTAGGGGCATGCGCCCCTGCGCTTTTCAATGTTCCCCAAATACTCATTGCCCCCTCACCGCCGGGTGCAAGGCCTCAATCAGCGCGCAACGCTGGCCGGTCCCGCCGCCAAGGCGCGGCCCAGATCGCCCTCCAGCATGAAGGTGTGAATGGAAAACACCGCCGCGCCGGTCTGTGGCAGGCGCAGGATGCATTGCTTTTCTGAGCGCAGGAAAGAGGCCTCCTCCTTGCTGCCCCATTCGCGGTGATCAAATTCCGGCCTTGGGTAATGCAGCTCACTGACGCCGTACCACAGGATGTTGAACCGCCAGAGCGGCCGGCCAGGGCGCACACCGTCAAACAGCCGCTGCACCCGTTTGGCCAGGTTGGCGTCATATTCGTCCACCGGCACATGGATCGCGATCAGCGGCTTGCCCAGCTTCTGCGCCAGCGTCCAGCTGGAGGGGAAACACAGCACCGCACCGGTCAGCACGTGTTCGCCGCCCTCTTCATCGCCCTCTGCCCCCCCCTGTTTTTGCAGGATGCACAGATCCTCCTGCACCAGATGCCCAAGGGTGGCCATCGGATCATTGCGGTCAATCTGCACCCGCTGACCATCAGGGCGCAGCACAGTTTCCGCACTCACGGTGAAATCCGGGCGGCTGGCCAGTTGGCCCAGAACCAGATCCAACAGCTCCGCCGCAGGCTCTTCCGCTTCAGGCAGCAGACCGATCACATTGTCGCGTTTTTTCGCGATCAACTGGGCGCGATAGGCCATCTGGCCGAGGTAAGCCTCATCCACATGTAGCCAATCGGCCATATCCAACGGCTGGATCCCCGGCAGGGGCCGTTGCGCGGATAAATCATAGGGCAATTTTGTCTGTAAGATCTGTGTCATAGCCCCCGATCTAACAAAAAACGAAATAAATTGAAAAGAGCGCTAAACATCCAGATGGCCTAGGCCGTTAGGTATATCAAGCCGCTGCAAAAAGAATGGCGGCATGGCATGAGGCTTGCACACCCCTATCGCATGCAAGTGGTAAAAACGCCCGTCCCAGGCGTGAAAACCTCGCGCTTTTTGCGCCGACCTTTGGTGACTCGACTTAACGAATCACCCGAGTCGCATTGGCATGGGAAAAGACCAGCGATCGCCCCGGAGAGGGCGAAAAATTCGACATGGTCACGACGGCACCCCGCCGGATTTTAGGATAAAATTTTGCGCTCTTAAGGCGAAATGACACCTCCTTTGGGGGGTATCGGACCTCGAATAAGTCGGCAATTCCGGCTTGCCGTGGACTTGGCCCGGGGCCTTCCACAGTCTCCATCTCAGAAATCTACATTAGGCAGCTCCCCACCTATCGAGCATCAAAAAAATAAGGTTGGGAAGCGTCCGAAAAATCGAAGCGAACACCCTAACCACCTTTTCTTGACGAAAAGAGGGAGCAGTAATGATTTATCTGAACGCACAGTCTCTGGGCGCTAATGAGTACACACAAGAACTCTTTGGGGCCAATGTTTTGTCCAGCCGGGATCAGATCGGCGAAGACGGCACCTATGATGAAAAGGTGGCCGCGCTTGGCGTGGAACACATCCGCTATCCCGGTGGATCGCTGACCGAAGACTACTTCGATCTGCGCAACCCCGACAAAGAGACGGCGATCGATCCCGACACCGGCAATACGGTTGAGCTGCTGCCTTATAGCGAGTTCATGTCTTATGCCGAAGACAACAACATCGACGTCACGGTTGTGCTACCCACGCGCTATTACCTGAGCCAGGAAGAAGACGCGAGCGGTCACCGCACCGAGGCGGTGGATGATCAGGTGCTGCGTGATTTCATCCGCGACACGCTGGACGGCAAATATGGTGAGCCGACCATCCGCGGTTTTGAGATTGGCAACGAATACTGGGGCAGCGGTGAGATGACCGCGCTGGAATACGGCCGTGTCTCGGCCCGTATGGCCGAGATCGTGCATCAGGAAATCAACGCCCATCCGCAGGCAGAACTGTTTCAGGACATCGACATCCTAGTACAGAACGGCCAGAACTACGGCTCCTCGCGCCTGTCCAATGACTATGACCACTTCCTGACCGGTGAAGAGCAGCTGGCGGCGGTGATCGAAGATTATAACCTGGGCGATCTGGACCCCGAGGTCTTTATCTACAATTCAGGCGATGTGGCCTGGCCGAAGGTGATGAATGAAATCATCATGTCGGAGTATGACAAAGCCTCCGAGATCGAAGCGGTCGATGGTCTGGCGCTGCACATCTACTCCAAAGGGGCTGACAACCCCGGCAGCCGCGATTTCGATCTGCGCACGGTGGAGCAGACCTGGGATGAACGGTTTGGTGAGCTGGAAAAACACATCACCGAATGGAACCTGAAAGCGACCCACAATTGGGACGTGACCGAAAACTACGGTTTGAAACAGGCCCATGAAATGCTGAACATGACCGAGGAGTTCACCGAACACGGTGTCGACTCGGGTTTTGTCTGGGCGATCCAGCAGAACAACCTGACCAACCTGGCCGGCAATGAGGGCGAAGAAGTGCCCCTGACCGTCCCTGGTGAGATGTTCCGCATGATGAATGAGGTGCTGCCCAACACCACGGCGCTGGATCTCAGCCCCGATGACCGCGATGAACATGAGGTGACCGAAGAGGAAACCTCGGTCCATGCGTTCTACAGCGAAGACACCTTCGTGACCTTCATCGCCTCCAACAACGATGAGGCACAACAGACCGAGATTGACTTCAACCAGATCCTGGAGGCCGGTGGCACCATGCGGGTTGAGGTTCTTGGGGTTCAGGATGGCTACAGCCCGACCGACAGCGAAAGCCCGGCGGAAGTAACCCAGCTGGATCCGGCAGACGTCTTCCGAGACGGCATATTCACGGCCGAGCTCGACGCTTATGAAATCATAAGGGTCGTGGTCGAAGATCCCAATTATACCGAGGACTTCGACAGGATGGTGAAACTGGAACAACAAGCCAACAGCGACACCGAACCAGACGACGAAGTCCTGATTGTCACCCCAAGCGAACCCGACCAACCACCCGCACAACCACCCGCAGAGGAGAACGAACCACCCGCCGAAGAAGAAAGCCCAGACGACGGCGGGGCAATGGAAGCAGGAATGAGCGGCCTCTTAGGTTTCCTCCCCCTGCTGGCTCTTCTGGGCGGCTTCTAAAACAAACACACGACCTTGGGTGCTGACCCTGACTTCGGTCCAAAACAGAACCAAACATAGGATCTCATTATCTCTTCGACGTCACATTCCGAAGATTGAGAACGACGATCCAGCGATACGCGGCCAGGATCCGGCACGCATCAGCAAGGCTGAAGCAGGATTTCCCGGACACCGCAGAAAAAAATCCAAACATTCAGAATTTGCGCCGAAGTGTGTCTAATTGCGACCTATACTTTGGATAGATTCTTACCCCCCTCCGCCATCCCTGCTACCCCCCTCTGCAACGCGGCGCATGGCCCAAGGATATCCCCCATGTCCGATCTGATGCGCCAGCGCGCGATGGGCGATATCGCGCCGCACAAAGGGGCGCGGCAGGACCCTTGGGCTATATGGGATTGGGTCTGGCGGATATGCGGCACATGCAGATCTGGCGCTTGCCACAGAAGGGAAAGGGGCGTTGCCCCTCTGCTTTCAAAATGAAATTTTGACCGCATTCACCCCCGAGTATTTAGGGTCCTGACCCTTGAAACGATGAAAGCGCCTTTCAATGATCCTCAAATACTCTCGGCGCGACGGTAATTCGAGCGCATCACATAATCCTTACGCGGGCCTTTGACCGTCCAGGTGGCCTGCCAGTCAGGCCAATGGGCAAATTCCATCACCACGTCATATTGGTCCGGGCTGCACCAATGGGCGGCGGCGATGTGATCTGTGGGGCTGACCGTGGGCGTGAAGCGGAAGAACGGGCGCTCATCAGCAAAGAAGGTCGCGATTTCCGCCCCCTCCTGACGCCAGATGTAGCGCTGTTCCCCCTGCATCGGCGGCTGCCCCGCCACCTGCAACGTGCCGCTTTCGATCAGCATCAGCCCGCCCTCATGGGGGCGAAACTCGGCCCATCCGGTGAGGGTCATATCCGGACCAACGGCATTTGTGACCAAACGGTCAAGCTGCCAGCGTCCCTCAAAGGCAAAAAGATCAAGATTTACGGGGATCTCAGCCATGTTATCCGCCCTCCTGCCCTTGTCGTAACCTCGTCACACAGGTAAGGAAACCGCGAGTTCCAGCCGATCAAGGAAAAACCGATGATCCCTCGTTATGCCCGCCCCGAAATGACCGCCATCTGGTCACCGGAAACCAAGTTCCGCATCTGGTACGAGATTGAAGCGCACGCCTGTGACGCTCAGGCCAAACTGGGGGTGATCCCGCAGGAAAACGCCGATGCCGTTTGGAAAGCCAAAGACGTTGAATTTGACGTGGCGCGCATTGATGAGATCGAAGCGGTCACCAAACATGACGTCATCGCCTTCCTGACCCACCTGGCCGAACATGTTGGCAGCGAAGAAGCACGGTTTGTGCATCAGGGCATGACCTCATCGGACGTGCTGGACACCTGCCTGAACGTGCAGCTGGTGCGCGCCGCGGACATCCTGCTGGCCGATATGGACCGCCTGCTGGCGGCGCTGAAAACCCGCGCCATGGAACATAAAGACACCGTGCGTGTGGGCCGCAGCCACGGCATCCACGCCGAACCCACCACCATGGGTCTGACCTTTGCCCGGTTCTACGCCGAAATGAACCGCAACAAGGCACGTCTGCAGCAGGCCCGTGAAGAGATCGCCACCGGCGCCATCTCGGGCGCGGTCGGCACCTTCGCCAACATCGACCCCGCCGTTGAAGAGCATGTCTGCGAGCAGTTGGGCCTGAAGCCAGAACCGATCAGCACCCAGGTGATCCCGCGTGACCGTCACGCGATGTTCTTTGCCGTTCTGGGGGTGATCGCCTCGTCGATTGAAAACGTCGCCGTTGAAATCCGCCACATGCAGCGCACCGAGGTTCTGGAAGGTGCGGAGTTCTTCTCGATGGGTCAAAAAGGCTCCTCGGCGATGCCGCATAAGAAGAACCCTGTGTTGACCGAAAACCTGACCGGTCTGGCCCGTCTGGTGCGCATGACCGTGATCCCGGCGATGGAAAACGTGGCGCTTTGGCATGAGCGTGACATCTCGCACTCCTCAGTGGAACGTGGCATTGGTCCGGATGCAACCGTGACGCTGGACTTCGCGCTGAACCGTCTGGCCGGTGTGGTTGAGAAGATGCTGATCTTCCCCGACAACATGCTGGACAACATGAACAAATTCCCCGGTCTGGTGATGTCGCAGCGGGTGCTTCTGGCCCTGACCCAGGCCGGTGTCAGCCGTGAAGACGCCTATTCCATGGTGCAGCGCAACGCCCTGAAGGTCTGGGAAGAGCGTGTTGATTTCCGCGAGTTGCTGCTGGCCGATGATGAGGTTGTGGCCGCGCTTGGCGTTGATGGCATCAACGAGAAATTCGACATGGGCTATCACACCAAACATGTCAACACGATCTTCAAACGGGTGTTTGGCGAAGCCTAAGCCGCCTGTCCTGAGATGATGAGACCGCCCCTTTCGGGGGGCGGTTTTTTTGGGCCGGTGGGGCTGGCGGGACGCCCATTCGATTTTGCGGCGGATTTGTGGTAGGGTAGCGGATCTTTAGGGAGACCTGCCAATGTATCGAACTCTTGTGATCGCCGCCCTTTTGACCGTGGCCCCCATCACGTCTTATGCGATGGGCTGTTCCTCCGGCCATAGCCAGCAAGCGATGAGCTGCGCCGACGGCACCGTCTGGGATGAAACCGCACGGGCCTGCGTCAAGGTCACCGGCTGACGCCCCTTCGACGGATCGGACCCGTTGAAACCAGCCAGAGGCATCGCCTTTGGCATGGGAGCTTTTGAGCGTCTCCAAGCCATTCACGCCCCAAACAAAGGCGCAATTACAGCGCCTTAGGGCCCAAATCTCACCTTCAAATTGGTCTACAGGCCGGCGCAACCAGCGCGCCGTTTCCCTGTCACCTGCGCGAAAACTCTGCGGTGACAGTTACAAATGGATGCGTTAAAGCCGATATGTCGGCTTGCCCGGCCAGATCTTACGGCCCTTACACGGCGATCTGATATCCCCTCAAGCCACGGATCCGCGCCGCGTATGTCCCAAAACACCAAAGCCATTTTGCTGATGATCAGCGCCATCTTTTTCTTTGCCGCAATGGATGCCACCGCCAAGGAGTTGAGCCAACGGGTTGGCACCCTGCAGGCGGTCTGGGCCCGTTACGCCGGTCAAACCATGATGGTATTCCTGATCGTTCTGCCCCGCATTCAGACTGTGGCGCGCACCCGCTATCCACTGTTGCAGCTGGCGCGTTCGGTGATCCTGCTTGGGGCGACCGCCTCCTTCTTTACCGGGATCACCCATATTGGTCTGGCTGAGGCCACCGCCATCATGGACATCAACCCGGTGCTGATCACCCTGGGCGCGGCGCTGTTTTTGGGGGAACCGCTGGGCCCACGCCGCGCCTTTGGCATTGCGGTATCGCTGATCGGCGCCTTGATCATCATCCGCCCCGGCAGCGGTGTGTTTTCGGTCTATGCGCTGTTCCCGCTGGCGGCGGCGTTTTTCTATTCGGCCTATAACCTTGTTACCCGCTATGTGGGCATGAATGAGGATCCCTGGACCTCGCTCCTTTACACGGCGGCCTTTGGCGCGGTGATCCTCAGCTGTCTGGTGCCGTTTTACTGGACGCCGCTGGATTTGACCTCCTTTGCGCTGCTGTGCCTCCTGGCCTGTTTCGGCACCATCTCGCAGTTGTTGCTGATCAAGTCGCTGTCACTGGGTGAGGCCGGGATGCTGGCGCCCTTTGCCTATGTCGGGCTGATCTTTGCCACGCTCTGGGGCATGGTCTTCTTTGATGAATACCCGGATTTCTGGACGGTGATCGGGGCGCTTGTGATTGTTGTGGCTGGGATTTATGTCTGGCATCGAGAAACTGCGCAGAAACGGACCTGATCCCAGATGGCCCAACCCAAGCCCCCCTTTCTGACCCGTGCGGGCCAGTACACGGCCAATCTGATCCTCAGCGCACCGCTGAAGCTGGCACTGTGCCTGCCCTATCGGCCACGGGTCTGGCTGATGGGCGCGATGATGTCGCGGGTGCTGGCGCCGCTTCTGGGCTATCGCAAGCGGGTGCGAGACAATCTGGATCTGGTCTGGGCCGACCTGTCTGAGGCCGACAAGCGCCGCCTGGCCCGGCAAGTGCCGGAAAACTTTGGCCGCACGCTGGTGGAAATCTATTCCGGCGCGCAGCTGAAGGAACATTTGGCCGAGACCAAACCCGAAGGCCCCGGTGTGGCGGCCCTTGAAAAGGCCCATACCGAGGGGCGGCCTGTCATTCTGGTCTCCGGGCATTTTGGCAACCACGACGCGGTGCGCGCCACGGTGTCACGTGATTTTTCGCCCGTGGGCGCACTCTACCGGCCGCTGGACAACAGCTATTTCAACGAACATTGGGAAGCCGCGATCGAAAGCGTCGCCGAACCCGCCTTTGCCCGCGGTCGCCGTGGGCTGGCCCAGATGGTGAAATACCTGCGCAGCGGCAACATCATCGCTCTTCTGGTGGATCAGCATGTCAGCGACGGCGCGGATCTGACCTTCTTTGGTCATCCGGCCCGTACCACCCTGTCGGCTGCGGAAATGGCATTGAAGTACAACGCGCTGGTGCTGCCGGTCTTTGGTGTGCGCCAGCCCGATGGCTATGGTTTCCGTGCCATCATTCAGGATGAGATCCCCCATGGCAGCGCCGAGGACATGGCGCAGGCGATGAACGACGCGCTGGAGGCGATGGTGCGCCAGCATCCCGAGCAATGGTTCTGGGTGCATCGCCGCTGGAAACAACGTGGTAAGAAAAAAGCCGGCTGAGGGGTCCCCCGCCGGCTCCTGATTTCTCTGATCGCTGGTTCAGCGCAGACGCGCCGCGGCCAGAATGCGGCCCGGGCCACGTTCCTGCACGATCACCACCAGCGGATCCTCTCCGCTGACCTTGGTGCTGAGATCCAGCGGCCGGCGCATGTTCCATTCATCGAGGAGCTGCCAGTCGGTGACGATATTGGCGTAGGTGATTGTACGGCCAGCGTTTTCGCCAGAGCGGATCTGCACCGATTTGCGCGGCATGTAGCGCACAAGCTGCACCAGAACCGGGGTCTTGGCGCGGGCGACCTTGCTGGCCGTGACCTGCAGCTGATCGCCGGTGATCGACAGCTGTAGATCCACCGTGACCTCAGCTGCAGCGTGGCGCTCGATCAAAGCATTGACGTTTTTGGGGTGGTTGCCGACCACATGTTCCTGCCCCTGCACGATCATCTGAGGCGTATAGATTGAGCGGCGACCGGCAGCGCTGGCATAGGCCTTTTGCCGTTCGGTGTGCTGCGGTGAGGCGAACTTGTCCTTCCAGCCGATGTAATCCCAATAATCCACGTGCAGCGCCAAGGGGATCACGTCATCCCGTTTGGCCAGCTCACCCAGAAAGGCATCCGCAGGCGGACAGGACGAACAGCCCTGCGAGGTGTAAAGCTCGACCACCACAGGGCGGTCTACAGATTGGGCGGCGGCCGCCGTGGGTAAGGCCACAGTCGTCACGCTGCCCCAAACGGCCAAAGCCGCGGCAAACTTGGTAACCAGTCGACGCATGAGTTTCGTTTTCCCCAACGAATGTCTTTTCTTGGTTTTAGCCAATTCGGGCTGAAATAACCAATCAATGATTTGTCACGAGACGGTGATAGCCTAGTTGAACATGCGGAACGTGCCAATTTTCACAGCATCTGTGCGGCCTTAGCGCAAAGGCATCCGCGCGCCAGACTTGATCGCATTCACGGGATGCGGCAGAACCAATCGCAGCAAGACCCTTATCGTATTTCAAGAGGGAGACCAGCCATGCCCATCACAGTTGGACAAGACACTGCCAAAACGCGTCAGACCCTGACCGCTGGCAGCCAATCGATTTCCTATTATTCCATCCCCGCCGCGCAGGCCGCAGGGCTTGGCGATTTCGCCAAACTGCCCGCGGCGCTAAAGGTGGTCTTGGAAAATATGCTGCGCTTTGAGGACGGCGGGCGCACCGTGTCTGTGGACGACATCAAAGCCTTCGCCGAATGGGGCGCCAAGGGGGGTAAAAACCCGCGTGAGATCGCCTATCGCCCGGCCCGCGTTTTGATGCAGGACTTCACCGGCGTGCCGGCGGTGGTGGACCTGGCCGCGATGCGCGACGGCATTGTCGGCCTTGGTGGCGATGCGCAGAAGATCAACCCGCTGAACCCGGTGGATCTGGTCATCGACCATTCGGTGATGATTGACGAATTTGGCAATCCGCGCGCCTTCCAGATGAATGTGGACCGCGAATATGAACGCAATATGGAACGTTATCAGTTCCTGAAATGGGGTCAGTCGGCCTTCAACAACTTCCGCGTGGTGCCGCCGGGTACCGGAATCTGCCATCAGGTAAACGTGGAGTATCTGGCCCAGACCATCTGGTCCGACACCGATCAAAACGGTGATATGGTCGCCTACCCCGACACGCTGGTCGGCACCGACAGCCACACCACCATGGTGAACGGTCTGGCCGTGCTGGGCTGGGGTGTTGGCGGGATTGAGGCTGAGGCCGCGATGCTGGGTCAGCCAATTTCCATGCTGATCCCCGAAGTTGTTGGTTTCAAACTGACCGGCGAAATGGTCGAAGGCACCACCGCCACCGATCTGGTGCTGAAAGTGGTGGAAATGCTGCGCGCCCATGGGGTGGTCAGCAAGTTTGTGGAGTTCTTCGGCGACGGGTTGGACAATCTGCCCCTCGCCGATCGCGCCACTATTGCCAATATGGCGCCGGAATATGGCGCCACCTGCGGCTTCTTCCCGATCGACGGTGAGACCCTGCGTTATATGCGTCAAACCGGCCGGGATGAGGATCGCCTGGCGCTGGTTGAGGCCTATGCCAAAGAAAACGGGCTGTGGCGGGATGCGGACTATGATCCGATCTACACCTCCACGCTGGAACTGGACATGGGCACCATTGTGCCTGCCATCTCAGGCCCGAAACGGCCGCAAGACCACATCGCCCTGACCGAAGCCAGCGCCGCCTTTGGTCGCGAGATGGCAGAGACCTTCAAACGTCCGTCGGACAAGACCGTGGCGGTTGAGGGCGAAGATTACAGCCTGTCGTCGGGCAAGGTGGTGATCGCCTCGATCACCTCCTGCACCAACACCTCAAACCCCTATGTTATGATCGGGGCCGGTCTGGTGGCCCGCAAGGCGCGTGCCCTGGGGCTGAACCGCAAGCCCTGGGTCAAAACCTCGCTCGCGCCGGGGTCACAGGTGGTGACCGAATATCTGGAGGCCGCGGGCCTGCAAGAAGATCTGGATGCCATCGGTTTCAACCTTGTGGGATATGGCTGCACCACCTGCATCGGCAACTCTGGCCCGTTGCAGCCTGAGATTTCCAAAGCAATTGCTGATGGCGATCTGGTGGCCACCTCGGTCCTGTCGGGCAACCGCAACTTTGAGGGCCGGATCAGCCCGGATGTGCGCGCCAACTATCTGGCCTCTCCGCCCTTGGTGGTGGCCTATGCGCTGGCCGGTGACATGAACATCGACCTGACAACAGAACCTCTGGGGCAGGATCAGAACGGCAAGGATGTCTTCCTGAAAGACGTCTGGCCCAGCAATGCTGAGATTGCGGAATTGGTTGAGAAAACCGTCACCCGCGAGGCGTTCCTCAGCAAATATGCCGATGTCTTCAAAGGGGATGAGAAATGGCAAAGCGTCGAGGTGCCCCAGCAGGAGGTTTATGACTGGCCTGCCAGCTCAACCTACATCCAGAACCCACCCTATTTCCAAGGCATGGGGATGGAGCCGGGCACGATCAGCAACGTTGAAGGTGCCAAGGTGCTGCTGGTGCTGGGCGATATGGTCACAACCGATCACATCTCCCCCGCGGGTAGCTTTGCCGCCTCCAGCCCGGCGGGGCAGTATCTGACCGACCGGCAGGTGCAACCGCGCGAGTTCAACTCCTACGGATCGCGCCGGGGCAACCATGAGGTGATGATGCGCGGCACCTTTGCCAACATTCGCATCAAGAACGAAATGCTGGACGGGGTTGAAGGCGGCTATACCAAAGGCCCCGATGGGCAACAGACCTCGGTCTATGAGGCATCGATGGCCTATCAGGAGGCCGGCACACCACTGGTGGTCTTTGGCGGCGAACAATACGGTGCCGGATCCAGCCGCGACTGGGCGGCCAAAGGCACCGCTTTGTTGGGTGTAAAAGCCGTGATCGCGGAAAGCTTTGAGCGGATCCACCGGTCAAACCTGGTGGGTATGGGGGTCATTCCATTCGAATTTACCGGCGGGGACAGCCGCAAGACGCTGGGGCTCACGGGGGAGGAAACCGTTTCCATCACCGGCCTCGACAGTGTTGAGCCGCTACAAGAGGTGCCCTGCAGCATCACCATGGGCGACGGTACGGTGAAGGACATCACCCTGAAATGCCGAATCGATACCGAGGTTGAGGTGGAATACATCGAAAACGGTGGCGTGCTGCATTATGTGCTGCGCAATCTGGCCAAGTCCTGACGCCGCCACCGAATAACTTCACATAAACAGATGGTTAAAGCCCGAAGCGATACAGATCCTTCGGGCTTTCTCTTGGGCGCCCTACGGGACCGGTGGGCGGCGCCACTCCCCTTTAGCGGGATGAGATCCGAAAAAACTCACCCTATTGGGAGATTTCTTTGCGGATCGCCCTAAGAAATCAGTCGGCTTGCCGTACTAATGGATAGCTATACGATTGCACAGGGTGGCTGGAAGGGGTCTCCAGAGAGATACCACTCAGGTGCAGGCAATTCCTTTTTTAGCTGGGCCCGGTCTTGTACCGGGCCCTTTTTATGTCAGCTGAACCTAGGCGGTGACAGTGGACCATTGCCGGATCTGCGCGGCCAAGGGTGACAAGGTGACACCAAATGTCGCCTCAATCGCATCAGTGTCGATCGCCAGCTGATCAGGCGCCACCTGGTTCAAGGCACCATAAAGGTCACTCAACACATAGCTCAGACCCGGTGTGCCCAGGGCGGCCTCCGCCCGGTTGCCAAAGGCCTCGGGCGTCAGTGGCTGGAAGCTCAACGCACGCCCCTGCCAGTCAGACAGCAGCTGCGCCAGCTCGCCCCCGGTGACCGCGCCGGGGGTGGCGATTTCATAGGCTTTGCCCGCCAGATCCGGCCGCTGCAGCGCCGCTGCGGCCACCACCGCCTGATCGCGGTGCGAGGTCCAGCTGACGCGGTGCTGCAGGCTGAGCGGCGGGTAATCTACGATCCCCTCACTGGCCATGTTTGGCAGGAAGGCTGGTGTTTGCAGGTTTTCCAGATAGATCGTTGGCTGCAACACGATGGCCGGAATGCCCGAGGCCAGAATGGCATCCCGCGCCGCGGTATTGCCGGAAATCATCGCTGAGGCCGGATAGCGCTCACCCGTGCTGCCCGAGGTCGAATAGACCAGCAAAGGCAGCGCTACCTCATGGGCCACCTCAATCAGGTTCTGCAGCCAGCGCTGCGGCGCCTCGGGGTCTGTCGGCATCGGCAGGTGCACGAAGGCCGCCGACACGCCGGTCAAAACCGTGGCCAGCGCCGCCTTGTCATCCAGCGTTGCCGCATAGGCCTCGGCGGTCGGATGACGCTGCGCCACCTTAGCAGCATCGCGCGCCACAGCACGCACCTGCAACCCTGCCTTCAACGCCTCTTCAACCACGGGGGCGCCCTGTGCACCGGTTGCTCCAAAAATCGCCACTTCCTTTGTCATCTTTGGTTCTCCATAATATGATGGTTACGATTAGGAACCACACATAGGCGCCCCATGAAGACCGCGAAAGAAGGCATGATTTCATCAGATAGGCACGTTGAGGTAACCACCCCGATGGCCGTGGATACCATCACAACGATGAATGATGGTGTGGACGAATGGGTGGCCAATGACTTTGCCGGCAGCTGCCCGGTGCGCGATGTGCTGGACCGGATCGGCGACAAATGGTCGGTGCTGGTGATCCTGCGGCTGGGGCGGCGTACAGAGCGCTTCCGGCAGTTGCTGCGGGCGGTAGACGGGATTTCCCAGCGTATGCTGACCGTCACCTTACGCGGATTGGAACGGGACGGTCTGGTCCACCGTGAGGTTCAGCCCACCAGCCCGCCGACGGTGGAATACAGCCTGACCCCGCTGGGCCAGTCGCTGCTGTCCCATATCACCGGCTTGGCGACCTGGGCGGTGGCGCAAGAGGCTGACATTAAAAGTGCCAGACAAGACTATGATAAGAAACACGATCAGGCATAGAAAAGGCCGGTGATTTCACCGGCCCGTTCGCTAAAATTGTTGTGGGCAAGCAGCACAGGCCGATCACTCAGCCGCGCGCGCCTTTTCGATCGCCGGGGCCAAAACGCCCTCAATCACCCGCTGGGTCACGGGGCCAGCGTGGCGCGTCACGATGCGGCCGGCGCCGTCAATCACATAGGTTTCCGGCACGCCGTAGACACCCCAGTTCAGCGCCATGCGGCCATTGCCGTCCTGGCCGACCGCCTCATAGGGGTTGCCCAGTTCCGCCAGGAAATCCAGCGCATTGGCCGGGTTGTCCTTGTAGTTAACCCCGTAGATCGGCAGCCCCTGTTCGCGCAGCGCCTCCAGATTGGGATGTTCCACCCGACAGGGCGCGCACCAGCTGGCCCAGTAGTTCACCAGCTTGACCTCACCGTCTTTCATGTCGGCCAGATCAAACATCGGCAGATCCCCCAGCGGCGTCATCTCGACGCTGGGCACGTCGCGACCGGCCAGCGCCGTGGGCAGCTCATCCGGGTTTTCCCGCATCATGCCGATGAAAAACGTCGCCGCCAGACCACCGAAGATCACCGGCGGCAGCACCATCAAAATGTTGACCTTAGCCATCTGCCTGCTCCTGTGCTTTACCACCGGTTTTGCCGCGGGCCTCAACCTCGGCCAACTGCGCCTTGACCTTGCGGGCGCGCAGGACCGACAGCACAACCAGCGCCACGATCAGCCCCAGCGAAATGGCGTAGGAGGACAGCACCGCCTCAGCATATTTTCCCAGATCAGGCATCATTGCATCCTTTCACGGGCCAAGAGCGCCCGCATGCGACGGGCGCGAATTTCGGTTTGGGTGCGCAGGAAGACCAGCGCGATAAACAGCATCAGGAAGCCTGCCATGGAGATGAACAGCGGCGTTGCAAAGATATTGCTCACCCGCTCCTCGGTGTCGCCTGCAAGGGCACCGGCGCGCAGGACCGAGGCACCCTGATGTAGGCCCTGATTCCAGAAGTTCACCGCATAGCGGCTGAGCAGCGCAAAGACCGAGCCCACCAGACACAGGATCGAGGTCAGATCGGCGGCGGTGTCATCATCCTCAATCGCGGACCAGAGCGCGATATAGCCCAGATAAAACAGAAACAGGATCAGGAAGGAGGTCAGCCGCGGATCCCATTCCCACCAGGTGCCCCACATCGGCTGGCCCCAGATCGCCCCGGTGGCCAGTGCAATCACCGTCATCACCGCACCAATTGGGGCGGCGGCACGGGCGGCCAGCGCTGAAACATGGTGCCGGCGCACGATCCATACCAGCGAAGCCACCAGCATCATCGCCCAGGCGTTGATCGCCATCATGGCCGAGGGCACATGGATATAGATGATCTTGACCGTGGATCCCTGGCGGAAGTCATCCGGCGTGAAGAAAAACCCCCAGACCAGACCCAGCACCATCAGGCCAAGCGCCAGCGCTGAGACCCAGGGCAGCAGCCGGTCCGTGGTCGCAATGAATTTTTTTGGGTTGGCATATTCCCAGATCGAGCTCATGTCTCTTTCCTATCCGTCCTGACGCCCATTGCAAGAGCGTCCCTGTTCAAGTCTTCGTCGGTTCCGTATCGGCCATTCCACGTGCCCCCTATCTAAGGTTCACACGCAAAACAGCGGCTGAGGCAAATGGCAGCAGTGCGATCACCGCGCATGTGATCCCCGCCAACATCAAGAGCGATGTCTGCGCGTTCAACCCTTCAATCGACCGCCGCGCCATCTCAGCGCCAAAAATCAGCGTCGGCACATAGAGCGGCAGCACCAAAAGGCTCAGGAGCAGGCCACCGCGTTTCAACCCCACCGTCAGCGCCGCGCCAAAGGTGCCAATCACGCTCAGCGCCGGGGTGCCGATCAACAGCGACAGCACCAGCGGGCCATAGCCAGCGGTAGGCAGGTTCAAAAGGATGGCAAAGACCGGCGCCGCCAGCACCAGCGGCAGCCCGGTGGTCAGCCAATGGGCCAGCGCCTTGACGCTGACAATGGCCTCCAATGGCAGGGGCGCGGTGGCCAAAAGATCCAGTGAGCCATCCTCCCAATCCAGCGCAAAGATCCGGTCCAGTGACAACAGGCAAGCCAAAAGCGCGCCCAGCCACAGAACGCCAGGGGCAATTTTGCTTAACAGGCCTGAATTTGGCCCCACTCCAAAGGGCACCAGCACCACCACAATCAGGAAAAAGGCCAGCCCCAGACCAAAACCACCCCCGGCGCGGATGGCCAGTTTCAGATCACGCATCAAAAGGGCAATCACAGGAACGCTCCGTCAAAATCTTCCAGCGCCGGTGGTTTGGCTTTGAACGGGCCCACATCCAGCACCCGCGCCTCAGCCAGCCCCAGATCGATATGGGTGGCCAGCAGCGCCAGACCTCCGCCCGCCAGATGGGCCCGCACGGCCTCGGCAAAAAGCTGCACCGCGCTACTGTCCAGTGACACGGTCGGCTCATCCATCACCCAGACAGGGCGGCCCGTGACCACCATACGCGCCAGACCCAACCGCCGTTTCTGCCCCGCCGACAGCGCCCCTGCAGGCCGTGCCGCCAGCGCCTCCAGATCAAAGGCCTGTAGCGCCGGGGCGATCGATCCAGTGCCAAAGACCGCGGCCCAGAACTCCAGGTTCTCTGTCACACTCAAAGGGGCCTTGATGCCGTCAGCATGGCCGGCATAGGCCATCTGTTCACGGTCAAGGCTGACCTCGCCCTGCAGCGCCGGCTGCAGACCTGCCACCGTGCGCAACAACGTGGTCTTGCCAATCCCATTGGGGCCACGCAGCACCAGCGCCTCGCCCGCCGTGACGGCAAAGCTGACGCCTTCCAGCACTTTGATCCCGCCACGGGTCACGGTGAGGTCTGACACATTCAATTCCATGCAATGGTCCTATCCCATTGTTTGCGCATCGCAAAGCGCCTTAATGCCTGCCGCGACACCGCGTCTTGACCTGTGTCAGGCAAACCGGGGAAATCTACCGAAAATCGCTTTCAACGTTTCAGAAATTCTCTGGGGGTGACGTTCAAAACCCTTTTGAACGGAGGGGGCAACGCCCCCTTCCCCCTCAAACCGGCAGCACCGCCAGCGCAACACGCCGCCCTTCTGACAGCAGCACGTTATAGGTCCGGCAGGCCGAGGGGGAGGACATCACCTCAACCCCGACACCGGCGGCGTCCAGCGCGGCGCGCAGATCTTTGGGCAGATGGGCAATCTCTGCCCCCATGCCGACGAAGATCACGTCATGATCGCCGGCCAGCGCTTTCAGCGCCTCAGCGTCCTGCAGACCGGCCCAGCTGCGGGCCTGTTTTTCGGTCACGATCACCGCGCCTTCGATCACCTTGCCGCCAATGCGGAAAAACCCTGGGCCATAACCATCCACTGGCACGGCGTCGCTGAAACTCACTTCGTTAAGCTGCATCCTGTCCCCCTGTCCTAACGGTCATCGCCGACTGTTCTGGCCCAACCGGTCTAACTGGCCCAACGGGCCGACCCCTCAGCCATCCCACAGCGGTAGCCCGCTGAGGCCAACCGTGATCATCACCACATAGCCAAACACACGATAAAGCATCTGGCGGTCGGGGTGGAACATAGCGGCCCCAGCCAGATTGCCCAGCAGATTCGGGATCGCCAGCACCAGACCCAGCACCAGCGGCATCAGCGCCATTTCCCCCTGCAGGCTCAGGACGCCGATCAGTAACAGATCCACCACCACCAGATAGAGCATGATATTGGCCCGCGTCACCGCAGCCGCGGTTGTGGAGGCCATATAAAGCAGGATCACCGGCGGCCCGGGCAGACCGGCCACCCCACCAATGAAGCCCGAGACCAGCCCGGTGCCATATTGCAGCGGCGGCGTGATCGCCCCCTTGAGGCGCATACCGCTCATCAGCAGAAACGGCACCATCAGCGCAATGGCGCTGACCGCATAGCGAAACACCTCCGGCTCCACCGCCAGCAGCACCGCCAGGCCAATGGGCAGGGCCACCGCCCCACCAAGGGCAATGCGGCCCACCTGCCCCAGGTCTGCGGTGCGCCAGGCACTGGGCAGGTTGGGGATCGGGCCAAAGACCTCCATCACCACAAGGGTGATCAGCGCCCAGACCGGCGGCATAAACTGGCCTGCGATGGGCATATAGACAAGGGCGGCGCCAAAGCCTGAAAAGCCCCGCACCGCCCCTGCCAAAAATACCCCTGCACAGAGCCAGGCCAGCCCGTCAAAGGCCAGCACTTCGCTCAGAATGTCAGGCATCTACGTTCCCGAACTGATTGCCCTGATTGTTGTCAGGCTTGGACCAGTCGCGTTTCACACCCAGCATCAGCACCACATTCTTGGCCACATAGACCGAAGAATAAGTGCCCACAATGACGCCCCAGGTGATCGCAAACACAAAGCCACGGATCACATCGCCACCCAGAGTCAGCAGGGCAATCAGCGCCAGAAGCGTGGTGCCCGAGGTCATGATCGTCCGGCTGAGGGTTTCGTTCACCGTGAGGTTCATCAGATCGGTCAGCGGTTTCACCTTATATTTGATCAGGTTTTCACGCAGACGGTCAAAGATCACCACGGTGTCGTTGATCGAATAGCCGATGATCGTCAGCAGCGCCGCGATGGTGGCCAGTTCGAACCGGATCTGCAGCACCGAGAAGATGCCGATGGTCAGGATCACGTCATGCGCCAGTGCTGCCACCGCGCCGACCGAGAACTGCCATTCAAAGCGCAGCCAGATATAGAACAGGATCGCCGCCAGCGAGGCCGCAACCGCGATGATCGCGGTTTGGATCAGCTCGCCCGAAACCTTGGGACCCACGGATTCGACCAGCGGGAAGGTGATCGACGGATCCACGCTCCTCAGCGCATCTTCGATCTGGGTGATCACCTCTTCGGTGACGCTTTCCTGACCTTCCTGCGCCTGGATACGGATCATCGCAACATGCTCATCCTCGGCAAAGGAAGGATCAAACACCTCGGTGATCGACACATCGCCCAGCCCCAGCGGATCCAGCGCGCCACGGTAAGCGCCTACATCCACGGCGGTTTCGGCCTGTGTCCGGATGGTGGTACCACCGCGGAAGTCGATACCGAAGTTCAGGCCAATGACCAGCCAGGCCACCAGCGAGGCAATGACCGCCACCACAGACAGGCCCATGGTCAGCTTGCGCAGGCGGAAGAAGTCGTAGTTGGGGACTTCGCTAAACAGTCTCAAACGCATGATCAGACCTCGATGGTTTTGGGGCGTTTACGTTCGAACCACATCACGATCAGCAACCGCGTCACGAAGATCGCGGTGAAGACCGAGGTGAGGATCCCGAGGCCCAGTGTGATCGCAAAACCTTTGACCGGGCCTGAGCCCATGACGAAGAGGATCACAGCAATAATGAAAGTGGTGATGTTGGCATCAATGATCGCCGAAAGTGCGCGGTCATAGCCCAGCTCGATCGCGCGGGCTGGCCCTTTGGCGGTGCGCAGCTCTTCGCGGATCCGTTCAAAGACCAGCACATTGGCGTCCACCGCCATACCGATGGTCAAAACGATACCGGCGATGCCCGGCAGGGTCAGCGTGCCACCGATGAGGCTGAGCGCGCCAAAGATCAGGGCAACGTTCACCAGAAGCGCGATATTGGCGAACAGACCAAACAGCCCATAGCTCAGCACCATGAAGACCAGAACCGCGACGAAGGCCACGATACAGGCGATCTGACCGGCGGCGATACTGTCTGCCCCCAGCTCAGGCCCGATGGTGCGCTCTTCGAGGAATTCCAGACCCGCAGGCAGGGCGCCCGCGCGCAGCAGAACCGCCAGATTGGTGCTTTCCTCAACGGTGAAGTTACCAGTGATGATGCCGGATCCACCCGGGATATGCGACTGGATCACGGGGGCCGAAATGACCTCCCCATCCAGAACAATCGCAAAGGGGTTGCCGATGTTTTCAGCGGTGTAATCACCAAACTTCCGCGCACCGGTGGTGTTGAAGCGGAAGTTCACGGCCGGACGACCGTTCTGGTCAAAGGCGGGCTGAGCATCCACCAGTTCCTCACCGGTGACCACAGGGACCTGTTCCAGAACGTAGTATTCGCCTTCGGTGTCCAGCGACGGCAGCAATTCGTTGCCCGCGCCCGCCGGCATATCGGCGTTGGAGGTGCGGGTGACAACCGGCTGGAAGGTCAGCTGCGCGGTGGTGCCAATGATCGCTTTCAGCTCAGAGGCCGAACCGATGCCCGGCACCTGAATGAGGATCCGGTCCGAACCCTGACGCTGAATGGTCGGCTCCCGCGTGCCCACCTCGTCGATCCGGCGGCGGATGATTTCCAGCGATTGCGCCACGGTGCGCTCATCGGTGGCGACACGTTCTGCCTCAGACAGGGTCACAACGATATCGGCGCCATCAACGGCGACATCAATATCGGTGGCCCCGGCGCCTGACAGGCTGACAACCGGGCGGGCCAGACCGCGCACCAGTTCGGCCGCAGCGCCAACCTGATCCGGATTCTGGTTCAACCGCACCCGCAGCTCAGCGCCTTCGGTCTTTTGCAGACGAATGGTGCCGATGGTGTCGCGCTCTTCCCGCAGGAGGTCGCGCACCTCTGGCCACATGGCCTCAAGGCGGCTTTCGTAGACATCGGCCACCTGCACCTCAGCCAGGAGATGCGCGCCACCGCGCAGGTCCAGACCCAGATTGACCAGGCTGGACGGCAGGAAAGACGGCCATTGCGCCGCCTGCTCTTCCAGACCATTGCCCGAGGCACCTGTTTCCAACGCGGCGACCGCGTCATTACGGGCCTCAACCCGCGCATAAAACCCATTTGGAAGGGCACAGAGGATCCCGAGCGCACAAACCGCCCAGATCAGCACCCGTTTCCACATATCAATCTGAAGCATAGTGAACCGCTTTCAAAAAACAAAAGGCCCGGGGGTCAGGAAACCCTCGGGCCGGTCTTCGGGGTGAGATCAGCCTTCGGCCGGCTCAGTCTTGCTTTTCACCTGAGCGATGGTCGAGCGGACTACGCGGACCTTCACTCCTTCGGCGATTTCAACTTCCAGCTCGTTTTCCGCGTCTTTGACCTTGGAAACCTTGCCGATCAGACCGCCCTGGGTGACCACCTGATCGCCCTTGCGCAGCGCGTTCACCATGTTCTGATGCTCTTTCATCTTCTTCTGCTGCGGACGGATCAGCAGGAAATACATGATACCGAAGATGAGAATGAGGGGGATGAACTGGCCGATGGCTTCCATATGTCTGTCCTTAGATCCGTTAGGCGGCTTGAGCCGCGATTTGGCAGGGAACCTATGTGCGCTAACGGGGTTTTGCAAGGCGGGTTGCGCATTGCGGTCAGGCTTTTACGGGCTTTGCAGGCCATGCCCTAGGGGCGGCGGCTTCTGATCGCAGGCAGATCACGGGTTGATCCCCGGTTCCAACGCCCCCGCGCGGCGCAATGGTGGCTTTCAACCGAGACAAAAATCAGCAATAACGCCTGCGTTGAAGAATGATTCCGGTCAAGGAGCAAACCCATGCATGACATCAAAGCGATCCGCGAAAACCCAGAGGCCTTTGACGCCGGTCTGGCCCGCCGGGGGGCCGCGCCGATGTCATCAGAGGTGCTGAAACTGGACGAAGCGCGCCGGGCCAAGATCCTGGCAGCGGAAACCGCCCAGTCGGACCAGAAGAAAGCCGCCAAAGAAGTTGGCGCCGCCAAAGCCAAAGGCGATGAGGCCGAGTTTGAACGGCTGCGCGCCCTGGTGGGTGAGAAAAAGGCCGAAGTGGCCGCGATGCAGACCGAAGCCAAAGAGCTGGACGCGCAGCTCAATGACCTGCTGATGGGCCTGCCCAACCGCCTGCATGACGATGTGCCGGATGGCGCGGACGAAGATGACAACGTTGAGGTGCGCCACTGGGGCACCCCGCGGGAGTTCACCTTTGCGCCGAAGGAACATTATGAGCTGTCGGGTGTACAGCCGGGTATGGACTTTGAAACCGCCGCCAAACTCTCGGGCTCGCGCTTTGTGGTGCTGTCCAAGGGCGTAGCCCGGGTGCACCGCGCGCTGGCGCAGATGATGCTCGACACCCATGTGGAAGAGCATGAGCTGCAGGAAACCTGGACCCCGGTTCTGGTGCGCGAAGAGATGATGTATGGCACCGGCCAGCTGCCGAAATTTGGCGAAGACAGCTACAAAACCGAAGATGGCTGGTGGCTGGTTCCCACCGCTGAGGTGACGCTGACCAATATCGTCAACGGCGAAACTGTCGATGAAGGCAGCCTGCCGCTGCGCTACTGCGCCCACACCCAGTGTTTCCGCTCCGAAGCGGGCAGCGCTGGCCGTGACACCTCGGGCATGCTGCGCCAGCACCAGTTTGAGAAGGTCGAAATGGTCTCGATCGTGCATCCCGAAAAATCGATGGAAGAGCATGACCGCATGACCCGCTGCGCCGAGGCGATCCTGGAAAAACTGGGCCTGCCTTATCGCACCGTGGTGCTGTGCTCGGGCGACATGGGTTTTGGCATGATCAAGACCCACGATCTGGAAGTTTGGCTGCCCGGCCAAAACAAATACCGTGAGATCTCCTCGGTCTCGGTCGCAGGGGATTTCCAGGCCCGCCGCATGAACGCACGGTTCAAACCCGCGGCCGGCGGCAAGCCTGAGTTTGTGCATACGCTGAACGGCTCCGGCCTCGCCGTGGGACGCGCCCTGATTGCGGTGCTGGAAAACGGCCAGCAGGAAGACGGATCGGTTACCCTGCCCGCCGCGCTGCACCCCTATCTGGGCGGCAAGACCAAACTCAGCGCCGAGGGCGCGCTGGTCTGAACGGACCAAATTGTCTGAACACCGAAGGGGCCCGCTGGGCCCCTTTTTTGTGGCGCTGCGCACCAGAGTATTTTTGAAACAGTGAATTGCCGCTTTCATCGTTCCCCAAATACTCGCGCCGCAGGCAGGCCCGAGGACCGAAGGTCCGAGACAAAAAGAGCGCCCCGAAGGGCGCCCAATTTAAGCCTGTTTAGTGCGAGCCGCGGGGCAGACCGCGTTTTTTGTTCAGGTGTTTGCCAAGCGCGCCGGGTTTTTTGTCTTTCTTGTTCTTATAGGGGTTCTTATCCCCCTGCCCGCGCATGGTCAGCCGGATCGGCGTGCCGGGCATGTCAAAGTCTTCGCGCAGACCGTTGACCAGATAGCGCGAATAGCTGTCGGGCAGCTTATCAGGTAGCGAACACATCACCACAAAGCCCGGCGGACGGGTTTTGGCCTGGGTCATATAGCGCAGCTTGATGCGGCGGCCCCCGGGGGCGGGCGGCGGGTGCTGTTCGGTCATCGCATTCAGCCAGCGGTTCAGCTTGGCGGTTGAGACGCGACGGTTCCAGACGTTGTAGGCGCGTTCCACAGCCTCTTGCAGGCGGTTAAGGCCACGGCCGGTTTTCGCGGACACCGTGATCAGCGGCGCGCCGCGCAGCTGCGGCAGCAGGCGGTCGAAGCTTTCCTTCAGCGCCTTCAGCTTTTCTTGTTTCTCATCCTCGATGTCCCATTTGTTCACCGCGATGATCACCGCACGACCCTCACGTTCCGCCAGATCGGCGATGCGCAGGTCCTGCTGTTCAAAGGGAATGGCGGCGTCCAGAAGCACAATCACCACTTCGGCAAATTTCACCGCGCGCAAGCCGTCGGAGACCGAGAGTTTTTCAACCTTGTCCTGCACCTTGGCACGTTTGCGCATGCCGGCGGTGTCCCAGATCCGCACCGGCAGGCCACCCCAGTCAATGGTCAGCGAGATGGCATCACGGGTGATCCCGGCCTCGGGGCCGGTCAGCAGGCGGTCTTCGCCGAGGATCTTGTTGATCAGGGTGGATTTGCCCGCGTTCGGGCGACCCACCACTGCGATCTGCATCGGCTTGTCGAAGGTCGGCAGACGATAGGTGATCGGGTTGCCGTGTTCGTCCAACACCTCTTCCTCATCGTCGTCCATATGGACGTCAACATCGGTTTCCGGCGCATGTTGGGCGGCGCGTTCTTCAAATTCATCGGCGATGGGCTGCAGGATGTGCATCAGCTCACCCATGCCTTCGCCGTGTTCACCGGACAGGCGCAGCGGGTCGCCGAGGCCAAGACTATAGGCCTCCAGCGCGCCAGCTTCGCCGGCTTTGCCTTCGGCCTTGTTGGCCGCCAGGATCACCTTGTCGGCGCGTTTGCGCAGGATCTCGGCAAACATCTCATCCGTGGGGGTCAGACCGGTGCGGGCGTCAATCATGAACAGGCAGACATCCGCCATATCCACCGCGCGTTCGGTCAGGCGGCGCATCCGCCCCTGCAGACTGTCATCGGTGGCCTCTTCCAGACCGGCGGTGTCAATCACAGTGAATCGCAGGTGGCCCAGTTTGGCATCGCCTTCGCGCAGGTCACGCGTCACCCCCGGCTGGTCATCGACCAGAGCCAGTTTTTTGCCGACTAAGCGGTTGAAAAGCGTAGACTTCCCCACGTTGGGGCGGCCTACAATGGCGAGGGTAAAGCTCATCTCAATGGCTCCGGACGGATGGCAGACGGCATGTCTGCGCTGGATAAAGGGCGGATCAAGCCGCCCTGTTATACCAGTTTTGCGTCAACGGAAAGCGTGCAATTGCCCTTTGGTGCCAACAACGTAAAGCGTCCCGCCTGCCACCACAGGGGCGGTGGTTGCGCCGCCGGGCACCTCAAGCTGGCGGGTCATCTCACCCGTGGTGGGATCAAAGAAGCGCAGGAAGCCATCGTTGGAGGCCACGATCAGCTGACCGCCGGCCAGAATGGGGCCGTGATGGGCGTAAACTTCGCTGGCTTTGCGCTGTTTCGGCTTCAGCAGATTGGGCAGTTTCTTGGCCCAGATCGTCACGCCGTCACGGGCATCGATGCGCAGCAGCTCATTGTGATCGCTGACCGCAAAGAGCGATCCTGAAAGCGGCAGAACCGGGCTGATCGCCCCTTCGCGCGCCGTCCAGACGCGATCGCCCGTGTCAATGTCCAGCGCCAGAATACGACCGGCGTGCGAGCCGACATAGACCTTGGAGCCATCGATGACCGGATCAGCGGTGATGTCATTGACCTTAGCCAGGGCATCGCTGCGGCGCTGACCGGAGACATAGGCCGTCCACAAACGCAGACCGCCATTGCGGAAGGTGCCGTGCAGCGCGCCGTCGCCAAAGGCAAAGATGGCAAATTTGTCATTCACAGCCGGGGCCGGTGCGCCCAGCACATTGTTCACGTCACTGGCCTGCGTGGTCTGCCAGCGAATGCGGCCGGTGTCGACTTCCAGTGCCCAGCCGGTGTCATCGCCGCCGACCAGATAGACCAAATCGCCGTAGACTGTCGGCGCGCCGGAGCCAGTGGAGCCGATATCCTGCTGCCACAGCACTTCGCCGGTGGCGGGATCAAGCGCGGTGAACAGGCCAAAGCCCGAGGTGACAAAGACCTTGCCTGCGCCATAGGCCAGACCACCGCCGGTGGCCTCCCCAGAGCTGTCGCGGGCAGGTGTCAGATCGCGGCTCCACAGGGTTGTGCCTGCGGTGCTGGTGGCGCTGACGCGCGCTTCGGCATCAAGGGTAAAGACCCGGCCGTCTGCCACAACAGGTTCTGCGGTGATACGGTTGCGGCGACCATCACCGGTGCCGATGTCGGCGCTCCAGACCAGCTGCGGCGCGGCGGCCAGGCTGGCATGGCTGACGCGGTTTTTCGGCGAGCCAAAACGCTGGGTCCAATTGGCGTTCTGCACCATCTTGGGCAGCCGCACCTGCGTTGCAGCGCGGCTGACGTCGGCGGCCAGATCTTCGACCGGAACGCCGCCGCTTAGAATGGCGCGCGGATCTTCCCGCTTGCCGGGCAGAATGCTTTCACGTTCGGAACACCCGGCCAGAACCGCGGCTGCGGAGACTGCCAGAATAATGGAACTGCGTTTCACCAAACCTGCCCTCTAAGTCTTTATCTCTTCAATTCTTGTCGCAAGACATAGGCTGTCTTGCTGGCTCACGCTTCGGAGCGGTCGCCCCCAAGCGCTACAATCAACTGAGTTGCGCGACGACGCAAGCCTGCGCTTGCTTCGGCATCCGCGGCAATCCGCTCAAGCCGTTCCAGCGCGGCGGTGGTGTCACCAGCCTCAACCTCAAGCAGGGCCAGCTGTTCTTCGGCCAGCAGGCGTAGCGGTGAGGAGGTCTGGATCAGCCCTTCAAGCACCGCGCGGCGCTCATCGGCGGCCATATCACTGCCTTTCAGCAGCACGGATTTGAACCCGGCGATCTGGCGGTAGATGGCATCAACATCACCGTTGGAAGCCAGCGCATCCAGCAGGCTGGCGGCCTCAGCGTTGTTGCCAGCGGCCTGCAGTTCCGAAGCACGCTGCAGGGTCAGAACTGCACCCGCCATGGTGCCTTCGGCCGATACATCTGCCAGAGCAGCAGCGCGGGCGGCGGGATCTTCGGCCTCCAGCGCGGTCATGATTCCATCGCCAAGCGCCTGCGCCGCGGCGCGATCCTGAGCTTTGTTGTATTCATTCCACGAGGCGCCGCCCACAATGGCCACAACGCCCACAACCGCAATCCAGCCATAGCGACGGATCAGGCCATAAAGCCGGTCACGGCGCACTTCTTCGCTGACTTCTTCAATGAAACTATCGGTTTCGCTCACGGCACTGCCCCCTTGGTTTGGTTTCTCTTAGCGCTTTGGCACGCCACTGCCAAGTACCCGCAACATTGGGCTGCGGCAGGTTGCCACTATCGGGTTGCAGCGGCTAGGCGGCAGGGATAAACTGAACTAAATCGTTCAGAACGGCTCGGAGGACCTTGTAATTGATCGCAGGGTGGCCAACTTACGTACTATCTGAACGGAAGAAATTTAGTCTAAGGACCCCGTAGATGCGAATTGTCCCAGTTTTGACCGCCATTGTGGTGACTGCAACACTGTACCTATTGATCATGGAGCGTGAGACGCTCATGGCCTTTGCCCTTGGCCAAGATGAAGTGAGCGCAGAAGACACCACTGCAATTCCTGCCACAGATAGCGCTGAAATGCAGGCTGTTGCGCAAAACCTCGTGCGTGTTGTGGTGCAGAGCTCTGAAAGTGAAGAGATCGACAGCGCCGTTCAGCTGCGCGGTGAGACCGAGGCCGCGCGCGAAGTTCAAGTGATGGCTGAAACCACGGCTGTGGTGATTTCCGACCCGCTTCGCCGCGGGTCTTTTGTTGAGGCGGGACAAGAAATGTGCCGCCTTGATCCAGGCACCCGTCACACCAATCTGGCGCAGGCCCAGGCCGATCTGGCCAACGCCCGCGCCCAGGTGCCCCAGGCGCAGGCCCGCGTGAAAGAAGCGCAGGCCCGTTTGGACGAGGCCCAGATCAACGACAATGTCGCCAAGAAACTGTCGCAGACCGGTTACGCCTCGGAAACCCGTGTTGCTGGAACCCAGGCCGCTGTGGTCTCGGCTGAGGCTGGTGTAGAAGCCGCCCGTTCCGGCCTTGAAACCACGCAGGCCGGCATTCGCGCCGCTGAGGCGGCAGTTGCGGCGGCCGAAAAAGAGATTGAGCGTCTGACGATCAAAGCGCCTTTCGTGGGCCTCCTGGAAACCGACACAGCTGAGCTGGGCAGCCTTCTGGGGGCTGGCGGCGTTTGTGCCACCATCATCCAGCTGGATCCGATCAAGGTTGTTGGCTACGTGCCCGAAACGCAGGTCCACCGTGTGTCGCTGGGCAGCCTTGCCGGTGCCCGCCTGACCGATGGTCGCGAAGTGCGCGGCCGGGTGACCTTCCTGTCGCGTTCGGCAGACCCTGAAACCCGCACCTTCCGCGTTGATATCGATGTTGCCAACGCTGATATGTCGATCCGCGATGGTCAGACCGCAGATATTCTGATCGCCTCGGCCGGTACCATGGCGCACCTGTTGCCCGGGTCGGCGCTGACGCTGAACGACAAGGGTGATCTGGGTGTGCGGATTGTCGAGAGCGGCAATATCGTGGCCTTCAAACAGGTCACCCTGATGCGCGACACCAGCGAAGGTGTCTGGGTCACCGGGTTGGCGGACAAGGTTGATGTGATCGTTGTGGGTCAGGAATTTGTGATCGACGGCGTGAAGGTTGAGCCCACCTACCGGGAGGCCGCACAATGACGGGTATCGTCGATTGGGCCGCATCCCGTGCGCGGATGGTGCTGGCCTTTGTTCTGCTATCACTGCTGGCTGGGGGCTTTGCCTATTCCAGCCTGCCAAAAGAGGGCGAACCGGATATTGAAATCCCGGCGCTCTTCGTCTCGGTCCCCTTCCCCGGCATTTCGGCCACTGACGCTGAAACGCTGCTGGTCAAGCCGATGGAAACCGAGCTGGCAGATCTGGACGGGCTGAAAGAGATGTCCGCCACCGCCGCCGAAGGCTATGCCGGTGTGGCGCTGGAATTCGAGTTTGGCTGGGACAAGACCAAGATCATGGCCGACGTGCGCGACGCCATGTCGAAAGCCGAGGGCAACTTCCCCGCTGGTTTTGAGAGCTATTCGGTCAATGAGATCAACTTCTCTGAGTTTCCGATCCTGATCGTCAACCTGACTGGTGATGTGCCGGAACGGACGATGTACCGGGTGGCCAAGGATCTGCAGGACAAGCTGGAAGCGCTGGATTCAGTGCTGGAGGCAGGCATTGCAGGCAACCGCGATGAGATGGTCGAAGTGATCATCGATCCGCTGCGTCTGGAAAGCTACAACGTCACCGCAGGTGAGCTGATCAACGTTGTAACCAACAACAACATGCTGGTGGCCGCCGGTGAAGTGGACACCGAACAGGGCTCCTTCGCGGTGAAGATCCCATCAAGCTTTGATGAGCCGCGCGACATCTATTCGCTGCCGGTGAAAATCAATGGCCAGCGGGTTGTGACCCTTGGCGATCTGGCTGAGATCCGCCTGACCTTCGAAGATCGTCTGGGCACCGCGCGCTTCAACGGCGTCAACACAGTGGCGCTGCAGGTGGTCAAACGCAAAGGCTACAACATCCTCGACACCACCAATATGGTGCGTCAGGTCATTGATGAGGCCAGCGGCGAATGGCCTGCGGATCTGAAGGCCGCGGTTGAAGTGGGCACCTCCAACGATCAGGGTCGCATCGTGGGCTCGATGGTCAGCCAGCTGGAAGGCTCGGTTCTGACCGCGATTGCGCTGGTGATGATCGTGGTTCTGGCCGCCCTGGGCAGCCGGGCCGCCCTGCTGGTGGGCTTTGCGATCCCGACCTCCTTCCTGTTGTGTTTCGTCCTTTTGGCGATCATGGGGATCACCATTTCCAACATCGTGATGTTTGGTCTGATCCTCGCGGTGGGCATGCTGGTGGATGGCGCCATTGTTGTCGTGGAATACGCTGATAAGCGCATCAAAGAGGGCACAGGCCCGATGCACGCCTATGTCGAGGCTGCCAAACGCATGTTCTGGCCGGTGGTCAGCTCAACCGCGACAACGCTCTGTGCCTTCCTGCCGATGCTGTTCTGGCCGGGCATCCCGGGCCAGTTCATGGGCATGTTGCCGGTGACGCTGATCTTCGTTCTGTCGGCTTCGCTTGTGGTGGCGCTGATCTACCTGCCGGTTCTGGGCGGTGTGTCGGGCCGGTTGAGCCGGACCTTCAGCAACCTGTCGGAATGGCTGAAACGCAAACTGCCCTGGTGGATTGCCCGCGCTGCCCTGGTGCCGCCCTCGATCATGCTGATCTTCACCGGTGCGATGCAGCTGTTGAACCCCAACTATGTGATTGCAATGGGCGAAGGCGGCTTGGCCAATCTGCTGGTGGGTGGCGTGATATTCATGACCGGCGCCTTTGCTGCCTCGGTCACGCTGGGTGCTGCCGAAATCCACTGGAGCCGCAAGCGCATCAAAGCCGGCCACAAACGCACCCTCTTTGGCTATTTCATCAAAGCAATTGCCGGCAACCCGGTGATGCCGATTGTCTCGGCCGTTGTGGTGATCGGTTTTGTGATGCAGGTGTTCAGCTACTTCGGGGAAAACAACAACGGCGTTGAGTTTTTCGTAGAATCCGAACCGGAAATGGCGATCGCCTATGTGCGGGCCCGTGGCAACCTGTCGATTGAGGAAAAGGATGATCTGGTCAAACAGGCCGAAGATATGATCCTCGCCCACCCCGGTGTTCTCAACGCCTTTGCCTTTGCAGGCGAAGGGGGCCTCAGCAACAACACCGGTGGCGCGCAGCCGCCCAGCGATACCGTGGGGCAGGTTCAGTTCGAAACCATTCCTTGGGAAGACCGCGCCGACCGTCCGGATCTGGATGGTGACGTGGTGCTGGATGAGCTGACCGCGCAGCTGGACCAGATCCCCGGCATCAAGATCGAAATCCTCGCCGCATCGCGTGGGCCTGCCTCGGCCAAACCGGTGCACCTGCGTCTGAAATCGGACAACTGGGAAAACCTGTTGCTGGCAACGCAAACCGCCAGCGCCAAGTTCAGCGATACGCTGGCCCTGGAACTGGTCGAAGACACCCTGCCTCTGCCCGGCATCGACTGGCAGATTGACGTGGATGTCGAAAAAGCCGGCCGCTACGGCGCCGATGTGGCCACGGTTGGCGCCATGGTACAGCTGGTGACCCGCGGGATCCTGCTGGACACCATGCGCGTCGACAGTTCGGAAGAAGAGATTGAGATCCGTGTGCGTCTGCCCGAAGAAGACCGGGTGCTGTCGACGCTGGACACGCTGAAGGTGCGCACCCAGGATGGTCTGGTGCCGCTGGCCAACTTCATCTCGCGCAAACCTGTGGCCAAACTGGCCACCATCGACCGGGTGGATCAGAAACGCTACTTCGATGTGAAGGCGGCTGTCACTGATGGCTATGTCAAAGCGATGGACGGTGAGGCGCAGCTGGGCTTTCTGCAGCAGGTTGCAGCGGGCGAAGGCACTGTCATCGCACCCGATGGCACCCAATATGTGATCGCTGAGGCCGAAGATCCCAATTTGTTGAAATCCACCGTTGAAGCGGGCGATGCAACCTTTGTTGTCGTCACCCCTGCGGAACGGATTGAGGCGCTGACCGCCTGGCTGGCCACCAATCCGATCCCGGAAGGCATCGCCTGGGAATGGACCGGTGATCAGGAAGACGAAGCCGAATCGCAGGCCTTCCTCAGCCAGGCCTTTGCCGGTGCATTGGCGCTGATGTTCATCATCCTCCTGGCGCAGTTCAACTCGATCTACAACTCGGTGCTGGTTCTGTTGGCGGTGGTTCTGTCGACCACGGGTGTGCTGATCGGCATGCTGGTGATGGATCAGACCTTCTCGATCATCATGACCGGGACGGGCATCGTGGCGCTGGCCGGGATCGTGGTGAACAACAACATCGTTCTGATCGACACCTATCAGGAATACAGCCAGTACATGCCACGGATTGAGGCCATTGTGCGCACCGCCGAAAGCCGCATCCGTCCGGTGCTGCTGACCACGGTGACCACGATGGCGGGTCTTGCGCCGATGATGTTCGGCCTGTCACTGGATTTCATGGGCGGCGGCTATACCGTCGACAGCCCCACCGCGCTGTGGTGGAAACAGCTGGCCACCGCTGTGGTCTTCGGTCTGGGCATTGCCACCGTGCTGACGCTGGTCTTCACCCCTGCGATGCTGGCGATGCGGGTCTGGTTCACCACCTATGTGCTGTGGATTGGCCGGGCGCTGCAGGCGCTGTCGCTTGGGCGCGGCAGCCGTGCGGCGCAGGACATGGCCCTGCGCAGCGCCGCCCGCAAGGTCAAATCGCCCGAGCTGATCTGGGAAGATGATGAGCCTGAGCTGTTCGAGGTGGTCTCAGACACTGAGGAAACCACGCCGGAGCCGCCCAAAGGGGGCAAGCTGGCAGCTGCTGAATAAGGAACAGGCCGGGGCAACCCGGCCTTTTCTTTTGCCCCCATTTCTTTTTTGCCCCATTTCTTTTTGCCCTGTGCCTGTGCCGTGCTACCTGCTGCGCGACCCCAAGAAACAGCAGATCGGGCAGCAGATCATGACACCCCCAAAGATCTCAGACACCACCGCGGCGGATATCCCTGCCCTGCAATCGGTGCTGGCCACCACCGGCCTCTTCCCCGCCGCGATGCTGCCGGACATGCTGGCCCCTGCCCTCAGCGGCGCCACCTCAGATATCTGGCTCAGAGACCTGGCTCAGCCACCACACAGATGGCACCGCGATAGGCTTCTGCTACACCCGCGCGGAGGAGATGACCGAAGGCGTCTGGAACATGCTGGCGCTGGCAGTGCATCCGACCCATTAGGGCAAGGGCACAGGCGCCGCACTGGTAGCCGCAGCGGAACAGCGCCTGCAGGACGCAGGCGCCCGTCTGTTAATTGTGGAAACCTCAGGCACCGCGGATTTCGCAGCAACCCGCCGCTTCTATCGCCAAAACGGCTATGAAGAAGAGGGCCGCATTCGCGATTTCTGGGCCGCCGGCGATGACAAGGTGATCTTCCGCAAACCGCTATGATCCTGCGCCCCCACAAACAGCAAAGGGGCGGCCCAAAAACCGCCCCTTTCAATGTTCTGCAAATACTCTGGGGGTGGCCCGTCAGGGCCGGGGGCCAAAGCCCCCTCCTGCACTCAACTCACGCGGCATCCTGTTCATTGGCCTGACGATGCCACAGATGGGCATAACGCCCCTGACGCGCCAGCAGCTCCGCATGGGTGCCCTGCTCCACCACCTCGCCTTTTTCCAGCACCACGATCTGATCCGCCTCGGCAATGGTTGACAGGCGGTGGGCGATGGTGATCACCGTGCGGCCCTGGCCGGCGCGGGCCAGCGCATCCTGGATTTCCTGTTCTGTATCCGTATCCAGCGCCGATGTGGCTTCATCCAGCAACAGGATCGGCGGGTTTTTCAGCAGGGTGCGCGCGATGCCAACCCGCTGTTTTTCACCACCGGACAGTTTCAGCCCACGTTCCCCCACGGCGGTGTCATAACCTTCTGGCAGCGCCATGATGAAGTCATGGATCTGGGCGGATTTGGCGGCGGCGATCACATCCTCTTCGGTGGCGCCATCACGGCCATAGGCGATGTTGTAGCGGATGGTGTCATTAAACAGCACCGTGTCCTGCGGCACCACGCCGATCTGCGCATGCAGGCTCTCCTGCGTGATGTCGCGCACATCCTGCCCATCAATGCTGAGGCTGCCACTGTTCACATCGTAAAAGCGGAACAACAGCCGCCCGATAGTGGATTTCCCTGAGCCAGAGGAGCCAACAATCGCCACAGTCTTGCCCGGCGCAACATCCAGTGAGACGCCGTTCAGGATCGGCCGTTCCGCATCATAACCAAACTGCACGTCTTTCAGCTGTACATGGCCGCCCGACACCTTCAGACCGGGGGCATGCGGTTTATCGGTAACCTCGGCCGGTTGTTCCAGCAGATCAAACATCTCCCCCATATCCACCAGCGCCTGGCGGATTTCGCGGTAGACCGTACCAAGGAAGTTCAGCGGCATGGTGATCTGGATCATGTAAGCGTTGACCATGACGAAATCGCCTACGGTCAGATCGCCACGTTCCACACCCACCGCGGCCATGACCATTACTGCAACCAGACCACCGGTGATCAGCAGGGACTGACCAAAGTTCAGAAACGCCAATGAGTATGAAGTCTTGAGCGCCGCCCTTTCATAGCCCGCCATTGACTCGTCATAACGTGCCGCTTCGCGCTTTTCCGCGCCGAAATACTTGACCGTTTCAAAGTTCAGCAGGCTGTCGATCGCCTTTTGGTTGGCGTCGGTGTCCTGATCATTCATCACCTTGCGCAGCTTCACCCGCCATTCGGTCACGGCAAAGGTGAACCAGACATAAAGCGCGATGGTCAGCGCCACCACGGCCAGATACCAGACATCAAAGAGGAAGAACAAAACCCCCGCGATCATCAACAGTTCCAGCACCAGCGGGCCAATGGAAAACAGCAAGAAGCGCAGGAGGAACTCAACCCCCTTCACACCGCGTTCGATCACACGGCTGAGGCCACCGGTTTTGCGGGTAATGTGATAGCGCATCGACAGGCGATGGATATGGGTGAAGGTTTCCAGCGCAAGTTGGCGCAGCGCCCGCTGCCCCACAGCGGCAAAGATCGCATCGCGCAGCTGCTGGAACCCGTTCGACATCAACCGCGCCCCGCCATAGGCCAGCGTCAGCCCAACCGCGCCGATGGCCAGCTGGGATGTGGCATCCCCCGCCAGTGAATCCACCGCATTTTTGTAAAGCAGTGGCGTCCAGACCGCGACAACCTTGGCCAGCAAGAGCGCCAGCATGGCAAGAACCACCCGGTATTTCACCCAAGACAGCTTGGGGTCGGAGGGCCAGAGGTAGGGCGCAACCCGGCGAATGGTGCGCCAGCCCGAAAGCTGTTCGTTGTTCAAGTTGGAGGCAGTGGGCTGAAGGCGGCGCATGTGGGTCCTTTCTGGCTGGCACACAAAAATAGGGGAGCATGCGGTGTTTGACCAGTAGAGGGGCCCTTTCTTTGCCCTGCACAGATGCGCAGCGGGGGCTTCATCGACGCATACCCGACAAAAACCATTCGCCTGTGGGGGCTAAGTTCGCTGTTTTTGCGGATCCCCCGACAGAGGAAGAGCCGCCCCAATGGGACGGCTCTTTTACTTTTTCAGACCGCTGGGGCCATCGTTTGTCAGGCCAAGCTGGCGCTTATTCCGGTACGGTGAAGATCTGGCCCGGATAGATCAGATCCGGATCCCGGATCAGGCCACGGTTGGCCTCAAAGACCCGCACATACAGGATCCCGTCGCCATAAGCGTCACGTGCAATCGCCCAGAGCGTATTGCCCGGTTGCACCGTCACCGCACGCACCGGCGGCACGCTGGGGCTGGCATCGGGATCGGCGGCGGCCGGCTGGGCGCCACTGTCGGTATTGGCGGCAGCGATGGTTTCCTCGGCCTCCCGTTTGAACGGGGTTTCAACACGTGAGGTCACTTTGCCCTCACCGTCCAGCTGATCCACACGCAGGGTGTAGATGCCCGGTGCAATGTCATTGAGCACCAGCGTCCAGCTGCCACTGTCACCAACACGGCCCTCCCCCACAGCAGCGTTGCTGAGGTAGACGCGCAGGAAGGCGCTAGCGGCGCCGCGGCCGGTCAATTCCACCGCACCCGTTTCGCTGTAGCTGATGGCATCCAGAACCAAGGCGCTGGCCTCAGCCGCAGCTGCGGGCTGCACCACTTTGACGCCATCCTCACCCGCGATGATCACCACAGGGGCTGCGGGTTCGGCATCTTCCGCAACAGGTTGCGGCGCGGGCTGTGGTTCGGCGTCGGCTGCCGGGGTTTCGGCGCTGGCGGGTGTCTCAGATGCTGCAGGTGCCGCGCTTTCGGTGGCCGGGGTCTGCGCTTCTGCGCTTTCTTCCGGGGCAACCTGAGCCTCAGCCACAACGGTGGTTTCAGGTTCCGGCGCAGGGGTGACCGCCGGGGTCTCGGCGACAGCATCAGCGGCAGGTTCTGCCGGCGTCTCAACCGGTGCTTCTGTCGGAGTTTTAGCCGTGGTTTCAGGCGCAGGTTCTGCTACAGCCTCTACCGCGGCGCTCTCAACCGGGGTGTCCGTGGTTTCGACAGGCTCTGCCGGGGTTTCGGTGACCGCTTCCGCAACCTCCGCCGTTTCGACCGCCGCAGCCTCCGCAGGGGCCTCAACCGCCGGTGCTTCAACCGGTGTCTCAACCGGGGTTTCCGGGGCGGCCTGAGCCACCTCTGTTGTTGTCTCAGACGGGGCTTCCGCCGGGGTCTCAACAGTTGCCGCTTCAGCAGTCTCCGCCTCAGCAGTTTCAACAGGGGTCTCAGGCGTTGCCACCTCTGCGGCCTCAGCCACAACGGTTGGCGCCGGTGCGATGATCACCTGATCGGTCGACCGCACCGAAACATCGCCAAGACGCAGCAGCAGTGCCATCACACGCGGCTGATCCGAGGTTTCGATCGACAAGAAGGCGACGAATTTTCCATCCGAGCCGGGCTGGGCTGTGTGGATCACCGCCTCATTCAACAGAATATCCACGTCGCTGCCGCTGACAGCCTGACCGGCCACCAATGTGGTGCCATCGGCCTCAATCCGGACCACGTCAAAGCTGGGGGCGTCTGGCAGGACGGGTGCAGCTTCGGGTGTGGGTTCTTCAGGCGTAGCCTCTGCTGCCTCTGTCGTCTCCGGTGTGGCTTCTGGCACTGGCTCAGTTGCGGGTTCCGGCGTTTCCGCAGGCTCAGGCTGCGCCGGCGTTTCAGCCACATCCGCAGTTTCCACCGGTGTGGCCTCAATAGGCGCGGTTTCTACTGGTGTCGCCGTCGCCGGTGCCTCAGTGACATTGGCAGGGTCTTCGCGGTCAAATACGCCCAAGCCAAAAAGCGCCGCCACCAGAGCCACAGCCGCCCCGGCACCGTACAGAATGAGTGTTTGGCCCGCGGCCGCCCCGGTTTCTTTGGTCATCTTTTTCCTTCCCCCAAGCCCGCCGCTCTGACGTGGAAATCAGCAGATCAGAGCAGTTGAGCAGCCCCTTGAACAAGGGTATCAGAGGTCACAAGCACGATTGTCATAGGAAAATCAAGATGATTACCCCTTCCGTTTGCGTCTTTTGTGGCTCCCGTCCCGGGAATGACACGGCCTATAGCGCCGCTGCCGAAGAAGTGGGCCATGCGTTAGCGCATAACAACTGGCGGCTGGTTTATGGCGCTGGTGATGTTGGTCTGATGGGCACCGTGGCCCGCGCGGCCCAGACCGCGGGCGGCGAAACCTTCGGCGTGATCCCCACCCATCTGATGAAAGCAGAAGTCGGCAAGACCGATCTGTCGAGCTTTGTGATCACCGAAAACATGCATGAGCGCAAAAAGGTCATGTTCATGAACTGCGATGCGATTGTGGTTCTGCCCGGTGGTGCTGGTTCATTGGATGAGTTCTTTGAGGTGCTGACATGGCGCCAGTTGCAGCTGCACCAGAAACCTATTTTCCTGTTGAACACCAATGGGTTCTGGGACCCGCTTGTGGCGCTGATTGATCACGTGATCGCCCAAGGGTTTGCCAGCCAGTCCCTGCGGGAACTGATCCGTACGGTCGCCACCCCAGAGGAGCTGGTTGCGGGATTGAAAAGCGCCCTGCCCGCCTGAGGCACACTCAGCCAGAGTTCACGCGCCGGTGCGGCGGGCCTGCCAAATGCTCGCCCCGCTGTAAAGCGCCAGCGCCGCCCAGATGATCGGGAAGGCAATGGCGTGCCACGGCCCAAAAGGTTCGGCAAAGACCAGCGTGGCCACCAGAAACTGCAGCGTTGGGTTCAGATATTGCACCAGCCCCACTGTGGCCAGTTGCACCCGTTTGGTGGCAAAAGAAAACAGGATCAGTGGCGTTGCGGTCAGCGGACCTGAAATCATCAACAGTGCGATGTCCCGCGCCCCATTACCCCAGACCGATCCGCCCCCGGCCCAGACCTGCCACAGAATGATCAGCGCCACCGGGCTGAGCAGCAAAACCTCAACCGTGACTGACACCACCGGGCCCAGCGTCAGCTTCTTTTTGATCACACCGTAAAGGCCGAAGGTCACCGCGATCAGCAGCGACACCCAGGGGGCAACGCCCAAACCCCAGGTCAGGATCGAGACCGCCAGAACCGCCAGCGCCACCGCCCCCCATTGTAACCGCCCCAGACGTTCACGGAAAAACACCACCCCCATCAAGACCGAGACCAGCGGGAAGATGTAATAACCCAAGGATGCTTCGGTGGCTTTGCCAACCTGAATAGACAGGATGAACATGAACCAATTGGCGCCGATCATCAGCGCTGCCACCAGCAAAGTAAGGGTTTGACGCGGCTGACGCAGCACCCCGCCCACCAGATGCAGACGGCCCTGCACCAGCAGGACAAGGGCAAAAAACACACAAGACCACAGCGTCCGGTGGCTGAGCACCTGCAAGGGCGGCAGATGCGACAGCAGCTTGTAAAACAGACCCGACAGGCCCCAGACCATACAGGCCGTCACCAGCGCAAGAACGCCCAGTTTTGCGGCGGAGTTGTCGGTGGCAGTGTCTTGGGGATTGGCGGTCATCTGAGGGCTCTCCTTCGCCCGCAGACATTCTGATTTGATCAACTGTTGTGCAAGCGAAAACGACCAGATTGGATACAATTTCACGGATCACAGCGGGTCACTCATGGACCGCACTGATACGCTGCCCCGCCCCCATTCCGGCACCTCACAAAAGAAAAGCGCCCCACCAAAAGGCAGGGCGCTCAATCTCAGATGCGACGCTTAAGGCTTAGCCCAGACGCGATGCAACGTTTTCCCAGTTCACCAGCTTGTTCAGGAAGTTATCCAGGTAAGCCGGGCGCTTGTTGCGGAAGTCGATGTAGTAGGAATGTTCCCACACGTCGCAGCCCAGCAGCGCGGTCTGGCCGAAGCACAGCGGGTTCACGCCGTTTTCGGTTTTGGTCACTTTCAGCGAACCGTCTTTGTCTTTCACCAGCCAGGCCCAGCCCGAGCCGAACTGGCCAGCGCCAGCAGCAGCAAATTCGGATTTGAAGGCGTCAACCGAACCAAAGCTTTCAACGATGGCTTTTTCCAGCTCGCCGGGCATGGCGTTGCCGTTCGGGCCCATCATTTCCCAGAACTGGTTGTGGTTCCACAGCTGCGAGATGTTGTTGAAGATGCCGTTCTGGGCAACTGCATTGGCGTCATAGGTGCCAACGATGATCTCTTCCAGGGTTTTATCCGCCCACTCGGTGCCTTCAATCAGCTTGTTGCCGTTCACAACATAGGCGTTGTGGTGCAGGTCGTGGTGGTATTCCATCGTCTCTGCAGACATGCCCAGATCGGCCAGTGCGTCGTGCGCGTAGGGAAGGTCGGGAAGTTCAAATGCCATGGGGATGCTCCCTGTTCTTTTTGCAAGTTTCCGTTGGCCCTAGATGTGACAACTCACGCCGAAAGGTCAAGAACAACGGCGCAGATATTCCTACATAATTCCGAACAATCACAGTGCGTTTGCGGTCCGGGCCAACGGGGGTGCGTTATTTGCTGACTTCTGCGCAGGTGCCACGACCGCCAAACTTGTTCAGAAAGTCATTTGGCCGGGCGTTAAAGGTCGCCTTTTGGGTCTTCTTGTTGAAGCGCATGTTGTAAGTGAACACATCAATGCTGAACCCATTGGGTTCCTTGATGTTGCGCAGCACCCAATCAACAGACAGGATGTTTTTGTCATCGCGGATCACCTTGGCATCGATGGGTTCGCCGTAGAAATACTCGATGACCAGATCGTAAACTTTTGCTTTGTTTGACCCCGGGGTCCATTGCACCAGGATGTCAGGAGAAATCCAATCCCCGGCTTCGGCGCCTTTTACTTTGCAGACCATTTCAATTGGTCCTTTGGTTTTTGCCGCCTGCGCAACGGATGGCAGCGCCGCAACTGCGGCAACAGCCAAACACTTAAAAAATGTATTCACTTCAAATTCCTCACTTTTGCGATCACAATCTAGGCGTGAAACCACACCCCTGCAACCGTCATTCGGAGGAGTTCTTCGAGGTCTTGGTGCAACGCTCAATCGATTGAGGATACCGCGCTGCCAAATGCAAAATCGCTACGCATGAGGCGCGTAGATCTTGAGCAGAGATGCAGATGCGCAAATGCCGCGTCACAACACGCGAGCGGCGCTTGTTTTCCAGCATAATGGAAAACCGTTCTGCGGGCCGATCTCACCAGCCCGCAATACCATTTACTTAGGCGGTCAGTAGAATGCCACCTCACCCCCTGTTTCTGCTGAAACGCTCAGAAGATCGAAGGTGTATTGCGCTACGGAGCGGAAGCAGATCACCTGCATCACACCCTCTTCCGGGGTCCAGAAAGCACCGGCCACCTGCGCCAGGCGGGAGCGACGGATATCACCTTTGCCAAAGGCGGCTGGGCTGAAATCGACAGGGGCCAGTTTCGCCATCACGTCGCGCACCGCCCCATCCGCACCGGAAAGGCGGAAGAAGGCGCGGGCATCGGACACATCCGCAACCAGCGCATGTTCACCTTCCAGTGCAGCGTTCAACTTGGCCACCGTGGCGCCAACTTGATCGTAATCGACCAGGATCAACAGCTCATCCGGCGACATCCAAGCGACCGAGCCGCCTTTGCCGGTGGAGATCTTGCGCTGTTTCGGCAGCGCCAGGCCCACGGCCTTTTTCACCGCAGCGGCAAAGCCTGCGCTGTCGAAATCCCCGCGCAGGGTGATCATGCCCTGCGGGCCAAGTTCCTCAACCCGCACAAAGCCGTCAGATGATGCGCCCGAGAGCGCGGTTTTCAGCAGGGCCTCAGACATTCTGCTTCTCCCCGTCCTTGTCGTAGAAGACCGGATCGCAGATCCGCGCCTTGTAGATTGTGCCGTCCGTGCCGGGGATTTCCAGCACTTCGCCCATGCGGTCCGGCCCGTTGTGGACCAGTGCCATGGCGATGCCTTTGCCCAGCGTTGGCGAATGATAGGTCGAGGTCACGCGGCCCTGGGTGTTGCGCTGGCCGTTGGCATTGTTGCCGCTGGCAGGAACATAGGCGCCATCAGGCAGCACCGCGCCGTCCAGCGTTTCCAGCCCCACCAGCTTCCAGCGGTTCGGATCGGCCATATGGCTGCGCAGCTGGGCGCGTTTGCCAAGGAAGTCCTCTTTCTTCTTCGAGATCGCCCAGTTCAGCCCCAGATCCTGCGGGATCACGGTGCCGTCGGTTTCGTCCCCGATCATGATGAAGCCTTTTTCGGCCCGCATCACGTGCAGCGCCTCGGTGCCGTAGGGCATGACGTTAAACTCTGCGCCCGCCTCCAGCAGCTTGTCCCAAAGAGGGCGGCCCAGCGAAGCAGGCACTGCAATCTCATAAGACAATTCACCTGAGAAGGAGATCCGATAAGCCCGCACCGGGATGCCTGCCAATTCGCCATCGGCCCATTCCATGAACTTCAGACCGTCTTTGGAGACATCCATGCCACCCAGTTTTTCCAGCACCTCACGGGCCTTCGGACCCACCACGGCGATCTGGGCATATTGTTCGGTCACATTGGCGGTGTAGACCTTCCAATCCCACCATTCGGTTTGCAGCCATTCTTCCATATGGCCGTGAATGCGATCAGCCCCGCCGGTGGTGGTGTGGCAGAGGAACGTATCCTCATCAATGCGGGCCACAACGCCGTCATCAATCAGGAAACCGTTTTCCGAACACATCAGCCCGTAGCGGCATTTGCCCGGCTTCAGCGAGGACATCATGTTGGTGTACATCATGTCGAGGAATTTGCCCGCATCAGGGCCCTTGACGATGATCTTGCCAAGGGTCGAGGCATCCAGCAGCCCCAGCGCGGCGCGGGTCTGTTTGATTTCCCGGCTAACCGCCTCGGCGTGGCTTTCGCCCTGACGTGGGTAGCAGTAGGGACGCCGCCAATGACCCACCGGCTCAAAGAAGGCATTCTGTGCTTCGTGCCAGTCGTGCATCGGGGTGCGGCGTAGTGGCTGGAAGGTTTCCGCGCGTGCCTCGCCCGCGATGGCGCCCATCGAGATCGGGGTATAGGGCGGGCGGAAGGTGGTGGTACCGACCTGCGGAATGTCCACGTTCAGCGAATGCGCAAGGGTCGCCAAGCCATTGATATTTGAAAGTTTCCCCTGATCGGTTGCCATGCCCAGCGTGGTGTAACGCTTGGTGTGCTCAACGCTTTCATAGCCTTCCTGCGCCGCCAGCATGACGTCGGAGACCTTCACATCGTTCTGGTAATCCAGGAAGGCCTTCATCCGCAGCGCCGGACCGGCGCCCTGCGGCATCAGCCAGACTGCGGCGGGATTGGCCTCGGCCAGGGTTTCGCCTGCGGGGGCTTCGGCCTTCGACTTGGGTTTCAGGCCAGCCGCAGTCACGGCACTGAGGCCTGCATCGGTAGCGTCTTTCAGGATGGCGCCAAGGTCAAATTCACCGTTCGCGGCACCGGCCACTTTGACAAACCCCTGCCCTTCAGCGCCCAGCGGGGGACGGTTTGGATCGGGGCGGAAATGGGCCTGTGCCTCATCCCAGGTCAGCTTGCCGCCGCAATGGGACCACAGGTGCACCACCGGCGACCAGCCACCAGACATGGCCACCGCGTCACAGGTGATTTCTTCCAGCACCGCGCCTTCGCCAGCTTGCGTGCAGATCGCAACGCCGGTGACACGTTTGCCGCCTTTGACCTTGCTGATCGCCTTACCGTTTTCGACGCGGAAACCCTGTTCGCGGGCCAGTTCTGCCAGTTTGCCGCCACCTTCGGGGCGGGCATCCAGAATGACCGGCACCTCAAGCCCGTGACGTTTCAGCGTGAAAGCGGTGCGATAGGCGTCATCGTTGTTGGTGACCACAACCACACGATCCCCGGAGGAGACACCGTAGTTGACGATGTAGTCACGCATCGCACCGGCCAGCATAACGCCGGGGATGTCATTGCCCGCAAAGCTCAAGGGGCGTTCAATGGCGCCGGTGGCGGTCACGATCTGGCTGGCGCGGATACGCCACAGGCGATGACGCGGGCCGTCCTGTTCCGGCGCGTGATCCGTCAGACGTTCATAGCCCGTCAGGTAGCCGTGGTCATAGACCCCTGCGCCCATCATACGGGTGCGGAGCGTGACGTTTTCCATCGCCTGCAGCTTGGCAACTGTGGCCTCGATGAAATCATCGACCTTCTCACCCGCAACGGTGCCACCATCCACTGGCGCGCGGCCACCCCAATGGGCGGCCTGTTCCATCAGCAGAACCTTGGCGCCGGCCTCAGCCGCAACCAAGGCGGCCTGCACACCCGCCACACCGCCACCGACAACGGCAACGTCGAAGAAGGCATAGAAATGCTCATAGCGATCGGCATCACGGTCTTTCGGCACCCGGCCCAGACCGGCGGACTGACGCACGATAGGTTCAAAGACATGCTTCCACGCCGCCCGCGGCGCCATGAAGGTCTTGTAATAGAAACCGGCCGGGAAGAACCGCGCCAACCTGTTGTTCACTGCGCCGATGTCGAACTCCAGGCTGGGCCAGTGGTTCTGCGAGGAACAGTTCAGGCCATCAAACAGCTCGGTTGTGGTGGCGCGCTGGTTCGGTTCGAACTTGGCGCCAAGGCCCAGGCCCACCAGCGCGTTCGGCTCTTCCGCGCCCGAGGCGACGATGCCGCGCGGACGGTGGTATTTGAACGAGCGGCCCACCAGCATCTGGTCATTGGCCAAAAGGGCCGAGGCCAGCGTATCGCCTTCGAAGCCGTGGAACTGCTTGCCGTTAAAGGCAAAACGGACCTGTTTGCCCTTGTTGAGAAGGCGGCCGCCTGTGGAGAGACGTGTGCTCATGTCTTAAGCCTCCTTGCCCGGTTGCGGGGCGGGGAATTGAGTGTTTTTGGCAAGATGAAAGGTCATTGGTCACTGCCTTTCAGATCACGCCACTCCCAGCCGGGGCGTTTGGCGCTGATTTTATCCTGCAGTTCCTGCGGCGGCTCAAAGACCTGCGCGCTGTAGGTGCCGAAAACTTCCAGCGTGTTGGTGCAGCGGGCGGCGTGGAACCACTTGCCGCAGCCGTTCACGTGGCGCCAACGTTCGAAATGCACGCCTTTGGGGTTTTCGCGGTGGAACAGGTAGCCTTCGAACTCTTCATCCGAAGACCCGGGACCGAAGCGTTTCAGATGCGCCTCGCCACCGGCGTGCAGTTCGGTTTCTTCGGCGTCAACGCCGCAATAGGGGCAGTGAAGGATGAGCATATCGTGAGGTTCCTTCTTAGTGGGCGACGCCGGCCGCGACGCTTTCGTCGATGAAGCGGCCTTCGGAGAAGCGGTTGAGGCCGAATTCCTCGGTCAGGGGCGAGTGGCCTTTGGCCATCAGTTCCGCCATGGCCCAGCCGGAGCCGGGGATCGCCTTGAAGCCGCCGGTGCCCCAGCCGCAGTTGACGAAGATGCCATCTACCGGGGTTTTCGACAGGATCGGTGAGCGGTCACCGGTCATATCCACGATGCCACCCCATTGGCGCAGCATTTTCAGGCGTGAGATCATCGGGAAGGTTTCCACCAGCGCCCGCACGGTTTCCTCGATATGGTGGTAGGAGCCGCGCTGGGTGTAGTTGTTGTAGCCATCGGTGCCGCCGCCAATGACCATTTCGCCCTTGTCAGACTGGCTCATGTAGCCGTGAACGGTGTTGGCCATGACCACCACATCCATGCAGGGTTTGATCGGTTCTGACACCAAAGCCTGCAGCGACAGCGATTCAATCGGCAGACGGAACCCGGCCATTTCGGCCAGAACACCCGAATGGCCCGCAACCACCATGCCCAGCTTGTCACAGTCAATCGCGCTTTGGGTGGTGTCAACGCCAACCACCTTGCCCCCTTCGGAGCGCACACCGGTCACTTCGCATTTCTGGATGATGTCCATGCCCATCTGTGAACAGGCGCGGGCGTAGCCCCAGGCCACCGCATCGTGGCGCGCGGTGCCGCCGCGTTCCTGCCAGAGGCCGCCCAGAACCGGGTAGCGCGGACCGTCGATGTTGATGATCGGCACCAGTTCCTTGACGCGCTCAGGACCGATGAACTCGGTCTTGACGCCCTGCAGCGCATTGGCGTGCGCCGTGCGCTGGTAGCCGCGCACCTCATGTTCTGTTTGCGCCAGCATGATCACGCCGCGCGGGCTGAACATGACGTTGTAGTTCAGATTCTGGCTCATCGTCTCGTAAAGAGAACGCGCTTTTTCATAGATCGCCGCCGATGCATCCTGCAGGTAGTTTGAGCGGATGATCGTGGTGTTGCGGCCTGTGTTGCCGCCGCCCAGCCAGCCCTTTTCCAGCACAGCCACATTGGTGATGCCGAAATTTTTGCCCAGATAATAAGCGGTTGCAAGGCCGTGGCCACCGGCACCAACGATGATCACATCGTATTTCTTTTTCGGCTTGGGTGAAGCCCAGGCGCGTTCCCAGCCGGTGTGATACCGGGCGGCTTCGCGGGCAATGGCAAAGGCGGAATATCGTTTCATGGGGCGTCTTTCACGTCGAATCCGGGGATTGAGGTCTTGTTCCTGTTTGACCGGATTGCGACATCTGCCCCCGTTTCCAAGCGTCATATTTCCGTCTGGTTGCGACATGGCACTGCCGCAGCGGGCATTTCGATGGTTTTTGCCACAGATCACAGTTGCGACAAGAGCGCCCCCTGCCCGATTTCGCGGCACTTTGGGGTTTTTCCTACCGGGGTGGCAGTTTACATCTGTCACAACTGTAGCTGGAGGCCACATGACATTCTGGATCATCATCACCGTACTTGCCCTTGCTGTGTCAGGGCTGATGGGTTTGGCGCTGCTGCGCGGACGGGTGGGCGATGAGCCGCCAGCGGCCTTTGATCTGCGGGTCTATCGCGCCCAGCTGAAAGAGGTGGACCGGGATCTGGCCCGCGGTGTGGTCAGCGCAGAAGATGGCGAACGGACAAAGGCCGAAATCTCGCGCCGTATTCTGGCAGCGGATGCGCAGCTGCGTGACGGCGGCGAAACCGGTGGGCAGCCGGCGCTGGCGGGCAAGGCGCTGGCGGTGGTCTGCACCCTGTTTGTGGTTGGCGGTGCGCTGTGGCTCTACAATAACATGGGCGCGCCCGGCTATCCCGATCAGGGGTTGGAGGCGCGGCTGACGCTGGCCGATGAGGCCCGCAAAAACCGCCCCAGCCAGGCCGAGGTTGAGGGGCGTCTGCCACCCTCGCCCGCGATGGGCGATGTCAGCCCGGAATATCAGGAGCTGATGACCAAACTGCGCGCCGCCGTGGCGGAGCGCCCGGATGAACTGCAAGGCCAACAGCTGCTGGCGCGCAATGAGGCGGCGCTTGGCAATTTCGTGGCGGCACATCAGGCGCAGGCCAAAGTGGTGGAACTGAAGGGCGATCAGGTCCGTGCCGGTGATCTGACCGATCTGGCCGATATGATGATCCTGTCGGCCGGTGGTTTTGTCTCGCCTGAGGCGGAGCGTGTGCTGATGCGCGCGCTGGAGCTGGATCCCAGAAACGCCGTGGCGCGCTATTACATGGGGCTGATGTTTGCCCAGGTGGGCCGTCCGGATGCAACCTTCCGCACCTGGTCGCGCCTGCTGAACGAAGGCCCGGATGACGCGCCCTGGATCACCCCGATCCGTGGCCAGATCATGGAGGTCGCGCGGCTGGCCGGTGTGCAATATGAGCTGCCGCCGCTTGGGGGTGCCGACGCAGCGCCGGGCCCGGATGCCGATCAGGTGCGCGCGGCGCAGGAGATGAGCGAAGAAGACCGTCAGGAGATGATCCGCGGTATGGTTACTGGGCTGGCGGAACGACTGGCCACCGATGGCGGCACCCCGGAGGAATGGGCGCGGCTGATCTCGGCTTACGGCGTTTTGGGCGAAATGGCGCAGGCGCAGGCGATCTACCAGGAGGCACTGACCGTCTTTGCCGAAGCGCCAGAGGCCTTGCAGCTGATTGAGGCTGGCGCGGAAAATGCAGGATTGCGGCAATGATTTATGAAACCGAACAGGAAATGGCGGCAGCTCTGCCGCCGATGCAGCCCTTGATGGGGCTGGATCTGGGCACCAAGACCATTGGGGTTGCGGTCTCTGACGTGCTGCGGTCTGTCGCGACGCCGGTGGAAACCGTAAAGCGCAAGAAATTCGGTGTGGATGCGGCGCGCCTGATGGAGATCTGCAAGGACCGGCAGGTCGGTGGTATCCTCCTGGGCCTGCCGCGCAACATGGATGGCAGCGAAGGTCCGCGCGCCCAATCCACCCGTGCCTTTGCCCGCAACCTCAGCCAGCTGACCGATCTGCCCATCGGCTTCTGGGATGAACGCCTGTCGACCGTGGCCGCCGAGCGTGCGCTGCTGGAGGCGGACACCTCACGGGCGAAACGTGCAGAAAAGATTGACAACGTGGCCGCCTCCTTCATTCTGCAGGGGTTTCTGGACCGGCTGCGGAACCTCTGAGGGGGTGAACGAACAGCTGGCCGGATGAGGCCCCACCCAACAGGCACCTGCCTAAACGAGAGTAGCCCCTGGATGAACCAAGTCTGGCGACGCGATGAGATTGAGAGCCCCTGTGTGCAGATCTGTGTGATGCACCCGGAGGAAAAGATCTGTTTGGGCTGTTATCGCAGCATTGAAGAAATCAGCGCCTGGTCTGGCATGACGCCGGATCTGCGCAGCGCCATCATGGCCGATCTGCCAGAGCGTAAATCACGCCTCAAGAAACGTCGTGGTGGCCGTGCGGGGCGGGCGCGCCAAGCCTGATCCTAAGTAGCGCCCCCCAATAGAAGAAGCCGCGCCATCCGAAGGGACAGCGCGGCTTTTCTATTGTGTTGTGAGCACCTTAAGCGGCGGTGATCCAGTCAGCCACCGGGGTCAGCACCACATCGGTTGCGGTCAAGGTACCATGGGCGCCCTGCACCACTGCGGCCACCACACCGTCAATCAGGATCTCAGCATCGGCGGGCGTGGTGCCTGACTGCTGCAGCGTGATCACAGGCGGGGTGGTATCGGCGGCGTTGTAGTTCAGCACGATCACGTCCTGACCACGCACATAATCGGTAATGGTCACGTCCTGATCGATCCAGGTGCCCAGCACATGCATGTCAGCGCCCGCACCGCCAGTCAGCGTGTCACCGCTGCCAGCCAGCAGCGTGTCATTGCCTTCGCCACCATCCAGCAGATCCGGGTCATGCACATCGCTGTCCCGGAAACCGGTATCAGTAGAATCAACGGCCAGATAGCCCTGCAGCGCATCGTTGCCGGCTTCGCCGTAAAGCGTGTCCATGTCCGCGCCGCCGTCCATCAGGTCATTGCCGGCGCCGCCATAAAGCGTGTCATTGCCCGCTTCGCCCAGCAGGGCGTCATTGCCCGCCTCACCCGCCATCACGTCGGCGCCATTGCCACCAAACATCAGGTCGTTGCCTTCAGCGCCTGCCATGAAGTCATAGCCGTCGCCCGCCAGCAGGGTGTCATTGCCTTCGTCGCCTTCCAGACGGTCATTGCCCAGACCTCCCTGGATCACGTCATCACCGGAGCCGCCGCGCAGGTCATCATTGCCTTCGCCACCGTCGACCTCATCGCGACCGACACCGGCACGGATCGTATCCATGCCCTGACCGCCATTGATGGTGTCGTCGCCACCGCGGCCCAGAATGTCATCCGCGGCGTAGGTGCCCTCCATCAGGTCATTACCCTCGGTGCCCTCACCTGAGCCGACAAAATCCGGCCCGCTGTCTGTGCTGTCGTCGCTGTCCTCATCAAAGAGGGTCACAATGCCGGCAATCCCGGCAAGTCCAAGTAGTGCATAAAGAGTTAACATAATAGCCGCCCCTAGAATTCACACTTTCAGGCGTAGGACACACCATCCAAAGTTGCAACATGTAAAGAAATCGACGGGGGTATTTGGAAACAAAGGGCGGAACGGCTTGTAATCGTTGCCATTCCACCGACAATTTTCCGTCATCCCCCGTCATCCTATGCGCGATCACGGGGGTGTTTCAGTCCAGCTTAGTGCTCAGGCCTACCAGCCAAGCGCCTTGCGCAGCATGTTGAGCGCCACCAAGGTCAGGAACAGCGCAAAGACCCGTTTCAGCGGTTTGGGATCCATCGCATGGGCCAGTTTCACCCCCCAGGGGGTGGTGATCAGCGTCATGGCGATGGTCACCGCAAAGGCCACCAGATTGACCGCGCCGATGGTCAATGGCGGGCGATGTGCGGCGTCAATCGGCAGGAACAGGAACCCGATGACCGAGGGCACCGCGATGATCACGCCAAAGCCCGCAGCCGTCGCCACCGCTCGGTGGATCGGCGTGTTGAAGAGGCTCATCAGGGGCACGCCAAAGCTGCCCCCGCCGATACCCATCAGCACCGAAAGGAAACCCATGGCAGGTGACAGGATCACCCGCCCCAGCCCCTTGGGCATCGCCTGGCCCAGCCGCCATTCCGCGCGGCCAAACCCCATGTAGAGGCCGATCACCAGCGCCAGCACACCAAAGATCCCCTGCAAAGTGGTGGAGCGCAGCGAGGCCGCCACTAACATGCCAAGGATTGCGCCGATCACGATGCCCGGCCCCCAGCCGCGCAGGATCTCCCAGTCAACGGCGCCTTTTTTGTTGTGGCTCATCACCGACCGCAGTGAGGTCACGATGATCGTCGCCAGTGAGGTTGCCAAACACATCTGCATCAACTGCGGGCCGTCATAGCCAAGCGTCTGAAATGCATAGAAATATGCAGGCACCAACACGATGCCGCCACCGACGCCCAACAGGCCCGCCAGCACGCCGGCCAGCGCACCGATGACCATCAATAGCCCCAGCATCATCAACAACAGATCCATTTCTGGCATCGGGGTCCCCTCTTCTGTCCCGTCCGTCTCGCAACGGTCACATGTTGGCCCCTCTGACAGGCGCCAAAACACCGCTGTACATCCCGCGCAGACTTAGACCGGGTTTTCGGAAAAACCACAATGGCACAGCGAAAAAATGGCACTGGGAAAAAGTGCTCTGGCGGAGCGCTTTGCCGGCCTCTACGTGCCCGACAATGGCCGTGCTGCCGTCAGGCGGCCACAGGTAGGGCGGCCAGCGCCTCTTCAACCAGTTCCGGACCCATGCCGGGCTTGTGGGCGTTTTCCGAGAGGATGCGACGCCACTGGCGGGCGCCGGGTTTGCCGGCAAACAGGCCCAGCATATGGCGCGTGACCTGCCCCAGCTTGCCGCCGCCACTGACGTGTGCCTCAGTATAGGGCAGCATCTGGCGCACCACATCCACCGGATCCGTGGCCTGACCGGTGCCATAGATCAGCGGGTCCGCCTGACACAGCACATCGGCAGGCTGATGATAAGCCGCCCGCCCAATCATCACCCCGTCAAGCCCACGCGCCAGATGATCCTGCGCCTCAGCCAATGTAGTGATCCCGCCGTTGATCGAGATATGCAGATCCGGGAACTGCGCCTTCATCCGATGCACCAGATCGTAGTCAAGCGGCGGAATATCGCGGTTTTCCTTAGGGCTCAGCCCCTGCAGCCAGGCCTTGCGGGCATGGATTGTGATGCGTTTACAGCCGGTTGCCGCGACTTTCTCAATGAAGTCCGGCAGCACGGCCTCAGGATCCTGATCATCCACGCCAATGCGGCATTTCACCGTAACCTCGACCGAGACCGCATCCTGCATCGCCTTGACGCAATCCGCCACCACACCGGGGGAGCGCATCAAAACAGCGCCAAAAGTGCCCGATTGCACCCGATCCGAGGGGCAGCCGCAGTTAAGGTTCACCTCATCATAGCCGCGCTCCTCGCAGAGTTTGGCCGCCGCCGCCAGCTCCGCCGGATCAGATCCCCCCAGCTGCAGGGCAACCGGGTGCTCTTCATCATTGAAGTCCAGCAAATGCAGCGCCCCACCCCGCACCAGCGCCGGAGAGGTGACCATTTCGGTATAAAGCAACGCCTCCTTCGACAGCAGCCGATGCAGATAGCGGCAATGGCGATCTGTCCAATCCATCATCGGGGCGACCGAGAGGCGGGCGGCGGTGTGAAGTTTGATGTCCATCGGGGCGACCTTGGCTGTGACGTGCGGTGACGTGGCTTTGATTCCAGTGCCGGTGCATGTAACACAGATTGCCGGCAGGAACAGGGGCGCAAAGGCACAGGTTTTGCGTTAATCCAGCATCGGGTAAACGCCGCTTTTCTTGACGGTGCCGTAGACAAAGCTGGTGTCGATGGACCCGATGCCGCCGATGGGATGGATGCGGGTGCGGATGAAATCCTCATAGGCCGCCAGCCCCGCCACCACGACCCGCAGCAGGTAATCGGTGGGGCCGGTCAGCATATGGCATTCCTGCACCTCATCAAGCGCGATCACCCGGCGTTCAAAGGTCTTCACCGTGTCTTCATTGTGCTTTTCCAGCGTGATGCGGACAAAAGCGGTCAGCGCCAGACCGTAAGCTTCGGCATCGACGTCGGCACTGTATCCTTTGAGAACACCGGCTTTTTCCAGATTGCGCACGCGGCGCAGGCAGGGGCTGGGCGACAGGTTCACCTGTTCGGCCAGCTCAAGGTTGGTCATGCGCCCGTCGCGCTGCAGGGCGCGCAGGATTTGCCGGTCTTTATTGTCCATTTTAGATCCAATATTGGCACAATATGCTAATTTAGACCCAGACCTTAGCAACATTGGCATGCACATGCCAATCTTTCTGCCCCACCCTGCCTGCAACACAGATTTTGGGGGAGCAACCAATGAACAATTCAAATCCCGGTTTCGCAACGCGCGCCATTCACCACGCCTATGATCCGCAGGACAACGAAGGCGCGTTGACGCCGCCGTTGCACCTGACCTCAACCTTTGCGTTTGAGACGGCCGAAGCCGGTGGTGAGATGTTTGCCGGCGACCGTGCGGGCCACATCTACAGCCGGATTTCCAATCCGACCTGTGATCTGTTGGAAAAACGCATCGCCACGCTGGAAGGGGCCGAGGCCGGGCTGGCGTTGGCGTCGGGCATGGGGGCGATCACGGCGGCGCTTTGGACGCTGCTGAGCCCCGGTGATGAGGTCATCGTCGACAAGACGCTTTATGGCTGCACCTTTGCCTTCATGCAGCACGGGCTGACCAAATTTGGCGTCACCATCACCCATTGTGACCTGACCGACCCCGACAATCTGGTCGACGCGATCAGCGACAAAACCCGCGTGGTCTATTTTGAGACCCCGGCAAACCCCAACATGCGTCTGGTGGACATCGAAGCCGTCGCCACCATTGCCCATGAGCAGGGTGCAACCGTGATTGTCGACAACACCTATGCCACCCCCTATCTGACCCGCCCGATCGAAAAGGGCGCGGATCTGGTGCTGCATTCGGCCACCAAATACCTGGGCGGCCATGGTGACGTGGTGGCCGGTCTGATGGTCGGCTCGGCCGAGCTGATCCAGGAGGTGCGGCTGGTCGGCATGAAGGATATGACCGGCGCGGTGATGTCGCCCTTCAATGCCATGCTGATCCTGCGCGGGCTGAAAACACTGGCACTGCGGATGGACCGCCATTGCAGCAACGCCGATGTGGTGGCCGATTGGCTGGAAGCACAGCCTGAGGTGCAGAAGGTCTACTTCCCCGGTCTGGAAAGCTATGAGCAGCATGATCTGGCCAAGCGCCAGATGGATCAGCCCGGCGCGATGATCGCCTTTGAACTGGCCGGCGGGCTGGAGGCCGGTCGCAGCATGATGAACCGGTTGGAGATGATCCAGCGTGCTGTATCACTGGGCGATGCGGAAACCTTGATCCAGCACCCTGCCTCGATGACCCATTCCACCTACACCCCGGAAGAGCGCGCCGAACACCACATCTCGGACGGGTTGATCCGCCTGTCGGTGGGTCTGGAAGAGGTGGCCGATATTCTGGCCGATCTGGATCAGGCCCTGCCCCGTGGGACCGAAGCGCTGGCGGCGGAATAATCCCTAGCCCAGCGGCGGCGTGCGCGCCACGCCGCCCTTCACCCGCCGCAGTGGGATTGAGGATTGGATGGAGGACACCCCCGGCACCTTGGTCAGACGTTCGACCAGCACTTGTTCGAATTCTTTGAGGCCCGTGGTGACAATCCTCAGCAGGTAGTCGCGATCGCCGGTCATCAGCCAGCAATCCACCACCTCGGGCATGGCGCTGACGGCGCGTTCAAACCGCGCCAAAGCGTCATCCACCTGCCGGTCCAGCTGCACTGAGACAAAGACCGAAAACTCATAGCCAAGCGCGGCCTCATCAATCAGGGCCGCATAGCCGGTGATGATGCCTTCTTGTTCCAGCCGTTTGATCCGGCGGGCCACCGGGGTGGGGCTGAGGCCGATACGGTCTGACAGCTCCTGCACCGAAAGCCGCCCTTCACGCCCCAGGATCTGAAGGATCTGAATATCGAACGGATCAAGACTAGAGGAATCAGACATCACAATCATCCTTCTTAACGGATACCACCAAAGTTAACCAAAACTACGCCGCAATACGCCGGATAACAACAGCACAACCATGGTAAACTGGCGCAACGCGCCACGCGACCCACCAAGCGCCCCTATTTGTACGGCCCACGCGCTGCCCCCCGGGAGGACCCAAATGACCCAGACCACCACACTCGATAGCCAGCACATCGCACATCTGAAGACGCTGGAGCAGCGCCTTTTGTGGCTGTCCCATTGGATGATCCACCACGCCAACCACATCCGCCCGAAAGAGGATGGGATCAAAATCGGCGGGCATCAGGCCTCGTCCGCCTCGATGGTGTCGATTATGACGGCGCTCTATTTCTCAGCGCTGAAGCCTGAGGATCGGGTGGCGGTGAAACCGCATGCATCACCCATTTTCCACGCGATGCAATACCTGATGGGGCAGCAGACCCGTGAGAAGATGGAAAACTTCCGCGGCTTTGGCGGGGTGCAGAGCTACCCCAGCCGCACCAAAGACATTGACGATGTGGACTTCTCCACCGGGTCCGTAGGCCTCGGGGTTGCGATCACCTCGTTCGCGTCGATGGTGCAGGATTACATCGAGGCCAAGACATGGGGCGCGGGCCTGCCGCTGGGCCGGATGGTGGCGCTGGTGGGCGACGCCGAACTGGACGAGGGCAACGTCTATGAAACCCTGCAGGAGGGGTGGAAAAACGACCTGCGCAATTGCTGGTGGGTGATCGACTATAACCGCCAGTCGCTGGACGGCATCGTGCGCGAAGGCCTGTTTGAGCGGGTCGAGAAGATCTTTGACGCTTTTGGCTGGGATGTGGTGCGGGTGAAATACGGCGCGCTGCAACAGGCGGCCTTTGCTGAACCGGGCGGCGCAGCGCTGCGCGATTGGATCGATTCTTGCCCCAATCAGGATTACTCGGCGCTGACATTCATGGGCGGCGCGGTCTGGCGCAAACGGCTGCTGGATGATCTGGGCGATCAGGGGGAAGTGACTGCGTTGATCGAACGGCGCAGCGATGACGAATTGGCCGCGCTGATGGAAAACCTCGGCGGCAATTGTGTGGCCACTATGGCGGAAACCTTTGCCAGCATCGACCATGACCGCCCCACCTGCTTCCTGGCCTATACGGTCAAGGGCTGGGGCACACCGATTGCGGGCCACAAGGACAACCACGGCGGTCTGATGAACAAGAGCCAGATGAAGGCCTGGCAGGCCCATATGGGCGTGGCCGAAGGTCAGGAGTGGGAACCTTTCGCGACCGTTGAGCATGCAAAGGCTTTGCAGAAATTCCTTGGCGACGTACCGTTCTTTGCCAAAGGCCCGCGCCGTTACAACGACGCCCAACTGCCGGTGCCGCCGGTTGCGATCTCGGCGGAGAAAGACATTTCCACCCAGGCCGCCTTTGGCAAGGTGTTGGATGATCTCTCCAAAGGTGACAGCGCGCTGGCGGAACGGATCGTGACCACCTCACCGGATGTGACGGGCACCACCAACCTTGGCCCCTGGGTCAACCGGCGCAAACTCTTTGCCCGCGAAGAACAGGCCGATGCCTTTATCGAGCATCGCATCCCCTCCACCGCCAAATGGGAATTCACCCCGAAAGGCCAGCATATCGAACTGGGCATCGCAGAGATGAACCTGTTCCTGCTCTTGGGCGCGGCGGGGTTGAGCCACAGCCTGTTTGGCAAGAGGCTGATCCCCATCGGCACGGTCTATGATCCCTTTGTCTGCCGGGGCCTCGATGCGCTGAACTATGCCTGTTATCAGGACGCACGGTTCATGATCGTTGGCACCCCCTCTGGTGTGACGCTGGCGCCTGAAGGCGGCGCGCATCAGTCGATCGGCACACCGCTGATTGGCATGTCGCAGGATGGGCTGGCCGCCTTTGAACCCGCCTTTGCGGATGAGCTTGCGGTGATTATGGAATGGGCCTTTGACTATCTGCAGCGCGATGGTGAGGGCGACCCCTGTGAACGCACCTGGCTGCGCGATGAGACCGGCGGTTCCGTCTATCTGCGGCTGACCACCAACCCGATCGAACAGCCCGGCAAACGTGCGGATGAGGATTTCCGTCAGGGTGCCATTGACGGCGCCTATTGGCTGAAGAAACCCGGGCCGAACTGTGAGGTGGTGATCGCCTATCAGGGCGCCGTTGCCCCCGAGGCGATCAAAGCAGCAGGCATCATTGGCGAAGGCCGCCGTGATGTGGGCGTGCTGGCCGTGACCTCGGCCGACCGTTTGAATGCGGGCTGGACCGCGGCGCAACGTGCCCGCGCCCGTGGCAACGCAAAGGCCGTCAGTCATATTGAACGGCTGATGGGCGCCCTGCCCCGGCACTGCAAGTTGGTGACCGCAATTGACGGCCATCCCGCCACCCTGGCCTGGCTGGGCGGGGTCGAGGGCCATCAGACCGTGTCACTGGGCGTCGAACATTTCGGCCAGACCGGCACCATCGGCGACCTCTACCGCCACCACGGTATCGACGCCGCCTCCATTGCCGAAAAAGTCCGCGGCCTCACCGCCGGCCGCCCCATTCCGGTGAGGTGAAGCTGTAGTAGCCAAGAGAGTCAACGCCCGCCGCTTCAAACGAACAAGAGCTCCCGAAGAGACTTCGGGGGCTTGTCCGCTTTGCGGACAAAGCGTGAATTTGCTGCATCTGCGCCAATGTCGGCTTGTTGGTTTTGGCCAATTGAGGTCAGGTACTCAGATTAGTACCCAAGCTTACCATTGTGACGATTAATCAGGATTTGATCGACGACATGGCGTACGGTAACATCGCACCCCAAAAGAGCACAACGTTGCTTTTGTTCTTTGTTAAGCCAACCTCCGAAACGCCAAGCGTCACCAAATGTTCGCTCGCACGCAAAGCGTTCGTAGCGGGGTGAAAACGGATCAAGCTTAGAAAGAGCTTCCGAAACGTGTGTTGGCATATTCAAAATGGAACTGTCTGCGTATCGCGCGACCAAATCATTCGCCTCAGGACATCCCTCATCGCCATCAGCTCTTAGAAATCCTGATCGAAGCTGGATTGGAATAGAAGTTTCTGTCCAAAATCCTTTGCTGTCGATCAACTCCAATTTTCGTAGTGGAGCGATTAGGTTACCCGAAAAACTCGCCGGCACCTTCCAGTTGTCTGAGGTTTCTGGAGTTCGGTCATACTGATTGGCCATTGCAAGGCAAACGGCTATCAAGTCTTCAAGACTTGGAAGGCACCCCAAGTTAGTCGACCATAGGTAGGTTTCGCGCACGTCACCGGTTAGATATCTCGAGAATCCAGATCCAGTATCTTTTGCCAAGTCAAAATTAGCCAATAGGATCGTAAGATCTTCGCCCGCTCCCATGAACTGATGGTCAAAATTGGTTCCGGTTATGGACTCGCAGTAGTCAAGCAGCTCACCCAAAACTAAGCGCTCAACATCTTCATCGACTGAAATTAGTGGCATCGGCATGCTGCTATAACTCGGCTTGGCTTCTTCATCTAAGCCTATTCCAGACCGCGACCTGCGAACAGCTGACATTGGTCCGTCGTGCAGCATCCGGTAGGTATGGGCTCGGTATTGCCGTTCGCTGCAACTGGCTCGAATGGCTGCTGCCAGCCCGAAGCGGACAAACGAACCAAGGCAGCCCAACTGCCACTAGGCAGACAGAGTGGTCGTTTGCTGCGAACAACAAATCCAGCCGTATGGTCCACTCAACAGCCCTGCAACCCTGGTGCAACAGGCCCTATTGTGAGGATATTTGCTGCAAAAAAGCTTCGGCCGTAGTGATATGCTTGCGTTTGAGGTTCTTCGGCATGCGTTGTGCTGTGCGGCACATCATGGCCCAGCGTGGGGTGCTGACAAGCCTATCCGCATGCTTCAGGATAAATCGCCAATACAATCCATCCCATATGTCCGCCCAAGGTCCCTTGCCCCAATGGCTCATTTTGCGAATGTAGTTTGATCCGGAAAAATACGGCTTCGTGGTGATCAATCCACCATCAGCGTGCTGGCTCATCGCATACACATTGGGAACCATGACCCAATCATAGCTGTCCACGAACATTTCCATGAACCAGCGATAGACGTCGTCCGGGTCGATCTCACAAAGGAACATAAAACCGCCCAGAACCATCAGCCGTTCGATATGGTGGCAATATCCGGTTCTGAGCACTCTTTTAATCGTATCGTCCAGCGGACCAATGCCTGTGGTGCCGTTGTAAAAAGCTGGCGGCATGGGGCGCGTGTGGCCCCAGTGGTTTGTGGTGCGCATCGACACCCCAAGACTGTCGTAGGTTGCGCGCATGAATTCGCGCCACCCGATGATTTGGCGGATAAAGCCCTCGACCGAGTTTAGCGGTATCCTCTTACGATCTGCATGCTCCAGAGCGGCATCCACAATTTGTTGAGGCGTCAAAAGCCCAATGTTCAGCGCGGGCGTCAGAATGCCGTGCCAGAGCCAGTTTTCGCCTTCGACAATAGCATCCTCGTAATCCCCAAACCGTTCAAAACGCCGTTCCAGAAACTGCGCCAGCCAAGTCGCAGCAGCTTTGTGTGTTGTCGGATAGTAAAGCGTCTCAAGGGAACCCAAAGCGTCCGGAAACTCTGAGAGCACCTGAGCCTGTGCGGCGACATCAACCTCATTAGGAACAGGCCAGTCGATCCAGGGCAAACTGGCTAGTTGCTTTTTGGGAACCTTCTTTCGGTTGTCCGCGTCAAAGCTCCATTGCCCACCAAAAGGGGTCTCACCCTCCATCAAAACGTCCATGCGGCGGCGCTGACTTTTGTAGAACTCGGCCATGAACCAGCGTTTGCGACCGGACGACCACGCCAGATTGTCCGACCGCGTATTCAAAAAGCCCGGGGAAGGCTTGAAATCAAGCTTGATACCAGTGGCCTCTGCGGCAGCTTTCAGTCTATTTTCACATATGAAATCAACAGGCTCCACCATGACGGCCTGATTGATGCCACTTCGGTGCAGATCCTCGAAAAGCCGAACACTGGCGCCTGCCTTTGCCTCGTATCTCCGGATATTGGCTTTGAAACCGCGGGCCAGCAAATCATCATGATACTGCGTCATCGACGCTCTATGCAGCCATAGCTTTTGCTTGTGCATGTTGGCCGGGTAAACCGCATCTCCAAAGAAGAGAGGGTCCTCAAAAAGCACGACCTGGTCGGGTTGCTCAAACAGACCGGGGTGTTCGGCAAAAAGCTGGTTGGGAAGAATAATGGTGACTGAGGACATATGGGGCTCGTGCAATTTGATCAGTAGGTCAGATTCATCTGGCTCAAGATAGAAGGGATCTTTTTCTTCAGACCAAAAAAACCCGCTTTTGCACGAGGCCAGGCGATGGCATCAGCTGGTCGTACAACCCGGTGCAGAGTGATCCCCGCGCTGTTCAGATCAGGTTCTGCACGATCCAACCTGGATCGGACTGGCCCCACGGGGGCGTAAGCAGTCGCAATGGTCGACACACCGGCGTCCTGTGCCGACTTGATCAACGTCGCAGCCCAATCCTCGCTTGGTTCCGCAAGCTGCCCAAAAGCATCGAGGGCATCGTTCATAGCGCCTAATGCAAACTCCCGCGCGGCATGCCCTATCGCGTTTGGAGAGCGCCCCCGGGTCGCCAACAGACCGATCACAGCAGTTGGTGCGGACGACATCAGATCAGCGCCCGCCAGGTCCTCTTCGGTCAAGAGCAAAAGATACGGGGCGGACGGCTGTATCGCCCTCAACGAAAGCGGTACGCGCGGGTGCTCCACCTCCTCCGTCAGCGGCTCTGCCAAGGTCGCCAACCCGCGGGGCCGAAACCGCCCGTCGGTAAATTTGGCGATATTATCGGCACGTGCCAGATAGGTCTTGCCTTTGGTGTGGAGCCCACCAACCCAACGCCAGCTGAGCGTGTTGGACGCCGGATCGCCATCCAGCAGATGCCGCAGAAAGAAATCCGCCCCAAGCTGCCAAGGCAGGCGCAGCGTGAAAATCCAAATTGAGGCGAACCACATGCGCGCATGGTTGTGCAGATAACCGGTCTCCAGCAGCTCGCGCACCCAATGATCAAAACAGTCAATACCGGTCTTGCCAGCCACCGCGGTGCTGACCTGGGTCTGTAGCTCAGAGTTATTGCCCAACGCTTCAAGCAGATCGACCAGATCACGTTGGTATTGTGTCCAGACGCTTGGGTGCTGTTCCAGCCATCCTTTGAAATACGTGCGCCAGAACACTTCCTGCAGAAACTTCTCTGACGCCTTGACACTATGTCTCGCTAACACCGATTGAAGCACCTCCGCCTCGGTGATCAAGCGGTGCCTGAGCCAGGGCGACAAGGCCGAGACATTGCTGCGCCGTTCAGCCCCGAAATCATAATTACGCATCTGGGCATAATGGCGCCCGGTGCGCGCTGTGAACTGATTCAACCTCTTGAGACCATCGGCACGTGTGGGGGTGAAAGAGATGGGCTCGGATCTTTCGGCAAATTCAGGAAAAACTGAAGTCATTTGACCGACCTACATTGCTTCGAGCAGTACTTTACCTCATCCCAGTTCTTCGCCCATTTCTTACGCCAGGTGAACGGGCGCTGGCAGGTGGCGCAGATCTTATGTGGCAAGTGAGCTTTGGTCCGCATTTTCATGATGGGTCTCCAAGGGGCAGGCGAAGCTGGGCGGCGCTGTCCGCATCCCGTGCCTTCTTGCGCACACCCCGTCTGTTTTTACGGCTCGCGTGTTTGGCAGAAATCGCATTTGCTTCTGCATGAAACCCTGAACCGCGCCGCACGCCCCAGACTCGTTCGCGGGCGTGTTTTGCCGCGGCAAGATGATCAAAGACACGCACAGGATAAATCGTCCCAACGATCTGTTGAGCATCATTACTCTTCCAGGGCTCGTGGATATGTTGATCCGAGATATGCGTTAATTCCGGCACCCATTTTCGAATGAACGCACCCTGCGGGTCCTGATCGTACCCCTGCTTGACGGGGTTATAAATTCGCACCGTATTGATACCGGTGGTGCCGGATTGCATCTGCACCTGGCTCCAATGAATTCCCGGTTCGTAATCGGTGAACATGCGTGCCAAATGCAAACCTGGGGCGCGCCAGTCCAGCCAAAGGTGGTAACTGGCCGTGGCCATGACCATCGCTCGCATCCGAAAATTCAGCCATCCTGTGGCCCGTAATGACCGCATGCAGGCGTCCAGAAATGGATAGCCCGTCTCACCGTTTGCCCAAGCCGCCAACAGCTCTGAATCCGGTTGGCGGGGCCGGAGCCCATCGTAGAGACGATGCAAATTCTCATATTCAATACGGGGTTCGTCTTCGAGCTTCTGAATAAAGTGGCAATGCCAATGCAGCCGGCTGGAGAAGGACCGAAGCGACTTGCGCCATTGAGTTGCCTGTGGCGGCAATGCCTGCCGCTGCTTTTCTGTTACCTGCGCCACCTCTCGCATCGAAAGCGCCCCCCAGGCTAGATATGGTGAGAGCCTCGAACAGGCGGCTGCCCCCTCCAAGGGGCTGGACATTTCGCGTTGGTAATATTCGCCGCGCTTAGTCAAAAAACTGTTCAGCCGTTCCAAACCCGCACGCCGCCCACCCGTCTGCCGAGACGCGCATGGGTCATCTGACAAGCCAAGATCGCGAGCACTTGGAATGGGCCCCAGCTCTACCTGAACAGGTTCCAGGGCAATTGGCACCGAGACCGGCTGGCGCATAAACTTATCCCAACGCCCAGCCCATCCATTGCGCGATTTTAGTCTGCGAAATACGCCGTGATTTTGAACTTCGTACTGTCGTACCCCATGCTGCCTACACCAGGTGGCAACCCGGATATCCCGGCGATATGTCCAATCATTTCCGGTTTCCTCATGTGACCAGAGGCCGTCGATCAGGTTAAGCTTCTTGAACTCAGCCAGAATCGCCGTGACCTCACCCAGGCGCACGACAAGAGGTTGGCCTAATTCACCGAGACGAGCGCGCAATTCGGCGATCGTTTCGGCAACAAAGCACCACTGTCGTGCGGAGGCGTCAGGCTGCTGCCACAGTCCATTTTCTACGACGTAAAGCGGTAGGACGCGCCCCATACGCGACGCTTGCGACAATGCCTGATGATCTTCCACCCGCAAATCGCGTTTAAACCAGACAACCTGCACAAAGCCTCCAGAGTTCTTCTGGTTAGTCTACGAGTCTGGGTCTGAAATGGATCAAGTATTGGCTACCACCAGTTTTACTACTTGTCCGGAAAGCGTAAAGCGAAGGTTGAGCGTTTGGAGGCCGATGTCAACTAAGCCCGCTCAGCAGATCTACACTGGCCGGGCATTGGGTGCCTCCTCCCCGGAACATGACGACGTCGGCAGTGGCGACGGTATCCTGATGGGGAGTAGCAGCAAAGGGCTCACGGCGGACCTTCAAAACAAAAATGCCGCAGGCCCGTTTACGGATCTGCGGCACTCCATTTGGGCCACTGAGGGTTACAGCGCTTCCCCTGTTACTCCGCCGCCGCTTTTTTGAAGTCGGTGGGCTGGTAGTTCAGCACCGGGGACAGCCAGCGTTCGACCTCTTCCAGCGCCATGCCTTTGCGGTTTGCGTAGTCTTCGACCTGATCACGCTCTACCTTGGCGACACCGAAATAGTAGCTTTCGGGTGAGGCGATATAGAGGCCTGAGACCGAGGCGCCGGGCCACATGGCGTAGCTGTCGGTCAGCTCAACTCCGGTGGCGTTTGTTGCATCCAAGAGCTCAAACAGCGTCGCCTTTTCGGTGTGATCGGGCTGCGCCGGGTAGCCGGGGGCGGGGCGGATGCCGTCATAGGCTTCTTTGATCAGCTCGTGGTTGGCGAAATCCTCGGCCGCCGCATAGCCCCAAAGCTCCTTGCGGACCTTTTCATGCATCCGCTCGGCAAAGGCTTCGGCGAAACGGTCGGCCAGGGCTTTCACCATGATCGAGGAGTAATCGTCGTTCTTACCGGCAAATGCCTCGGCGATTTTCTCTTCTTCGGCCCCCGCAGTGACCACAAAGCCACCCAAATAATCCGCCGTGCCTTCAGGCGCGACGAAATCAGACAGGGCCACATTGGGCCGCCCAGCGCGTTTGGCGCTTTGCTGGCGCAGGGTGTGGAACGTGGCCAGTTCTGCGCTGCGGCTGTCGTCCTGCCACAGCTGGATGTCATCGCCCAGCGCATTGGCCGGCCAGAAGCCGACAACCGCACGCGGGTGGAACCAGTTCTCATCGATGATGCGCTTCAGCATGTCCTGCGCATCGGCAAAGAGCTGACGCGCGGCCTCGCCCTGTTTTTCATCCTCCAGAATACGCGGGTAAACGCCGCGCATTTCCCAGGTTTGGAAGAAAGGCGTCCAGTCGATATATTCGGCCAGTTCTGCCAGATCCCAGCCGTCGAAGATCTGAGTGCCTAGGAAACTGGGCGTGGTCGCCTGATAGCTGGTCCAATCGGCCTGATAGGCATTTTCACGCGCGGTCTCGACGCTGATGCGTTTCTTCGCCAGTTCGGCGCGGGCGTGCTTTTCAGCGACACTGGCATATTCAGCACGGATGTCGTCGATATAAGTGACCTTCTGCTCATCACTCAGCAGCGACGACACAACCCCCACAGCGCGCGAGGCATCGGTCACATAGACCGCCTGTGCGGTGTCGAGGTTCGGGTGGATCTTCACCGCTGTGTGCACCTTGGAGGTGGTGGCCCCCCCGATCAACAGGGGCTGCTGCATCCCTTCGCGCTGCATTTCGGCGGCGACATGCACCATCTCATCAAGCGACGGTGTGATCAGACCCGAGAGGCCGATGATATCAACGTTTTCTTCCCGCGCGACCTGCAGGATCTTTTCAGCTGGCACCATCACACCAAGGTCGATGATTTCGTAGTTGTTACAGGCCAGCACCACACCCACGATGTTTTTGCCAATATCGTGCACGTCCCCCTTCACGGTGGCCATCAGCACCTTACCGGCACTTTCGGCAGAACCGTCTTTTTCAGCGTCCATATAGGGCAGCAGCACCGCAACGGCCTGTTTCATCACACGGGCGGATTTCACCACCTGCGGCAGGAACATCTTACCAGCGCCAAAGAGATCGCCCACCACGTTCATCCCCGCCATCAGCGGACCTTCGATCACATGCAGCGGACGTTCCGCGTTTTGACGGGCCTCTTCGGTGTCTTCGTCGATATATTCGGTGATCCCGTTCACCAGCGCATGTTCCAGACGCTTCTCAACGCTCCATTCGCGCCAGGTCAGATCCTTCTCTTTGCCTTTACTGCCTCCCTGCCCGCGGAAACGCTCGGCAATCTCCAGCATCCGCTCGGTGGCGTCAGGACGGCGGTTCATCACCACGTCTTCACAGGCTTCGCGCAGCTCAGGATCAATTTGGTCATACACGGCCAGCTGACCGGCATTGACGATCCCCATGTCCACACCGGCCTGAATACCGTGGTAGAGGAAGACCGAGTGCATCGCTTCGCGCACCAGCTCATTGCCCCGGAAACTAAACGACAGGTTCGACACGCCACCGGAGACATGCACATAAGGCAGGTCGGTGGTGATGCGGCGGGCGGCCTCAATGAAGTCGACACCGTAGTTGTCGTGTTCCTCAATCCCCGTCGCCACAGCAAAGACGTTGGGGTCAAAAATGATGTCTTCGGGTGGGAAGCCCACCTGCTGGGTCAGGATCTCATAGGCGCGGGTACAGATTTCGACCTTGCGGTCTTCGGTATCGGCTTGCCCAACTTCATCAAAGGCCATGACCACCACAGCGGCACCATAGGCCCGGCACAGACGCGCCTGCCCGATAAACTGCGCCTCGCCCTCTTTCATCGAGATCGAGTTCACGATGGCCTTGCCCTGCACACATTGCAGACCGGCCTCAATCACCTCCCACTTGGAGCTGTCGATCATGATCGGTACGCGGGCGATATCCGGCTCGGAGGCAATGAGGTTCAGGAACTCCACCATTGCGGCTTTGGAGTCGATCAACCCCTCATCCATGTTCACGTCAATGATCTGCGCGCCGTTTTCCACCTGTTGGCGGGCCACATCCAATGCGGTGGCGTAATCGCCATTGGTGATCAGCTTGCGGAATTTGGCAGATCCGGTGACATTGGTCCGCTCGCCCACGTTCACAAAGGGAATGTCCTCAGTCAGGACAAAGGGTTCCAATCCAGACAGGCGCATTTGCGGCGCGACTGTCGGAATAACGCGTGGGGTAATGTCAGCGACAGCATCCGCAATGGCGCGGATGTGGTCATAGGTGGAGCCACAGCAGCCCCCCACCACATTGACCAGCCCCTCACGGGCAAAGCCTGCCACCTGTTCGGCCATCTCTTCGGGCGTTTCGTCATATTCGCCCATCTCATTGGGCAGGCCCGCGTTGGGATAGGCGCAGGTCAAGGTGTCAGCCACATTGGAGATCTCGGCAATATGGGCACGCATTGCATTGGCGCCCAGCGCACAGTTCAGACCAATGGTCAGCGGCTGCGCGTGACGGACCGAATGCCAGAACGCCGTGGGCGTCTGCCCCGACAGGGTGCGCCCCGACAGATCGGTGATCGTGCCAGAGATCATCACCGGGTACCGCATACCGCGTTCTTCAAACACCTGCTCACAGGCAAAGATCGCCGCCTTGGCGTTCAGGGTGTCAAAGATCGTCTCAATCAGCAGGATATCGGCGCCACCTTCCAGCAGACCGCGGGCCTGCTGTGCGTAGGCCTCACGCAGCTCATCAAAGGTCACGGCGCGATAGCCCGGGTTGTTCACATCCGGGCTGATCGAGGCGGTACGGTTGGTCGGCCCAAGGGCGCCCGCAACATAGCGTTTGCGGCCATCCTCTTTCTCAGCGCGGTCCATGGCGATCCGCGCCAGACGCGCGCCTTCGATGTTGATCGCATCCACCAGCCCCTGCTGATCATAGTCCGCCTGCGCGATGGTGGTGCCGGAGAACGTGTTGGTCTCCACAATATCCGCGCCGACCATGGCGTAGTTATAGTGGATCTCTTCCACCAGATCGGGGCGGGTCAGGTTCAACAGATCGTTGTTGCCCTTCAGCGGTTTGTCACTGTGAATATGCGCGTGGCAGGTACAGCCCGGACCATGGCCGGAATGATCCCCGTTAAAGTCATCTTCGACCAATCCAAGCTTCTGGATCTGGGTGCCCATCGCACCGTCCAACACAAGGATCCGCTCTTTGGCGGCGGCTTCAAGCTCGGCAAAAACAGGCGAAAGCGGGAGGGAGGCAACAGACATACGGGCACCATGTGGTTCTTATGAGGTTGCGCCTATGTATCGCCTGCCCCTTCATAAGCCCAATTCATAATAATCATGATTTATATGAGGCGCTCTCAAGTTCAGCGCTGCGAAATGTCGGCCTTCGACCACCAAAGGTCTGATTTGAAACAGTTCCCCACCCACCACTCCGAAATGCTGAGGCGGTATAACCACGGAGATGTGCCATGGCCGAACCGATCACCCGCGGCTATTGCCAGTGCAAAGCCACAGCCTGGGAATTCACCGGTGCAGCGACCTGGCAATGCTACTGCCACTGTGATGACTGCCGCCGCAACTGCGCCGCGCCTGTGGTGGCCTGGCTGGGTGTGCCATTGCGCCAGTTTCGCTGGACAGGCGCCGCGCCCAAAACGCGCGAAAGCTCCCCCGGAGTATATCGCCACTTCTGCGCTGACTGTGGCTCCCCCATGGGCTTTGAGGCAGACCATTATGCTGGCGGCATGCATCTCTATGCGGGGTCGATGGAGCACCCCGAAACCTTCGCCCCGACCTTTCACGTCAACTACCAGGCCAAACTGCCCTGGCTGCAGATGAACGACGATCTGGTGAAATACGACGGCACATTGCTGCACAACCCCGAAGACCAGAGCGCCTACGACTGACGCCACCCCTTGCGGCACGCCCGTATGACATGAAGCTTGCCCCACGCCTGTCCCTGCCGCAGGCTAGTAACCACTGTACAGGAGCCCAAGATGCCAGAGATCGCCCATTCCGCCGCCGCCATGATTTCCGGCATGGAACCCCACCTGCGCGCGGGGCGCTTTGTCTTTGTGTCCGTCGATGAGGGTCAGGACACCAGTGACCTGAAACGCGCGGCCATTGCCACCTTCCGGGAGAAGGAAGGGCTATCGCTGATCCTGCCCTTTGATGTCGCGGCAGACGCAGGGTTTGACACCGCCCAACCGATGGCCTGTATCACCCTCAACGTCTACTCCGCCCTATCTGGCGTCGGGCTGACCGCCGCGGTGTCTGGCGCATTGGGGGCAAGTGACATTCCGTGTAACATTGTCGCCGCCTACCATCATGACCATGTCTTTGTCCCCTGGGATGCCAAAGACCGCGCGCTGGCCGCCCTACAAACGCTGCAATCCAGCGCTAAATCCTAAAAACTAGACCCAGCCGATCATCACAGCCCCTTGTTGCGAATAATTCTCATTTTTATTCTCAACACCATTGCGAATGGTTCTCAATTTCATTATCAACAGGTCAACACGACAGGAAACCCAACAGGACCGGAGCCCATTATGGCCAAATCCCTTTTGACCGGCGCATTGATCACCGCAGTGCTCGCCTCACCTGCGATGGCGGAAAAAATGAAGGTTGTGACCACCTTTACCGTTTTGTCTGACATCGCACAGAACGTGGCGGGGGATGCGGCCGAGGTTGTCTCCATCACCAAACCGGGTGCGGAAATTCACGGCTACCAGCCAACCCCGCGTGACATTGTACGCGCCCACGACGCCGATCTGGTGCTGTGGAACGGGCTGAACCTGGAACTTTGGTTCGAACAGTTCATCGCAAACCTAGGCGATGTGCCTTCGGTCACCCTGACCGATGGGATTGAGCCGATTTCGATCGCCGAAGGGTCTTACGAAGGCAAAGCCAACCCGCATGCCTGGATGGGCCTGGACAACGCCATTGTCTATATCGACAACATCGCCACCGCCTTTGCTGATCAGGATCCTACGAACGCTGCGGTCTACAAAGCCAATGCAGAGGCGTATAAGGACCAACTGCGCGCCACCATTGAGCCGCTGAAAGCGCAGATCGCCGAGGTGCCTGCTGACAAACGCTGGCTGGTGTCCTGTGAGGGCGCGTTCAGCTATCTGGCCAAGGATCTGGGCCTGCAGGAACTGTACCTCTGGCCGATGAACGCGGATCAGACCGGCACGCCACAACAGGTGCGCAAGGTCATCGATGGGGTCCGCGCCAACAATATCACCGCTGTTTTCTGTGAAAGCACCGTTAACAACGACCCCGCTAAACAGGTGGCGCGTGAAACGGGTGCTACTTATGGCGGAATGCTCTATGTAGATAGCCTGAGTGAGGCGAACGGTCCGGTGCCAACCTATCTGGACCTCTTGCGCGTCACCTCGGAAACCATCGCAACCGGTCTGACCGCAACCTTAAACTAATCGCGGGACAGCCCACCCATGAAAGAGCACATGACCCTGCCTGATGCAGCCACGCTCAAGGAGTTCACTGCCGAGGACGGCCCCGGCGGTGGCATCCTTGCCCGCGACGTCACAGTCACCTATCGCAACGGCCACACCGCCCTGCGTGAGGCCAGCTTTGCCATCCCCCGCGGCACGGTGACCGCGCTTGTCGGGGTCAACGGTGCCGGCAAGTCGACGCTGTTTAAGGCAATCATGGGCTTTGTGCCCGCTGCACAGGGCAGCATCCACCTGTTGGGTCGTACGGTGAAACAGGCGTTGAAGGAAAACCTCGTCGCCTATGTGCCGCAATCCGAAGAGGTGGACTGGGCCTTCCCGGTGTTGGTGGAAGATGTTGTCATGATGGGGCGTTACGGACATATGGGGTTGCTGCGGCGCCCCCGTAAGGCCGACCACGAGGCGGTGGATCAAGCGCTGAACCGCGTCAACATGCAGGATTTCCGCAAACGCCAGATTGGCGAACTGTCCGGCGGCCAGCGCAAACGGGTCTTTCTGGCCCGCGCTTTGGCGCAAGATGGCAAGGTGATCCTGCTGGACGAACCCTTTACCGGGGTGGACGTCAAAACCGAAGATCAGATCATCGCACTGCTGCGCGAGCTGCGTGACGAAGGCCGGGTGATGCTGGTCTCGACCCATAACCTGGGCTCGGTCCCTGAATTCTGTGATCGCACCGTGCTGGTCAAAGGCACCGTGCTGGACTACGGCCCGACCGAAACCACCTTTACCCGCGACAACCTGAAACGTGCCTTTGGCGGCGTGCTGCGCCAGTTCACGCTGGGCGGCGAAGAGCTGCACGATGACGACGATCCGCGCCAGATCTCGATCCTGACGGACGATGAACGGCCCTTCGTGCAATATGGTGATGAGACCCGCAAAACCGAAGGTGAGGCGGAGCCGGAGGCATGATCACCCTACTGGAACCGTTTACCTACAACTACATGCTGAACGCCATGTGGGTGTCGGCCCTTGTGGGGGGCGTCTGTGCCTTCCTGTCGGCCTACCTGATGCTGAAAGGCTGGTCACTGATCGGCGATGCGCTGTCCCATTCGGTGGTGCCGGGTGTGGTGGGCGCCTATGCGCTGGGGCTGCCCTTTGCACTGGGGGCCTTTATTTCCGGCGGCCTGGCGGCCGGGGCAATGCTGTTCCTGTCAGACCGGTCAGGCCTGAAAATCGATGTGATCATCGGTCTGATCTTCACCAGTTTCTTTGGGCTGGGTCTGTTCCTGGTGTCGCTGAACCCGGCCTCTATCAATGTGCAGACCATCACCATGGGCAACATTCTGGCGATCACCCCCGAAGATACGCTGCAACTGGCGATCATCGGCTTTGTGTCCCTGGCTGTGCTGCTGGTGAAGTGGAAGGACCTGATGGTCACCTTCTTTGACGAAAGCCATGCGCGCTCCATCGGGTTGAACCCCGGCGCGTTGAAACTGGTGTTCTTCATGCTGCTGTCGGCCTCGGTTGTGGCGGCGATGCAGACCGTGGGGGCCTTTCTGGTGATTGCCATGGTGGTGACCCCGGGCGCGACGGCCTATCTGCTGTGTGACCGCTTCCCGCGGCTGATTGTGACCTCCGTTGTGATCGGCATGCTGTCGAGCTTCATCGGCGCCTATCTGAGCTATTTTCTGGACGGGGCCACGGGCGGCGTGATTGTCACCCTGCAAACCCTTGTGTTCCTGACCGCTTTCATCTTTGCGCCGAAACACGGCCTGCTGGCCGCCCGCGCCAAAGCCCGCGCAGCCTTGACGGCTCCAGTGGCTGAGGAGGCGGCATAATGGACCAGCTTCTGTTCCCTTTCATGTTCCCCTTCATGCAGAACGCCTTCTGGATCTGCGCCATCGTTGCGGTGCCGACCGCTTTGCTCAGCTGCTTTCTGGTGCTGAAAGGCTGGGCACTGATGGGCGATGCGATCAGCCACGCTGTCCTGCCCGGCATTGTGCTGGCCTATATCGCCGGGATCCCGCTGATCATCGGGGCCTTTCTGGCCGGGATGGGCTGCGCGGTGGCTACCGGCTATCTGGCTGAAAACAGCCGGGTGAAACAGGACACGGTAATGGGGGTTGTCTTCTCAGGCATGTTTGGGGTGGGCATCCTGCTCTACACCTCGGTGGAGACAAACGCGCATCTGGATCACATCCTTTTTGGCAATATCCTAGGCGTCCATGCTGAGGATCTGTGGACCGCAGGCATTATCGCCGCGCTGACCACGCTGGCCATGGCGGTGAAATGGAAAGACCTGATGCTGCATGCCTTTGATCCGGCACAGGCCCGCGCCGCCGGGCTGAACGTCACGCTGCTGCACTACGGGTTGCTGACGATCCTCAGCCTGGTGATTGTCGCCACGTTGTCGGCCACCGGCCTGATCTTGGCGATTGGCCTGCTGATTGCGCCCGGGGCCATTGCCTTCCTGATCACCAAACGGTTTGGCGTGATGCTGGTGGTTGCGGTGGTGGTCAACATGCTCTCGATGCTGGCGGGCACCTACCTCAGCTTCTTCATCGACAGCGCCCCGGCACCAACGATCATCCTGATCCTCACTGCGGTGTTTATCATCGCACTGGTTGCACGCCGCCTGACGGATGCCCGCCAACAGCGGCAAATGCTGTGAGTTGGGATCAACTTGTCGGCTGATGTCGCTCATAACGTGTGGTTTTTCTAGACAGCACGCAGCCAAACCGCAAAACTAAACGCCAAGGCCGAAACCCGGTGGCCCTGGCGCCCCCTGCTGGCCAATGAGACATGGAATGTGGCTTTTGGGGAATTCGATTGCGCGGCAGCACCAATAGTACCGAAGTATTTCCGAACGTTGGATCCGAACAAGACCGCGTCTTGATCCGCGCCATGTTACAGCAACCACGTGCCAATGCGGCGCGGGACCTGCTGGACCGCAAGTTTGAAATCGTCTTCCCGGTGCTTTTGCTGTTTGTCACCGCGCTGGCCTATATCAGCGGCGACCGGCGCAGCCTGCTGGAGCTGGCGGAATACACGTTCTCAAGCCACCTGCCCCATCCGGCCACCATCCTGCTGCTGGTTGGCTTCACCCTGTTTCCTGTGAACCGCCGCCCGGTCTTTGCGGTGTCGTTTTTGCTGCTGCATGTCCTGTCAACGCTGTGGACCATTCACAGCGGAAGTTATGAGCTGCCCCCCAACATGGGCTTTGCGGCCTTTCTGGGGGCCAGCCTGCTGTTCAATGCGGCCTTCGGTTTTGGCTTGGCCTATCTGACCCGCGTGGTTGAGCCGATACTGGCCCGCGGCCCCTATAAACCGTCATTGGACGTTTCCCTTTCGGCCACAACATTTGCCATCATCTTGGGGCTCGGCACGCCCTTGGTTTTGGCCGCCTCCTGGGTGGGCACCACCTATCTGGGACTGGGCCGTCTGGATGAAATGGCGACGATGTCCGCCAGCCAGGCGATCCGCACTGGGGTCTATGTGACCTTCTGCCTGATCTTTGCGCTTTATCCCCCGACCCTTGGCACCATCCTGCGCGCCACACCGCTGCTGATCCTGTTCCTACTCATCGGGCTGCTGGACAAGACACTGGGTTGGCAGACCGAGCGGGTGTTTACCGTGATGTTTGCCATCTCATTGCGCTACATCATGCCGGTCACAACCGCCCTGCCGATCACCCTGCTGGGGATTGTCCTGCAGCGCGTGCTGATCCCGGATGAAACGATGAACTGGCCGCAGGACTATCTGATTTTTGCAACGCTGTTTGCCATGATGACGTTGTTTGATCTGGCGCTTCTGAACCAGCGGGCACAGCGCTATCGCAATCGAACCCTGCGCCAGAAGCTATGGAATTCATACGAGTTTTCCAAATACGGCTATTTCCTTTACAACGCCAAACTGCAGCGGTTCTGGATGGACAATATGATCCGTCTGGCGCCGCAGCGCACCTTTAGTGACACGCTGCCGGACACATTGCGCCGGATGCCGCCGAAAGATGCCAGCAAACTGGCGCGCATTCTGTCCAGCCACGCGCCAGAGCCTCAGGCTGCCATCGTGCAGGTGGCAAATGGCAACAGCTGGGAAGACGGCGCGCCCTACCGGGTCTACCGCCTGCACAGCGTGTCCGAGGTGTCCTGGCAATATGGTTTGGTAACCATCGGCACATTGACGGACATCACCGAAATCCACGAAGCCTCGGTCGCGCTGAAGGAAACGCTGCGCCAGTTGGAGGTCAGCAAAGAACGTCAGCACCGCCTGTTTGCCCTGATCAGCCACGAATTGCGCACCCCGGCCGCCCTGTTGAAGATGCTGGCCGAACAGATGAATGACACGCAGGACTGGGACAAGCTGGGTCCCCGGTTTGACAATGTGCTGCAGCAGTTCCTGACGTTAATGGATGACATGGGCAGCGTGGTGCGGGATGAGGATCTGCTGCCCGCCAGCGAAAGCAGTTTCCGCCCCAATGATCTGGTCAATCACCTGGCCAACGTCTACCGCGTGGTGGCAGAACAGGCCGGCATCGCCATCGATCTGCGCACCGCCCAGAAATATGATGCGGAACGGATCACCGATGTGGGACGGGTGCAGCAAATCCTGGGCAACCTGATCCGCAACGCCGTGCTGCATTCCGGTGGCAACCATCTGGTGATCAGCTACCGTGAAGACTACCCAGACGGCCAGTTGCAGGGCATCTGGACGATCGAAGACAACGGCAAGGGCATTCCCGACGCCCTGCTGCCCGGGCTGTTTGACCCGTTCAACAGGCAAACCCGCGGGGTGTTTTCCAAGGCAGAAGGCACCGGGTTGGGGATGTATATCGTCAAGCTCTTTGCGGAAAACCTGCAGGGACGGGTCAGCTATATGCCCAGTGCCCAGGGCGGCGCACGGTTCCAGGTGTCTGTACCACTGCGCGCCGTGGCCGAAGCACCGGCAGCGCAGGTTGTTGAGGCGGAGCCCGGCAAGCTGGACCTCAGCGTTTTGTTGATTGAGGACAACGCGCTGGTGGCTGAAATCACCCAGTCCCAGCTGAAACGCCGGTTCCGTGACGTTTATCACCTGACCACGGCCGAACAGGCACTGGATGCAATTGACAGTCTGGACCCAGATCTGGTGCTGACCGACATCGAACTGCCGGGCATGGATGGCATCAAACTCTGTAGCCTGTTGCGGGCGGATGGCTATGATGGCGCGATCTTCGGCCTCAGCGCCGGGGCCATCGGCGAGGAAGAGCTGCGCGATGCAGGCGCCGATGGGATTTTGACCAAACCCCTGTCGATGCGCCGCCTGTTGCATGAGTTGGAGCTGCGCCATGGCGCGCCCCTGACGGAACTGGAGGAAAAAGGATCAGCCGATCCGCAGGGTGAACAGCGGCAGGCGTGACAGGAAGGCGCGCGCCTCATTGCGGAACCGCGCCTCCTGCTTGGAGGTATCGCCCCCCGCGCGCAGGGCTTGTTCCAGCGAGGTTGCCGCCAGCGCCAGATCCTTTTCACCGATCTGTCCGGCCTCAGCCACCACACGGTGGGCCATGGCCATACGTTCGCTGCGGGACTGGCTGCCCTTGAAGCTGGCTTCCAGCCGGTCGCTGAGGCGGGTGATGAATTTCAGCACCCAAGACTTGCCCATCAGCTGCACCATCTCTTCCAGTTCATGGAAGCTGTGGCCGTCGCGTTTTTCAGCCACACGGGCGCTATAGCGTTCCCCGGCATCGGCCAGAACCCCGCTGATCGCCGCCACCAGATCGTTGATCTGAAAGGGTTTTGCCAAAAACGCATTGGCGCCGGCCAGCATCATCTGTTCAATCTCATCCGAAAAACTGGTGGCCGAAAAGGCGATGACGGGCACGTCACAATAGGGGGCAGGCAGGGCGCGGATGCGGCGGGTCAGTTCAACGCCGCTCAATTCAGGCATCTGCATATCGCAAAGGATCACATCGGGATCATAGTCGGTCACCTGGTTGAGGGCGTCCAGCGGGTTGGTCACCACCTCCACATGGATGCCTTCGCGTTTCATGATCCGTCGGATCAGATCGCCAGTGTCGGCACTGTCGTCTACCAACATCACCCGTTCAGCGGCGGCGTTCAGCACCGAGAGTTCCGGCACCTCAACAGGCAGCTCACTGCGGCCATCAACGATCGGCAGGGTCAGGTAGAACCAGAAGGTCGCGCCCTCCTCCGGAGTGCTGTGGACCTGCAGATCACCGCCCATGCTGCGCACCAACCCTTGTGAGATCGCCAGACCCAAACCTGAGCCCCCGTTGTTTTGCAGCGCCATGCCCTCTTCGATCTGGGCGAAACGGTCAAACAGGCGTTGCTGATCTTCGGGGGCGATGCCGATGCCACTGTCCTGCACTTCGATGCGCAGCTTGGCTTCTTGCGTGTCGTCCTCGATCCGGCTGCTGACCCGCAGGGTAACGCTGCCCTCTTCGGTAAACTTGATCGCGTTGTTCAACAGGTTCAGCAAAACCTGGCTGAGCCGCAGCGGGTCACCGCGCAAAAGGCGTGGCATATTGGCCGAGATTTCCGATGACAGGATCAAGCCCTTGGTCTGTGAATGCACCGACACCAGATCGATCGCTTCGCGGAACAGCTCATTGGGGGAGAAATCCTCATCCCGCAGTTCCAGCCCGCCCTCTTCGATACGGCTGAGGTCCAGCACGTCATCCACAATCCGGCTGAGCGTGCGCCCAGCGCTGTTGAGGCGGGAAACCTGCTGTTTCTGATCCGGGCTGAGCGGTTCACGGCCCAGCAATTCGGAGAAGCCAAGGATCGCATTCAAAGGCGTGCGGATTTCATGGGTGATGGTCGACAGAAAGCGGCTTTTGGCTTTGCTGGCTTCATCGACCTCGGCCATCGCCTGCATCAGCTCACGCTCAATCTCATGGCGGCGCGCCATTTCCCGGAAACCCGTGATCAGCACAGTCGACAGCAAAAACAGCGTGCCGGCCAAAAACAGGATCAACAGAAATACCTTGCTGCGGGTTTCCGCCGCCAGACCACCAAAACCGGCCTGGGTCAGCGACGATTGGCTGTCCTGCAACAGATGGACCTGCTGGCGGAATTGCACCGTGCCCTCGCGCAGGGCCTCCAGATCGTCAGGGACCGCCGCGCTGAAGACGGCCGTGCGGGCCAGATCAATCAACGCCTCGGATTGTGCGCGCAGCGTGGTGTAACGCTCGGGGGCCAGATCGGCCGCCCCGCTGCGCTGAAACAGGCGCAGGTGGTTTTCGATGGCATCTTCACGTTCCGCCAGATCCGCCAGAGCATGGCGGGGGGCCGCGTTCAGGATCAATGCCTCCAGCCCGTCGCTTTGCGCTTCGACATCGCTCAGCACATCCAAACCTTGCGAGATTTTGGCCACCCGCTGGGTGCCATCGGCCACGGCTTGCACCAGTGACAGGATCTGAAACACCGACGCCGCAGCCAGAAGCCCCGCAAAGCAGAGCTTGATCATCGAGCTGCGCAGCTTGCCGTTTAAGGCACCTGCGATGGATGCCTCAGCGGCATCGCCCTCTTCTGTCTTTTTCTGCTCTGAGGAAAAGAACGGCATAAAACTCACTACTCTTGTAACAGCGGGGCCCCGACAGCGACCGCAGAGGTCCGGTTGGAGACGTTAAGTTTGGTAAAGAGCGCCGTCATATGCACTTTGACGGTGCCAATACCCAAATTCATTTCGCGGGCGATTTCCTTGTTGGACATGCCCTGTACCAGCAGTTCCAACACCATGCGCTGACGCGGTGACAGCTCAGGACGGTCTTCCGGCTCTTTGGCGATCACGGTTTCGGGGGAAACGGCACAGGGGGCCTGCGCCTCGCGGCCCTGCGGCACGTAGCGCGCAGCCTCAGCCAGATCTTCGACATCGGCGCCGTAATGCACCTGTTCACCGTTCTCAAAACTCAGCACAACAGCGGGGTTTTCCGGTTCCAGATGCGGATCCAGCTCTGGCGGCTCATGCAGCAGCGCAGGCGCATAAATGCGGCCCTTCAGAATCTGGGACAGTGCCAGCTTCAGCTCAGAAATGCCTTCTGCCTTCGAGACATATCCATAGGTGCCCGCCGCCAAGGACTGCAGCACATCGTTGCGATCCTGACTGGCCGACACCACCGCCATTTTGCGAATTTCAGGGTGCGTCTGGCGGATACGCCCCAGGGAGGAGGCGCCAGTCATGCCCGGCATGCGCAGATCAAACAGGGCCAGATCCACACGGTCGCAGCAGCTCATGATCTGTTCGGCCTGTTCCAGATTGCTGGCCTCATACACCTCGGTGAAGCCGAACTTATCCAGCAGGATCGTGGTCAGTGCCATGCGGAAATATTCATCATCATCCGCAACCAGCGCCACGGTATCCGTCAGCGAAATCAACGGCTGATCGGCACTGCCTGCAGGACCGGCCTGCCCCAAAAGCTGCCCGGCCATGGAACTGTCGATGTAAACCTTACCCTCGGCCACCATACGCAGCGGGGTATCCAGCACCTCATCTTCAGCGGCGTTCAAGATGATGCCATTGACCCCTTTGCGCAGGGCCAGACGGGCCAGGTTCATATCGATTTCCGGGGCGACCAAAGCGATGTGCAGATCGGGGGACTGGCGCAAGGCCTCGCCCAGTTGGCCACCTTCGATCATCGCTTCGTTGAAACTTTCCAGGGCCAGAACATCCACATGTTCCGCCGCCAATGCAGCCGTCACATCGACCCAGCTGTGTACCAATCGCAGCGAAATGGGCCCCTCGGCGGAGAGCGCCAACCGTGCGTCCGCCTGATCACTCAGGACCAAGACACGCAGGCCCGCACGCTCCGCTGCAGGGGTTGGAGACATCCAGTTGTCCTCTGACATTTCAGGACCACAAGGTGTTTCGCTCATCGATTTGTCCGTTCAGCTCTGGTTTCTTTGCGCATCTCCGTCAGGCGGCCGGTTGGGGCCATCTGGCCTAGGGCGTGCCACTTATGGGCGACCTCAGCGGCCGTTCAGGGGCGCAATTGATTCTGCAACCACACTGTAAACTGCCGGATGGTCCTAGTGGGCCGCGCATAGGGTTAACGGCCGGGTCCATTCGTCAGATGCCTACATACTTTTTGAGGCCTGCCCCTCCGAAGTTCCCGCATTTTCTTAGGCCACCCGGATGAGTTGCTGGAACCGGGACGACAAGCGCAGAATGAAGGACGCGCCTGTTATGCGCTGTGTTCCATTGCTTGTTGTCACGTAAGTTCTGAGGTTACCCATGTTCGGCAAAAGAACCGGTCCAATCGCCAAGAAAGCCAGTCGTCCTGCCCCGGCACCTGAACCGACTCGCGCCGCCACCCCAGCCCCGGAACCCGCAGCTGCCGCCCCTGAACCGGTTGCGAAAAAGCCTGACACCAAGGTTATTCCCAAAGCCAAGGCCGAACGGTCGCCGGTTCCGACCGAAGCCGACAGCGCCCGCTACAAGCTGAAAAGCGAGATCATGGAAACCCTGATCTCGATGCTAGATATCAACCAGCTGGCGCAGATGGGTGAAGATGAGGAACGCCGCGAGATTGCCAATTACGTCACCGATATTCTGGCAGTGAAGAAAGAGGTTATTTCGGAATCGGAACAGAAGAATCTGATCGCCGATATCACCAATGACATTCTGGGCTACGGCCCGCTGGAACCGCTGCTGGCACGTGATGATATCGCCGATATCATGGTCAATGGCACCGACCCGATCTTCATTGAGGTGGGTGGTAAAATGGAACGCACCCCGATCCGGTTCCAAGACAATCGTCAGTTGTTGAACGTCTGTCAGCGCATCGTGTCCCAGGTGGGCCGCCGCGTGGATGAATCCAGCCCGATCTGTGACGCCCGCCTGCCCGACGGCAGCCGCGTCAACGTGATCGCCGGCCCGCTGGCGGTGGATGGCACCGCCCTGACCATTCGTAAATTCCGCAAGGATTCTCTGACGCTAGAGGATCTGGTCAACTTCGGCTCGATCACCCCTGAAGGGGCGGAGATCCTGAAGATCATTGGCCGGGTGCGGTGTAACATTCTGGTTTCGGGCGGCACCGGCTCGGGTAAGACAACCCTGCTGAACTGTCTGGCCGGGTTTATTGAAACAACCGAACGGATCGTGACCTGCGAAGACGCCGCCGAACTGCAGCTGCAACAGCCGCATGTGGTGCGTCTGGAAACCCGCCCGCCGTCCCTGGAAGGCACCGGTGAGGTCACCATGCGCGATCTGGTGAAAAACTGTCTGCGGATGCGTCCGGAACGGATCATCGTGGGCGAGGTGCGTGGCCCAGAGGCCTTTGACCTCTTGCAGGCGATGAACACCGGTCACGACGGTTCCATGGGCACCGTACACGCGAACACCCCACGGGACGCCATGTCCCGTATGGAAGCAATGATTACAATGGGGGGATCCCGACTGCCTGTCCGTACCCTGCGTGAAATCATTGCGTCCTCGGTCGATGTCATCGTGCAGGCTCAGCGCCTGCGCGATGGCTCCCGCCGGATCACCCACATCACCGAAGTGCTGGGCATGGAAGGTGATGTTCTGACCACCCAGGATCTGTTCCTCTACAAGATCCTTGGCGAAGACGAAAACGGCAAGATCATCGGCCGCCATGAAAGCTGCGGCATCAGCCGTCCCAAATGCTGGGAGCGCGCGCGCTATTTCGGCTGCGCCGATGACCTGACCAACGCCCTGCGCGCCGCGGAGGCCAACGACGAGGGGATGCATCATGCTTGATTTTATCCAAGACAATCAGGCAGCCCTGCTTGAGGCGGCGATCTTCCTGTCAGTCTTTGTGCTGGTGGTCGCCCTGATGCTGGGCTCCAGCGAAAAGGCCAGCGACTCGCGTCTGAAAAAACGCATGAACCGGGTGGCCGGGGGCCGTTCTGGCCGCCCTGCCCCGGGCAGCGATGCCGTTGACGCCGAACTGCGTCGTAGGCAAATCCGTTCCGCGATGAAGGACAGCAAAGGTGGGAAAGGCGGCAAAGGCGCCACCTTCCAGACCCAGCTGAAACAGGCCGGGCTGGACTGGTCCAAGAAGAAGTTTGTGCTGGTCTGTCTGGGCACGGCGCTGCTGTCCTTTGGCGGCCTGTCGATCGGCCTGCAGCTGAACCCGATGATGGCTGCCCCCGGTGCCGCCTTTCTGGGCCTTGCACTGCCCTATTTCTTTGTGGTGCGCGCCACCAAGGTCCGGCTGAAGAAATTCTCCAATGAGTTTCCGGCGGCGTTGGACATCATCGTGCGTGGTGTCAGCGCCGGTCTGCCGCTGAGCGAATGCCTGAAGACCATTGCCAATGAAACCAAAGAACCGGTGCGGTCCGAGTTTCAGATGCTGCTGAACGACCAATCGGTCGGCATGCCCCTGGAAAAGGCGGCGCACCGTCTGGCGGTTCGCGTGCCCTTGGCTGAAACCTCCTTCTTTGCGATTGTTCTGGCGGTGCAGAGCCGTTCTGGCGGGTCGCTGAGTGAGATCTTGAACAACCTCTCTCTGGTTGTGCGGGGCCGCAAGATGCTGGACGCACAGATCAAGACCATGTCGTCTGAGGCGAAGATGTCGGGCCGCATGATTGGCGCAATGCCTATGCTTGTGGCAGGTGCGCTTTTCTATCTAAGCCCAGAATATATCACCGTTTTGACCGGAACAAGCATTGGCCAACTGATCCTGGGCGGCTGTGCATTGTGGATGTTCACCGGCATTATGGTAATGAAAAAAATGATCAACTTCGACGTGTGAGGAGGATCAGATGATTTCTTTAGACTTCCTCAACCCGCAGACCATGGCGATTCTTTTGGTTTCAGTTGCCGGCTTCCTAGTGGTGCTGGGGCTGGCCATGCCCATGCTGAAAAAGGAAAACCTGCAGCGCCGTCTGGCCAAGGTGGCCATTGAACATGGCGGCACGCAAACGATGCAGCAGAAAAAATCGCTGATGGCCTCCATAGGACTGGGGGGCAGCAAGCGGGCCACGCAACAAGCCAACGTCTTTGCCAAGCTTGCCGGCACCCAGTCCACCGCGATCCTGAAAAAGCTGCGGATGGCGGGCCTGCGCAGTTCCAACGCCTTGGGCATCTATGTGATGGTTTCTATCCTGATGCCTGTGCTGATGGCGGCAGTGGTTTTGTTTTACGGCATTACCATTTTTGAAAAGGAACCAACGCTGCAGAACCTCGCCATGCTGGGCGGCGGTGGCGCTGTTCTGGGTTTCATGCTGCCGCGGATGTACGTCTCCAACCGGATCACCAAACGGCAGGCATCGATCCAGCGGGCCTGGCCGGATGCGCTGGACCTGCTGCTGATCTGTGTTGAATCGGGCTATGGTATCGATGCGGCGCTGATCCGGTTGAGTGAAGAGATTGGTATGCAGTCCAAAGAACTGGCCGAGGAAATCTCACTCACCGCATTGGAACTGTCTTACTTGCAGGACCGCTCGCAAGCGCTTGATAACCTTGTACAACGCACAGGTATGGATCCGGTGCGTCAGGTGGTTGGATCACTCAAACAGACTGAGAAATACGGCACCGATCTGGGCCGTGCCCTGAGGGTACACGCCCAGGAAAGCCGCGATCTGCGTCTGGAACGCGCCAAGGAAAAGGCCGCCGCGCTACCGCCGAAGCTGACTGTGCCGATGATCGTCTTCTTCCTGCCGATCCTCTTTGTCATCATCATCGCCCCGGCGATCATCCAGATCGTACAGGGCTAAGGACCGGACGGCCCACGGACAGCCCGCCGTCAACCCACAGACACGTCATAAACAGGCGCAAAGCCGAGCGGTCGACAGGCGCAGGGGATCCCCTCTGCGCCTTTTGTCTTGCCCGCTGCCAGCAGCCTGAACAACCCTACGCCCCCCCTGCGAAGGCCGGCGATGGACGTGGTATCCTAGGCGCCTGCGCCACCGATCCGCAAGCGGCCCGATCAGGATACCCTCAGGGGCCAGGTAGCCCCGCCCACCTCGGCGCGTTCTTTGACTGATTCCCACATCACAGGCCAGGTGATTCCCCGCCCCATTTCGGCGACTCAGCGCCGGTCTAACAGTTTTCTGAAATCGACCGTTTGACAGTCAGGAGCACTTGATCTATGTCAATTTCCCTCATGAAAACATGACCTTATCCAAACGTTTTCAGGGTATAACCCACCCAAAGTATAGGGTCATAGCACCTTTGGCATCTCATCCACCCCGCCATTTTGCTCTTTTGTCCTAGGGTATCCGGCCGAATTTCGCCGCGCTGTTTTTTACCGCATTCTCATTCTCAACGGACGGTCACCCGAGCAGTCTCGGACCTACCCAGTCTGAGGACCGTCCGTAACAAACGTACGCCAAAGAGCGACACCAAATATTTTGTCCCCCCGGTAACCAGTACCGGATACTCTGAAAGGAAAGTCCCATGAAAAAGTTCCTGACCAAATTCGCCAAAGGTGAATCCGGCGCGACCGCAATTGAGTACGCTCTGATTGCTGGCCTGATTTCCGTGGTAGCCATCACCGCCCTGACCACCCTCGGGGGAAACTTGGATTCCACTTTCACGACCATCTCCGACTCGCTGTCGGAGGATGAAGCCTAAGCTTCGTCTTACCTGATCTGATGCCCCGGGGCGGTTCGGTCACCCCCACCCCAGTAAGGAGGCGGACATGTATATCACAGGTCTATCCCTTCTTTCCTTGACCGGATTTGCCATCATCGCCCTCATTGTGGCGGTCCGGGACATCAGAACGATGGTCATCCCAAATGGCCTCACCCTCACCCTGCTATGTGGCTATCTGCTAGTCGCAGCAGCGTCGGGTTGGAGCCGGGACGAGATCGCAGCCAGCCTGATCGCTGCCACTATGGTGTTGTTCGTCGGGCTGCTGCTTTCTGCCATGGGATGGCTGCCTCAGCCTGCAGGCAGCAGCATGAGTAAATTTGCCGCCGTTTGCAGCCTCTGGCTTGGGGCGTCTCAGATCCTCAGTTTCCTGGGGTTGAGCGCACTGATCGGGGGCCTTTGTGCCCTCCTGTTGATTGGCTTGCCACGTGCCCGCCGCTCATTCCCCCCGGAACAGGCCTCGTGCCAGCTGCCTCAATCGCAAACCCCTCGGGCCAGAGCCCCAGTTGGATTTGCCCTCGCCGCCGCTGCCCTTGCCCTTCTTCCGTTTTCTCCCTGGGTGACGTCGGTGACGTAACCCGCCCTGTGCAACCTGTCTCCACCTCCAATCCGAGGGCGTAACCATGTTCAGATCGTTAATCATTGTGACAGCGCTTGTCTGTGGTGGCTCAGCCACCATGCTGGTGAATATGTCGGTGCCGGATGAAACCGAAACCGCTGCCGCCCCAGAGGTCGTACAGGAAGCCCCCACTTTGCAGGTTCTTGCTGCTGTGCGCTCTATCGATCAGGGTGCTGAGCTGGTGATGGAAGATATCGGCTGGATCGAATGGCCGCGCAATGCGCTGCATCCCAGCATGGTCTCCTCCAATGATGTGCCGGATGCTTTGGAAACCACGGTTGGCTCCATCGCCCGCATCAATATGTTTGCCGGACAACCCGTCCTGCCTGAAAGTTTTGCAGACACCCGCCAGGGCTATCTGTCCTCGCTGCTCTCGCCCGGTATGCGTGCCGTTGCGATTGAGGTTAGCGCGGCCAAGACCGCCGGTGGGTTCATCCTGCCCAACAACCGGGTCGACATTCTGTTGACCTCGCGTTGTGAAGACGAAATTCGCTGCCGTACAAGAATGAAAACCGAGACAATCCTGCAGAACGTCCGCGTTCTGGCGATTGACCAATCGGGGACGGCATCGAACGCCGACAGCGCTGTGCTGGTTGGCAAAACCGCCACGCTAGAGCTTTCGCCCGATGATGCCGAGCAGGTCATCGCGGCGGAGGCCAGCGGCGGCCTCTCTCTCCTGCTTCGCTCCTTTGACGACAACGAAGTTGTTGAAACAAAGGAAGAAGTTGCCACCTTGATCCCTGAACCGCAGATCGTTGAGCAGCCCCCGCGCACGGTCAAGGTCACCCGAGGCGGCGTTTCTGAAATCGTTGTGCTGAACTAAGCGCCTTCCCCCCTGAGGTAAACGGTATGAAGATCTTCACCAAATTCACAGCGGATCCATCCGATCCCGACAATATCGGCGGTATGCGCCCGGCCATTGGTCGATTGCCCGCAATGACTTGCGATGCCTTCGCAGCCACGCCGCAAACCCGCAATGCGCTGCAACAGATGCAGGCCAGCCGTCACCTGAGCCGCGTGCGCTGCCAGCTGATGAGCGGCGGCATGGAGCAGGCGATTGCCGCCTATCAGGATGCCGACAGCCCGGACCTTCTGGTGATTGAGGTCGATGACGACCCCACCAAACTGTTCAATCAGCTGGACAGCCTGGCCCAGCTCTGCCGTGTAGACACCGAACTGGTGCTGATCGGCCCCTCCAATGACATCGCGCTTTACCGGGCGCTGACCCGTCAGGGCGTTGCAGACTATCTGCAGACCCCGGTTACAGCCCCGCTGCTGGTCACGGCGCTGTTTGAACTGTTCCGTGATCCCGACAAGGTGCATCTTGGCCGCATTCACGCGGTGATCGGCGCCCGTGGTGGCGCGGGGTCTTCGACCATTGCGCATAACGCGGCATGGTTTCTGGGTGAACAGGCCCGGGCCCAGTCGATCCTGGTGGATCTGGATTTTGAGTTTGGCACCGCTGGCCTGTGCCTGAACCGCAATCCCGAACAGGATCTGATCGGTGCGATTGCCAATTCCGAAAAGCTGGACGACCAGAAACTGGAACGTCTGCTGATCAACTATGACGACCAGCTGCGCCTGTTGGCCGGACCGCAGAACCATCAACAGGACCGCGAGTTGGATCCTGAGGCCCTGGCCTATTCGATGGACCTGATCCGTGTTCTGGCCCCGCATGTGGTGCTGGATCTGCCCTCAACACTGACGCCGCTGACACGCAAGGCGCTCTATCTGGCGGACGAGGTGGTGCTGGTGGCAACGCCGGATCTGGCCAGCCTGCGCAACACACGGTCGCTGATTGAAATGCTGGCCTCGATCCGCATTGGCGAAAAGAAACCGCATCTAGTGCTGAACCAGATCAAGCAGCCGAAACGGCCTGAAATCAAACCCGCAGACTTTGTCAAAGCGCTGGGAGTCAATGAACCGGTCGAGCTGATGTTTGACGCCGCCAAATACGGCAGCGCCGACAACAACGGCACATTGGTGGTGCAGCACAAACAAAACCGCAGCCAGCGTCAAGCCTTTGGCAAGCTGGCCACCGCTCTCAGCGGTCTGTCCAATCCCAGCGACAGCGCCGTCGGCATGCGGTTCTTCAAGCGCGGCAAAAACAAAGGGTAAGCCCAGGTATTCTCGGGGGGGACATCACCACACCTGCGGGTGCGGTGTTGCCTGAGGCGTCGGTGCCGGTACAGCCTAGGGGGGCTGTGCCGGCATCGATCATTTTACGGCCTCGTGATCTGCCAGCTCTGGGCAAGGGCACGCTTTGCCCCTAGGCTCGCCGCAAGATGGAGGAGAGCCCGATGAGCCGCAAACTGACCCTGCCCGACAGCCCGAACATGGACGCCGCAGATGGTGACGGCCGCCTTTTTGCGCCCTCGGCGCAGCGCAATATGGATTACATCATCGATCTGGTCCGCGCCCATGCACCCGCAACTGGCAAGGCGCTGGAAATTGCGTCGGGGACCGGCGAACACGCAGCGGCCCTGGCCCGCGCCCTGCCCCAGCTGCAATGGCAGCCCAGCGATCCCGATGCGGATCGGCGCCGCTCGATCAACGCCCATGGAGCCGGGCAGGACAATCTGGCTGATGCCATCGCGCTCAATGCCACCGCTGTAGGATGGTCCGCGGATCATGGCGGCCAGAACCTGATCCTGCTGGTGAACCTGTTGCACCTGATTTCCACCGATGAGGCCAAACGCCTGATCGCTGAGGCCGCGCAAGCCCTGGCCCCCGGTGGTGGCTTTATCGTCTACGGCCCCTTCCTGCGGGATGGTGAAACCACATCTGAGGGCGACGCCCGGTTTCACGCCAGCCTGCTGGCCCAGGACGCGGCCATTGGCTACAAGGATGACTGGGACGTGATCGACTGGCTGCAAACCAACTGGCTGGAGATGGTGCAAGTGGTGGAAATGCCCGCCAACAACCTGTCTTTCATCGCCCGGCGGCCCGGCTAATCCCTGCATCGCCGCCAGCTGACACAGATCAAGGTTGACCACCGGTGAAATGTGGTCTTACTGCCGCACACATTCAATTCTGATAATGCGAGTAGGAAGACCAATGGCGTGGAAAGAAAAATTCGCCGACGTTAAAGGCCAGGTGCGCAACCTGAACGGCGCGATCCCTGACACCACCAAAGCCTTCAGCGCACTGGGCGCTACGGTAAAGGGTGACGGGGCACTGGATCACAAAACCAAGGAGTTTGTGGCCCTTGGCATCGCCGTGGCCAGCCGCTGCGAACCCTGCATCATGTTCCATGTAGACGCGCTGATCCGCGCTGGCGCCACCCGCGATGAAGTTGGCGAAGCCCTGGGCATGGCCATTCAGATGGGCGGCGGCCCGTCGGTGATGTATGCCAGCAAGGCCTTGGAATGTTTCGACGAATTGAGCGCCTAACGGCAACAAATGGACCCCGGCGCGCGATGCACCGGGGTCCCTTATGATCAGACGACCCACCCCACGTGGAGCGATCTGACCCAAGTTACAACTGACGCGCCAAGGCCAGCGCGGCCAAAGCCGGCAGGGTCAAGACCTCTTGCGCCAGTGCAACCTTTTGCGGTGTGTAGAACTGCTCTTCATGCAGGACATTGATCGTCGCGATCAGCTCCCCCTTGTTGAGGATCGGCAGGTTCACCACCGAGCCACAACCCAGTTCCCCGATCAGCTCATAATCACCAAACACTTTAGAAATATCCTCTAAGGTGTTGGCAACAAACGTCTCATGCCGTTTGTGAACCGATTGAAACCAGTCATCAAACACGATCGGCTTGGTGCCCGATGTTGGGTAGGCATTCGGCCGGTTGGTATAGGCGCGCCGGGCCAGAAGCGCCTCCATATCCACTGTCATGATGGTAAACAGTTTCACCCCAACGGTCGCGGCTGTCAGCGCCGACAGGGCGTCATAGGCTTGCGACTCAGAGGTCGCCTTGCTGAGGCTTTCGGTAAATGTCGCAAGGGCTGCGGTGATCTCAGGGGTACTCATTTTACGTCCTTCATACGGTCTCTGCGCCGCTGGCGGCATAGAGTTCACGGGTATAGTCATGTGAGAAGCCGCCGCTATGCAGTTGTTTTGCATCCGCAATTTCGACAATCTCACCTTTGTTCATCACCGCCATACGGTCACACATGAAGCTGACCACAGGCAGGTTGTGGGTGACCATCAGATAGGTCAGCCCCTGTTCCGCGCGCAGGCGTTTCAACAGGTTCAGGATTTCCGCCTGAACCGAAACATCCAGGGCGGAGGTCGGCTCATCCAGCAGCATCACCTTGGGTTCCAGCATCAGCGCGCGGGCAATCGCCACCCGCTGACGCTGACCACCGGACAGCTGATGCGGAAACCGGAAGCGGAAGCGCTGGTCCAGCCCAACGGCATTCAGCACCTCAGCAATGCGGGCATCGCGGTTGCCCAGCCCGTGCACTTTCAGCGGTTCCCGCAGCACGGCATCCACCACTTTGCGCGGATGGAGGGAGCCATAGGGATCCTGAAACACCATCTGACAGGTCTTGGCAAACCCGCTGTCTGGCCCATGGCCGCGCGGCTGGCCCAGCACCGAAATCTGACCGGTCCAATCGGGCGCAAGCCCGGCGATGGCCTTCAGCACCGTCGATTTGCCCGAGCCGCTTTCGCCAACAAGCGCAAAGCTTTCGCCTTCGGCGACAGATAGGTTCACATCGCGCACCACTTTGGTGGTGCCGTAGGAAATATCCAGATCTTTCAGTAGGATCGCAGGATTACCCATCTCAGGTGCCCCCCCATTGGCTGCGGTCCAGCACGGGCAGAACCTCACGGGTTTCTTTCATTTGCGGCACCGCCGCCAGCAGGCCGCGTGTGTAAGGATGCTGCGCCTTATGCAGATCCTTGGCCGCGCAGGTTTCCACCACCTGGCCTGCATGCATCACCATGATCCGGTCGCAATACCGCGCCACCAGATTGAGGTCATGGCTGATCAGGATCAGCCCCATGCCCTTTTCGCGCACCAGCTCATCAATCAGATCCAGCACCTGCCCCTGCACCGACACATCCAAGGCCGAGGTAGGTTCATCCGCGATCAGCAGGTCGGGCCGCGGGATCAGCATCATGGCGATCATGATCCGCTGCCCCATCCCACCAGAAACCTGATGCGGGTACATCTGCGCCACCTGTTCAGGATCGTTAATGCGCACCGCCTGCAGCATCTCGATCACCCGCGCCTGCACGTCGCGCCGGCTGAGGTTTTCATGGGCTTTCAACGCTTCAGCAATCTGGTAGCCGATGGTCATCACCGGATTGAGCGAAAACTTGGGGTCCTGCATGATCATCGAAATCCGCGCCCCGCGCAGATCGCGCATCTTGCGTTCGCTCAACCCCTGCAGCTCAACCCCGTCAAAGGCCAGCCGATCCGCGGTCATCTTGCCGGGTTTGCGGATCAGGCGCAGGATCGCGCGGCCTGTCATCGACTTGCCCGATCCACTTTCCCCAACGATCCCAAGGCGTTCGCGACCAAGGCTCAGGTTCAATCCCTTCACAACGTCCACCGGGCCTGTCGGTGTGGGGAAGCTGACGCGCAGGTTTTCTACATCCAACAAAGGTTTTGTCGCAGTCATGATTTGCCCCCCTGTTTCGGGTCCAGCACATCGCGCAGCCCGTCGCCCAAGAAACAGAAACCAAGGCTGACCAGAATGATGGCAAAGCCCGGCATTGTGGCCACCCACCATTGATCCAGAATAAAGGTCCGACCGCGCGAAATCATCGCCCCCCATTCCGGCAGTGGCGGCTGCGCCCCAAGCCCAAGGAAGCCAAGCCCGGCTGCGGTCAGAATGATCCCGGCCATATCCAGCGTTACCCTGATGATCATCGATGAGGTACACAGCGGCAGCACATGCTGCACGATGATCCGGCTGTGTGAGGCCCCCAACAGGCGGGTGGCGGCGATAAATTCGGAATTGCGGAAGGTCAGCGTTTCCGCCCGGGCGATCCGCGCGTAGGCCGGCCATGCGGTGATGGCAATCGCGATGATCGCGTTTTCAATGCCCGGCCCCAGCGCAGCCACAAAAGCCAGCGCAAGGATCAGCTTGGGCATCGACAGGAACACATCGGTCAGCCCCATCAGCACCTTATCGGTCCAGCCGCCAAAGTAGCCAGCAACCGCCCCGATAATCAGGCCCAGCGGCGCGGAAATCAGCGCGACCAGCGCCACGATCACCAGCGTGATGCGGGCGCCATAGACCACCCGGCTGAAGATATCGCGGCCCAACTCATCCGTGCCCATCCAATGTTCCGCCGATGGCGGCAGCAGGCGCGCCTCCAGGTTTTGGCCCAGCGGGCTTTCGGGGGCGATCCAGGGCGCGAAGGCCGCGGCAAAGATCAGGGTCAGGATGATGATCCCACCAATCACCGCCAGCGGGTTGCGCATCAGTGCACGCAGCATGCGATAGGCCCGCCCGGCATTGGCCTGCAGCCGTGACGTGGGCGAGTCTGCAAGAAGCCAGTCAATCGTCGTCATGATTTGCTCCGCGGGTCGAGGACGCGGTAGAGCACGTCCGAAATTTTGTTGATGAAGATGAACACAGCCCCGATCACCAGCGTGGCGCCCAGCACGGCGTTCATATCGGCGTTCAGCAGCGCATGGGTCAGGTAGTTGCCAATGCCCGGCCAGCTGAACACCGTCTCAATCATGACGGAGCCTTCGAGCAGCGCCGCATACGACAGGCCGATCACGGTGATCAGTGGCACCCGGATCGGTTTGAACCCATGCGACCAGATCACCTTCCATTCCGAAACGCCTTTGACACGGGCGGTGGTGATAAACTCCTGCCCCAGCTGGTCCAGCATGAAACTACGTGTCATCCGCGCGATATAGGCCAGGCTGAAGAAGCCGAGGATCAGCGACGGCAGCACCAGATGCGATAGGGCGTTCCAGAACACCTCGGTGTCGCCAACGAGCAGCGCATCGATCAGCAACACGCCTGAAACTGGATCAACCAGACCCTCGTAATAGATATCCACCCGGCCCGGTCCCGCGACCCAGCCAAGGCCTGCGTAAAACACCGCCAGCCCAACCAGACCCAGCCAGAAGGCCGGCACCGAATAGCCGAGCAGCGCAAAGACACGGATGATCTGATCCACCCAAGTGCCCTGTTTGGCGGCCGCCCACACCCCTGTCGGCACCCCCAGCACAACACCGATGATGATGCCCAGCGTGGCCATCTCCAGCGTGGCGGGGAAGACGCGGGCCAGATCCTCAGCCACCGGGCGGTTGGTGGAAATCGACATGCCGAAATCACCGCGCGCCACATCTGCGACATAGGTCAGGAACTGCCGCCACAGGGGCTGATCCAGCCCCATCGCAATGCGCGCCGCATCATATTGTTCCTGCGTGGCGCGATCGCCGACCACCGACAGCACCGGATCGATTGGCACCACGCGACCAATAAAGAAAGTGATCGCCAGCAGACCAAGAAACGTTAGCACCACCACAAAGGCAAAACCGGCGATTCCCGTCAGCAGGCTCAGCAGCTTGCTTTTGGAATTTCCATTGTTGGACAAGAGGTTCTCTCCTCTGATCTGTCTTGTCGACGGGCACGCCCTGCCCTGCAGGATGCATCATTTTCTGCGCCGTCCATAAAGTTCTTTGCAAAGTTTGGCAAAAAATTTTTGCATCACAAAAATTTTTTTACTAACCTCTGAGTCGAGACGGAGGACCCCATGGCAGAGCAAGACCCAAAAGCTACAGGCAGCAAAGCCGCGAAATCCGGCCCCAAGCTGGGTGCGTTGATCCGCAAGCGGCGCAAACAGATGGGGCTGACCCTTCAGGCGCTATGCAATTCGGCGGGGCTTTCGGTGGGCTATCTCAGCCAGGTGGAACGCGACAATGCCACCCCGACCCTGGGCACGCTGGCGCAGATCGCCGCCGCGCTGGAAGTTGATCTGGAATATTTCGTGGCCACCCCGAAACCGTCTGACGCGCTGACCCGCCACGACACCCGGCCGCGGTTCAATGTGCCGGGATCTGACACCACCTATGAGGCGCTGAATGCCGAATTCCCCGGTGCCGAGCTGCAAAGCTACATCCTGCATGTGCCCGCAGGGTTCGCATCAGAAGTGGTCAGCCATGAGGGCGAAGAAATCATCTATGTGCTGGACGGCGAAATTGAGCAGATGCTGGACGGCCAAACCTTCCGCCTGCGTGCCGGCGACAGCCTGCATTACAGCGGCCAGACGCCCCATGCTTGGTCCAACCCCACCGCCCGCGATGCCCGGATCCTGTGGACCGGCACCTTGAGCGTCCTGAAAGGCAAATCACGAATGGACCTGCCGGAACTGGCATCCAGCGACGCCAAATCCTGAACAAGCCTGCCCTGATGCCGCAGCACCATCGCGGCCTCAGGCGCCAACAAAACATAACGAACACCCTGGAGGAGAAAGACATGAAACTGTTGAAGTCTGCCCTTTTGGCTTCGGTCATGGCGATGCCGATGGCTGGCGCTGCCCTGGCTGACACGCCACCCAATGCGCTGATTGTGGCGCAGAACATTGACGACATCGTCGCGATTGACCCGGCTCAGGCCTATGAGTTCACCTCGGGCGAGCTGGTCACCAACATGTATGACCGTCTGGTGCAATATGACGCCGAAGCCCCGACCGTATTGGCCGCCGGCATCGCCAGCGACTGGCAGATGGATGCAGCAAGCCGCACCATCACCTTCACCATCCGCGAAGATGCCACCTTCCATTCCGGCAACCCGGTCACCCCGGCTGATGTGGTTTATTCGCTGGGTCGTGTGATCAAGCTGAACCTGACCCCGGCCTTCATTCTGGCCCAGCTGGGCTGGACCCCGGAAAATGTGGACCAGATGGTCACCGCCGAGGGCAATGTGGTCACCGTGAAATACGAAGGCGACTTCTCACCGGCGTTTGTTCTGAACGTTCTGGCGGCGCGCCCGGCCTCGATCGTGGACATGAAAACCGTCATGGCCAACGAAGTTGACGGTGACATGGGCAACGCCTGGCTGAACGCCAACGCTGCGGGCTCGGGCCCGTTCAAACTGGACGCCTACCGCCCGGCACAGCTGGTGCGGATGTCGGCCCATGGCGACTACTTCAAAGGCGCCCCCAAGATGGAAAGCGTCATCATCCGCCACGTCGCCGAAAGCGCCACGCAGGAGCTGATGCTGGAAAGCGGTGACATCGATCTGGCCCGTAACCTGACCCCGGATCAGATCGCCGGCCTCGACGCCAGCGCAATCAAGGTGGATACCTTCCCGCAGGCGGCGGTTCACTTCCTGTCGTTCAACCAGAAAACCGACAGCCTGACCGACCCCGCCGTTTGGGAGGCCGCGCGCTATCTGGTTGACTACAAAGGCATGACCAACTCGATCATCAAAGGTCAGATGGAAGTGCACCAGGCCTTCTGGCCGAAGGGCTTCCCGGGTTCCTACGATGAGACCCCGTTCAGCTATGACCCTGCCAAAGCCAAGGCCATCCTGACCGAAGCGGGCATCGAAACACCGATCAAGGTGGAACTGGATGTGATCAACGCCGCGCCTTTCACCGATATGGCGCAGTCGCTGCAGGCCAGCTTTGCAGATGCGGGCATTTCCTTTGAGATCCTGCCCGGCACCGGCAGCCAGGTGATCACCAAATACCGCGAACGCACCCATGAGGCGATGCTGCTTTATTGGGGCCCGGACTTCATGGATCCGCATTCCAACGCCAAGGCCTTTGCCTATAACTCCGACAACTCGGACGGTTCCTATGCGGCGACCACCACCTGGCGCAATGCCTGGGCGGTGCCGGATGAGCTGAACAAGAAGACCAAGATGGCACTGACCGAAAGCGATCCGGCCAAACGTCTGGAGATCTACCGCGATCTGCAGGCCGAGGTTCAGAAAGAATCGCCCATCGTCATCATGTTCCAGGCCGCCTACCAGGTTGCCATGGACACCAATGTCAGCGGCTACGTGAACGGCGCCACCTCTGACTTTGTGTTCTACCGTCTGGTAGACAAAGACTAACCGACATAAGCTCCCCGTCGGCAGGGTCGCTTGGGGAAACCCTTGCGGCCCTTTTACCATTTCGCTCAAGAGGACAATCTGATGAGCCTTTATGATGACCGCCTCGCCCGCCTGCGGGCCCGCATGGCAGAAACAAACACCGATCTGGTCGCGCTGGGGCCGTCGAGCCATATGATGTGGCTGTCCGGCGTGAACCCGCATGGCGATGAACGCCCGGTGATGCTGCTAGTCAGCCAGAGCCACGCCGGTTTCCTGATGCCCGCGCTGAACGCTGATGCTGCACGGCAGGCGACGGATCTGCCGTTTGAACCCTGGTCCGATGCCGAAGGTCCGGCAGCGGCGCTTGACCGTCTGTTAGAGGCTTGCGGTGCCACAAACGCCGGCCTCAGCGTGGTGCTGGACGAAACGATGCGGGCGGATTTTGCCCTGCGTCTGCTGGATGCCATGGACAGCCCCAGCCGCCGCTTCACCGAAGACACCGTGGGCCGTTTGCGGGCGATGAAAGATGACGCGGAATATGACGCCATCAAAGCCGCGCATCTGCTGAATGATGAGGCTGTGAAAGCCGCCTTTGCCAGCCTGAAGGCCGGGATGAGCGAGCGCGATGTGCAAAACGTCATTCGCGATCACTACAAGGCGCATGGCGCCACGCCCGAATTTACCATCGTCGGCTTTGGTGCCAATGGCGCCTTCCCTCATCACCACACCAGCGATGCCACGCTCAGCGACGGGATGGCCGTGCTGATTGACACCGGCTGTCGGTTGAACGGCTATCCCTCGGACATGACGCGCTGCGGCTTCTTCGGCACGCCCGATGCAGCCTATCAGGAGGTTTTTGACACTGTGGAGGCTGCGGTGCAGGCCGCGCTGGCCGCCGCCAAACCCGGGGCCACTGCGGGCGATATCGACAAGGCCGCCCGCGATGTGATCACCGACGCAGGCTACGGCCCGCAGTTCCTGCATCGCACCGGCCACGGTCTGGGCATCGACGTACATGAACCGCCCTATATCAGCGGCGGCTCAGATCATGTGCTGGAAGCGGGCAATGTCTTCTCAATCGAGCCGGGGATTTACATCAACGGTAAGTTTGGGGTCCGTCTGGAAGAGATTGTGATCCTGCGCGACGGCGGCAATCAGATCTTTTCGGAACTGCCACGCGATATGCTGTAACGGTCAGCGGTGCCGGCGACCGGCAATCGAAACAAAGTAAAGGGGGCCAGCACAGGTCCCCTTTATCGTATCTGTCACTTGCGCTTCTCTGCTTTCAGGTGGGCGCGCAGATCATTGAAACCACCAATCTTTTTGCCATCGATAAAAATCAGCGGCGTGGTGGCGATGTGATGTGTGTCTTTAAACGCATCCACCGCAGGGCGCGAACGCAGAATATGCTCTTCGATCTCGAAGCCTTCTTTGCGCAACAGATCGCGGGCGGCGATACCGTAGCTGCAGGTGTATTTGGGCAGTTCCATACGGTGAAGGATGGCTTTGGGCATGTCGTGCACTCCTTTGTTGCAGCCTATAAAGGTCGTCGCCAGCGCCCTCACAAGCCCCAAGGTTTCACATCCACGCACCCGCGCGTGAAGAGATGAAACATTGCCAACACCCCCTCCACAAGAATGAAAAAACCGGCCTGCTCAACGCAGAACCGGTTTTGCGAGGCGCCCCGTCAAAGGGACGCCTATGGATCTTGAGCGATGTTAGCCGTTGACCCGGATGGTTTCGTTTTTCGGATCATAGGGGCTGTCACAGGTGACCGTGGCATCCCACAGTTTATCCTGAATTTTCACCTTCAGCTTGGTGCCTTCCACCGCCAGATCCGGCGTGACGTAGCCCATGCCGATCGACTTCTCAAAGGCAACCGAATAACCGCCCGAGGTCAGGCGCCCAACGCGGGTGCCATCCTCGGCATACAGCGCCTCACGGCCCCAAGGGTCGGCATCCTCTGGCCCGTCGATCAGCAGGGTGCAGCATTTCACTCGCACACCTTTTTCCAGCATCGCCTCTTTGCCGTGGAAATCTTTTTCCAGATCGATGAAGCGCGGCAGATCAGCCTCAACAGGCGTGGCATCACGACCCAACTCGGTGCCGAAGGCGCGGTAGGATTTTTCCTGACGCAGCCAGTTCTGCGCCCGTGCGCCGACCAATTTCATACCGTGTTTCTCACCGGCTTTTTCCAACAGGTCGAACAGGTAGTTCTGCATCTCAATCGGGTGATGCAGTTCCCAGCCCAGTTCACCGGTGTAGGCCACACGGATTGCGTTCACCGGGCACATGCCCAATTCGATCTGGCGCGCGGACAGCCAGGGGAACCGTTTGTTCGACAGAGCGGTTTCAGGATCTGCATCCACGATCACCTCTTTCAGCACGTCGCGGGCCTTGGGGCCTGCGATGGCGAAGACGCCCCACTGGGTGGTGACATCCTGGATCTCGATGTAGCCGAACTCTTCCATCTTATCTTCGGCCGCTTTGCGCAGGAAGTCGGCGTCATATTCCGTCCAGGCGCCTGCGGAGACGAGGTAGTAGTTATTCTCGCCATTGCGCACGATGGTGTATTCGGTGCGGGTGGTGCCGTGGCTGGTCAGCGCATAGGTCAGGTTGATGCGGCCGATTTTTGGCAGCTTGTTACAGGTGAACCAATCCAGGAACTGGGTGGCACCGGGGCCTTTGACCACATGTTTGGTAAAGGCGGTGGCGTCGATCAGGCCCACACCTTCGCGGATCGCTTTGGCCTCCTCCACGGCATATTGCCACCATTTGCCACGGCGGAACGAACGGCTTTCTTCGTCGAAGTTTTCCGGCGCATTGAGCGGGCCGTAGTAGTTCGGACGTTCCCAGCCGTTGACCCAGCCAAACTGCGCGCCGCGTTCTTTCTGACGGTCGTAGGCCGGTGAGGTCCGCAAAGGCCGGGCGGCGGGGCGTTCCTCATCCGGGTGGTGCAGGATGTAGACGTGCTCATAGCACTCTTCGTTTTTTCGCGCGGCAAATTCGGTGGTCATCCAGTTGGAGGAGTAGCGTTTCGGATCAAGCGAGGCCATGTCGATCTCAGCCTCACCATCGACCATCATCTGGGCAAGGTAATAGCCGGTGCCCCCCGCCGCGGTGATCCCGAAGCTGAATCCTTCGGCCAGCCACATGTTGCGCAGACCCGGCGCAGGACCCACCAGCGGGTTGCCATCCGGGGTGTAGCAGATTGGGCCGTTGAAATCGTCCTTCAGACCGGATTCCGCACAAGACGGCACCCGTTCGGTCATTTTCATGTACTGTTCGGCGATCCGGTCCAGATCCAGCGGGAACAGATCGGCGCGGAAGCTATCGGGCACACCGTGTTCAAACCGCGCTGGCGCGTCTTTCTCATAGATGCCCAGGATCCAGCCGCCGCGTTCCTCACGGGCGTAGGACTGCGCATCCGCATCACGCACAACGGGGTGTTCGGCATTGCCGGCTTCGCGCCATTTGACCAGCTCAGGATCCTGATCCATCACGATGAAGGTGTGTTCCACCGGGATCGCCGGCATTTTAATGCCCAGCATCTTGGCGGTGCGCTGTGCGTGGTTGCCCGATGCGGTCACGACGTGCTCAGCGGTGATCACAATCTTTTCGTCGGATTCCACCAGGTTGCCACCTTTTTCCACCATCTTGGTGCAGGTGACCTCCCAATGGGTGCCGGTCCAATGAAAATCATCAGCCTGCATCTTGCGGTGGATCTCCACCCCACGCTGACGGGCGCCTTTGGCCATCGCCTGGGTCACGTCAGCCGGGTTAATGTAGCCATCTTCGGTGTGGTAAATCGCGCCCTTCAGATCCGAGGTCTCAATCAGCGGCCAGCGCTCTTTGATCTGATCGGGGCTCAGCCATTCGTATTTCACGCCACAGGTTTCGGCGGTGGAGGCATAGAGCATATACTCATCCATCCGCTCCTGCGTCTGCGCCATCCGCAGGTTGCCCACCACGGCGAAACCGGCGTTCAGCCCGGTCTCTTCCTCCAGCGTCTTGTAGAAATCCACCGAATACTGGTGAATGTGGGTGGTGGCATAGGACATGTTGAACAGCGGCAACAGACCAGCTGCGTGCCAGGTCGACCCCGAAGTCAGCTCATCGCGTTCGATCAGCATAACGTCATCCCACCCGGCCTTGGCCAGGTGATAGGCGATCGAGGTGCCAACGGCGCCACCGCCGACAACAAGAGCTTTGACTTGGGTTTTCATAGGCGGGCCCCTCCGATGGACGCAGCTGTGCAATTTGATTTTCCGCGATCATGCCGCGTTCTGGCAAGCCGCGCCTGACCCAGCCGACCTCTGATCGTGCGAAACCGACACGCGCTTGCAAAGAGCGGTTGCAAACAGGCAGCGATCCCCAGTGCGAAACCCAACCGCAAAACACGACGTCGCGTCCGCCCCCTTGCCGCGCCGCAGCAAACACCGTAAATATACGGTAAATCCAGTCAGGGGAGATTGGAGAGGACCAAAGGGGGGCGTGGCGTGAAGATCTGCCGCACAGTCGAAGAAACCCGCGCAGCCGTTGCCGCGCTGAAAACCGGCGGCAAGCGGCTGGGATTTGTGCCGACCATGGGCGCCTTGCACGACGGGCATATGTCCCTGGTCACCCTGGCACGCGAGGTGACAGATTTTGTCGCAGTGTCCATCTTCGTCAATCCCACCCAATTCGGCGAAGACACAGACCTGCAAAACTACCCCCGCAATGAAGCCCGCGATCTGGCGATGCTGCAAAAGGCCGGCGTCGATCTGGTGTTCCTGCCCGAGGTGGAAACGATCTACCCGCCGGGCCATGAAACCATCGTGGAAACCACCCGCCTGGCCAATATCCTGCATGGCGCGGTCCGTCCCGGCCATTTTCGCGGCGTGACCTCCGTGGTGACGCGGCTGTTCAACATCGTGCAGCCCGATGTCGCTGTCTTTGGCGAAAAGGACTACCAGCAACTGCAGGTCATCAAACGCATGGTCGCGGATCTGCATATGCCCGTAACAATCCTTGGCGGCCCCACCCAGCGCGAAGCCGATGGGCTGGCCATGTCGTCGCGCAATGCACGCCTCACCGATACCGACCGCGCCGCTGCCGTTGTGCTGCACAAAGCGCTGAACGCTGCCGCGGATCTGGCCCAGACCGGCACCAGCGTCGCGGCGATCCGCGCATTGATTGAGGCGACCATCGCCTCTGAGCCACGCGCCAGCCTCAAGGGCCTCGACACCGTTACCCCCGACACATTGGAGCCGGTCGAAGGCCCTCTCACCCAGCCGCTGGCGGTCATGCTGTCGGTGCAGTTTTCAGACATCCTCCTGATCGATCAAAAGGTGATCCAGCCATGAGCAGCCAAACCCCAATTCGCCGCACCACCGTCCCGCAGATCAGCGCCCGCAAAGGCGGCGAACCGATTGTCTCGCTCACCTCCTACCACGCCCATACGGCGGCGATAGTCGACAAATATGCCGATTTCATCCTGGTCGGTGACAGCCTGGGGATGGTTATGCACGGCATGGAAAGCACCGTCGGCGTGCCGCTGGATCTGATGATCATGCATGGCAAGGCGGTGGTGCGCGGCACCCAGAAAGCGCTGGTGGTGGTCGATATGCCCTTTGGCACCTATGAGGAAAGCCCCTCGATCGCCTTCCGAAACGCCGCCCGCATCATGAAGGAAACCGGCTGCGGCGCGGTGAAGCTGGAAGGAGGCGCACGAATGGCCGAAACCATCCGCTTCCTCACCGAACGCGGCATCCCGGTCATGGCTCATATCGGCCTGACCCCGCAGTCCAGCCACGTCATGGGCGGGTTCAAAACCCAAGGCCGCGAAGAAGACAGCTGGCCCCAGCACGAAGCAGACGCCGAAGCCGTGACCGAGGCCGGCGCCTTCGCATTGGTGCTCGAAGGCATGGTGGAGCCGCTGGCGGCCAAGATCACCAAACAGGTCGCGATCCCAACCATCGGCATCGGCGCCTCAGCTGAATGTGACGGGCAAATCCTGGTGCTGGAGGACATGCTGGGCCTCAACGCCTGGACACCGAAGTTCGTAAAACAATACGGCGATCTGGGCCCCGCTATCGACCGCGCCGTCTCTGATTACGCTGAGGAGGTCAAAACCCGCGTCTTCCCCGGACCGGAACACACATACAAGTAAACCCAATCAGCGGTGTAAGGGGCGCTGCCCCGCCCGACTACGTCGGCCTCCCCGGAGTATTTTCGGCAAGATGAACCACTCTTTCATCGTTCCCTAAATACTCCCGCCGGAGGCGCCCCGAGGCCCAATAAGGGCCGAGAGATCCAGTGCGCCGCAGGCGCACAATTGACCTGCGCATTGACGCACAGATCCGGTGGAGAAACGGGGATTTGTCGCCGGGCGCTTGGGGGCCATATCCTTGGCAAAGCTAAGGAGACAGCCCATGACCTTCAGACCCGTTGTAGCCACCTCGAAGTCCCAGCCCGCCATGGAAGGCGCCGGCGTGCATCTGCACCGCGTTTTTGGCTTTGATGATCCCAGCCTGACCGACCCTTTCCTGATGATGGATGACTTCCGCAATGATGATCCGCGGCTCTATTCCAAAGGCTTCCCCTGGCACCCGCATCGCGGCATTGAAACCATCACCTATGTCCTTGAGGGTGAGGTGGAACATGCTGACAGTCTGGGCAACAAGGGCATTCTTGGCCCCGGCTCCATCCAGTGGATGACCGCAGGCTCTGGCATTGTGCATCAGGAAATGCCGATGGGGGATGCCAAGGGCCAGATGCATGGTTTTCAGCTCTGGGCCAATCTGCCGCGCGATCTGAAAATGACCACGCCGCGCTATCAGGACATCGGCGCCAGTGATCTGCCTGTGGAGGTGGATGATGACGGCACCGTTGTGAAGGTGCTGATCGGATCGTTTTGGGGCAAGAAAAGCCCGGTGGATGGCATCGCTGCCAACCCGATGTTGCTGGATATCTCGGTGCCTGCAGGGCGGCGCAAGACCTTCAAGGTCGACACAAGCGCCAATGCGCTGGCCTATGTCTTTGCCGGATCGGGCCGGTTCCGCGATGCCTCCGATCCCATCGGCATTCAGGTGGAGAAGGAATATCAGGGGCAGGAACTGGCCTTCCGCGATCAAAGCGGTAACCGGACGCTGGTGCGCTTTGGTTCCGGTGATGAGATCACAGTGCAGGCCGGCGATGAGGGGCTGCGCTTCCTGTTGATGACAGGGCGCCCCATTCAGGAGCCTGTCGCCTGGCACGGCCCCATTGTGATGAACACACAAGCCGAGCTGATGCAGGCCTTTGATGAATTGAACAAAGGCACCTTCATCAAACATGACGCCGGGGCCTGAAGGCCCTGACGCCAATTCCCTTCTGGTCCGGAATTCGTTCCGACTTAACTCCGGGTTTAATTCCGGGCCAGATGCTCCACCACCGCCTCATAGGCGCGATCCCGGCCCTCTGCGATTTCCTCAGGGATCACTGGCGCCGCGATGTCCACCGGTACGCCCTCCCCTTCAAAGTTTTCACCCGCCGCGTTCAGGTAACGCTCGTTTGACAGGGACGCCGCCCAGCCGTTTGGCAGAGCCAGAAAGGACATGTCAGACAGGATGCCATTGCTGGGTGCCCCCACCACAGTCACATTGTCAAAATGCGACAGCGCGAGGGCAAAGGTTTCTGCGGCGGAGATCGTCACGCCGCTGGTCAGCAAATAGACGGGCCCATCCCAGATCGCCCCTTCTTGCCCCGGCTCAATCCGCAGCGCGGTGTCCGCCAGCCAGTGCCCGTCTTGCCAGACCGCTTTGCTGCCAATCTCTACCGGTTTCTGGGTCAATTGCGCCGCCAGGGCATAGCCTGCCAGATCGCTGCCGCCGAAATTGACCCGGGTGTCGATCACCAGGGCCTTCATGTCGGGATGTTTTACCAGAAAGTCCCCCATGATCGACGCCATCGACAGTTCACCTGCCACCAGCGCCTCATCAAAATTGATCAGCGTCATGTAACCTAGTCCATCCGCCGTCATTCCCAGCCCCATTGAATCCGCGGGCCTGCTGCCCTCGGGCACATGCAGCGCAAAGGCGTTTCGCATGACATCCACCATGCCCTGCGCGCCGAGGCCTTCGGCCCAATCGGGCAACACATCATCGGCGATCTGACCCTCAGGGGTGATCAACGACACATGGCCATCGCGCAGCGGTCCCAGCATCTGGATGAAGATGTTGAGCAGGGTTTCCGGATCCGTCTCTGCTGTGACATGCGGCCGGTAGGTTGCGCGCATTTGATCCCAATCTACACCGCGCAGATCGAAATAGGCGTAATGTTCCTGAAACCCGTGCCAGAGCATGTCAAAACTGGCCAGGGCATCCGTGCCCAACGGCGTGTGGCAGCTGGCAGGCAAGGCCTCCTGCCGGGTGAACGGGATGTGATTGGTCTTGGCCAGATCCAGCAACAGGGTATCCCCCTGCAGGGCCAGCCCGCCCTGCAACGGGCCCAGCAGCGCACCAGCGCCGCTGACGACGATGTCTTGCAAGGCCGCGGTCAGACCGTCGCGGTGAATCGCGCCAATCACGGCCATTTCAACGCAGCCTGCCGCGGTGACCTGATGCAGTTGAGCCTGATCGCCGGCAAGGCTCAGCCAGAAGCCGTAGCCTTCGGATTTCCAGATGCCATCAAGGGTATCGGTTGCAAAAGCCGGCTGCGCCATGGCCAGGGTTGCCGTCAAAACGGCAGGAAAAACACGCGTCATCAAATCACTCCGCAGAAATGCAATCTGTGCGTGAGATAGGCACGCGAACCGGAGCACATCAAGGGAAAACGGGGCGACAGTTTCCTGTCACCCCGTTTCAGCACTCTTTGAATTTTGGAAAGGCCAGATCAGTCCAGCAAGATCAGTCCAGCGCTTGCAGCACCAAATCCGGCGGACGGTGGCCATCCACAAAGGTCTTGACGTTGATGATGACCTTTTCACCCATCTCAACCCGGCCCTCTTCGGTGGCCGAGCCCATATGCGGCAGCATCACCACATTGGGCATGGCGCGCAGATCCGGGTTCGCTTCGGAGCCATGTTCATAGACATCCAGCCCGGCGCCCGCCAAAGCCCCTGATTTCAACTGACGGGTCAGCGCGTTTTCATCAATCACCTCGCCACGCGAGGTGTTCACGATCACCGCCGAAGGTTTCATCAGCTTCAGACGACGTGCGTTCATCAGATGGAAGGTCGAAGGCGTATGGGGGCAGTTGATGGACAGCACATCCATCCGCGCCACCATCTGGTCCAGGCTTTGCCAATAGGTCGCTTCCAGCGCGGCCTCAGTCTCTTCACGCAGGCGGTGGCGGTTGTGGTAATGAACCTGCATGCCAAAGGCGCGGGCCCGGCGCGCAACGGCCTGACCAATGCGCCCCATGCCAAGGATGCCCAGACGGCGCCCGGCCACCCGGCCGCCAAGGAACGCCGTGGGCGCCCAACCGTCCCATTCACCGGTCTGCATCGCCGCCAGACCTTCGGGAATACGGCGGGTGACCGCAAGGATCAGCGCCATGGTCATATCGGCGGTGTCATCAGTCAGCACGCCGGGGGTGTTGGTCACCTGGATCCCGCGCTGACGGGCGGTGGCCACATCGATGTGATCCACACCAGCACCATAGTTGGCAATCATGCGCAATTGCGGCCCGGCCTGAGAAATCAGGCTGTTGTCAATGCGGTCGTTCAGCGTGGGAATCAACACATCCGCCTCCCGCAGGGCGGCAGCGATTTCATCACGGCTCATGGGAGTGTCATCGGCGCGCAATTTGACGTCGAACAGCTCCATCAACCTTGTTTCTACCACGTCGGGCAAGCGTCGCGTCACAACAACACTCAGACGTCCAGATGCCATCTTGGCCTTCCCCTTCTTCAAAAACCGGCGCGTTGATGGCACAGTGCGGGATAACGCGCCCGGCCACAAGGGGGGCGCAATAATATTTCACGAGCAGTCGAGGCGATCGCAATAATGCGCTGCCGCCTCGCCCAAAATGAGGACAGATCTGCGATGTTTCGCCGTTCCCTGGTGTCCGCCCTATTGGGCGCTGTTATGCTGTCTGGCCTGCCTGCACTGGGCGGCGCGCAAGAGCGTGGACCGGTGACCAACCTGCCACTGCCCCGTTATGTTTCGGTGAAAGCGGCTGAGGCCAATGTGCGCCGCGGTCCATCGCTGAGCCACCGCATTGACTGGGTGTTCACCCGCCGCAACATGCCGGTTGAGATCACCGCCGAATATGGCCACTGGCGGCGTGTGCGGGACCGTGATGGGGCCGGCGGCTGGGTACATTATGCGCTGCTGTCCGGCATGCGCCATGTGATCGTGGATCAAGACATGCTGGCGCTGCATGTCCGCCCGGACGCCAAGACCGCCATTTCCGCCCGGCTGGAGCTGGGCGTGATCGCCCGGCTGGAAAAATGCGGCCCCGAATGGTGCCGCCTGAGCGCCGGGGGCTATCGCGGCTGGGCGCCGAAAAACGCCATGTGGGGCGTCGGCCCGGAAGAGCTGAAAGAGTAATCGCGCTAAGGTCACAGACGATCTAGGCTTGCCACGCAATAAGGCGCCCGCTTAGGCTGGCGCCATATTTTTTCTTGTTTGCCCCACTTGGCTGATTGATCTGATGACTGCGCTATTTCGTTTGCTGGCCGCTCTGGCCTGTCTTGCCACCGTTTCACTGACCGCCCCCACACCCGCTGTTGCCCAAAGCGGCACCGCGCCTGCGGCTGACCAGCCCTCCGGCCCGATCTCCGTCGAAGACAGCGCCACACAAGACGCCGCAATCGCGGTGCGGATCCGGGATATTCTGGGGGAACTTGATGGCTATGAGGATGTCACCGTCACGGTCACCTCTGGCATTGTCACGCTGAAGGGCACCACCCTCAGCAGTGACCTGTCCGAGGCGCTGAGTGAGCTGGTCACCCGCGTCGACGGCGTGGTCGCAATCCGCAACGATGTGGTCGAGACAACCGATGTGGCCGAACGGCTGAGCCCGGCGATGGAACGATTCCGCCAGCGCATGGGACAGGTTGTGGCCTACCTGCCGCTGTTGGCTGTGGCGGTGCTGGCCTTTGCGCTGATCTTTGGTCTGGGTTTGTTGATCGCGCGGGTGCGTCAACCCTGGGACCGGTTGGCGCCAAACGCCTTTATCGCCGATATCTACCGCACCGTGGTGCGGCTGGGCTTCCTGATTGCAGGCCTGGTGCTGGCGCTGGACATACTGGGCGCCACGGCACTGCTCTCAACCATTCTGGGCGCTGCCGGGATCATCGGTCTGGCGATTGGTTTTGCGGTGCGTGACACGGTTGAGAATTTCATCGCCTCCATCATGCTGTCGATCCGCCAGCCGTTCCGCCCCAACGACACGATTGAAATCAACGGGGATGAGGGCAAGGTGATCCGCCTGACCAGCCGCGCCACCATTCTGCTGAGTTATGATGGCAACCATATCCGCATTCCAAACGCGACTGTGTTCAAATCCCGCATCGTGAACTTCACCCGCAACGCGGAACGCCGGTTCCTGTTTGACGTTGGCGTCGCGCCGGACAGCGATCTGGCACTGGCCCTGCGACTGGCCGAGGACAGCCTGGCCGCCCTGCCCTTCACGCTGCAAACACCCGCCCCCTCGGTCTGGATCCAGGACATCGGCGACAGCACCGTTACACTGCGCATGACCGCCTGGATCGATCAGCGCGAAAGCGGCCTGCTGGCGGCAAAATCCGAATCCATCCGATTGATTCTAAACCGATTCACAGAATCCGGCATTGCCATGCCTGAACCCACCTACCGAGTGATCGACCTGGCCACCTCCAGCCCGGACACGGCATCTGATTCCGCTGCCGATTCCGCCAAATCCCCTGTGGCGCCCCCGCCTGCCGCAACGGTTGAGGATGATTTGCGCGATGTACATGCCCACGATCAGGACGCGCTGTCCCAGATGGTGGCGGAGGAAAGGCAAGAAACATTGGGGGATGATCTGCTGGAGAAACACGCGCCAAGCGAGTGAGAAAAAAACTGTCACGTTTTCTTAAAAGAGGTCTTGCGCCTCCACGCTGCCTTCCTTAAATACCGGCTCACAAGTTGGGGTGTAGCCAAGTGGTAAGGCACCTGTTTTTGGTACAGCGCATCGTAGGTTCGAATCCTACCACCCCAGCCAACTTCTTCCTCTCAGACTGAACTGCGCCGAATCTGATGGCCATCGCCGTTGTTTGATGTGAGCAGCGCATGTGCATTCTTTGGCCTTTAGCCCCTCAGGCCCGGATCAAGATAGTTCACTGAACCGAACCACTATCTCCACATCCCCCCTTGCACCTGCCCTCAAGGTTCCTTAAACACCGCCGCACGTTGGGGTGTAGCCAAGTGGTAAGGCACCTGTTTTTGGTACAGCGCATCGTAGGTTCGAATCCTACCACCCCAGCCAACGTCCTCTGATTGTCGCAGAATATCGCGCGTACACCGAGAGCCGCTGGGACTGCCCGTTGCTGCTCGTTATTTGCTGCGTCCCAGCCTACTGGTGTCGAGAACCCGGAAGGCGCGCGGGTCTTGAAACATGCGCGTCCCCCCATTCTTTCTAACACTTCAGATGCGCGGGGTTTCTCAGTTTTGTGAAAGTAAGGCGGGACCACGAACATACGTCTTCACAACATCAGCTGGACACAGCATATTCGCCTCTAGGTCGCGTTCGCCTTGAACACTGACACCAGATTATCCTAGGTCGATGCCTGTAAATATTTGAAAATTGTGAAGCCGACTGATGAATAAGATTACCCAGCACAACCCATACGGCGCAACGACTGAAAATGACGTTGCAGCCTTCGAAAAATCTATTGGTTATCGATTGCCCGAGTCCTACCGCCAGTACCTTCTAAACTCGAACGGTGGCAAATTTGAAAACTATTTTTTTCATGCCATCAGCTTTGGACGGTCAGAAATTCACCCCGTCCATGAATACTTTCGACTGGGTGCAGGCCCCGAAGGCCAAAGGTTAGAAAACATGTACCCATTTTCTGAATGTTACGATCTTGATACGTTCTCTGAAGAGTTTAAAAAATACCTTTGTTTTGCATACACACCTTTTGGCGATGCACTGTTGATGGATCTCGAACGTGAGACAATTTATTTTTATCAGAGTGATGACGACGGCGATAAAGTTAGTTTCAGTGACTTGGAGATTGCCAAAGTTGCACCTAACTTCCGTGACTTTGTAGATAACATGATATCCGAAAAGGAGGCATCGCGACTGTCGGATTAATGTGGTGTTGCGCGGCCTCCACTGACTGTGCCGGGTGGATTATCCGCGCAACATTAGACCTGTGATGCCTCACCCCACCCCAGCCAACGTTCCGTGAATGTCAATGCATTAAGTCGCGCCTTACGCGGGCTGAGCGGGCACATTCGGCGCTTGGTGCGTTGCTGCACAGGCGGCTGATCATCGCATTTGTTGGACATCTTTGCGCATCGGTGTAGATCGGATTCATGCGCGATATTGATCTGACACGCGGCCCGATCTCGGGCCATTTCCGAACCCTGGCTGTCCCTGCGGCGATGGGGATGCTGTTTTCCACCCTCTATAACGTTGTCGACGTCTACTTCGCCGGTCAGATCTCGACCGATGCGCAGGCGGGGATGGCGATTGGGTTTCAGGCCTTTTTCATCATGATGTCGATGGGCTTTGGCATTGGGTCCGCAATGGGGGCTCTGGTGGGCAACGCCCGCGGTCGCAAAGACGATGCGGAATCGCGTCAATTCATCATGCAGGGTCTGTCCTTTGCCACGGTGACCACGGTGTTGCTGATCGGGATCGGTGCGCTGATTGGGCCCTACCTGATCCAGCTGGTGTCCGAGCCCGGGGCCTACCGCGATGCGGGCACGGGGTATTTCTATTGGCTGCTGGCCGCCCTGCCCGGGTTCCTGCTGGCGTTTTCCGGCAACGGAATCCTGCAGGCCCATGGTGACAGCGTGACCATGCAGCGGGCGATGATGGGGGCGTTTTTTGCCAATATCGGGCTTAACCCGCTGTTTATCTACGGCATTCCCGGTCTGATCCCGGGCATGGGGTTCAACGGTATCGCGCTGGCCACCATCCTGTCGCAGACCGGCGTCATGCTGTTTGTGCTGCGCGGGGTGCTGCGGGTGCGGGTGATGCAGGCGGCCCGCCTGTCCGAGCTGCGGCCCAATAGGGCGGCCTACCGGGCGATTCTGGCGCAGATGGCGCCCACCTCCCTGTCCTTCACCGTGTTGTTCTTTTCAGGCTTTGTGGTGCAATTCGCGCTCAGCCAGTTTGGTGGTCAGGCCATCGCGGCCTATGGCATCGCCCTCAGGATTGAACAGATCCTGTTGCTGCCGGTTCTGGGCATGACGGGCGCGCTGCTGCCCATCGCGGCGCAGAACTTTGGAGCGGGCGATCATGACCGCGTGCGCGAGGCCGTGTGGTTCTGCTGGAAGACCGGGATCCTGATGACCGTTGGTGCGGCGCCGATCCTGTGGTTTGGCGGTGGGCTGGCCATGTCTGTCTTCACCGATGATGCCGGGGTCATTGCCATCGGTCACAGCTACCTGCGCGTCGATAGCTTCCTGTTCGTGGTCTATATGATGCTGTTTTCAATCAACTCTTTCCTGCAGGCGATGAAACGCCCGATTTGGACGCTGTGGATTTCGATCTACCGGCAGGGGTTTGGCGTGGCCTTCTTCATCTGGCTGCTGATCGCGGTCTTCGGCATGGATGTCTGGGGCGTCTGGCTGGGCATTGGCATTGCGGTCAGCACCGGCTGGCTGATCGCCCTCGCCATCACCCTACGGGTGGCCCGTCAGGAAATCGGTGGCCTGCGCACAGCTACGGCATAAGCCGCCGAAGCCGATCACATCACCCCACGAAAAAACCCTCCCCGATCCGGGGAGGGTTTTGTGTTTCGAACCTCTAAACCGGGTTTAGAAGTGCATGGACTTGGCGCCAGCAGGAACCTGCAGAGGCGGTGCAAATTTGGTCAGGTCGATGCCTTCCACCGCAGCTTTGTACTCTTCCAGGGTCGGGGTGCGGCCCAGAATGGCAGAGAGCACAACCAGCGGCGTGGAGGCCAGCAGCGACTCACCTTTTTTCTCTGGCAGGTCGCCTACGACGCGGCCCTGGAACAGGCGGGTCGAGGTGGCCAGAACGGTATCCCCTTTGGCGGCTTTTTCCTGGTTCCCCATGCAGAGGTTACAGCCGGGACGCTCGAGGTAGAGGATGTTCTCATACTCGGTACGGGCCTTTTCCTTCGGGAACATGTCGTCGAAGGTGAAGCCGGAGTAACGCTCCAGAATTTCCCAGTCGCCCTCTTCCTTCATCTCATCGATGATGTTGTAGGTCGGCGCGGCCACAACCAGCGGTGCCTTGAACTCGACCTTGCCGTTGGCTTTTTCAAGGTTCTTCAGCATCTGCGCGACAATTTTCATGTCGCCCTTGTGCACCATGCAGGAGCCCACAAAGCCCAGATCCACTTTCTTTTCAGCGTTGTAGTAGCTGATTGGGCGGATGGTGTCGTGGGTGTAACGTTTGGAGACGTCGTCGTTGTTCACGTCCGGGTCGGCGATCATTGGCTCAACGATCTGATCCAGATCCACAACCACTTCGGCGAAGTACTTGGCATCCGCATCCGGCTTCAGCGCAGAGTTGGCGCCGGATTTGATGTCGGCGATCCGTGCGTCGGCCTTCTCAATCAAGCCCTGCAGAAGCGCAGCTTCATTGTCCATGCCTTTGTCGATCATGATCTGGATGCGGCCTTTGGCCAGCTCCAGCGAGCCGATCAGCGTCTCATCGTTGGAGATACAGACGGAGGCCTTCGCCTTCATCTCTGCAGTCCAGTCGGTGAAGGTGAAGGCCTGGTCGGCCAGCAGGGTGCCGATGTGCACTTCGATCACGCGGCCCTGGAAGACGTTGTCACCGTGCTGATCCAGCATCTGGGCCTGGGTGGCGTGTACCACGTCACGGAAGTCCATGTGATCCGCCATCTGGCCTTTGAAGGTCACCTTGACCGACTCAGGGATCGGCATCGCGGCTTCACCGGTTGCCAGTGCCAGCGCCACGGTGCCCGAGTCTGCACCAAAGGCCACGCCTTTGGACATACGGGTGTGGCTGTCGCCGCCCACGATGATGTCCCAGTCATCCACGGTGATGTCGTTCAGCACCTTGTGAATCACGTCGGTCATCGCGTGGTATTCACCTTTCGGGTCACGCGCGGTGATCAGGCCGAAGTCGTTCATGAACTTCATCAGTTTCGGGATGTTGGCCTGTGCCTTCTTGTCCCAAACCGATGCGGTGTGACAGCCCGACTGATAGCCCACGTCAACCGACGGGGAAATCACGGTGGCCGCCATCGCTTCCAGTTCCTGCGCGGTCATCGGGCCGGTGGTGTCCTGCGAGCCAACAACGTTCACTTTGACACGCACGTCCGAACCCGCGTGCAGCGTGGCGCCCGGGGTGGTGCCCAGCGCGTTGCGGTTGAAGATCTTCTCAACCGCGGTCAGGCCCTGACCTTCGACCGAAACCTCTTTCGACGGCGCATAGGCGGATTTCAGGTCCTGACCCAGCGCAGCGGCTGCAAATGTCTGCAGTTTCTTACCAAAGACCACGGCGTAGGACCCGCCGGCCTTCATGAACTCAACCTTCTGCGGGGTGAACGCGGCCGAAACGTCTTTCAACACGTTGCCGTCTGCATCCTGCAGGGTTTTGGTTTTGGTGTTGATGGTCAGCACGGTGCCGGTGGCGACCGAATAGGCCTCTTCCAGCACGGCTTCGCCGTCTTCGTCCACAACCACGTTGCCGTCGGCGTCGGTTTTCTTGACCCAGTTGTCCAGATCGATGCCGATGCCGCCGGTCACGCCAACGGTGGTCAGGAAGATCGGCGAGATGCCGTTGGTGCCAGCCACAACGGGGGCAATGTTGATGAAGGGCACATAGGGCGATGCTTTCTTACCGGTCCACAGCGCCACGTTGTTCACACCGGACATACGGGACGAACCCACACCCATGGTGCCTTTTTCCGCGATCAGCATCACGCGGGCATCGGGGTGCTGTTTCTGCAGCTCCTGAATGGCCACCTGATCTTCGGGCGAGCACATGCATTTACCGTGCAGTTCACGGTCGGCGCGGCTGTGTGCCTCAGCACCGGGCGACAGAAGGTCGGTCGAGATATCACCGATACCGGCAATATAAGTGACAACTTTGATCTCTTCTTCGACCTCTGGCAGCTTGGTGAAGAACTCGGCCTTGGCGTAGCTTTCCAGCAGATCTTTGGCGACGGCATTGCCAGCCTTGAAGGCGGCGTCCAGACGATCGGTGTCCGCTTCATAGAGGAACACCTGCGTTTTTAGAACTTCGGCAGCGTCGGCAGCAATCGCGGCATCTTCGCCCAGCGCCAGATCCAGCAGAACCTCAACCGAGGGGCCACCTTTCATGTGCGACAGCAGTTCAAACGCAAAGATCGGGGTGATCTCTTCGACCGAGGCTTCACCCAGAATGATCTCTTTCAGGAAAGCGGCCTTAACACCCGCAGCACTCGTGGTGCCCGGCAGGGTGTTGTAGATGAAAAAGTTCAGCGAGTCGGCGCGGTGTTCGTTGCCCAGATCTTTGATCTGCGCGATGAGCTCACTTACAAGGGCGCCATCATCGATGGGTTTGGGGTTCAAACCTTGCTCTTTACGAGTGGCAATCTCATTCAGGTAGTCGGTGTACAAGCTCATGACGTTCCTAGCGATTTGAAGTTAGCGTAAGCCCAATCCACAATGGTCCGAAAACCCTGTGGCAAGCTGGGGGCAGGCTTATTGTATGCCGCTGTATACCAAATACTTCCGAAGTGCAAACGCTTCGACAACCCGATCTGCCCTATCACTGCAAAAAAGGAGTGATCATCGTCGGGACCGGATGCAGGCACCGGACATGCATCTGGCCCCAAAAGGGTACAGGCTGCATGGCATTAGCCGAGTTTATCACGTTCCCAAAGAAGACAAAACGCCTCAACACTTCTGTTGCTGCGCTTTCTGGTCTTGTGAGGATGGGTTTCGCCGAGAGGCTTAGCTGTGATTCCAATCGTCCGGATCAGCGGAATTGTTCGGTGACAGGCCCAACACATCCCCTTTGGTCGAACAGCCCAGCCCCAGAACCGTGCGGTTGGCGTAGCTGAAATAGGCGCTGACCTGATTGATCTCCAGGATCTCGCCATCGGACCAGCCTGCCTCGCGCAGGGCAATGACACTGTCTTCTTGCATCCCACCGGGATCGCGCGTCAGTGCCCGCGCATAGTGCATCGCCGCGATCTGCCGTGCATCCAGCGGGGCCTGTGCGGGATCGCGCGCCTCAATCGCCGCCCGAATGGCCAGCCCGCGTGGTTCATCCGCCAGCAGGCGCTGCAAACCGGCAAAGTGATGTTCAACACAGTAGTCGCAATCGTTCAGCCGGCTGACCCAGACCCCCAGCACTTCCAGAAACCATTTGGGGATCGTATTGCCCGAATGATGCAGCACGTATTTGTAGATCGCCATATGCCCCTCCATCGAATGGGGGCGCAGCGAGTGCATCATCATGATATTATCAACGTTATCATCCGGTCCTTTGACCCGATCATAAAGTCGCTTCAGCTTGCTGTCGGCCTCTTCATAGGCAACGGTCTTGATCCAAGCCATGGTCCCTCTCCCTTCGCTTGCGTAGCGGTCAGGCTAGCGGCGACAGGGGCGAAGTCGATCCTCAGCAGTGAGGAGAGGTCAGGCCCATCGCGACGGGCCTAACCAGCAGTATCCAAACGCGGCCTTACTTGGCCGCAACCACGATCACTTCAACCAGATAGTCCGGTGTGGCCAGCTTGGATTCGCCAGTGGCGCGCGCCGGGGCGTGGCCTTCGGGCACCCAGGCGTCCCAAACCGCGTTCATTTCAGCAAAATCCGCCATATCGGCCATCCAGATAGTGGTCGACATGATCTTGGTCTTGTCCGAGCCTGCTTCGGCCAGCAGCGCATCCACCTTATCCAGGCAATCCTGGGTCTGCTGCGCGACCGAAGCCCCCGCCGTGCCGACCTGACCGGCCAGGTAAATGGTATCGCCATGGATCACCATCTGGCTCATGCGGGCACCGATGTGTTTGCGAATGATATCAGCCATGTGAAAGCCTCTCTGTTAGTCTTTGATAAATCTATGCGGCGTCAGCGCCGACAGGATGGGCGCAGCTAACCCGGGATCGGATCCGGTGACAAGCGCCTCTGTCAGCGCAGCCAAGGCCGGGGCAGTCTGCACGCCGTATCCACCCTGCCCGGCCAGCCAGAACAGCCCCTCTGCCTGTGGATCAAATCCCACAACGGGGCTGCGATCCGGCACAAAGCTGCGCATGCCCGCCCAGCTGTGCTCAACCCGCGTGACCTCCAGCGTGACCATCTGTTCAAACCGGTGGATCCCTTCGGCCAGCACCATGTCCTCAGCCCAGACATCATGCGGCTCTACCGGATCTTCATCCGCGGGGGAGACCATCAGCTTGCCCGCCTCGGGCTTGGCATACCAGGTCTCACTGGCGGAACAGACCATCGGCCAAGCCATGACATCCGCCCCCACCGGCCCCGGCACAATCGCGGCGGAGCGTCGGTAAGGCGTCAGCGGCACCGCAACCCCGCCGGCCATGTCGCCAATCGCGCCAGCCCAGCCGCCCGCTGCATTCACCACCACCGGGGCCTGATAGCGTTGCCCGCCGGCCTCTACCGTCCAGACACCACCCGCGCGGTGCATTCCCTCAACCAGCGCCTTGGTCACCAAGGTTCCCCCGGCATGGCGCAGCTGACGCAGATAGCCCGACAGCATCCGGTCGACATCAATATCCTGCGCATCCCATTCGATCATGGCGCCTGCGATCCGGTCGGGCCGCATCATCGGGATCAGCTCCACCACCTGCTGCGCGCTTAACCGCTCCAACCCGTCCGATCCCGCCACATAGTCCTCAAACACCGGCAGTTCTTCCTCTGTTGCGACCATAACCTCACCGCGTGGCGACAACAGGCTGCTGTCAGAAATCCCCTCGGGGACCTCCAGTACCGGGGCCGAGGCCGCGTTCAGCGCGCGCAGTGTTTCATTGCCATAGTTGCGCACAAATATCGCGGCAGAGCGCCCGGTGGAGTGGTAGCCATGCTGCGCCTCTGCTTCCAGCACCACCACAGTGCCATGACGTGCCAAATGGGCTGCCGCCGAAATCCCCGCAATCCCGCCGCCAATCACAATAAAATCCGTAACGTGCATAGCGCCCCTCCACTTCGCGCCACTGGAACGCGGCCCGCGCCAAAAGTAAAGAGCGCCCCGCACCCGGGACGCCCTTTCATCTTGCACAATATACTCTGGGGGTGAGGGCGACAGCCCGAGGGGGCAACGCCCCCTCCCCGCTCCGATCAGATCACACGGCTTCCAAGGCGATCGCGATGCCCTGCCCCACGCCAATACACATGGTCGCCAGCGCCCGCTTACCACCTGTCAGCTGCATCTCCAACGCGGCCGATCCGGTGATCCGTGCACCAGACATGCCCAGGGGATGTCCCAGCGCGATAGCGCCGCCATTGGGGTTCACGCGCGGATCATCGTCAGCAATGCCCAGATCGCGCAGCGTCGCCAGACCCTGGCTGGCGAAGGCTTCGTTCAGCTCGATCACATCGAAATCTTCCTGCGTCAGGCCCAGACGGTCCATCAGCTTCTTCGACGCCGGCGCCGGGCCAAAACCCATGATGCGTGGAGCCAGACCAACCGAGGCGCCGCCAAGAACCTTGGCAATCGGCTTCAGCCCGTGTTTCTCCACCGCCTCTGCCGAGGCAATGATCAGCGCCGCCGCCCCGTCGTTGACGCCAGATGCATTGCCCGCAGTCACAGACCCACCTTCACGGAAAGGCGCGCGCAGCTTGGCGAGGTTTTCAACCGTGGTCGCGGGACGCGGATGTTCATCCCTGTCCACCACCACATCGTCACCTTTGCGCTGCGGGATCACAACGGGGGTGATTTCCTTGGCCAACCGGCCATTTTCCATCGCCGCGCCCACCTTTTGCTGCGAACGTACGGCGAAGGCGTCCTGATCTTCGCGCGAGACGTTGAAATCCTCAGCCACGTTTTCCGCCGTCTCCGGCATAGAATCGATACCGTATTGTTTCTTCATCAGCGGGTTCACAAAGCGCCAGCCGATGGTGGTGTCAAAGACCTCATTGGCGCGACTAAACGCGGTGGAGGCTTTCGGCATCACAAACGGGGCGCGCGTCATGCTTTCAACGCCGCCCGCAATGATCAGATCGGCCTCGCCACATTTGATCGCACGGGCCGCGGCAATCACCGCATCCATGCCCGACCCGCAAAGGCGGTTCATCGTGGTGCCCGGCACAGTTTCCGGCAGACCTGCCAGCAGGGCCGCCATCCGCGCCACGTTGCGGTTGTCTTCGCCCGCCTGGTTGGCACAGCCGTAGATCACCTCATCCACGGCGGACCAATCGATGTCATGACGGTCCATCAGCGCCTTAATCGGCACAGCGCCCAGATCATCAGCCCGGACCGAGGCCAATGCCCCGCCAAAACGGCCAATCGGAGTGCGCACGTAATCGCAAATATAGGCTTCCTGCATGTCTCTCTTCCCTTTTGTTACAGCTCCGGCGCGATCAGATCGCCCACCGGCCCGTTTGTTGTCAGTTCCGCCCCTGTGAGGGCCTGTAAGTCTTCGAGGCTGATGGTCGGGATCTTTTCGCGCAGGACAAATCTCCCGGCTTCGACGTCCACCACCGCCAGTGAAGTGTAAATCCGTGTCACGCAACCGACGCCCGTCAGCGGCATGGTGCAGCTGGCTACCAGTTTGGGGGCGCCTTTCTTGGTCACATGGTCGGTCAGCACGGCGACCCGTTTCGCCCCATGCACCAGATCCATTGCACCGCCCACCGCAGGCACGCCACCACGCCCGGTAGACCAATTGGCCAGATCGCCATTTTCCGCCACCTGATAGGCGCCCAGAATGGCCACATCCAGATGGCCACCACGCACCATGGCAAAGCTATCGGCATGATGGAAGAAGGCAGATCCGGGCTTCAGCGTGATCGCCTTTTTGCCCGCATTGATCAGATCCCAGTCTTCTTCTCCCGCCGCTGGGGCCTCGCCAAAGCCCAGCACCCCGTTTTCGGTGTGAAAGATGGCTTCACGCCCCTCGGGCTGGAACTTCGCCACCATCTCGGGAAAGCCGATGCCAAGGTTCACATAGGCGCCGTCTTCGATATCCTGCGCCGCGCGCCAGGCAATCTGGGCGTTGCTCAGCTTGATCTCAGCCAGTTGTTCCATTGTCATCTTGCTCATGGGTAAACGGCCTCCGCCCGATTCAGCGCTTCTTCCTGTGCGGGCTCTGCCACCTCAACAACGGTGTTCACAAAGATGCCCGGGGTCACCACCTGTTCCGGGTCGATGCCCCCCAGCGGCACCACGCGCGAAACCTGTGCAATGGTGTGGGTCGCTGCCGTCGCCATCAACGGGTTGAAGTTCCGCGCCGCCATCCGGTAGCTGAGGTTGCCCATCGCATCCCCCAACTCGGCCTTGATGATGGCATAGTCCGCTTTCAGCCAGCGTTCCTTCACATAAGGCTTGCCGTCAAATTCAGCGGTCGGTTTGCTCGCCGCCAGGTCTGTTCCATAAGAGGTGGGCGTGTAAAAGGCCGGAATGCCGGCCCCACCGGCGCGGATCCGTTCGGCCAGGGTGCCCTGTGGCACCAGCTCCAGCTCAATCTCACCGGCCAGGTACATTTCGGTAAAGACACGTGGGTCGGCCGAACGTGGGAAAGAACAGATCAGCTTCTTCACCCGTTTCTGTTCGATCAAGGCCGCCAGCCCGACATGACCGTTGCCTGCGTTGTTGTTCACAACGGTCAGATCCCGCGCGCGGCTGTCGATCAGCGCATGGATCAGCTCAATCGGCGCGCCGGAGCCGCCAAAGCCACCAATCATCACACTAGCCCCATCGGGAATGCCTGCGACCGCCTCGGCCAGAGTTGCAACCTGTTTGTCCATAAAATGTCCTTAGATCCGTTTGCCCGCGTTAGGCCAGAGCTAAACCGACCCCGTGGTCGGTTTCCAACAGATTTGTGCGCATCTTGACATTTGTTCACATGACGTGAATTTCTGTGCGCATGGTGAACAAATCAACCGATACCATCGCCTCTTTCGCCAAAGGCCTGCGCGTGATCGAAGCCTTCAGCGCCGATACCCCGCGCCTGACCATCACGGAGGTGGCAGCCCAAACCGGGCTGGACCGCGCCACCGCGCGGCGCTGCCTGTTGACGCTGCATCACGAAGGCTACGCCGAATATGACGGCAAGTTCTTTGCCCTGACCCCGCGGGTTCTACGCCTTGGACTGGCGGCGCTGTCCTCGATGCCGCTGCCACAGGTGGTGCAGCCCTGGCTGGATCAATTGTCTGAACAAATCGGTCACAGCTGCTCGGTCTCGATCCTTGAAGGGGATGAGATTGTCTATATCGCGCGGGCCGCGCAGAAACGGCTGATGTCCATCGGTTTGATGCCCGGTTCACGCCTGCCGGCCCATTGCACCTCCATGGGGCGGGTGTTGCAGGCCGCCCTGCCTGAGGCGGAGGCCCGCACCCTGCTCGAGCAGACAGACCTTAGCCCGCGCACACCGCAAAGCCTGGCCGACATTCCCAGCCTGCTGCAGGAATGCGCCAGAATACGTCATCAAGGCTACGCATTGGTTGATCAGGAGGTGGAGCCGGGCCTGCGCTCCCTTGCCGTGCCGGTGCTGAACCACCGCGATCAGACCATTGCCGCGCTGAACATCGGCACGGCTGCCACCTCACCAGACCAACAGGAAATTGTGCGCGCCTATCTGCCCGCCCTGCTGAAGGTGCAGGACAGTCTGAAACGGGTTTTGAACTGAACCGCTCACCCAGCCAGCAAGGCCCGGCCCGCCATATAGACCAGCCGCAGCGCCACAAGCGCCAGAACCACGCTCAGCACCCGGTGGAACCCGCGATCACTCATCCGGCTGAGGATCAGCTTGCCCGCCCAGGTGCCTGCAACACCGGACAGAACCAGCGCCAGAATGAAGCCGATCCACGGCGCCAACGCAAAACCCAAAATGCCGAACATCGCCACCTTCAACCCATGTTGAAAGGTCATGAACATCGCATGGGTCGCCACCTGATCATGCCGCGCCATTCTGCGTGGCTTCAGATAGGCCGCCACAAACGGGCCGGTGGCACCGAAAAACATCGTCAGGAAACTGGACACCAACCCGCTCAGCCAACCGGCATAACGCAGCCAGCGCGGCGGTGTTGCGATCAGCGTCCAGAGGATAAACAGGCCCACCGCCAGCTGCATGTAGGCGGGTGGCAGGCTGACCACGATCTGCCCGCCCAGTGCCACGCCGGCCACGGTTCCGATCACAAACCCCGGCACCAACGCCCACTGAATGTTGCGCCACATCATGGCGGCCCGCGCCACGTTTGAACCCAGTTGAACCCAGCCATGCACAGGGATCAGCGCCGCTGGCGGCAAGGTTGCTGCCAATAGGGCCAGCATCACAAGCCCCCCCCCCAACCCGAAGGCCGCGGAAATGGCTGAGGTGACAAAGCTCGACGCCACCAGCGCCCCTGCCGTCCAGAGCGATAGGTCCGCAGGCAATAGGGTCAACAGCAGGTCTGGCATCGCAAAAGCTCGATCTATGAAGTTCAGTATACCTTTGCATACCCAACTAAAGACAAACCCGCAACATCGACAATACGTTACATCTGATAGCCCCGCCCTCGCAAAAGGTAACATTTCTCTTGCCTCGAATCGTCGCCCGGACTACCCCTAACCGTACGGTCAGCTTTGCCGGATCCGCAGCACAGCGACCAAAAGACAATCATATCGGCCCCAAAGGCCATTCTGGGAGGTCCCTGCCATGTACGCGCAAATGGTCAAATCCACCGGCTCCGGCGCTAAGTCGCGCGAAGAGATGACGCCTGAAGAGGCGGCCTTTCAGGACAAAATTGATGCTGACATCAAAATTGAGCCGCGCGATTGGATGCCCGAGGGCTATCGCAAAACCCTGATCCGCCAGATCGGTCAGCACGCACACTCCGAAATCGTCGGCCAGCTGCCCGAAGGCAACTGGATCACCCGCGCGCCCACGCTGGAACGCAAAGCGATCCTGCTGGCCAAGGTGCAGGATGAGGCGGGCCATGGCCTCTACCTCTACTCCGCCGCCGAAACGCTGGGCATCACCCGCGATGAGATGACCGAACAGCTGCTCGATGGGCGCGCCAAATATTCCTCGATCTTCAACTACCCCACCTTGAACTGGGCCGATATCGGCGCCGTGGGCTGGCTGGTTGATGGGGCGGCGATCATGAACCAGGTGCCGCTGCAGCGGACCTCATATGGTCCCTATTCGCGCGCCATGATCCGCATCTGTAAGGAAGAGAGCTTTCACCAGCGTCAGGGCTACGACATCGTGATGAAGATGGCGCAGGGCTCCCCCGAACAGAAGAAGATGGCGCAGGATGCGCTGAACCGCCTGTGGTATCCGTCGCTGATGATGTTCGGTCCCTCGGACAAGGACTCGGTCCATTCGGCGCAGTCGATGGCGTGGAAAATCAAGATCAACACCAACGACGAGCTGCGCCAGAAGTTTGTGGATCAGACCGTGCCGCAGGCCGAATTCCTGGGCCTGACCATTCCCGATGAGAACCTCAAATGGAATGAGGACAAAAGCGGCTATGACTTCTCCGAACCCGATTGGGGCGAGTTCTTTGACGTGCTGAAAGGCAACGGTCCCTGCAATCAGGACCGCATGGCGACCCGCAACAAGGCCTGGGACGAAGGCGCCTGGGTCCGCGAAGGCCTGATGGCCCATGCCGAAAAGAAAGCCGAGAAAAAACGCGCCACCGAATTGGCCGCGCAGCAGGCGGCTGAGTAAGCCGCCCTTACCGATATATCCAGCCACCCCGCCAGATGCGCTGAGGTGTGCGAGACAGGAGGACAGAACATGTCACAGGAATGGCCCCTCTGGGAAATCTTCATCCGCGGCCAGCACGGCCTCAGCCACCGTCACGTCGGCAGCCTGCATGCGCCGGACGCCGAAATGGCGATCAAAAACGCCCGCGACGTCTACACCCGCCGCAACGAAGGTGTGTCGATCTGGGTTGTCGAAGCCAAACACATCTCGGCCACCGCGCCGGGTGAAAAAGGCCCGCTGTTTGAACCCAGCGAGAGCAAGGTCTACCGCCACCCGTCGTTCTTCGACATCCCTGAGGAAGCGGGGCACATGTGATGGGCGCGGCGGAAAAACTGGCTGAGATGACACAGGAGCAGCTTGTGCAATACCTGCTGCGCCTGGGTGACAACACTTTGGTACTGGGCCACCGCGTCAGCGAATGGTGCGGCAAATCGCCGGTGCTGGAAGAGGACATCGCGCTGGCCAACACCGCGCTGGATCTGCTGGGGCAGACCCAGCTGTGGCTGGGCCATGCGGCAGAGGTGCAGGGCGAAGGCAAATCAGCCGATGATCTGGCCTTCCTGCGGGACGTCTGGGATTTCCGCAATGTTTTGCTGGTGGAACTGCCGAACGGTGATTTCGGCCAGACCCTGATGCGTCAGTTCCTGTTTGATGCCTATCATGCCGTGCTGCTGGCGGAACTTATCAAATCGTCTGACGCCACCATTTCGGCAATTGCCGAAAAGGCCAGCAAAGAGGTCGCCTACCACCTGGAACGGTCCCGCGACACGGTGATTGGTCTGGGCGACGGCACCGAGGAAAGCCACAACCGGATGCAAGCGGCGCTGGATCTGCTCTGGCCCTATGTGGGTGAGATGTTCCATTCTGACGCAGTGGATGCCGCCGCGGTTGCCGCAGGGATCGGCCCCGATCCCACCAGCCTGCGCGCAGGCTTTGACGCCATCGTCACCGCCGCGCTGGCAGAGGCAACGCTGGTGAAACCCGACAGCGACTTTGCCCATAAGGGGGGCCGCACCGGCGCCATGCACACCGAACATCTGGGCCACATGCTGTGCCAGATGCAGTGGCTGCAACGCGCCTATCCCGGCAATAAGTGGTGATTTAGCGATGTCTTTGCGTTCATCCCTTAAGGGCTGTGCCCGACCGCGGGCGGAAGCAAAGCGCCCGCCAATGGGGGCGGTCGAACGCTGCCCGGCGTGCCGCCGGATGGGAGAATGCACATGACGCTTCCCTCAACGGATCAGGTCTGGGACTGGCTCCATCAGGTGCCGGATCCTGAGATCCCGGTGATTTCCCTCACCGATCTGGGCATCATCCGCGATGTTGCCTTTGAGGGCGAAACCTGCGTGGTCACCGTGACCCCAACCTACTCGGGTTGCCCGGCCACATCGATCATCAATCTGGATATCGAAACCGCGCTGCGCGGTCACGGCCTGCGCGATATTGAACTGCGCCGCCAACTGTCCCCGGCCTGGACCACCGACTGGATGACCCAAGAAGGCCGCGACAAGCTGGCCGCCTATGGCATCGCGACGCCGCAACCCGCCGGGGGGCCGGACAAATGCCCCCATTGCGGCAGTCACCAAGTGGAGCGGCTGAGCCAGTTCGGCTCAACCCCCTGCAAGGCGCAATGGCGCTGCACCGACTGCCTGGAACCCTTTGACTACTTCAAGTGCATCTGACGGAGCCCGATCATGCCACGTTTCCACGATCTGGAAGTCACCGACATTCACAAAACCATCCGCGACGCTGTGGTCGTGACCCTGAAACCGGTGAACGGTGCCGCGGCGGAGTTTAACTTCACCCAAGGCCAATACCTGACCTTCCGCCGCGACTTTGACGGGCAGGAGCTGCGCCGCAGCTACTCGATCTGCGCGGGCAAAAACGACGGCGTGCTGCAGGTCGGCATCAAAAAGGTTGACGGCGGCGCCTTCTCAACCTGGGCCAATGAGGATCTGCGGGTCGGCGACCGTCTGCAGGCCATGCCGCCGATGGGCAACTTCTTCACCGCGCTGACACCTGAGGCGGATAACAGCTACCTTGGCTTTGCCGGTGGTTCGGGCATCACGCCGGTGTTGTCGATCATCAAGACCACATTGCAGGCCGAACCCAACGCCCGTTTCACGCTGGTCTATGCCAACAAAGGTGTAAACACGATCATGTTCCGCGAGGAGCTGGAAGATCTGAAAAACACCTATCTGGGTCGGTTCAGCGTCATCCACATTCTGGAAAGCGACGCGCAGGAGATCGACCTGTTCACCGGTCTGGTGACACCTGAAAAATGTGCCGAGCTGTTCGGCTCGGGCTGGGTGGATGTGAAAACCGCCAAAACCGCCTTTATCTGCGGGCCGGAGCCGATGATGCTGGGCATCGCACAGGCGCTGAAAGATCACGGGATGGATGAGGCGCAGATCAAGTTTGAACTGTTCGCCGGCAATCAGCCGGGCCGCGCACCGCAACGGGCCGCCGCCGCGGCGGCAACGGGTGCCGCTAAGACCGCAACCATCACGCTGGATGGATCTACCCGCACAGTGGAGATGGACGCAGGAAAAACCGTTCTGCAGGCCGCGCTCGACAACAATCTGGACGCGCCCTACGCCTGTAGCGCCGGCGTCTGTTCGACCTGCCGCTGCCGCGTTCTGGAAGGTGAGGTGGAAATGGCCACCAACCACGCGCTGGAAGACTACGAGATCGAAAAAGGCTATGTGCTGTCGTGCCAGGCCTTTGCCATCTCGGACAAGGTGGTTGTCGACTACGACCAATAAAGCGATATGTTTCAATGAGCTAAACGCGCCTGAGGAGGGTGGGATATGACCAGCGACACGATGAGTATCGAGCGTTATCTGGCAGAGGGTGGCAAGCTGAGCGCGCCCGAAAACACCCCACCCCGCTACCGGGCGGAGCTGATGAAACTGATGGCAAGCTTTGTCGACAGCTCGCTGGCGGGGGCAGCGGGTTTTGCCGATGTGATCAACGCAGGCCCCGGCATCAAAGAACGTATCGCCGCCGCCAAAATCGTGCTGGAGAAAACCGACAACGCCGACAAGGTGCTGCGGGTCATGGCCGATTTCGGCACCGATACGGCCCGTTATGCCAATGCCCACCCTTGGGCCGCGCGCCTGCCGCGTGACGCCGATATTGGCGCAAAACGCACCGATCAGGACATGCGGCTGGCCGTCTTTAACTACCCGTTGCAGGGCTGGGGCGATGCGGTGGTGATGAACCTGTTGATGGGGCTGGCCGTGGGTGTTCAGCTGGAGGAGCTGTGCCGCGTTTCCTACCAACCCCTTGGCGATACCTTCCGTGAGATTGCCCCGATTGAACGGCGTCATGTGGACCTGGCGATAGAGGGGATGGAGCGGTTGGCCGACAGCGCGGATCGGGCTGAACTGCAGGCCTCGCTCAGCTATTGGCGACCCAGGGTGGCAGCCTCATTCGGGCAGGAGCAGTCAGATAAATTCACCCGCCTGCAAAGCCTTGGTCTGCGCCATCAGGACAATGCCAACCTGCGCCAGATCTGGCAGGCCCGGACAGATGAAACGCTGGCTACCCTGGGCCTAACTGCATGAGCCTTGATGACGCCCCCCTGTCGCCTTTGATGGCGCCGCTGCTGACCGCTGGACCGTTGAAGGTCTGGTCAGTCGCGGTCACCATTTTGGGGGATGCCTGCCAGACGCCGCAGGATTTCATTCTGGGCCGGGGTCTGGATCAGCTGATGCGCCCCTTGGGGATCACCAATCAGGCGCTGCGCGTTGCGCTGCACCGGCTGAAACGTGACGGCTGGGTCGAAGCAGAAAAACAGGGCCGCAGTTCGGCCTATCGGCTGACGCAGCAGGGCTGGGCCTCCACCGAAGGGGTGCGCCCCCGGATCTATGGGGCCGATGTGCCTGCGCAACCGGTCTGGATGGCGCTGGCCCCGCCTGACCTCAACAGTGCCGAGATGGAAGATCTGCTGCCTGCTGACGCGCTGCGCCTCAGCCCGCGCAGTGCAATCCTGGCCGGCCAGCCTGAGGGGTTGGAAGATTGGGTGCTGACCCCGATGCAAGCCGCGCCGCCCAAATGGCTGCGTGAGGCTTTGGTGCCGCAAGAATTGGCGCAGGATTATCAAACCCTTGCCGCCGCCTGCCCCGACCTGATGGCGGCGCAGGCTCTGCCTGAAGACACTCAAGCCGTCTTGCGGCTGTTGATCCTGCACCATTGGCGTCGCCTGCGGCTGCGTCACGGGGCCTTGCCGGATCTGATGCTGGGCGGCGAATGGTCGGGGGCCGCGGCTGCGCAGCGGATCATGCCGCTGCTGACCGCCCTGCCCCGCGCCGATCTAAACCGCCTGAACGCGGCTTAAGCGCCTTAGCCACAGCAACCGCTGGTGCAGGTTTTCTCCACCGGTTTCAGGTCATCCTCAATCAGTGGCAACTCGCCTGTCAGCGCCTGCACCGGGATCTGCAGCACATGGGCCATCCGGTCCAGCGCCAGTTCAGACACCGCAATCGGTGCCTTGGCGGTTTCCAGCTTGGTCAGCTGGCGTTCCGTCAGACGCGTGCCCTTGGCCAGCTTCGCCCGGCCAACTTTGCGCGCTTTGCGGACGGTTTTGAGACGCTGCGGGTCAATCAAAACTTCGGTCATTCTATGTCCTTCAAGGGCCAGGGGTCGCAGCATCGGATAGTATGTCGCGTCACAAATGCCAAGCAGACCCAATCTGATATTCTGGATGAAACGAAATGAAAAAGCCGCCCAACGAGGGGCGGCTTTTACTCTTCTTTTGCCAGACAGCCTTAGCCGTCGATGATCGCGTTCAGCGTGGCCGAGGGGCGCATCACTTTGGCTTTCAGCTCAACGCTTGGGCGGTAGTAGCCACCGATCTCGGCAGCCGGACCTTGGGCGGCAGCGAACTCACCCAAAATGGCGTCTTCGCCTTCGGCCAGGGCTTTGGCAACCGGGGCGAACTCAGCCGCCAGATCAGCGTCGTCAGACTGTGCCGCCAGCGCCTCAGCCCAGTAGCGGGCGAACCAGTAGTGGCTGTCACGGTTGTCTGGCTGACCTACCTTACGCGAGGGGCTGCGGTTGTCGTCCAGGATGCCCTGGGTGGCCGCCTCAGCTGCAACACCCAGCACGCCGGCTTTGGCGTTGCCTTTAACGTCAGCGAGGAAGTTCAGCGATTCACCCAGCGCGCAGAACTCACCCATCGAGTCCCAGCGCAGGTGGTTTTCTTCCACCAGCTGCTGCACGTGTTTCGGCGCCGAGCCGCCCGCGCCGGTCTCAAACAGACCACCGCCCTGCATCAGCTTCACGATCGAAAGCATCTTGGCCGAGGTGCCCAGTTCCAGGATCGGGAACAGGTCGGTCAGGTAGTCACGCAGCACGTTGCCGGTGATGGCGATACTGTCGTTGCCTGCGGTGATGGTTTTCAGCGACTGAGCCGTCGCTTCACGCGGCGCCATGATCTGGAAAAGATCAGCTTTGCCAGCAGCTTCCAGTGCGGGCTTCACGTATTTGATCAGCTCAGCATCGTGGGCGCGGTTTTCGTCCAGCCAGAAGATGGCCTCGGAACCGGTCAGGCGCTGACGGTCCATCGCCAGTTCGATCCAGTTCTCAATCGGGGCTTTCTTTACGGTGCAGGAGCGCCAGATGTCACCGGTTTCCACCTCGTGGCTGTGCAGCGTCTCACCGTTGGCCAGAACCACACGGATGGTGCCGTCTGCCGGTGCTTCAAAGGTGGTCGGGTGCGACCCGTATTCTTCGGCCTTCTGGGCCATCAGACCCACGTTGGCCACCGAACCCGCCTTGGTCACGTCCAGCGCGCCGTTGGCTTTGAAGAAGTTGATGCTTTCGTCATAGATCGAGGCGTAGCAACGATCGGGGATCACACAGTTGGTGTCACCCTTTTTGCCTTCGCCGTCCCAGCCTTTGCCGCCCGCGCGGATCACGGCCGGCATCGAGGCGTCGATGATCACATCCGACGGCACGTGCAGGTTGGTGATGCCCTTATCGCTGTCGACCATATACATGGCCGGACGGTCAGCGTTCACAGCGTCGATGGCGGCCATGATGTCGGCGTTGCCGGCAACACGGTCCAGTAGGTCGCCCATGCCCGAGTTGGGGTTCACACCCAGCGCGGCCATTTCGTCACCGAACTTTTCAAACACGGGCGCCAGCCAGGCCTTAACCGCGTGACCAAAGATGATCGGGTCCGAAACCTTCATCATGGTCGCCTTCATGTGCAGCGAGAACATGGTGCCATCTGCTTTGGTGTCTTCGATTGCCTCAGCCAGGAAGGCGCCCAGTGCTTTGGCGGACATGAAGGTTGCGTCAGCAACGGTGCCTTCGGCCAGCGGCCAGGCATCTTTCAGCACGGTTACGGAACCGTCTTTGCCAACAAATTCGATCTTCGCGTCACCGGCCTGCGCTGCAGTGATGGTGGCGGACACTTCGTTGGCGTAGAAATCGTTGCCCGGCATGCTCGACACTTTGGTCTTGCTGTCCGAAACCCATTCCCCCATCGAATGCGGGTTGTTCTGGGCGAAGTTTTTCACCGCCTTGGCCGAACGACGGTCCGAGTTGCCTTCGCGCAGAACCGGGTTCACCGCCGAGCCTTTGATGGCGTCATAGCGGGCACGCACGGCCTTTTCTTCGTCGGTCGACGGCTCTTCCGGGTAGTTCGGCAGATCGTAGCCCTGCCCCTGCAGTTCGGTAATCGCGGCCACCAGCTGCGGCACCGAGGCCGAGATGTTGGGCAGTTTGATGACGTTGGCGTCCGGGGTTTTCACCAGCTCGCCCAGTGCGGCCAGATCGTCGGACTGGCGCTGTGCGTCGGTCAGGTTCTCAGGGAAGGTCGCGATGATGCGGCCAGCCAGCGAAATGTCAGGGGTGCCCACGGTGATACCGGCCGAGGAAACGAACTTGCGGATGATCGGCAGGAACGAGGCGGAGGCCAGCTCGGGCGCTTCGTCTACAATTGTATACAGAATGTCGGGCGACTTGTTTTCAGCCATGGGTCTACCTTTCTTTTTTTGACAGGGTAGCTGGTTGACGAAGAGCAGCAGCGCTGCAATCACAGGATGCGACGGCACAAACATTGCCCAAACAGGCAGTTTCATGCGGTTCCCGTTCCCCATAGAACAGGCAGCGCGAAAGATCAATTCGCCAATGTCCAATTGCCCGATGTTTGCGCAGCCATTGGCCGAGACCTGATGTCGCGCCCGTCCTGTCAGTGCTGTGATTTGAGGGGGCAGGTGTTAGGTGGTGACCGCCGGCAGACGGATCCACACACGGGCGCCTTCATTGTGTTCCGTGTCGATCCCGACATGGCCCGCCATCGCCTCAACCTGTGCGCGGACCAGCGACAGCCCCACACCCGACCCGCTGATTTCCCCCATGGCATGGCCCAGCCGTTCAAACGGATCAAACGCCCGGTCTTCACGGCCGAGCGGAAATCCCGGTCCATCATCACAGACGGCGATTTCAACAAAACCGGCTTTTGCCTCCGCACCTGGCTCAACCCAGATGGTGCCGCCACGCGGGCAAAACTTCAGCGCGTTTTCAATCAACTGCCGCAGGGCGACCGCCAGATACGCCGGATCCGCCACAAGGAAGAGGTCGTCAGGCAGGCGGTTTTCCAAGGCAAGCCCCGCGGCCTCACAGCGCGGTGCCAGTTCCTGCAACAGATCCGCCATCAGCGCCTGCGCCATCACCGTTTCGGCCTTCACATCAAAGCCTTCGCCCGACAACGCCGCCAGGCTGATGCCACGGTCAATCATATCCAGCAGCTCATGGCTGGCCGCCAAAACATGGGTGCTGCGGGCCTGCACCACATCTGCGGGCACCGGTTCACCTGCATGCGCGGCATCGACCAGCATATCGGTGTAGCCCGTGATCGTGTGCAACGGCGTGCGCATGTCATGGGTCAGGGATCGCAAAAACCGGTCCTTGGAGGCATTCGCCTGATCTGAGGCGCGCTTTGCGGCCTCCAGATCGGCCACCTGCGACTGATGCAGCCGGTCATAATAGGCAAATTCAAACAACAGGATCGCAAAGACCGATATGCCGGTCAGCGGGGCAAAGAACCGCTGCGCCAGATCTTCGCCAATTTCAAAGTCTGCCAGCACCTGAAACCCGACCCACCAGGTGGCAAACCAGATCAAAATCGGGGTCATCACCAGCCCCCAACGTAAGAGCCGCGGCTCTTTCGGGGAAAAGACCGAGATTGGGATGGTGGCGCGGAACACCAGCAAAAAGGCCGTGTAACTGTCCGGGTGAGTGGCGATGGTGGCCAGAAACATCCCCAGATCAGTCGTCAACAGCCAGATGCTACGCAGCCACAGCGACGGGATCCGCCGTTCAAACAGGATCGCAAAGACAAACCCAAGCGAGGCAATGGTCGCCCCAAGTGCGGACACATAAGCGCCCAGAAAGAGGCTCAGCAATGCCCAGGCCGCAGAGAACGGCAGCAGGAAACGCACCAGCCCGCTGGCGTGCTCCAATCGTCTGCGATGATCTGCGTCCAAACTCATTCAACACCTACTTTACCTGCGCTTTGCAGTGCTCAGGCTGCCATCAAGCCTTTCAAACGGTCTCAGCTAAACAGAAGAAAATCCAATGGGAAAGCATCAATGGGTGAATATGCACCCTATCGTAATTCGCACCAAACCCACCTCAACCATAAGGGCGCAGGACCATGCCCCGCGCCCCCAAGGTTAGCGTTTTTCAGCCATGTCGATCAGGCAGCTTTGGTGTTTGACGGGGTGAAATCGACCTCATCATCACCGTCAAAATCATCCAGCGATAGATCGATGGAGATCGTCTCTTCCGCCACCTCAGCGACCTCGGCCTCCTCCGCAACACTTTCGGCGACGTCAGCACCTTCGGCCTGCTCTTCCGCTGGCTGGCTGAGGCGTTCGGCTAGTTCGCCTTCCTCATCCTTTTCCAGCTGGAAATAACGGACCGTGTCGGTCAGGCTCTGCGCCTGTGCGGCCAGTTCTTCGGCGGTGGCCGACATTTCCTCGGAGGCTGCGTTGTTCTCCTGGGTCACATCATCCAGGCTAGTGATCGCATGGTTGATCTGGCTCATGCCCTGCGAAATCTCGCTGTTGGCGTTGGAGATGTTCGAGACCAGCTCGGCGGTGCGTTCGATGTTCGGCACCAGGCCTTCCAGCATCTTCATCGCCTTCTCAGCC